>Ga0228711_1000326_pt1 | contig 53493 bp, 25 predicted proteins | sample MedpolnodulmetaG_2_FD_177996 | JGI IMG/M metagenome (GOLD analysis project Ga0228711, IMG submission 177996) | Root nodule microbial communities from Medicago polymorpha collected in Santa Monica, California, United States - brown nodules | ecosystem: Host-associated > Plants > Roots > Nodule... | reverse complement strand
CTTTGTAATGATGATTTCTTTGCTTACACTTTAAAATGATGAACTGTATTTGTTGAGTTGATTATGCAAGAGTCTATGTGATTTATATGATTGATATGAATTGGATGAATGATATGCATTAGAGAAAGTATGTGCTTTATGTAAAATGAATAAAGTTGCATGTATGCTTATACCTCCTAAATGATAAGTTGGTATAGTTTGATGATTAAGTCGAATATGGAATGAGGTAAGAAATTCTCGTATTGATTGATGTGTTAAGTGATGAGCTTATGTTGATGGCTTGATTATAGATTGAATATGCTTGATGTGCTATGATAGAATTGTGATAGCATGATGTGTATGGAATGGGGGATAATATTCATGAGATGTTAGTATTTTACGAGGGATGGGTATGTATATTTGCTAGGCTTAATAGCAGTTTCCGCCCCCTAACTTTCACGAAGTTGTGATTTTGGCTCCCTAAGAAGAAAAAAACTACAAAACTGCCCCCTAAGTTTTGCAACTGTAGTAGTTTTGGGGAAGTTAGGGGGCTAAATAGCAGTTTTGGCTTAATAGCAATTTTGTAAAATTGCAACTTTGGGGAAGTTAGGGGGTTAAAACTGCTATTAAGCCTATTTGCTATGCATGAAATCCTTGCATGCTTGTGTTTGATTATGCTTATTGTGGATTGTGAACTAACCCCTAGTGGTCTGTTCGGTTGACCGCCTACCTTATTCGTATGGATGGGTAGACGGCGTGCAGGACTAGTTTGCTTATCTTGGTGAGTTTCTTGAGGCTAGCTTTGGAGCTACCTCGTTTATTTTGGAGTCTATAGAGTCGGGCTCTGATTTAGGGGCGTCTGTCTGTTTATTTTTCCATTATGACTTGTTGAGATATTATGTTCACTCAGTATGTTGAGTTGAGAATTTATAGTTGCTGATGTAGTATGTTTATATGACACGGCTATTTGGAGATTTATTTGATGAGATTTATTATTATTCCGCAGTGATATGTGTTTTTGAGAAAAATTATTTATGCATGTTGTTGAACTTATTCGAAGATGTAACATCTAAATTCTTGTACAATCGTATGATTAGCGTAATTTATCGCTTTAAGGGTTTAAAGCGTTACATATGTCTGCACACATTGTTTATAATTTGGTGGTTCACATTTGTTCAGGAAGAATATCCTTCGTTAAATTCAAGTGATATGATTAGCTTTTACATAGTTCTTTTGAAAGGAGCGTAATTTGTGGATCTTATGCAATAAAGAATTGTCTCTTGATCAGTTACTCGACCGCTTCAAACCTTTCTCATGGTGGTGTTCGAAGTCAAAACCTTGTTCATTTTTCTTTTTTCATTCTCAATGGGCTAATATGTCGGTTTGTTTTGATTATGTCACCGTGCAATGTTGTGTTCGGTTTTTGTTTAATTTTTGTGTTTCTTTGTATTTCTTGTCACCAAGTTTAGTTTCCTTTTTACAATCTTTTTTTTTGTGGTGGTCGGGATTTGAACCCTGGAGCTTGCATATATTATGCATTGTTCCTACCAATTGAGTTAAGTTCACAAAGACTCTTTTTACACCTTTATTCTTTATTGGAACTTTTCTTCATTAATATATTACATTTGACTTCTTAAAAAAATTACAATAAATTGAGAATATCTATTTATATAGTGATTACGAATATGGCCCAAAGGAATTATTATATTGTGACAAAAAAAAGTTGTCAATTTTTGGACAGTATAGTATTGTATACAAAATTTATCCTAAAATATATGCATAAGAAATATACATTATATGATTTAAAATATATATTTATTTTTCTTTAAAAAAACTAAAAATTATTAAAATACACAAACTCACACACACATGTTGAAAATATACTCCCTCCGTTCCTTTTTAAGTGTCGTTTTAGAATAGGAAAATGCTAGATATCAAGAATGATTTTATCAAGAAAGATTCAAGAATGACATGACAGAATAATCACCCTTAGATTTCAGTCTTATTTATTAACCTTTTATAAAAGAAAAATACATAACACCCACCACCTCATGATTTCCGGCCAGGCTGAGATTTTATTGGCTAACATTAATTTCGGGACAATTTCTTGATTAAATCTAAGGGTGATTATTCTGCCATGTCATTCTTGAATCTTTCTCGATAAAATCTTTCTTGATATATAGCATTGCTCTTTAGAATATTAACATCAAATTAACTTCTTTTTTTTTGATGAGCAAGGGGAGAGGACAGGCATCAAGAGGCATCATCGACATCCCAACTAGGTTGGCACCCCGAGAGACCTCCATCCCATGCCACCAAACTCTAAAAATTTATTAAAAAAAAAAAGGGAAAAATAAATACAAAGGCGGGGTACTAGGCCAAAACCCACCAAAGAAAAAGAACAAAAAACAAGAGAAAAAGAAAACAACAAAAAATACCCAGCAAAACAGACTATGGAAATCTGTAGTTGGAAACACCACATCCATCCCTAAAGAGATCAACTATCAACTCATTAGGGGGAGCAAACAGCCAAACCGAACACTGCACTGGATGAAGCAAGCTTGTCCGTAAAAAGCCGCGACCCTTGGAAGCAACCTCTAACATTCCAATGGAGGAAATTCATTGAGCATGAGTGTGCTTGTCACCCCGAGTTGGGGTTTTAAAAGGCTGTTTTGGCAATACTTGTTGCAATTTAAGTTTTTGCTTCTGCTTCCTTGTAAGTACCGGCATGAAGTCTTCATTAGCACACCATGCATCATACTCACGAACTCTGTTCCATAAATCAAGGTCGTGCTGAATGTTCTTACTAGGATGGACATGTTGTTGTTGTAAAACGACAACCTCTTGCTCCTTTGGATTTGACGTGTGCTCAATAGCTGCAAGAGTCTTCTCAACAACAACAACTAGTGACACAGGGCATGACCCAGAAGAACCATCAACATGCTCAACAACATCATATGTCTAATCCTGGACCGTGTCATCAGACACTTCCTGCACCTCATTGTGCTCATCAGTGGATTTATGTGGTACAAGCTCGTAGGAACCCTTGGGACTCTCCTCAACTCCCGTGGGCTCGGACGATTGTGTTCCACATCATCAGAAAGAGTCATAGTGACATCATCCATCGTAGGGTTGTCCAACACCACCCGTGATGTCAGATGAGACTGTACCGCTCTCTCAGAATGCACGCTAACGTGCTCAACAGGGGAACCAAGCTCTAACACTGGCACCATATCAGGCAACTTCTCAGAAGAAATTCTATCAAACACATTTTGTAAAGGGAAGCTAAAAAAAATAAAAAATCAAATTAATGAAGAGCATTTTTGCACATTTACTTCCTATTATACTCTTATTTTAATCCACCAACATATTCCTATTTTTTCACACATTTTCTCTTTTCAATAAATTTAATATTATCTTTCTCTCTTAACAAACAATTGTTAGTTATTATCTTTTTCTCCAACAAATTCCTATTTTTTTGCACACTCTGGCTCTCACATAACAAACAATTATCAATTTTAAGATAACAAAAAACAAACTTTGTTTTAAGAAAAAAACCTTGTTTAAAAAAAAAAAGAAAACTTTAGTTTTCTAATAATATAACATTAATTTGTTTTATTAATTTACAAAGGGTATAATTGATAAATCATACCCTTAAAAATACTAAAATGACAGTTAAATAGAAACGTTAAATTCACACTTAAACAATACTTAAAAAGGAACGGAGGGAGTATATCTTTAAAAAATATTATGAACATTATCATACAATCATATAATTAAGAAATATATATATCATATTTCAATTATTTTTCTGATAAATTATTAAAATATATTTTTTATAGAATAAACAACTTTAAGGATATAATTACGAAATAGATGTTATAATTTCAAAAGTATATAATTTCAAAAGGTATAACATGTTTTATATATAATTCCAAAATTCATAATGAACAAATAAATGTTTCATAATTCGAAAATTTATACTTTTGAATTGAATCCAATTTTTTTTTAAAGTATAAAGCAGGTATTTGTGTATAGAGTAATATCTTTTAAAATATCATTAAAGTCTTTAACTTTTTTTTTAGCAATTAAAGTCTTTGAACCTAAAAAATAGATATTTTTTGAACAATTAAATTTTATACTGATATTATTACTATTAGTTTGTAATTTGAAAAGATATAAAAATACATAATTCTTTTTTTAATGAGAAAATATATAAATGTTTTTTTACAATAAAAATATATAATTTTTCTAGGGGAATACAAATATATAATTTTTTTAAGAAGTTAAAGCTAGCCTATCCAAACTGACATCAGAGAGATTCGAACCTGAAAGATTGAGGAGGAGCACACTCCAAGGTTCCAGGTCAACTAATATATAATTTATTTTTTTTGAAGGAAGGTCAACTAATATATAATTGTTAGATAGTATGATATCGGTCTAAATGAACTATCCTTTTTGACTTGTTTTTAGTGGATAATTTAACTGTTCCCAAATCAAGTATTATTTTTTTGAAATATATATTTATAAATAGTATAAAATCTTTTAAAAAGTTTATTCCCAAATGATATAAATAAGAAGTAGATATTAAATAATTTAAAATATGTTTTCAAAAATTTAGTCAAAAAAATTTCCAGTCAAAAACGTTTATTCATAAATTTAATATTATTCTTCATTCGGATATTTTTAAAATAGTACAGTACATTTTAATGAAACTGTATTAAAATTTGAGATATAAATAATTGCTAAAGATTTCCTAAAGAAAAAAGAATTGTTAAAAATAATATAGTGTTGTTACGTCAACAACTTCTATTGGAAATTCCCTCAAAAAAGATACTTTTATTGGAAATTGTTTTATTTACGGGAACTTTTTATTGGAAAGTGTTGAGTACAAAAAACTTTTGTTTTTTTATGAAAGGAAAAAACTGGTCCATTTGATTCTTACATTATGTAGCTTAACACAATTTGATCCTTAACTTTTAAAGTTAATTTTAAAAAAAATGTAATAAAAAAAACTTTTAAAGTTAATCAATTTGATCATGTTACTTATGTAAGCTATTCAAACTTGACCTTTTAATAAATATGACAATATATTTTCATAAGTTTAAAAGACTAAATTGTTTAATTTACATAAAAAAAAAAGTGGCTAATTTGACCCATTTTTAAATTAAAGATCAAATTGTGCCAACATAAATTAATGACCAAATTATCAATTCTAAAGTTAAGGAACCCAATTTTTTGTGTGTTAACCTTGTTTTTAAAAGGAAAATGACTTTAATAATTTAAAGTTTAGTCGAAAAGTAAATAAAGTTCAACAAAAAATTATTTCAAATCAAATTTAGATTTTTCTAATTATGTTATTTTTAATGAAACTCATTAATTTTATGAATTCAACTTTGTAAATAAGTCAAAAGGAGAAAGAAATATTTTAAAAGAAAAACAAATATTCTCTTGGTGATATATACCTTGGTGTCAGTGTGGTCAATTTCTATTTATCAATGATTTTTTTCTTTTACAAATATCACTATCAATGATTCTCTTTACTCAACTATTTGTCACATATATTTGTCCTATATATAGCTTTGTTTACTTTTCAGAATACTAGCCGCTCAGAACAAACCTAAACACAACAAGAGAGGATTCAGAATCAACAAGGATCATCACACTCTGCTGTCAAAGTACGTTCATAGCATTCTTCTATCTCTTTGACACAAACCCTTTTCTTTCATAATTCTTTTTCATACCTATTGTTAATAAAAATTGAAACTTTATTTTTTTTCTGCTGAAAAATTTGTGTTTTTGATGATGAATTTGGATACCCTTTTGAAAAACTAAGCGAATGATATAAGTTTTGTGATAAGATTGAATACCCTTTTCACATTTGTTTATTGCTTTTTTTAATGTTGTTATGTTTTGTTGTTTGGTCTTAATGCTGTTGTTTTTAGGCTGTTTTGCACTTTGCATGTGTGCTGAGTCTGTGTTTGTGTCTGTTAGTGTTATGCAATTATTGTTTCTTTAGGATTTGGTTTGGTTATGGTACTGTTGCAACTTTTTGGTTTTTCTTTGTTATGGTAGGTTCTATTGTATATTGTATTAGGTGTTAAGGCTTGATGTGAATGAATAATTTAGATGTTTGTATTATTTATCTATGTCAATTGAGTGTGTATTCAACTTTTGGAGGGTAGGTTCATTGTACTTGTATTGATTATTGATATTCACCACCTTTTTTCATTGATCATTCCAATTTTATTTTTTTTTGCCTCAAGGATTCTAACAATCCAAGTTGTTTGCCTCTCTTTTTGTTAATGTTCATTATCCTGATCATGGATGCTGGATTTTCTTTATGCATTTGTTTTAGATTTATGAATCTTGTGTTTGGCATGGTTTTAACTTTGAAGAATGTTCCTAGTCGAGATCGGCCCTGTTTGCTAGTGTGTGTGTGGCTGCTTTGTTTCATATTTTTGTTAAAAATGTATTGAATCAATTGGCTGCTTTGTTTTCTTATGGATTTTGAAGTAGTAGTGTCAGAAGGCTGTCTGGGCAGCAGTTTCGGTACTTTGTAGATTGTAGAGTTAAATAAGTGATGTTTCATAAACGTCATCAAAATTTAATAAACGGCTTAAATTTTCGCCGTTTAATGTCTGTACTCGTGCTCATTGCTATTTATTTAAATTTGCTATGACCATCAAATGGTAAAATTTTAAGCCGTTTTTAAATTGGACGAACTATTCGAAAAGGGAAATTTGTTTGATACTTTTTATTTCTTGAAGGTAACAACGGTCTTGATGCAGCATCACATAGCTGTTTATTTTATCAGATTCAGACCTTACTCCTTTTTTTCTAGCTTTCGTTTGATTACTTATTCTACTTATTGAGAAATATATCTATGGATTAGATTTTCAAAGAAATTATGTACATGTCATGTACAAAGTTTTTGATGGCAGATTCAATAATTTATTGCTTCTGTTTAATGTTTAGAGTACTGTATGCTTCTGTATTCTGGTTTATATCAAACTCAAGAAATAATCATTTGCATTAATATATTGCAGATGGATGCGCACAGCTCTCAGCATGGGCAAATTATCGAAATCAGCGCTGATCTTCCTGATGCTGGAAGGAAGATTTGCGGTGAAGCACCATGTGGATTCTCAGATGCTGGATCCATCTCTAACGATTCTAAAGAACGTTCAACTTCGATGCGAAAGCTTATGATGGCAGTGATACTGTGTGTGATTTTCATGACTGTTGAACTGGTCGGTGGGCTCAAAGCAAACAGTCTTGCGATACTGACTGATGCAGCACATCTTCTCTCAGACGTTGCAGCGTTCGCTATCTCCTTGTTTTCTTTATGGGCTGCAGGATGGGAAGCTACTCCACGCCAGTCGTATGGGTTTTTCAGAATAGAGATTCTCGGTGCTTTGGTGTCTATCCAATTAATATGGCTGCTTGCTGGGATTATTGTATATGAAGCCATTGATAGACTCATCGCCGGTCCTCAAAATGTCGATGGTTTTTTAATGTTTTCAGTTGCTGCATTTGGTCTTGTGGTTAACATCATTATGGCTGTGTTATTAGGTCATGATCATGGCCATGGTCACGGTCATGATCACGGCCATGGTCACGGTCATGACCACGGACATGGTCATCATGGCCACAGTCACAGAATTACAGTTTCTACACATGATCTTACAAAAGATGAGCACCACCATCATACTCGTGAAGATCACATTCACCATCACACACATGAAGGTGTTACCGAACCACTTATCGGTGAATCAAAAGAAAAATCCAAGAAGAAGAGGAACATAAATGTGCAAGGGGCTTATCTCCATGTACTCGGCGACTCAATCCAAAGTATTGGAGTAATGATTGGAGGAGCAGTCATATGGTATAAACCAGAATGGAAAATAGTTGATTTAATTTGCACTCTATTCTTTTCGGCAATTGTTTTGGGAACAACTATCAATATGCTGCGAAACATTTTGGAAGTTCTGATGGAGAGTACGCCTCGGGAGATTGATGCTACTCAGCTTGAAAGGGGGATATTGGAGATGGAGGAAGTAGTGGCTGTTCATGAGCTCCACATTTGGGCCATTACAGTTGGGAAGATTTTGTTGGCATGTCATGTTAGAATCAACCGCGATGCGGATGCAGACATGGTGTTGGATAAGGTTGTTGACTACATAAAAAGAGTTTATAACATCAGCCATGTAACTATTCAGATAGAGCGCTAGTTTCTTTCCTGTTGATTGTTATGATGAGAGGAAATTTTAACTTAGACTAGTTGCCATTGTGTTTCTGGAACTCAATTCTCTCCATGGCAATAATAATAATAATAATAATAATAATACCTTCTTGCTCTTATTGCTAGTTGTTCAAGAGTGTATGTTTGAGCATTTATATTTGCATGCCTATTTTTTTATCCATGTGATGTTATTGTTAAATTCTTGGGTTTTGTCAGATTTGTAGTTAAGAAAAATGGGGTTAACTTCGTCATTTTATGGTGTTTCTTAGCCATCACAAGAGTGTAAACAACAATTTTCTTGTTTTGGACCCAAAACAGGCCCAAATATGAGTCCATGGGCTGCAGGAAGTGTCCAGACTAATTCAAAAACTTCTAATAGATTGTTTTTTCATCAGCATACACATGATCTCTTGAACCGAGTAAGGCCTCAATGGGCAACAAAGATCTCCCTAAAGAGTTTTAATGCTATTGTATTTCTAAAATTGGATTAATACCTATGATCATAACTTAAGTTGAAAGATCTGAATCATGACATCTAAATGTTGAATTTTGTATGATTCAAATGATATCTTACAAGCATTCCTACTATTACCCAAAAGGGTCCCTAGTCCCTGCCCCCACTTGAGAAACAGCCAACAACCATTGTGTTTTGGATTGTATTACTGACAAATCATGTGTTTTACAAGCAAGAGCCTGAGATTGTAAGGGTTATCAATTTGTCTGATTTAATGATAAGTCTATTCTCAACTGAATTTTTTGGTGCAATTATTATGAGAAAGTCATTTAAAATTGTAACATAAATTTTGCCATCCCATGATGAACATGCAGTTGTGGTATTACCTTAATGCATGAATTAAATTGTAATTTGTAAATAAGTTTTGAAATTTGGATTTAGTGCAGTAACTGCATTACACAATATTCAAGTCGGCCAATCTCAAATTAACTTTGTGTTAATCGGATTTTGTCATTGTGTAATCTGAACCGTCTGATCTCGTATTTACCATCGAGATGGAAATATGCGTGTAATTGCATGCTTTTTTCAATGCACAGAATCAGTGTACAAAGTTTTGCACGGTTATAGTGTTAGAAGAACATACTTCTGATTGTATGATGCAAATAAAATGATGCAACAATTCTGAGCCAACAGCAAAATATTCTTACAAATTTATATGATTTTGGTATTTTCTAGTCATTTTTTATCTGTAAAGAGTAATAATCATACGTAGTGTAGTGGGCATTGAATCATTGATTACGTAGTATATAGTACAAGACAAAAGAAAACATCCTAAACTGCTCATGCCCCAAGAGTGAAGGCATCTACAGGCACACAGTAAAACCATTCAACAATTTTTCATTTCCTAGATTTTAGAAGTTACTATTACCTTAGAATTATACACAAACAAAGTTATGGTTTCACTATATTCTACTATTTCTCATTTTAATTAAGATAAATTTTAAGGTTAAATATGTTTTTGGTCCCTATAAATATACCAACTTTTCGTTTTAGTCCCTCTAAAATTTTCCTTCAACTTTTAGTCCCTATAAAATTTTCAATCACTACTTTTGGTCCCTATTTTTAAGTTAATTTTAGTTTTTTTTAATGAAATTGTGGAGAAATGTGTAGAATATTGAAAAGTATTTCCCAAAAAAAATTAGAATCTTTTAACAAATCATAAATTTAATATGAATTTTTAACCATTAAAGATATGAAAATTCATATTTAATGTTTTGTTAAAACATTCTAAATTTTTTTTGGGAGACATTCTTATAATATTATGCATTTTTCTGCAAATTTGTGTTCAAAAATATGAATTCTACATATGAGTTTACTTTAAAAGAGGGACCAAAAGTAAAGATGGAAAATTTTTGGAGGACTAAAAGTTGAATGAAAATTTTAGAGGGACTAAAACGAAAAGTTTGTATATTTATAGGGACCAAAAACATATTTAAACCTCCTACTTGCTTACATTTTTTTGGTTTTAACCTACCGTTTTCAGAAAGAGCATGCTATTGATCTAAAATTCAGTCAAAAGATAAGTAAAATTTTATCAACAATTATTTCAACTAAAATTTGAATTTGGACTTTCCCGAACATTTTATCCTTATTTAAAGTTCGTTAGTCATTTGAGCTCAATCGCTTGATTGCTAGATTATTTAGTTTGGCAACACAGGTTTTAGGTTTATATTTGTAGTTACGGTTGGAAATTGTTTGACAATTTTTAAACTAGAAATTATGGCAAAAAAAATACTATAAAGCAAAAATATTTTCTCTAATTGAGTAAAAAAACAGACTCTAACTAACGTCTTTAATTTCTGAATGTGACATATAATTTATTACAGCAATATTTATTTGAAGCTAGTGAGATATATGAAGCCACATTTCCAATTTCCAAGCCATCAGTTACTAAGATACATAGAAATGAAGATTTTGGTTTTTCCAAAGTTTTAAACTTTGGTCATTGATTAGTATATATGACCCAAAATAAGCTGCCTCTACCCCAAGAGTGAAGGCAACAACAGACACACTAACTCTTGAATTTTTTTTTTTTGTTTTTTCTTGTTATCATTCAATTTGGTTTGTTTTACGTGTTATATTATATAATTTTTTCACAGATTAAATTTTTTTATAAATTACCAAAAATAATATAAATAAAAGTAAGGGAAATAACTTTATCGAATTACGGTTATTCAACTTTATCATAAAACAATACCATTTCCAAGGATACACGGTTTTTTTCAACAAAAAAAAAAGGATACACAAAGTTAAATACAAATTACAATTGAAATAAAATATTTAATATTACATTAAAAAATAACATAACATTTATCTAAGAAAACTCTTTGTAAATACGACTTATGGAGATGAACAAAAATTTGTTGATATAATTTGTCGACATATCACATATGCAGAAGAAAAATAAAACATATGCAGCCAAGTTACTTAGTAGGGTCATGGAAAACCAGGTTGTGTTCTTAAGACAGAAATGCTCTACCGACTTGCTTCATATCATTGATGTAGAGCGTACGTATAATTTTGGCACTCATCAGAATAAGCAGGAAGTAACTATCATACTTTAATTAATGTGATGTGATTTTAATAATCATTTAAAGTTCTTTTTTAGTTTTTAGTATAATTATTTCATGATTTATTAAATAAAGCTAGCATTGAATGAAGTAGTTGATGATGCACCTGACTATTCTGTATCCAATAGAACAACAACAATTGAGTACTTGCATAGCACACTACAAGTTTCATATCACTAAATTTATTTTTGTAGGTATTAGAATATATATATTATGAACTATTGAAATTATTAAAATACAATTTATTTTTTAATCGACAATTATAATTTCACATTATACTATGGTTTAAAAATACATCATTCAATTGCTCCAAAAAAGAAAATACATCATTCAATACTAACATGGTGTTTGGGGAGTTCATAATGTGAATATTTTTTCTAGAAAAAAAAAAAAGTGAATTTGATTATGTAGTCGTCAATCTGAAAAGTAGTTCAACTCCATGTTAAAACAACAAATTCTCCTATCGACTTGATGATTAGTTTCATAACTGGTCTAAATAACTTAAGCGGTGAAGATACTTTGAGTTTGGGGCGTTTAGTCTATTGGAGTCAAAAACCCTAATTATGGTGAAAAAGAAAACAATAATTCACACTAAATTAGGCAAATCTAAGTAAAACCAATGGAAAAATGAAATGCATGGAACTAAAAAACGCCTTATACGACAGAATAGTAGCTTGTGGAACAATGGACCGCGTGAATGGGTTAACAACAATCCAAGAAAAAATCATCACACACATTGGATTCATGATATCTTGCACATGGTTGTCTTTATTAAGCCTCTACACAATTTGAGTCTAAAATTGAGTAGAAGATTTTGTGAAAGATCTTGATTGTGAGTCTTGCCAATTAATGTTCATAAAAATGGATAATGTCTTTGGCTTTTGAGGCTATATATTAATGTGCCATTTTCTATAGTATTTCATATAGATACGTGGTTATAACTTATAACTAATACATAGTTATCCAAATGTACTATGTTAGATAAATCAGTTGCTACGGTCCACACTTTATCTTATCATGAATGTCAACTCTAACATTGCGGATGAACTTCAATGAAGGTAACCCAGTTCATATGATAATCGGTGTAGGATTCATGACATAATGGTGATAAGGTAGTCCTACATGTTTCTGTGTATATATGAGATTATGAGATAAGGTAGTCCTATATTAGCTGAGATTCCCAAATGATTTTTTGGCACATTTTTAATTGTGTATAGAATAAAAATTTAAAAGTCAAGACCTATTTTAGCCGTTGACGAAAAATCCGAGAGCCAATTTTGTCCCTTACATAAAAATTACAAAATTTATCACTTCAATCTTGTTAGATTATATAGAGATTTTGGCTTGGAAAGAAACTTGACAGTCTTGATTATGAATATATCTAAGGAATAAATCACTTGATAGATATCTGATTAATGAAAAATGGTACTATGGATATAAAAATCTTCATTAGACTTCAACTCCAAAGTTGCTGATTTTTGCTGGACCAAGGTTTCTGACATAGGAATTAGGAAATACGTACATAATGGAACATATGTTATATGCAACACATATAGATTTCAATCTAAAAGCTGTTGGTTTTATTAGGATATATGGAGATGAATATGGAACACAGATAATGAATTTTTTTAAGAATATTTAGAAATTTTATGTTTTTGGCACTTAAAAATTCATTTTTAATTTATGGTTTGTTAAAAACTCTATTTTTTTTATAGAGACTGTTATAATATTCCACACATTTTTGCAAAATTTTATTCAAAAATACGATGGTTATACATGAGTTGGTTTAAAAGTAGAGACCAAAAGTGATGATAAAAACCTTTTGGGGACTGAAAGTTGAATAAATTTTTTAGATAGACTAGAACGAAAAGTTTGTATATTTATAGAGACCAAAAACATATTTAACCCAAGAATAAATTGTCTCTTTTTCAATTATTGTCAAGTACTATGATGTCCCTTAAAGCAATCACTTATCACAAATGCAACCGAAGAGCACTTTAATGAGATGGAAGTGGTCTCTTTTAGCTCAACAAGGTCCTGAGTTTGAATCCAGCTTTGAGCATGCAACAACGTTAAAACTCTTAGGGAGAGTTTGCCGCTCATTTGGGTCCCACAAGACTTGAGAAATTAGTATCTGCAGTTGCACGCAAAGGATATCTGATTTACATCACATAAATGTATTGATAGCAAAATGAAAATAGAAAAAATTACTCCAAATATCATTTATCTTACTTAATTGTAACATATCAATCGCTTATCTTTCTTTTTCTTTCTATATAGTTCCTCTATCTTTTCTCAATCATAAATGAGTATAATGTGTAGTATGGAAAACATAATATTATTGAAGGGGACTGAAAGATTTTGTGGAATTAGAATGATCCACATTGTATTCGAACCTTCCTATGGTTGGTAACTCATGATCATAATTAAGTAATTACCATTATAGTAGGTCGGGTGGGGGCATAGCCTCAACTTTTCGTTGTTGGTGTTGTTGTTGTTGAATGGAGGATGAAACTACTCTTAATGTTCTCAAAGATTGCATGTATGCAACTCAGGTAGGGATCATACTTGTACCTTTTGACTAGATGATTGGCTTCTTTTATTTTGATTGCACGAACTAGGTTTTTCTTAACCTCAACAAGTATTGAAATGGAGATCCCAACTCGAGGTGGAAGACAATTTTCATGAGTACTTTTTGGCATTTATTGACAGAACAAAACAATCTCCAAGGACAATTTTCAAAGATCATCTAATCGAACTAGTTCCATTTAACCATTTTTTTTTAGCACCATGTCGAATTTCACACATAATCATCTTCAGGATGATCCTCGTCACATTGAAATAATTTTCATTGGTTGGAAGCATCCTCGTGAGAAATGACTTATACTCAATTGTGATGATGCATGCAAAGAAAATGGGAATCATGTAGCTAGTGGTGATCTTCTTTGGTATACTAATGAAAAATGGCTAAAGGATTTTATTTTATTTTTTTTTTGCAAATTTAACTATTGTGATAGTCATCAGGTATAAACGTGGGTTCTCTACCTTGCTCTGGAGCTAGTTTTGAGTGACAATTTCACATCTTTATGCGCAAAGTGATCCTAAATTGCTTATTGACATGATTACATATATTTGCAAGATTGATAGGACTACCTCTTGAATTATTCGGTGTATTCAAAATCTCTTGTATTGTATGTGGCACATTCAGGTTCATCATACTTGGTGAAAAGGCAACATAAGTACTGATTAGCTTGCTAATTTCAGCCTTACCATAGATCCTTAGAATGTTTTTGTTTTGGAGACCGCTTCTAGTGACCTTAATATCATCTTCTTTAATGATACTTTCAAGGCTTAAATGCTTCTAGTGTTTCTCTTAAAGCTATTTTTTAACCTTATCCTATTGCTTCATGCAAAATATTTCCTCCACTCCACCTCATTCTTCTCCAATTTGCACCACATCAAGTACTTCTCTTCCTCTTAGTATCCACTTGTAGCTCAATTAAAACATTAGATTTCAAGACACCCACTATTCTCTCATCAACAACAAATTCAACACCCCCGCCCCCAATGAAGTTCCTTTCACCCCTAGGTTGAAACCACAAAACAATATTCCTTATATTGTTTAGGAGCTAATCATAACCCTAGAGAAAGATAACGAAAAAACATTGTATTAAGAAAGAAGAAAAGACAATGACGAAAATAGGGTTTTGGAAACATATCAACAAGAATAATCCCCCAAGAGATATAAGCATGGTTTGGTGGCTAGGGTGGGGGAGTTAAAAGGTGAAGTGATAAGGATCCTATATGTTTCAACAAAAAAACAAGACCGGTCCCCTTTTATTAAGGAGATTGTTCAATAAACTACATAAGATCCTATAACGAAAATGAAGTAAAAATCGAAATATGGGTTGTTAATGGAACACTATATGGTGTTATTATCTAACTTTTCTTTGAAAGATAATGTGATTGATGTATGATTTTGAGACCTTAATCCCTTTTATACATTTTCAGTCAAAGAAAGTTGAGCAATGTTATTTGAACAACCATTTTATAGGACAACTTGTAGGACAACCAAAATTTATAAAGGAATGTAGGTCTTGACACAAGAATCAAAGCAATAGAAATAGAAAATGAAAATATAATGCAAGTATGAGAGAAAGTTATCATAATAGTTGTCACAAAATGATTGTTCAAATATTATTTCTCAAGAAAGTTTATGTGTTGATCTCTAATTTTGAAGAAATCTTAGACTCCCCTATGTATAATGTCACTTGGAACAATTTGTTACATCAAAGTTATCGTTGTTTATTTCAAGATTATTAAATGATCGATTTTCAACTAAAACTAATTTATTTTGAATAAGGATACAAAACAGTGGCGGTTCTAAAGCCCGGCGAGCCGGGGTTCCGACACAAATTTTTTGAATTTTTTTTATGTAAATCCCTCTAAATTTCTTATATAAATCCCTATAAATTGGGCAATTTCTTTAGATTTTTGATTATTTGCCTGCAATCTCTTATGTAAACCCTTATAAATGTGTTGCAGTTCTTTTTTGCTCAAGCTTTATAATAATCCTGGCTCTGCCACTTATACAAAATATAGCATCAACTTTGCATGTAGAAGAATGTAATTTGAACTAAACTTAAAAAAAAGAAACTATTTTCTTAAGTTAAGTAAATTTTGTTTATTGCAAAAGGAAAAAAATACTAGAGGTTTTACCTTTACCTTTGTACTTGCACGGCTGCCCGACTGCCCCCATGTGCAGACATGCTGTATAAACAAGTGATGGTATGTGCACAAATACGTGCCCTTGAACTTTAAGAGAGGTTTATTTTATTTTTTTATAGAAAGAAAATTGTTATTATACACATGTAAAATTTATATACTAAACTTTAGGAAAATGTTTGGGTACGTCCTTGGTATATAAAAAGTAAAATGATATAATAGATGTAATAGATTTATGATGTGATATTAAGAAATAGATAAAGATAAAATGAAATGTTGAATGAATGTATCAAAAAGTAGGATGTTCAAATATCATAGTCTAAATCTTATATTGGTATATACAATTTTTTTTATAAGCCTAAAAGACATACAAAAATAGGCTTAACTGCATTTTTGACACCTTAACTTTTAAAAACTTACGATTTTGACCCCTTAATAAAAAAATAGCAATTTTGGTCCCTTTCTTCCCAAAATTGCTAAGAAGACGTCATGTGTTCCAAAAACAAGGAGCCATAATCGTAACTTTTTGTAAAGATAAGGGGTCAAAAAACATATTTCCCTTATGTTAGAAGGTCAAAAGAGCATATTTCCCTAAACATATGAGGTCACTTTTGCCATTTTTTTAAAGGGGGTCAAAATCGCTAAATTTGCAAACTTATGGGGTGAATAGTGTGTTTAAGCCTAAAAAATAATAGCTTTGTTTATTAAATTTATAAGTTGTGATATATTGAAATATTATCATAATGGTTTGTCTAAGTGTAAGCTCATTATTTTGGTTTGGTATTATCAAAAGACAAAGTGGAAATTGTTGGTTCATGAGGGGAACTTGATAGATCATCATAATGGATTAAGAACAACTACATAGATAGAATTCGACATCACATCTTAACTTAAAATATTAAAATATTAGGCATATTAATCTCATTTATATGTTGTTTAACCTTCAATTTTCATCCAATTTGGGACATCTAACTCACATTCGTCACCAACAATCTCTTCAAATGTAGGTATATTCATTCATTTGGATACGCTTTCCTTCAAGCGAAAGTGTCTTCATCTACATACGCTTACATTGTCATTGCCACTATGTTAATCAGATACTCGCTTGACCACCATTATCAGAGAGACTATTCATACAAGTAACTATTCCCTTTTAGGATAATCATCAACTTTGATATAATTATTGGATCACGAAGGAAGTTTGAATGATCATTATTATATTGAGATAAGAGCAAAGATACACAATTTTTTTTTTTTACTTCACATCCTAACTTAAAACTTTAAGCATTAAACATATATATCATCTATGCTCGTCATATGTACTTTTCCTTCCAACGTTGGATTTCTATCTTACTTACACAAATCACACTAGTTTTAAGTTGTAAATCAATGGGTAATATGATAGTCAATACAATATGGAAAATGCTAGATAAAGTGAAGGAATTTATTACGAAACAGTACAATAGTTATTTCACAGCACTACCGGTTGAATTCCACTAAATCCGGAACTAATTCAATGCAACGGTTTTGCCTCTTTCGCTCATAAAAGTACATTTCAAGAAAAGAAATTTCGCTAGATATAACATTACTGATACAATATTTATATATTGATTTGCTTAACTAATGTCTGATGACACTAGTTAGCATTTTCTTTAATGTAATGGTTCGGTGTAGACTCTAGATCCACTCTAGACATATCCATCATAATGTGTAACTAATATAACTAAAAAAATATGTTGCAAGTTCTATAATTTGGACTTATGTATAACTAATAAAAAGTCTATAGAAAAAATTGAAGTGATTGATCTATCATCATCAAACAAACCACACAATCCACATAAAACCTTTCCAATCTTTTCCAAAGTTTCTTTCTTTTTCATCTTTCAAGAGAGAGAGAGAAACACAGAGAGATGGTGAAGAGCCCCACAACTATCTGTCCCTGCTGATAGACAACAAAACTGCCACACACCCCGCCAATAATGCTTGGGACCTTACAAATCAGACAACCGTTCTCTCTCTCTCTCTTACCAACTCTCTCTCACACACCTTAAAATATATCTCCTAGCATAGCCTAGCATATCTCTTGCAACCCCATTTAAGAAGTTTCCACCTTTCATTTCTTACCACAATCCCTCTACTCTTTTTAGATCAACACTATTCTCTCTCTTTTCACACACACACAAAAAAAATATTCTATTTCCTTTGTTGTGAGACTTAAGAGTTGTTTGTTGGTTACTAACAAAGCATTTATTGTTATATTCTATATAAGAGAGTATATCAATAATATCACAAAACAAAAGAGAATATCAATAATATCACAAAACAAAAGAGTATATTTTTTTGGGGTATTACTCATATGGGGTACTCTTATTCTGCTTCTTCTTATGGTTTTACATTTATTACCATTCTTTTGTTAGTATAAATCATTACCATACGGAATGTTGGTCACCCTCATTGAAAGCCAAAGCATTAAATTAATTTTAAGCGTGACATATACACCACTTTGATCATGGAGAGGCTTCAAGGACCCATCAATTCTTGTGTAAGTATTTCTTTCTCTTAGTTTTGCATTACATACAATATTTTTTTGTTCTAATCCTATTTGTAGAATCAAGATAGGTACTGCATTTACTCTTCAAAATTAAAACTATTGCATTGAATGCATTATGTTACTATTTTCCTGAAAATTACATTTCTCTTCTCTTGCTCTCTTTTGTTGACATACTATTTTTGTTACTATTTTATTACTTAGCCCTTTCTCCATTCTTGCCAAACTCCAAATTCATCCTCATTCATTGAAGCATATATTCCTTACTTCTTTTGAATTATTTAGTTGAGTTTTGATAGTGAAATCTAACCAACCATTGCTTCACTTTTTCTTTTCTTTTTTTCATTATTACTTAACAAATTAACACATCTTTTTTTCTCTTTGCTTAATTAATTTTTTTTTTCAGTTCTTTGGTGAAGTGAATTGTTTAGACCAAACATTACTTGATGAACAGAGTTTGAGATTTGAAGAGGAAGAACAATTTCTCATATCAAGTTTAGAAGATAACATGCCATTTCTTCAAATGCTACAAAGTGTTGATTCTCCACAGTTTTTTCCTTTGAAAGAACAAAACTTTCAAACACTTTTAAGGCTTCAACACATGAAAAAACCATGGGAAGACATATCTTACATTCCTAGAATGGATTCACAACAAGTCCAAACAACATTGGAATTTGAAAGCTGTGTAACACAAGAAATGTTGGAGATGCAATCACCAGTGAAATCAGAAAGCAATGAACTTCAACACAAAGTTTCATGCATTGAGAAATTGAGCTATGAATGTAACCAACAAGAAGAAACAAAAACAGCACAATCATGTTCCAAATCTCAACAAGGAACAACAAGGGAAAAGAGAAAGAGAAAAAGAACAAGACCAGTTAAGAATAAGGAAGATGTTGAGAATCAAAGAATGACACACATTGCTGTTGAACGTAATAGGAGACGCCAAATGAATGACCATCTTAGTGTTCTTAGGTCTCTCATGCCATCTTCATATGTTCAAAGGGTATGAACTTTTCAATCATTTTTTATGAAATTTGAAGTTAAATTCTTATACCCTTTTCTTCAAAATCCTTTCTTTTGAGATTTTCATGTTAAAAATCCAATCTTTTTTGGTTTTGTTTACAAGGGCATGTTTGGATTTTCTGAGTTTGACATAATCACATTATGTTAATGAGATTTTAGTAAAAATTAAATTTTTTAGCTTCAATAAAATGTTAGTGTCTAGTGATTTTTTCACTTTGATTTTGTCAAACTCATTTTCTTAAATTTATTTATTTAAAAAAAATCAATTTGGTAAAGATTTTTTTTGTTTTGTTTTGTTAATGTAGTGCTTTTTTTCAATTTGTTTTTGTGAATTGACTTGTAATTTTGTCAAACTCATTTATTTTGTTAAATTTAATCTCAATTTAAATATACACTAAATTTTTTGCTTTTTTTGTTTATTTAGATTTTAGTGATTTTTTTAATTTGATTTTGTCAAACTCATTTTGTTAAATTTAAACTCTATTTAAATATACACTAATTTTTTTGCTTTTTTTATATTTATTAAAAAGAATTCACTTTGGTAAATATTTTTTGTTTTGTTTTGTTTATGTGATAGGGTGACCAAGCATCAATAATTGGAGGAGCAATTGATTTTGTGAAAGAGTTGGAACAATTGCTTGAATCTCTTGAAGCACAAAAAAGGATAAAAAAGAATGAAGATTTTGGTTCCTCATCATCATCACCACCACCTAGTTATGGAATGAAATTATCACCTTGTGAAGAAAATGAGGTAAAGGCAGAAAACAAATCAGAAGCAGCAGATATAAAAGTGACATTGATTCAAACCCATGTGAACTTGAAAATTGAGTGCAAAAAAAAGGCTGGTCAATTGATAAAGGTTATTGTTGCTTTGGAAAATCTTAGGCTAACTATTCTTCACCTAAACATCACATCCTTTGAGTCTTCTGTACTCTACTCCCTCAATCTCAAGGTATTATTCTGTCTTTTCATGCATCATAGTGTTTTCTTTTTTATTTTTTTTTAAATTGTTTTTAAATGTGGTCAACTCACTATGGTATCAAGTCAGAGTACTGTTCTTTTCTGACTTGCAATCTAAGCAAAACCTGGCTTCCTTGGTTCCAACATTGTTTATCAATATAAAATTAAATAAAATTCTTTTTGATAAATTACCTTATTTAAATTTAGTAAATTTACATATATGTTGAGAAGTGTTGAGTTTATCCACAAGGTATAAGCTGGAGCTAATACTATGAGTATGAGAGCACAGAGTTCAAATTTTCTTAAAAACTAATATTAAATAGTTTTTAATATTACTTTAATTAATAATGATATTTAATTTCTCTAATGTTTTTAGGAAAAAAAGTAGTGTTGAATTCACAAGTAAGGACTCTAGTTGGATCCATGTAGAACATATTATTTGAAAAAGCGAACTATGATCATTGTTGTAAGTCTTATTTGGTCACAACATCGGATAAAAAATACTTGAAGTAAAATAATTTAGCGTGTTTGGAAATCCAATACAACATTTCAATGCACTTTCGTTGTGAAAATTCTGAAGCCAATATACCAAGCTTCTGCCTTGCCGTGATTCTCAACGTGATTTTGTTCAAATTGACGCCATTCTAAACATATCATTAGTCGGATAATTTAATTATTTGAATTATTTATTATTATTATTATTATTTAATTTTTTTAACTTTTTCTAATTTTTTTATTAGTACTATTTATGATTATTTGATAAATAAATAACGAGCTGTATATATGGGTGATGCAGATTGAAGAAGACTGTAAGCTAGGCACAGCAAATGACATAGCAGAAGCAGTTCATCAAATATTCAGCTACATCAATAATGGTAGCTAAAGAAGCAAGTAGCTATAAGCCTATAACCTTGGGGGGAATGGGTTGTTGCAGAAGAATAAAGGACAAAGAATCATTGAAGGGATGGTGGTAAAGTGTGGCTGGGGTGACGGGGAACATAGGGCACCGATTTCTTGTCTACATATATCAATGTGAGATGTATCATGTTAATTAGGTAGTCACAAAATAGAGATAGGGCACATGATGTTAACGTTTGTTGTTCAAATAGTTTCACTCTGTTTATTTATTGGAATGTTAGTTGGTAGTATTGTATACTCTTGTGTGTGTTGCTTGTTAATTTGCTAGTACTTTGGTGAATTGAGAAATTAAATTGATTGGTCTATTGTGATAGGTATATTTGGTGAGACTTCTTGTTTGCATTTGTTGTGACTTGAATTTCAAGTTTTAATGTGTTAAATGTGTCAATCTTAAGATAAAAAATTCTTCTTTGAATTTCCTAACTAACACATTTCTCCTTTCAGATTATCCATTAATTCTGTTGTAAGTTTTCTCCATGTAATTTTATATAAATTATGTCTCCCTTAATTAAATTTTATTTTGTAAAAGAAATTTGGTGAATATTATTTAATAAATAAACTCGTTGAATATCTTTAGAAAGGCACATGGTGGTGGACTTGGGATAGAGGGTGGGGCCCAAATATGTCTACATAAGAAGGAGGGACCTACTTTGAAAATTTTGGAGCAGTCATGATTACAATCTATAAGGAGAAGAATATGATATAATGCATCTCTTTTTACATTGACTTTGTGTGATAAGCCGTATACTATAAATGATGTTTCAGAATTATTATATGTACATACTCCATACCTTACTTTTTTATCGGTTCTTTTTGGCCTCGAGTTCATGGCAGCACTATACAATTTTTGCCATGATCTAGCAAACTAAATAATAAATAATCAAGCAAATAAGTAAATGGTCGTCAAGAACAAACCAGTACTTGTTTATTTTTTCAATAAAAGATGTTGTTTTAAGGATGATGAAAATGTTTTAAGTTAGTTGTCAATTCAGCAGCGAAGCTAGGACAATTTTTACGAGGTGGCCAAATAATAAAATATATTTAAAAACTAATATATTAAACTTAATCATTAAGTAAAATAAATTTATAATAATTTTTACTTATATTTAATGAAATGACAACGAAAAAACTAAAATCTAACAATAATTATTTATAAAAGTTGAGCTCTATGAAGTTTTAAGAAGTCAAATTTATCTATTATTGACACTAAAGTAAATAGATTATCAATATTTTATTAATATCATCCCTCTTTAAGCCAATAAAATTGTTTGGAGTAGCCAAATAATATATTAATGGGGTAGCTACATACATATCAAGATATATTTTTCTTTTGGGGTAGCCAATGCTACCCCATCCATAGGAAGCCATTCGCCCCTGGTTGCCATGTTGGCATTTTTCTTGTTGTCAAATTTTTGACTATTAAATCCTGAGTTTTTTTAATCATCTAACTTTAATCAGTCGAGTTACCTAACCTTTAAAACAAACTAATATTCATTTTAGGAAAATGTTAATCAGCGACTCCAGGACTCTGGTTAAGGATCAAATGTAAAAAATATTATATTTGAATTTGTGTTGTCAACTCCTCAAAAACATAAAAAGTGTTATTTTCACTTTAAAATTTCCTTTTTTAAAAGCACTAGTTAACAAGACCCTTCATTTTATTATAAAATATAGGACTCTATTGGATTAAAAAAACAGTTGTATTGAATTCATTCTTTTTTTTTTTTAATTCATTCTTAATAAATATTGTTTACACTTAACATATTTCGAGAGAAAATTTATTACTCCCTCCGTCTTATATTAGATGTGTTGTTTGACAATGTGCATTTTTGACTTGATATATTTTGACCATATTTTTCTACTAATATACAAAGATAATATTATATAAGATGTTTCTGGATTCGTCTCAATTAATATTTTCAAAATATTAAATTTTCATAATTTTTTCAAATACATAATTAAAGATATTAAAGATAAAAAATATGCATTAGTATGTGTATCAGAGTCAACTAAGTAATCTAATATGGGACGAATGGAGTATTATTTAATTTCTATCATAGTATTCGCTACATAGTTCAAATAATCACCTATGTAATTGGTGGTGCAAACTAAACATGCCTACTAAGTAGAGGATTTTATATTTGAACTATGTAAAATTTTCAGAAAAAGAAAAGACCCCGGGAATCATTTATGTCCAGTAGATAACAATAAGTAAACTTTGAAGAGAACACATATAAACGTGTAGTCGATGGACAAGAATCGTCTATTTTAAGAAAGAAAAGTGACATACCGTTCTCTCTATCTTTCTCATATTTTATTTTCTCTTATCTTTTCTTCATATTTCTCCACATTTTTCATATTCCCTCTCACTTTTTAGCCAGAAAGTCATCAAGAGAAGGAGAGCCCAAAGGTAGAGAATCCAAATCCGTAGTCGACCCACATCTTTGAGCCACAAATCGTTTCAAAAACGATAGATGACCATCACTCGACCTCCAACAATGATTCTCGCCAACTCCGTTCCAAACTCTACAAATACCTCGCTAGATATTTGAGGAATTTTGTTTACCAATTGATATGAGGAACAAGGTCTTGACCACAAACTAAGAATTTTGTAAATATTTATGTTATATATTGGCTTCAAATTGAGATTACAGGAAAACCTAAAATCGTGTCACGATTGCAAGCATCGTGACACGATTGGATTGGCAGAGAGGTTGGTTCTTGAGATGGAAAATCGTGACAGAATTTGGGAAATCGTGACGCGATTCAACAACTTCTTCACCAAGTTTACCTGAAAGGGACTGGTCACAACGGTTGTTCAGAGACAATCGTGGCACGATTGACCAAAATCGTGACACGATTTTGGACTGCTGTGACTAGTATTTAAGTGGATTCTGCAACATTTTGAAGGAGAGCTGAAGCTAGAGGCCTAGGTTTTACAAAGGGGGGAACTTGAGGGTTGAGTATCTTTGTAAGGGGGGTCTCTAGGGTTGGGATAAACATTGTAATCACCTTGGGTAGTGAGATTACATCATTGGAAGGATCTAAAGCTTCCTTTGTGTACTCTCTAGTAATATTCATATGAGTGTGGTGAGGGATACAAAGGGTAGAGATTAGGTATAAGGCTGATTTCTTGTAACCTCTTGTAACATCTTCTCATAGTGGATTGGAGAGCTACTCTCTCCCCCAAAGTAGGTCATATTGGACCGAACTGGGTTACCATCTTGTGTGTGTTTATTTACTTCCCTTTAAGCTTGCTTATCTTTGTGCTTGGTTAGTGTTTGTGTCATTGTTTTAACTCTTGTGTGTGTTGTTGCTTGAAGACACTTAAACCTAGGATTACCACTACCCTTTTGCTCCACACATCTTTGTTTTTCATTGGTGTGATATCCGAATTGGTATACATTTTCACAACAATTTATATAAATACATATATAAATTCTTCTGAGTTCAAAAAACAGAGTAAATTACACTCTTTTTTTCTAAGAGAAGCTTGAATGACACTCATCTCCCCTCTTATGTTAAGGGAAGATGAGTGTGATTCAAACATCTTTTAGAAAATGGAATGTAATTACTCAAAAAAAATTATATTAAGTATTTGGATTCAATTACAAAATTTTAATTGTCTTCATTACAATCTAGTAGTTTTTTTGTTTACTTACAATCTAGTAGTTTGGTTGTGAGAATTTTTATGTTGATATTTCATATTCGAATTCAATTCACCAGATTCATATTTAGTTATATGTTGGCCATTAAATCAATAAACAATTTAAAACCTTCTACTAAACATATGTACATTTCCCCACTAAGAACCCCTCATTCGGTATGCCAACTGAACTAAATTAAAATACAATTAACTTTTAACACTTACTATTGACATATTTTTTATTCTCACACTATATGTATATTCTTTTGAGAGATAGGTACATCGAAATCTTATCTTATTTATTTAATAACACAGAAAATGAATTCCCACTATTTAAGCATTTAAACAGCAGTGGGACGACTTTGTCCATCACTCCATCTTATATTTAAAATGAATTGATATTATTGAGATAATGAAGTAACATAAGGGAGCCATATTAGGTGAGACACAAGATGGCACCCTCCTTTACACCTTTGCCGGAAGGGTTGAAAATGGATTATTACTTTTTATAATTGCAATACCAAACAAATAAAAAGGTAAAAGAAAGAGTGACTAGGTGGAAAATTCCTTTGATAAAGGTGTTTGACAAGAAACTCTATCAGGGTTTAGTGAAAAGTCAAAATAATGATGAAAGGGCAATCCTAATCCCCATAGTCCCACACAATAGCCTTATAGCCTTTGAATAATATATTTGTCTCTCCCATATATCCTCCCTATGAAGATAAAAAAATTATGCAAATATACATTTGTCTCTCTCACAAAAAATAGAGAAAAAAATATTAGTACTCTCTTCATTTTTTATTAGAAGACCTGGTTGATAATATGTATCATTGACAATGTTTTTCTAATAATATATAAAGATAAATAATATCAAATAAGAAATTGTTGAATTTGTCTCCATGAATATTTTTCAAACATTAAAATTTTTATAATTTTTTATAATAGATAATTAAAGATAAAAAAATATACATTGATACCTGTGATATAGTCAACTATGTCACTTAATATGTAATATAGTAGTATTATTGAGAGCAACAAAAGCAAGCAGCACAACACCCATCCCCATGTGCAAATGAGTCAGAAGGACAAACTCCCCTCTCCTTTTCAGGCCCAACCTCAGCCTTAAGTCCTATTCATTTTTGGTCCTCGAGTTTTTGATACTAGTACTATTGCCTAGTGGTGTGATGTGCCTTATTTCCCATTGTTGATGGATCCATCCTTAGCTTTTTCTTCTATTTCACCCTTTTTCCTTTGTGTCTCCAAGAGGTGTACAAACCAGAGGGTCTTCCATTAGTTTAGATTGGAACTCATCATGTGCTGTAAGGTCCCTAACTTAGCTTCACCACTCTTTTGGTCACTCTTTCTACTTGTCATGATTACTTCATTCTTTCTATTTTGTCTACAATACATATAATAAGATTTAGTAAAAAGAAATATAACATAATAGATTTATTGGGCCAATAATTATAAGGACATATTTTGAAAATTAACACACATAATAGATTTATTGGGCCAATAATTATAAGGAAATATAACATAATAGATTTATTGCTCTTTTTGGTATATGATAAGTTTATTAGGCCACGTTTGCATGACATTGAGATTGTTTTCATATCTCTTTTATAATAATTTATAATAATCATTATTGAAGTCTCTCTCATTAAAATATATTAAAATCATCAATATCATCAAAATTCGATGTTACACAAATATTTTCCAAGTTTATTGTTTTGTTTTTACAAAAGCAGATATTCATTCAAATTGATAGAATACATTTGATACACTAACATAATCAATATCGCTAAAAAAGTAAAGGGTGAATCTGCAAACAAACTCACACCACTCAAGTTAATAACTTACAACGACAAAATGCCTATAAATAATATGATAAAATCTAAATCACCAAAATATCTATGATTCTGCATCTGCATATGAGATTGATTGAAGTTGATCTTTCAATAGGAACTAAACGAACACTACCACAAGACGCAAAATCAAACGACGCCGCACAAGACAACGAACAATACAATGATGCACCCAAATGACGAAATCACGAAAAAACACAAAAAAAAACTATTTATGTGTAAATCACTTATTTAGATTGAAAGAAAGGGGAAAAAAAGATGTAGATGTATCATTCTAGATCAAAAAATGACTTAAAATCATTCATCCTCGATGAATGAAAGAGAAAGAGAACTTAGAGAAAATGTGGAGTTTCTCTCACTAAAAAACTAGGGTCATCTTTTTTCCAAGTTTATTGTTATCAACACATAAAATCATATTTCCCGATGCTATTTTTTGTTTAAGAAACTAAATTAGTCTGTCCAAATCAACACCGAAGATAATCGAACTTGATACCTTGAGAAAGAACACACTCACATATCTCAATAAGAATTTTTTTTAGAGGTCATGCTAGTGCCCTAGACACTAGTTAAGAAAATAAAAAAGGTAAGTTTTGCATTGAAAACAACATTCTATACTTTTTAATGCTTGATTACACAAGTTTTAAGAAATTTCTACTATATTTATTTCCTTAACTACTCCCTCCGTTTCAAAATGAGTGTCACTTTAGACAAAAAAATTGTTTCAAAATGAATGCCGCTTTATATTTTCAATACAACTTTAATTTTTTTCTGCCAACTTTACCCTCTCCAACTTTTCTTTGACACAATTTTCAATGCAACTCCAAGTTTGTATTTTTCTTATAAAGTAAGGGCAGTTTAGTAAATCTGTTATATCTAATAATTATTTCATTTCATTCCTTAATCTATGTGCAATTGGCTAAAACGACACTCATTTTGAAATGGAGAAAGTAGTGTTTAGAGAATGTTAAAGAGTGTCCTATAAGCATCCCAAACAATTAAATTTTTTTAAAAAAATGGTGTACTCATTACTTATCAAAAATAACATCTTATATTTTCAATATAAATTTTTTATTTATGGATTTCTTAACTAGTATCATGGAGCATTCGTTAGGGAAGTCCAATAAATGAAAAAAAAGTTGATGGTGAGGGAAGTATTAGATCAATATTATCTTTTTATGGTGGATCAATATCTCGGGCAGCAAACATGGATGAACCCCAAAAAGAACTTTGGTCAGAAGTTCTTGGACAAAGCGATGTTTTTATTGGAAAAGAAGACACATCCTACAAATTTACCGCCTAGTCTAGCATTTACACTCTATCATTAGCATGACTGACTTCTATTTAGCCAATATATCAAACATATACTTGGTCTAAATATATACTTGGCAAGAAAATGAACATGAGATTTTACTTAATCATACTATATGGTTTGCATAAGAATAAGAATGCTTAAATTCATTTGTCGGGCAACACAAAATAGGGTTTAAGTTGGACAACAATCAGAAGCAAAAGGCGAAGAGATTTGCTTTTGCATGCGATGGGGGACCGCACTACTATACTATACTAACCAGAATCTAAACATTATTGGACTATGTATGCCACACTTGGCTTCTTGGTTTGGCCACGGGTTACGTGACTATGCATAATGCATGTATAAGACTACGTCCCTCACAGTTGATGGGGATGGGACAGGTGCATGAACATAAATAATTCATCAAATCCAAATCCTTTTTCTCTTTTTGGATTTATAAAATAGTAGTAGTTTACTTTTTAATAAGTTCACATTACACTTTCATTTTAAGTCAAAATCTTTCAAGTGTCAAATCGAAAACTATACAAAACAGAAGTATTTGAATTCTCCTCTTTCTCTAACTATTTGATTTAAATTAGAGTTTAAATGCGTGTGAAATACTTAAAATTTGAGCTTTGCCTTGTGAAAAGAATGAATGATTTGAACTTTAACATGTTAAAAATTACTAAGTAGTGCTTGATTTGTTAAACTCATTTATATCTTCATTTTCTTTTGTTAAACTCATTTATATTTTCATTCCAGCTGTGCTATTTAAAGCGAAAGAAAACGTCCCGAGGTTATCCCAAATTCACCAATATCCAATCACAATAATGCATGTGTAGAATTCACGGTAGAGAGAGGGATAAATCAGCATAAGAGAGAAAATGAAAATAGCCTTCGGGAATGATTCGCGTGTAAATGCCTCGCGAGATTTAGCATTTTTCTTTTCAATTATATAAATTTGTCTTAATCTGGATTATGATTAAAAAATAAAAAAAATCAAAACTAATAACACTATGAAGTATAAACAAAGTGTTTTACACTATAATACAAATAACAAAAGTCTATTAATGCTTTTGGACTAATTGTTTTTTTGTTTGTTTTTGTATTGAGCTTATAACCAAACTATTCATAGCTGTTCATTTGAGTTTTTTTTTGTTGAAGGAAGCTGTTCATTTGAGTTTTATGAGCTTGAGCTCATATCATTTAATTACCCGAGTCTAATATAAAAATGAATTTCTTTATTTAATTAAACAAAACAAAACTTGATCAAGGATTTAACGAACCGAATTCAAACCGTTCATCAATATATCTCTGTTCATTTACATTCCTAATGTACTATTGACATACATGCTCAAGTCACATTAGAGAAGACTACTTAATTTTAAGATGGAAGTTTTTTTATTTGTTAAAAATGTATTTATATGATTAAAAAATATTAGGTGATAGCTAGATGATCGAGTTACCATTTCTAAAAGAGCATGCTTTGTGGGGACTGAAAGGGGCAAATTGACGGGCATGCTTTGAGAGAGTGATGCATTTTAAAGGTGGTGGTTTTTTCTTGACAAATGCTTTATCACCTAGAGAAAACTTAGTTACTCGGGGAGGGGGAGTAGTAGTCAGTGGGAGTGTGTTGGGTTGTCATTGGTTCTTGGATTCAAGGAAGTGAGATGAGCATTGATTTGTAACTTGTAGGTTTGCAGGTAAAGTTTAGCATCGAATTTTGCTGTGGCTAGGTGTGCTGATGGTACTTCTTTAGGATCCATTCACTTTCTTTGAATGTTGTTGTTTCTTTCTTCGTCGTAAGAATATCCTCAAAGGTTGTTGATTTGGCATACAACTAGGCATAGGCATGACACCAAAACTCATATCCACGGATATATGCTCAAACCCACTCTGATTCGACGGATTTTTTTTCCCATTTTGACTGAGTTTGGACATTAGTTTGAGTTTTTATTTTATTTTAAAATACGAGTACGTGATGTGTAACAGAGATATATGTACCAACTCTGAATATATACCCAAACATATTCCCGAATGTAAAAATTACTTTATTATCTTGGGTAAATGGTTTAAATTGACCCCGTAAAATATGCGATGTTTGAAAAATGATCTTATAAAATAAAAAATAGATATTCTAATCCTGTAATTTGAGATTCTTCTTATTTTTGACCCTATGATATATGTGTGGTACAAGAATGTGATTTAGAGATTGAATTTTTTCATGATTTTTTCCCCAGACATCTTTAGGATGTTAAAACATGGTTTTACACAAAAAATTAGATTTTTCGGACGAAGGACGAATTTATTATGAATTTTTATTCCTATAATTATGAACTTCTAAAACAATTCATAATTAATTCGTATCTCGTTTAAAAACTCCAAATATTCATGGTGAAAGTTCTTATGATGTTCTAACCATGCCTACAAAATTAGAGAACGGAATTTGACCAGTGCTTACTCGGAACAAAATTGCAATTTTACACGTTTTGGTTGAAAAATAAAATAATTGAAATATCTTTGAAATGCTACGAAATTTTGCAGATCCTTTTTATGCATTTCCATAGATGCAACTGCAAATAATTAGCTCAAAATTCGATTTTTAGGTTGGGGTTTTCCTTATTTTATTTTTATTTTTGGCGCTTTAAAAATTCATAATTAATTTGTCCTTAGTTGAAAAACTCTAATTTTTTTGTTTAATGTCATATTTTAACGTCCTAAACATGTCTGAAAAAAATCATGAAAAAATTCAACCTTTAGGTAACCTTTTGGGACTTCAACTATATTATAGGGTAAAAAATAATAAGAATATCAAATTATAGGGTTAGAATATATGATTTTTATTTTACAGGGTATTTTTTCAGACTTCACATATATTACAAGCTCAATTTCAATAATTAACCCTATTACCTTTTATTTCTCCTTTTATTTGGTATGCCATTTTATTTAGTTTGATGAGAAATGCTAGCAACACACATTTTAACACACGTTTTTCTTTCGATTGGTTAAAACTCACATGGGTCCCACCAAATTTATATGGGTTCCACATAATTTGGTGGAACCAATGTGAGTTTTAACCAATCAAAGAAAATATGTTGAAATGTGTGTGTTAAAATGTGTGTTGTTAACATTCCTCTAGTCTGATAATTGCCATGTTATAAAAATTGTCATTGATATTTAAAGGAGAAGCCAAATCATTGGTCAATGAAATGATAAAGTAAACATATTGCTGGGTAATGATGTATTACAAAATTGTCCTTGGGACCAGAAAATACTTATTTTTTTATTTTAAAAAAACCATTCACCGCAGGTACGTTGATGAGGCGGGGATACCCAAACCCGTCGGAGACAGAGATGTTGTTCAATTTCTCATTCTCGATAGATATAAGTATGATAACAGGTAGGTGTATGAAAATCGAGATGGGACGGAGAAAGTAAAACTCGTCCCCACTCTAAATATTGCCATGCCTACATACAACCTTGTGGTCATTATGAAAGGCACACAATGAACTCAATTTTCTCACAAATCAGCGACGATTTCTAAGGTTGTTGATACAATTAAAAGTATCTCTTAACAATAACATTTGAGAAAACACTGGCTCCATCTTTTTTCTATGAGTAGTTCACCAACCCGATGGATTGGATACGATTAGATAGGCAATTTATTCTTTGTGCGCTTTGCCTGTCTTATGTTTGTTGTTGCGATTATAATAAAATTTAGCCGTTTCAAAAAACAAAAGATAGAAGATTTATATGATTGTCTAATGGAGAAAATCCATTTTCGAATCACACTAATAGATTGATCCTCAATTGATCACTGAAACTTTTATGACGATGTTATATGTACACCCTTCAAAATATCACCCTCTCTTTGCCTTTATGGTTAAGACAATCATCTAATTAATGTCGATTTGACCAAAAGAAGGAAAAAAAAATGATTTAAGTTGAGGCAAACATCTGCATACACTTTTATCTTTTAAAAAACATATATACCTTTTTTCTTATTTTTATCAAACCTTCATCGATAAAATCATTATCTTAGTTACGACTTACGAGTGAAGAAAAACCATAAGACTTTATTTTCTTCTAACGACAATCTCTATGTCGTTAGAATTTTAAAAAAAAATCAAATATCAAGCTACAATATATTTTTCAATAAGCAAAAGTTATTGAAAAAAGTACGGATATTCAAAACCCATTACAAATTAGCGTTTAGATGAGATGGAACATGTCTCTTCTAGTTTAACCAAGGTTCTCGGTTTGAATCCAACCTTAGGCATGCAATATCGTTAAAACTCTTAGGGAGAGCTTGCCACCAATTTAAGTCCCACAATACTCGAGAGATTAGTCTCTGCAGTTACACCCAAAAAAAATTATATCAATTTCATATACAACGAAGACAAAGAGTGCATCGGTCCACTGATCTAAAAAAAACAAAATTCTCATTTGTATCTCCTTCCTCTACAAATGAACCAAGATCAATTGTCCCTAATTACAATCTCTAACATTGTCAAAAAAAACCCTCTAACAAAGCTGAACCCATGTTAAATGAGTCGGTACTTTCTTCCCTCTCTTTCATAGTGTGAATTTGGCTTGGTCACAATCAAAATTTTGTCTTTGACTTGTCTGTGAAATAATTTAGACTTGTACTATCATGTTTTCAGTGGATTTGGTAGTGCGTGCCCTTATTATTTTTGTAGCATGAAAATAATGATGATAAGATATTCTGCATTCTGCACAATCTCTTCTTAGTATGTTTTTTTTGACAGAGTTACCAAAAATCTTAATAAATTTGGATGTAAACTGGAAAATCAGGCAAACAGTACCATTAGCATCTAGGTCTAGTTTTTCTGGCCTCTGGGTGCCTCAAATTCCAAAGAGAACCTTTCTGCCCCTTCAATCTGACTTTACTTTTGACTGTTGATTTTTATTGCATCACGGTGAAAAGTTCAATGGGTTAAAAAATGTAAAGAATATATATAGGCCCTCACACTATTTTGCATTAAATCCATCGATTAATTTGACTTAGAATACGAAATTAATTAATATAATAATAAATGTATTGAAATATTTTGTAAGATAAATGCAATCTATAATATTTAATTAAATTCATACATTTACAAAATTTATGCATGATTAATGGTACCTTACCTTTAAAAGTTGAATATGTTTGAACTATGATCACTCTAATTACATCAATTGCGACTTGCATCAAGTATGATATGTTTGGACTAACAGTAAACTTGATAAAATCAAGCTGGTAGAGGGAGTTTGATATTACACTATCATTCTAAACATGCTTTTTTAAGAGGCAAAAAATTCAAAACATGCACTTAATGTGTGTTTGGTTTTGTGGATAAAATTGATCGTAGTGAATTGATTTTGATAAAATAATTAAATTAGTTGAAGGTAAATTCTTTTATTTATATTTTAATACGTATCGTAAAACTGAGTTGACCAATAAATATTGTAAAATCACGTTTAAAGCCAAAAATATAAATTTTAACTTCAAATTATAATCAATTTTTTAATGCAAAATCATTTCTACTCAAACATCTAAACAATTTAAAATCAACTTTACATCTTTTGAATCAATTTTTACATCTCCAAAAATGAAACCAAACATACACTTTAGTAAGTTAAACGTACTAATTTCATTATAAATTCTTGTTGACCTTGAATGAGTTTACTAATACTGAAAAAGTAAAATACTAGTCCAATTCCAAATGTATACTAAGTGGTGTCCATGCTAGCTAGATATATTGCACTTGTGTGATGAAGAAACCAATCCTAATGGGTGTAGGACCTCTATTAACATGTCTTTTGCTTTTATATTTTGTCTCTGTGTGTGATGTGTTTTTAACAATATATTTGGTGGGTTAGGAGATGTCTGTGAAAATATAGGTGAAAGTGGGGGGAAGGAAAGAGTGGGAAGGTCGGTCAGAGATGCGAATCGTGAGGTATGCAGATCATTGACAGAGATAGTCCCTTAGACTTAGACTATACTACTCATCAGATTTTACATATGGTTTTCAGAAACCTATGGTCGCAACTTTGTGTTCTATTCCTAGCTTAGCAATATCATCAAACCTCACACATATGTAGTACACTTTCTCTATTCAAATTTTGATTTTCATTATACCCCCTTATTTCCTCTTCTAAGTCAAGTAAAAACTTGCCCTAACTTTCTGCCCTAATCTTGCATTTTCCTTCATTATGTTTTCTTGTGCATGAGATAATATATAATGTGGAATTAATGTATTTGGTTTTTAAAATGCGGATAAGTTAAATATGAAATGACAAAAAAATAATATATTTGATTAGTATTTCGGCTTCTAAGTTAAAACAATAATAAGTGTAAGATTGAGAGAAAGAAATTATAGGCTATAAGCGACTTGAACTAACTTATCAAAAAATGCTATAAACTAGTAAAAATATGACATGAGTTTGCGAGAAGATGAATGTCATCAAACAAATCTTTTTTAGTCATATGAGTGTGTAAGCTATAAACAATTAAGTATAAATTAGCTTATTGTGCTTGCCAAACAAACTATTAATTTGTTGGATCGAATCAATAGTATATCTAAAAGGTGGTTGCTATAAATTAAACTTAACAGTTGTGTTAAGAATCTCATATCGATAAGATCTGAAGGTAAGTTTGTTTAAGTGGGACAATGCCCATCTAAGTTGGATTTATAAGGATTGAGTAAGACCTTCTAATCCAAATTTTAAGGTATCTTGGTTTATTCAAGATTTTCATAAGTTTGTAAATGGACGTAGTCTTCATATTAAAAATTAGTTGCGTAAATGTTGAGTTTTGTTCAAACTTAGTAGTATAATAATATGGGAGAATTGATAAAATAAAATAAAATAATAATATGGGAGATTGTATTGTTAGAGCATATAAATGAGCTAGAGTATTCATCATATGAATTTTCTTATAAAGAAAAATAAAAGCGAACCTAAACTCGTTAAAAAAAATGTCATCGATCGTGAGTTTAGCTCAGTTGGTATGGACAATGCATAATATATGCAAAGTTTGGGGTTCAACAAAAAAAAAATCGTTACAAAATAAGAAAATCAAATTAAACAAATACTTTTACATATCTTGTTGGGCACTCTCAACTCCAAAAATATATAAATTACCTTCTTTTTTTTTGACAAAAAAATAATTATTTCAACTCTTGCTTTTTTTTTTTTTTAATAAAAGGAACTCTTGTTTAATTAGGTAAGCAAAACACAAAAGAGAAATGTTTACATATGAACACCTTTCATTTTTTTTTTTGACACAAAACAAATGACATTCATTCATTTAAATTGATAGGGTACATCGATGCAATACAAATTCGCTAAAAACAAAAAGGATAAATATGTGAACAAACTCACGACATCCAAGTTAATAGCATAAAACGACAAAGTACATAAGCATACAAATATGACTATATTAAAATCTCCGGAATAGCCATGCCTCCGGATCTGCAACGTTGATGACGCCAAAGTCATTGGTTGGATCTGCACTGGATCGAAGCTGATTTGACAATCTGAATCGAACAAACACCTGAACAGGGGAAAAGACAAACAACGTCGCACAAAGACGACAAACAAAACAGCGTCGCACTAAGATGACGAAATCACAAAAGGAAAACCTAATTTGATGTGAAAATCACTTATTTAAATAAAAGGGAAGGAGAAAAACAATTTAGAGGGGTGATTTGGGGTCAAAAATTGACCCTAAGCCACCCCTCTTTGGTGGATGAAGGAGAAGAAATTAGGGTTTCAGCCGACGGCTCACAAAAGAGAGAGGGGGAGACACCTTTCATTTTTATTCACTCATTTTACACCTCATTTTTCTCTCTCTATATTTCTCTTAGGATCACATCATTAACATATTTTTATAATGGAAAATGTTTTATTTTTATTTTTATGGAAAATGTTATCTTGACAACCTTTTGGTTGTCTAATATCATATATTTATACTGTATAATTATTATTTACTTATTTCTATTTCTTATAATCACATCATTAATTATAAATTGTGTATTTTTATACTGGTTGTTAAATAGTTGCTACTTTTTAGATGTTCAAATAAAGTTGCTCTTACATAACATACCCAAAATGACAACATGGTTCTCCCTTTAAAACGTTTTAATTATTATTGCCCAATCATATATTGGATTAGTAATTCATTTTAGTTAGAATTAGTTTTATCTTTGTTTAGCAGTTTGTTTAGAAACTTACATGTGAAGTAACTAACTCAAGTTACTTGCATGAGAAGTTATGAGTTTGTTAAGATTTTGTTGCAGTTTTTTGTTACATCACTTGATGTATATATACTTCATAGCTCTTGTAAATAATTAGTTCATTCAATCAATAACAATTACAAGTTTTATTATCAACTCTCTCTCTCTCTCTCTCTCTTTCCATAAGAAAGAAACCCTAAAACCTTAATCCCAATTGTCTTCAATTATATACACAGTTTTGTTGTTTTTATTCAAGTCTTTATACATTGTTCCATCAAATTGGTATAGCAAAGCCTGGTTCGTTCTTTGTTGTTGGAGAATTCGTGAAGAATGGCAACTCACAGCAACATTATTCATGCGCATCTACCAGTTTTTCAAGGCAAGAACTTTGATCAATTGATTGTAAAGATGAAGGTAATCTTCAGGTTCCAGGATGTACTTGAAGTGGTGAATGAAGGAGTAACAACACTAGCAGCGAATGCAACTGATGTACAATGAACATCACATAAAGAATTGAAGAAGAAAGATGGGAAAGCAATGTTCTTGATGCATCAAAGTGTAAGTAATGAGATCTTTGAGAAGATCATGCATTATGAAAGCGCGAAAGAAACATGCGATGCATTGGAGAAATTGTATTCTAGTGATGGTAAACTGAAGAAGCGGAGGCTTCAAACTTTGAGAAGACAATATGAAGTATTGAAAATGGAGGAAGAAGAATCAATTAGTCAATACTTTGATAAGGTGATCAATCTCACAAATCAGATGACAAGGAATGGTGAAAATGTCACTGATGTGATGAAGGTTGAAAAGGTTCTCAGAACCTTAACATCAAAATTTGATCACATTGTGGTGGCTCTAGAGGAATCTAAGGATTTAGATTCCATGAAGATAGAAGAACTGCAAGCTAGTCTTAAAGCACATGAGTTGAGGTTGATTGATAGGAACATAGAAAGAAGTAAAATCGTATCATCTGATCAAGCATTGCATGCTCAGTATATGAAGAAAGGAAAATTCAAGAAATGGAAGAAACCCTGGATTGATTATTCTAACAAAGATGATGAAGGTTCTAGCAAGAATCAAGATAGCAATGAGAAAAAAGATGCAAAGAATGATCAGAAGAAGAAGAAAGATAAGAAAGACATTCAATGTTATAACTGTCAGAAATGGGGACATTATGCATCTGAATGCAGATCAAAGAGGGTCCCAAGGAGCAAAGATGAAGCTCAATTTTCTCAAAATGAGGACTCAGATTCTGAAGAAGTACTCTTGATGGCAACGGTCAAGGAGGAAGAAGAAAGAAGTGATGAATGGTACTTGGACATTGGGTGTTCAAATCATATGACAGGCAAGAAATCATGGATCTCTGAATTAGATGATTCAGTTAATAGAAAAATCAGATTTGCAGACAATAGTATATAGTTTGTGCAGTTGGTATTGGGAAAGTACTGATTCAAAGGATCGCAAGAAAGCTTGCATCACTGATGTGTTGTATGTACCAAACATGAGGAGCAATCTCATTAGTATTGGTCAATTACTGCAAAAGGGATACACTATGGAGATGGAGGCACAAGCTATGAAGGTTTTTGATAGCAAGAATAAATTGATTCTGAAAGCTCATCTATCAAAGCGAAGAACTTTCAATATCAATATCAGTGTGATTGAAGAGAAATGTCTGCTATCAGAAGTTAAGAGTGAAAACTGTCTATGGCATCAAAGATATGGGCATATCAATTTCAAGGACTTGAATATACTCAGTGAGAAGAAAATGGTGCAAGGTTTACCAAAGATAAAGTTGCCTAAAGAAGTGTGTGATATGTGTTGCACTGGAAAGCAAGCTAGAAATTCATACAATACAATAGTACCATTCAATGCAACCAGAAAACTTGAGGTAATTCACTCTGATGTATGTGGACCTTTTGAGGTGAAATCAATAGGAGGAAATAGCTACTTTGTAACATTCATAGATGAATTTACTAGAAAGATATGTATTTACTTGTTGGCTAAGAAAAGTGATGTATTTGGTGTGTTTAAGAAGTTTTGGCTATTAGTTCAAAATGAAAGTGGTGAAATGATTAGAAGACTAAGAACTGATGGAGGAGTTGAGTATATTTCCACTGAGTTTAATAATTTTTGCTCATCAAATGGCATAAATCATGAAGTTACTGCACCATACACACCTCAACACAATGGGATCTCAGAGAGGAAGAATAGAACATGTGGGGAGAAGCAGCTGCTACTGCAGCAAATCTCATTAATAGAAGTCCCACAAAGAAGCTGCAAGACAAAACACCAGAAGAAGCATGGTGTGGAGTAAAACCAAGTGTTCAACATCTGAAGATCTTTGGCTCATTGTGTTTCAGACATAAACCTGATCAACTGAGAAGAAAACTAGATGATAAATCTCAGGTAATGATTATGGTTGGATATCATTGAATTGGTGCCTACAAACTATATGATCCAAATAGTAAGAAAATAGTGTTCAGCAAAGATATGAGCAGTTATGGTATTCAATACTCTAAGAATCAAAGTGATGAACTTATAGGTTACTCAAACTCTGATTGGAGTGGAGATAAAGATGACAGAAAAAGTACTGCAGCTTATGCGTTCATGATTGGAAATGCAGCTTTTTCATGGAGTTCTAAGAAGGAATCAGTGGTTGCACTATCTTCTTGTGAATCAGAATACATTGCAGCTTCCATGACAACATGTCAAGCTCAATGGATCAACATGCTACTGATGGAATTGCAACTGGTGAAGGATGAGAAGATGGAGCTCAGAATTGATAGCAAGTCAGCTATAGACTTGGAAAAACATCCAATAGCACATGGTAGGAGCAAGCAAATTGAAACCAAATTCCATTTTCTAAGAGACCAGGTGAACAATGGAAAGCTGGAAGTAAAACACTGCAAAATAGATGAGCAAATAGCAGATTTGCTCACAAAACCATTGAAGTCAAGGAGCTTTGAGTACTTGAAGATGAAGTTGGGAATGACTGAAGCATCTAACTAAATGAATTAAGGAGGTGTATTGGATTAGTAATTCATTTTAGTTAGAATTAGTTTTATCTTTGTTTAGCAGTTTGTTTAGAAACTTGCATGTGAAGTAACTAACTCAAGTTACTTGCATGAGAAATTATGAGTTTGTTAGAAGTTTGTTTCAGTTTTTTGTTGCATCACTTGATGTATATATACTTCATAGCTCTTGTAAATAATTAGTTCATTCAATCAATAACAATTACAAGTTTTATTATCAACTCTCTCTCTCTTTCTATAAGAAAGAAACCCTAAAACCCTAATCCCAATTGTCTTCAATTATATACACAGTTTTGTTGTTTTCATTCAAGTCTTTACATATTGTTCCATCATCATAAATATAGATCAATCACTATTGATAAAGTTTGACAAAAGTCTTTGTTTTTGGCTATCTCTCCACCTTACTCAATCTCCTAGTTAGTTAATTAATTTAATTTTACAGCATCACATTTATTTTATTTTTATAAGAAACTAAAACAGAATTATATTAACCAACCTATTTTACTTGCCCCACACAAAGAGTGCTAGAGGGAAGCAAAGAGAAAATTAATGTTACATCAAACACATGAACGGTACATGAGAAAGAAAACAAAGAGAACCATTACAAGAAATTAAATGGATTTAGCAACCACATAAGGCAGTCAAAAACAAGATTGTTATGTTTCGTTTTCAACCATCCAAAAGATTGTGCATTTATATTGTCAAACAAGTGCTGGATATTTTCATTCCTATTTTTAGATGATCCTTGCATTTCTTTCTTTCCATAACACCTAAACTATAGAAAACCAAATTAAGTGAATAATGTCGCGCTTGCGTTTAGAGAAACCTATGAAGGATCTGAACTGAGCTAAACGATATGAAATACAAAACAGAGTAACCATGACGAATCCTAACCAACTGGAAACAGCGATTCAAATTTGACAGAAAAAATTGCAGTGAAAAAAAAGATGAGTTGTATCATCTAGATAGATTACCACACCCTCGCACACAAGATTGAGAAGTAGCCGAAATCTCTTATCTCTTAAACAAATTGTCATTCGTTGGAAGGCATCATCATGTTTATTAAATTTAATTTATCTAAAAATTGTATATAAGCAGTCCTTCCACAATTTATTGATTGGGAGGCGTCATAGTTTTTAACTTTAGGCTTTACTCCATCCGATCACTATAATAAATAAAAACTATTTTATAAATTCAATGAATAAACTAATGTAATTTTTCTATAATATAGATCAAATACATCAATTACTAAATTAACTTAAAAAATATAATTTTATTTATAATAGTGACAAAAAAGGATCGACTTATACGAGCTAATATTTCAACTGTCCTTGCAATACTTACACTTTTTTATGGAAAAATAAATACTTATATAGATATATAATAAGTGTTTAAAAAAAATTATTTATCAAAAAATAAATCAAAATACTGGAGGAGCACCAGAGAGGTACCCTAGAGACCTCACCTACACCGAAAATAAAAGACCCACGACAACGTCAACATCAAAAGAAAACACCTGCCACAACACCATAAAAACCACATGATGAGCTAATTAGTTTGCTTCACGAGATTTTCAAGGGTTGTACAAAAAAAGTGGGAGAAAAGGAGCAATGTGATTTGATGATTTTTGTGCCAATTTTTATTGGTAATTAATTTGTTAGAGATGAGATAAAATTTGTTAAACATGAGTTAAACCTTTTACCTCTTTTATATATCATTCAACTTCCCATCTCATATTGTTGGGCAATTTTATATATCTCTTTGGCCAATTTTTGGTGCTATGCAAGTCATGTTAATTTAATAAGAAGAAAGATTTTGGCTATGCATTTTAACTTTCTTTGGAGATTCTTAACACAAATCTCATGCTAGTTATGCCTATATGAAGAAAAAAAATTATTATATTATTATGGACCGGACTTGTAATGTTTTAACAAAGAGTATTACTTTTTCCACTCTAGGATTCTCGCGCGTCCTGCGTTTTTTTCAAAAATGTCCTTGTGCAGTCCGGATTTTAAAATCCGGATTCATGTTTACTATTTTGGATTTTATAATCCGAACAATTCTTATGTATAATCAACCATCAGATTCTCTCACATTTCAGTAGTTTTGAGTTTTGCTTTTAAAAACAACAAAAAAACTAAGTAAAAAATGCTAAAAACTTATCAAATAGAATCATAAAAATATAAAAATACCACAAAAAAATTCTAAAAATCAAATAAAACTAGTGCAATTTTTTTTCGAATTTTTATGAGAATATGAATAATTAAAAAAAATGAAAAATGGGTCTAAACGATGGAATTTTTGATTTTGAGGGGCGGAGTCCCGTAAGAAGTTCCTTCTACGGGAGTCATGATCCTTGAATTTTTTCTGATTTTCTGTGGAAGTTTCGGAGCAATCCGATCAAGTAGCCCGAAAACCCGATTTTTGACTAAGAACATGTAACAATGACCCAAAACAAAAGGATAAGAGTTAGGAAGATTAATATTGTCCCTAAAATGGCTATACATGTTACAAACATGTTTAGGATTTGTGTTGATACAGTTCGGATTATATAATCCGAACTGTTTTACCTTGAAAAGGGGTGTTTATGAGGTTTCCGGATTATGTAATCCGGAAACATCATGTAACGCACCCTATTTTTGAAGTTTTCGGATTACAAAATACGGAAAAATCCGTAACTCCATTTTTCACCCTATAACAAAGGAAAACACCATTCCGGATTATGAAATCCAGAAACCTCAAGAACATTTTTGAAAAAAACGCAAGACGCGCGAGAATCCTATAGGATGGAAAAAGTAATACTCTTTAACATATCCCCCATACTTAACCTATCACATATTGTGTGTAGTTAGTTAACATTGAAAGTTCTCTTGTAGTCATCTCTTGGTAGGAATAAGAAGAAAAAAAAGTCACAAGAAATCGGTCTTCGTTAAATATACTTAATTGTAGTTTAGGTCCTTCTATTTTCATCATTTTGTAGATTTAGTTTTCCTATTTGAAAGTCTAATAGTTTTAGTCCTTCATCATATTTTTGAATGAAAAAAATAGTAATGTGAAATGTTTTATATGACGTAGTATCTAATTTGATGATTGGAAAAAAATAAACCTCAATTAAATTGTAAAAAATTTCCTTTAAAACATGTCATATCATTATATTTAAAATCAAATATTTGATGCAACCCAAAAAAAATCAAATATTTGATGGAGGGATCTAAATTGTCAAATTTTTTAAAGTAGAGTGACCAATTCCACAAAATGGTAAAATTGTGAGATCAAAACTTGAGTAAAGGTTAAAACATTTTTTTGGCCTTGTTTGGCCTTTCATAAGATGCAACAAATGTTAGCATTTTGTATTAGTTTTGATTTCAAAAATCCGAACAGGATCCTCCTATCTCATGAAATACCATAAAAGCCCTATCCTTTATCCATATCATCCCATTATCTATTGATCAAAAAATTAATAATATCATAACATTATCCAGATGCAAAAAGAAAAGAAAAGAGAGTGGTTCTGCTTCACTTCAATTTGTAGGAACAGGATTTCCACATTCATTTGCAAATTATCAAACACAATTGAGATTAACCCATACATTAAAAACATAAGAAACATATCAATAATTTAAGCTATATTTTCCCAGGGAAAAAATATTATAGTTTGAAAAGTGTTCATTAATTAATAACAATGGCCTTAATCTCCTCTTCTCTCTCTATATCCTCTTCATCTAGCCTCTTTGATAGCAAGGCTACGACGTTTCAATCATCAACTTTTTCTCCACAATGTGTGAGCCTTTCCACTCTTCCATCACTCCCTTTGTTGTCTCAGAATCATGCACTGAAGACCACTTCTCATTGTAAGTGCATTTAAAATATCAAGCATTCACGCGGCCGGTCAATCATAACTATTGATAAAGATCAGACGGTTCATATTTCAAGTAGTTTTTAAATTTTAAATTCAACGTACCGAGCTTAATATATGAACCATCTAATCTTCATCCGACGATTCCATCTTGGTATTGTGAATTTGTGACTATAGCAATTCCAAATTACATCCATCTATATTGCTTACTTCTTCTAGGGCTTGATATTACCTAGGAAGAAACTTAATATTTATGTTTTATGTTTTTCAGATCGAAAGATTGCTCGTGATGTTATGGTAATGGCAACAGGAGATGCACCTACAGAAGTTGACTCAACTGAGCTACCTGAGTTTGTTAAGAATCTTCAAGAAGCTGTATGACTCATAGGTTGTTAGAAATTGAAATGGAATTTTTTTTCCTTTCTTAATATTTATTGATGACCTAGAATTATGTTATTTATTTTGTTGGCATCATAGTGGGACAAATTTGATGATAAATATGCACTGGGTTCATTGGTTGTAGCTAGTGTGATTGCACTATGGATCTCAACTGGTTTTATCTCGGTAAGTTATTTAAATACTAATTTTATTTGCATTATTTGATTATCAATTTATTAGATACATATGATATATGTCATAAGCAATTGCTTTCACTTGTAACAGGCAATTGATAGGCTTCCTTTGATTCCTGGAGTTCTTGAGTTAATAGGAATTGGCTACAGTGGGGTAAGTCAAACAAATACACTTAGGTTTAAATATATGATTGGTCTCTCCAAATATCGTGCATTTGGTTTTTGGTCCTTGTAATATTTTTTTTCAAATACATCCTTGCAAAAAAATTAATTTTTAAAATGGTCCTCGAGCCCAGTTAAGCTGATAGGTGGTAATCTAATGCTTACGTGGCACACAAATACGATGTATAAGTGTCCGCATGGCAGATGATGTGGCATTTCTATTAATTTAAAAATCCGAAAATTAATTTTCAAGAAAAAAATTAGAAAAATAAAATAAAATATTCAGATTTTTTTTCAAAAATAATAAGTTTTTTATTTTTTCTAAAAAAATTTAAAAAATATGGAACTTAATTTAAAAAAAATTAAAACAAAAAATTATATTTTATGCCCAACACTATTTCACTTGATGCATTGATATACATAGTTGATGGTCAGGCCTTATACATTATTCAATGCGGGACTTGGATTTTTCTTGATACCTCCCTTCATGTCAAATACTATTGTGCTTGGTGAAACTATTGTGCTTGGTGAATTGATATATTGATAGGGGATGACCTTATAGATAGAGTCCGATATTATAATACATTTTTATATTTAGACTTAACTCATCCTTACAAATTGATTTTAAAGATGAGAGGTGTCACTCTTTATAAACTCATCTCAAGTCTTATATCTATTCAATGTGACACTTAGGTTTTTCCCAGTAATTTCTACTATTTTCTTTTTATTATATGATGATGATGATACAATTTTGGAAACATAGCAGCCTTGTAATCCTAAATACCATCTCTAAGAAAGCCATTTGATTTTATGACAAAACAAAATATAGGAGGTATTATTCATCTTTGGATTCATCTATAAGAAAACCTAGTATTCATCTTCTGTATTTCTCCTTGCAGTGGTTTGCATACAAGAACGTAGTTTTCAAGCCAGAAAGGTATGCACCATTTGTTATGAATAACTTCACTATAATTTATCACAATGGATCATTTGTGTTTCAACAAGTTTCCCCTGAATAGTACATGTGTCTCTAAACATGTTCAATGGAATAACTACAGGGAAGAACTTATACAGAAAGTAAAGGAAACAATTACTGAAATAATTGGGAGCAATTAAAGGAATTGGACAATCTAAGATGTTGTTGACATGATAGAGTTCTATCGTGCAGCATTCTATTGAAGATTTCATCAGGATTCATTTTGTAGCCATAAGCTTTTTGACCAAACTTTATCCCATGTAATTTATTATTTTCTTGCAAAAAAATTGTATCTTCTTATAAATATTAATCCACTTTAAAACAATCTTATTTTCTCAATCATCTTTAGTGCATAAGGACAATTTGGTGCAACAAAACTCATTATGGCATAGCTAGACGACTAAAGTCCGAATAATTATCTCATACTCCTTAAATTATACCTACATAATTTTTGTTGTTATGAATCTTTTATACAGAGATTAGGATATTTGATTAAGCTAAAAGAGATCCTCATCATCAAAGTGGTGGTTAATTGCCCTCATCATCAATGAAAATTGAACTTTGGTTCGTTACATTGGTGAGAGTCTATCCTCTTTCACTAGAGTCAACTCCATTAGTGCAAAACTTTTTTCAAAAAGAAACATTAATCAATAATATATGTTGAAAATAATATAAGAAATTCTAGCAACACATATTCTAACACACACTTTTCAAAACACTCTCTTTGATTGGTTAAAATTTGCATGGGTCCCACCAAAATTATATGGGACCCACATGATTTGGTGGGACCCATATGAATATTAACCAATCAAAGAGAGTGTGTTGAAAAGTGTGTGTTAGAATGTGTGTTGCTAGCATTCCTCAAATAATATTTAATATAGACATTATTTAACGATTGTTAAATCTTAAAATAGAAAAATAACGAACTTACACAAATATAAAGTATTATTTTCCTGTTAGAAACTTTGATTACACACTATTTGACTTCTAACAATGAACTTCAATTAAATTACTAGAAATTAACTTGCGACAGTGAACTATGCCTCTTCATTTAAACACCATTTGAGCTATGGATGAACATGTTTACAAGATGTAAGATGTGACGTACATAAATATATTCAAAGCCAAAAAGATGAGAGGCTTGCTTTTTGACATCCATTCTTTCCTAGAAACACATGGAAATGATCAAAAATTCAGTGGTAGTTAACTACCGCCGGTTTTCTAGTTATAAGTCAGTGGTAGTTAACTACCGCTGAGGTGTTTTTGGTCATTTCCATGTGTTTCTAGGAAACAATGGATGTCAAAAAAGCAATTCTCAAAAGATGATGGTAATGTGGGGCTTAAAAAATTTGGGGGCCTAAAGCTCTTGCTTTAGTGGCAGCCCGCTTAAGTCGGAAAATTGCTCTTCTCCCAACAAAAAACGCTCACTCCCATACAAACTAACCAAAATATCCTCTGTGTGAGTTACCTTACGCTCGATAATCTGAATTCTGAAATATAACCTACATGAGTTAACTCATGTTGGGGTTATAACCTACATGAGTTAACTCAAGCTGGGGTTATAACCTACATGAGTTAACTCACGCTGGTTTATAATTTGCGTGAGTTAACTCACGCTGACTTAAGTCATGCTGGATTATACACCTACGTAAGTTAACTCACGCAGGGTATTTTTAAAAGTTCAGTTGGAAGCGAGCGTTTTTTTTAGGAGAAGAGCAATTTTCCTTAAGTCGACCCTGAATTTGAATTTTACGAAATTTATTGGGTAGAAGTCAAATTTGAGGATGAAACTAGATTAACTTTCTCATGGATTTGACATAGACATAGATATGTATAGAGGCCAAATTTAATATGTATATATATTTTTTGAAACGGTATAAGGTGATCAACATTAACAAAATGTAAGCACAAGATGTTCATAGAAAAAATGTTAGTTTGATCAATGGTTCGAAAGGAGAAAAAAACAACCAACATTGTTAATTGAAAACTGTAAAAATACAAGTGCACCAAAACTAAAGATCAACCTCTGATAGCGACACCAAATTTATACATTTGAAACAGTCAAGCAAGCAAGAGGGTTAGTCCACCATTGATTTAACTCCCAGTCGAATGATTTACTCTTGATCTTCAACCACAACCAAGATAACAATTTGACATTATACTACCATTGTCAGTCTTATGTTTGAACACTACCTGATTTCGTTCTTTTCAGATACACCAAACATTAGTCAACTCTATAGAAGTTAAGATGACACTGACAATTTTTTTATGAGATAGTAAATTACCAAATTGTTGTGCATGAATTAAAATGCAATTTGAGAATCCACAACTGACTCTCAACCATCGTACAACTAACATCCATAACATGTTGAAATGATGACAAACAAAAAAATACACGTTGAACATATTCAACCACATCACAACCTCTAACACAAAGTTTTGTCTTGATAGTCAACATTCCATGTCTAACCAAATTGTTCTTAGACCACTTACAATGGTGTTGAATGGCTATGTTGAAAGCAACCTTCAACATGTGGGAGTCCTCCAATGGTGTGTTGAATGATGATGTGGATGGAAAGAGAGGTTGAATCAATTCAACATGTTGAATCTGACTCCAGAGGGACACGCGGCAAGCTTCCGTTGGCCAGAAATGGCGCGTGCACCACACGAGCAAACAACATCGCGTGAAACCGCAGGAGGTGGAGGGAGAATCTGATTTGTGGATAACTGGGGACACGTGTTTGGTTCTGATTGGTTGTCCGGATTCTTATCATTTCAATAATTTGAACTCAATTATTTCATTGTAAATTATTTTATTTTTTTAAAAAAACCAAAATTCATGATTTTTTTTTGGTCTATAAATAGAGACTTGATTCATTTGATTTGGACACAGAAAAAAAAACCAAGTTTTTCACTATCTTAATCTTATTATTATCTTTTTATTAGCAAACTAAGTGAAGTTTTAATCTTGTTTTTAGTAAAATGGATCCCAATAATAATCATTTCAACTCCCAAAATTATTCTAATTACCCATTTAACTACCAAAATCCCAACAATTATCAAAATCCAAATCAATTTTCCAACCAACGTCCTCAAAACATACCTAATTTTGGTTTTGCACCAAATTTCAATCAGTCATCCTTTGTTCCAAACTTTCATCCAAATTATGGATCTATGATGAGATATCCATCTCAAACACCTCCGTTTAATGGTTATATGCCAATGGAGAATGAAAATTTTCCCAGTGTTGGTGCACCTGAATTTCCTGAATTTTCAACACAAATAACTCCTGGTGGCATGACAGTTGCTAATGAAGTCACTCCAAATCCAGAAGATTCAACTCCTAAGAGCAAGAAAAACCAGAAACCAGCATGGAACACTGAACAAAATTTGGTGCTAATTAGTGCGTGGATTAAATATGGAACAAGCTGTGTTGTCGAGAGAAACCAGAGAGGTGAAACATACTGGGGTAAAATTGCTGAGTATTGTAATGAGTATTGCTCATTCAATTCTCCGCGCGATCTAGTTGTATGCCGAAATCGTTTTAATTATATGAGCAAAGTACTGAATAAATGGATTGGTGCTTATGAAGGCGCTAAGCGTTTGCAAGGAAGCGGTTGGTCGGAAAATGATGTTTTGGCAAAAGCGCAGGAATTATATGCATGTGGGAAGAATGTTCAATTTACTTTAATGAAAGAATGACACGCTCTCCGTGATCAACCACGTTATGGTAGTCAAGTAGGAGAAAATATTGGCTCAGGAAGTAGTGGATTTAAGAGATCTCACGGCAGTGATGCATGTGGCTCAAACTCTGTAGGATCTAGTGCTCGTCTAATGGGTAGAGAGGCAGCTAAAAAAAAGGGTAAAAAGAAAATCAAGGAAGATGCCTTGGAGGTGGTGGTAAAGGAGTGGGTTGAATACAAACAACTCAAGGAGAAAGAGCCTGAACAATTGAACAAGTTAGCCTTGGTGCAACAAGAGACTAACCAATTGATGAAAGAAAAGAATGAAGCTAAGAAAATGAAACTGTATCTAAAGCTAAGTTCTGAAGAGCTTCTCGATGACCAAAAGAAAGTGAGGTTGGAAAAGTTGGAGCGTGAGCTGTTTGAAAATTAATTTCAATCAAACATTTGTCTGTATTCGGTCAAATTTGTCAGTGTTGTCAAGTCCCAAGTGTTTGCTTTAATAATTGTCAGTGATGTCAAGTCTGTAGTGTCTGCTTTAATAATTGTCAGTGGTGTCAAGCCTGTAGTGTTTGCTTTAATAATTATCCGTGACTGTTGGCTTTAATGTATGGGTTATTGTGTTTGAATATGTACCATCCAATTTGAATCTAGTCCTTATCTGATAATTAACTATATACAATAACTTATTTCAAATTCGTCAGTGTCCACCACTCAATTTACTTATATATAGGAACTCATATCTACTTCCAATATCACAAATATCATTCAATCTACTTCCAATATCACAAAAAATTATTCAATCTACTTCCAATATCACAAAAAAAAATTAATGGATCCACCACAATTTCCTTTTGATATCGCAGCCTACAAAAAAAAAAATGATTTTGAAGACACTTATATTGTCAACCGATTTATTCAGCGTCGAAAAATATATTGGAAGATGGTGCACCTCGTAGTAGAAAATATCTCAAGAGAGATCATGCAGCGGCATCGTAGTTATTTGCAAAACATCAGGAGGGATGTCGGAAGGACATCGAACGTGCATTTCGAGTGCTTCAAACCCGATTTAAAATCATCCGTGAATCAGCTCGCTTGTGGGACATAGCCGATTTGGGTATCATAATGAGGTCATGCATCATATTACATAATATTCTTGTTGAGGATGAACAAGATACATATGCTCAACGTTGGACCGAATTTGAGCAATCTGAGGGAAGTGGATCTAGTACACCGCAACCATACTCGACCGAGGTGTTACCCGCTTTTGCAAATCATGTGCGTGCTAGATCCGAGTTGCGTGATCCAAATGTTCGTCACGAATTGCAAGAAGATCTAGTGAAGTACATATGGACAAAGTTTGGAATGTTTTGTGATTGAAGATGATTTGTGTCGTACTAAATAAATTACTTGTGTGTTGTGTGCTTAGTTTGTTGTCTTGCATTTTAAGTTATTTGTGTGTCGCTTGCTTAGTTTGTTGTATTGTGATGACATGTTGTCATCACGTAATTTTTAGGACTTATTTTGACAATTTTGATAGAGTTCAAGGCAATATGAATGGTCCAGAGGCGTTAAAAAGCAAGAAAACAACTAAGAGCTTGAAGCAACAAAAGGCGGCGCGATTGATTACATTGTGACGCGATTTTATAGGCAGAGAGGCAAGTTTTTGGATTGCCGGAAACGTGACACGATTGCTAGAAGCGTGTCACGGTTGTGAAGAAGGATCTCGAAGGACTCTAGGTTGTTATAAAATCGTGACGCGATTGAACATAGGCGCGACGCGATTTTTGGCTCAGAAAATATTTCCTATTTAAACAGAAGTCAGTGCTAGAAACAAGGGTTACGATTTTGGAGAGCAAAAGTGCGATTTTGAGACCTAAAGACTGCTTGAAGGGCGATTTCATCATCCTTTTCTCAGTTCATGTATGTTTTAATTATTTCATTGATTATGCTATTTGTAAACTCGATTATGAGTAGCTAAATCTCTCAGAGATTAGGTCCGAGATGAATCTGTGTAACCCTAATTGATCCATGTTGTTGTGAAACTCTATTTATTGTGAATGACAATCTAGTTTTTATTCAATTCAATTGTTCTTAATGCTTTTTATATCCTGATCAAATATAAACCTGATTTAGTGAGAACGAATGACTACTGACCCTAGCTTTTGACTTAGACCTAATTGAATTGTTCTAATAAACATGGTTAGTCTAGGAATGGATAATCGTTTATTAGTGATATTAGGTTAACGTGCTTGAAACCTTCAAAGATTATTAGACCACCTAAGGAATTAGGGGCTGTAGTTTAAGAAGAGGGTCCTAACTCAAGGGATTGATTAAGACTATTTTGTTAACTATCGTGGAACTAGAGAATCATTCATAAGAATAGGTGCAGTATACCAATTAGGGAAACACTAAAGGATTCGACAGACCTGATCTCATCTCTCTCCATATTTTCTTAATCAATTTTTATTTTAAGTTATTTGATTTCATCAAATAAAACTAACCCAATTGCCTAGTGGCAAATTAAAAGAACTTTATACATCCTTTTGAATAACGTAATTGAATTCTTGAGATTAAAACCAATCCTTATGGGAACGATATTTTTACTACTTCGATAGTATTTGGTACACTTACCAAACGTTTATCATATTGCATTTTAAGTTAAGAAAATAAAAATAAATTATTTAAATAAATTTTGTTTTTACAAAAAATAAAAAAATAAATTGTTAAGTGTTTTTTATTTTAATTTAATTATATTCGATAATTGTAATTTTATGTAATTATAAAAACAAAAATATAAAATTAAATAAGAATAAGAAATAAAAGGTGGTTGGGTAGAGTGTTGAATGAAAAACCATCGGAGATGGCAAAAATTGAATGAGTGTTGAATAAAAGAGAGAAAATAATATGAAGTATTGAGAATTGAAAAAGTGGGTGTTGTTGAATGGAAAAAACCATTATAAATGGTCTTAGTCAACAGCAGATTAAGCATTTACCACCAAGCAAAAGTGGAGACCTTCAAAGATATAAGATTACTCCAAATGATATCATAAGTAGACGAATCCTCAAAGTGATAATCATCATGTAACATTTGGTAAACCCCTTTAACAAAATACTCATCACTTTGTGCATTTCTCCACTTCATCGATCAAGAACACTTTCTTGCTAAGAAACATTAGCTAATAACAAAGCACACTCACCGACGAACTCCTCCTCTCACCGAAATAGATTTCTTCTCCATTTTCAACCATCACCTCAAACACCCTGCCCCTTATTAAACATATCAGCTACAATTATTAGGGGTATTCTAAATCAAACTAATTCAATAAAAAAAACCACAAATCGAACCAACCTAAACTACACGTGGTTTGGATGTATTCAGATTATTTTTTACTCAACCACATGGTTTGATTCGTTTTATGTTTTTTATTTTACCAACCAAATCAAACCAAAATATAAGAAAAACACTAATTAAACTTATGTCACCTAGACCAATATTCAAAGGAACTTAATGATAACTTTTATAAAATGACATATTTTTTCTCTTGTTAAGTTTCTTCTTTGCTTTTTATTCAAAAATGTATTTACGTGTTACTTGAACTTTTAGAGAATGATAAAATCTTAGTCTTTTACATTTCCTATAAAATATGATTAATTTTTGTCCACATTTTAAATTTGATCTATGTTGTTGCGTGAAAATAAAATTGTAATATTTGATGAAATTTAAAACATTGTTGGAAACATTCCTGAAAATATGTTGTGTTTTACCATTTTAACTCAATTTTAATGTTGAAAACAAAAAAAAATTATATCTTAATCTCAATCTTGTCTTTCTAAGGTTCCAAAAGAATAAATTATATCAATATTGTAATGTCAACTTTCTTGAATTAATTGAAAGGATTGCAAAATTGAACATGATATTGCAAGATCATGTGAGACGCATTCAAGATCATGAAACCGATGTGAGACACATTATTGATCATTTTGCAGGTGCTATTGTTCTTTTCTATGATATTTTATTTTGTTTTGGTGTCTATAAAGTATTTGATTTATTTTCAGATGTTGCCTAAGAAAAAAATTATTTGGTAGTGCGGGAAAAACACAAAATGAAAAGCTAATAAAATCATAACAATGAGCTAAAAAAATTCAAACGTATTATATAAAGGGTCCTTTTCTCATATTATGCCTAAGACCCCTAAAACTCTAGGAACGGCCCTCCTTAGTTTGCTTTGATTCGGATTTTATTTTAAAAATCAATCAAAGCAAATCAATACCGCATGCCTTTTTATTTTGCAGTTCAAATAACTTTTAACCTTAAAATCGAACCGAACCACGTCAGTACCCCTAACAGTTACTACTTTATTAACTCCCACGTTGTATAATATGCTGAACCTATCACACAATCTTCCACCCTCCAACCAAAGTTCTAGCGAAAATAGAGAGCCTCTACCGTTACCTACCTACCACCTTCTTGTCAATTCGTCGGAATACCCCTCCATTCATAAGCTTATGAATGTCCCTCCACCACATTGAATTCGGACTAGACCCACCCATCACTATACTCCTAGAAACACCATATTTATGGACTAACACCTTAAAACACAAACAACACCCCAACCCCCCCCCACATCTACTTTCGACATTCATCTCCATTGGCTTTTTTAAAAAAAAAAAAATACAACTCA
>Ga0228711_1000325_pt1 | contig 53637 bp, 35 predicted proteins | sample MedpolnodulmetaG_2_FD_177996 | JGI IMG/M metagenome (GOLD analysis project Ga0228711, IMG submission 177996) | Root nodule microbial communities from Medicago polymorpha collected in Santa Monica, California, United States - brown nodules | ecosystem: Host-associated > Plants > Roots > Nodule... | reverse complement strand
CATTAATTCATTAGAAAAACCAAAAAAGAGTACAAGAAAAAAAAGGGGGACTATACCAAAACCTTTTCTGAAGGTGTTGAATATAAAATTGGGCATTCCCAACCTATTTCTAGTGTACTCTCCTCTAATGAAATCAGGGACACTATCAAACCAAAATAAATGAAAAGAACCTAGTGAGAGGCCAAGGTTAGCTAAGCTGTCAGCACAAGCATTGCCTTCCCTGTATATGAGACACAACAAATATCATGTTTCTCAGTTTTACAAGACAGTTTTGCCATCAATTTCTAAGGCTCCAAGGAATTGTAGAGTTTGTCTTGAAAGCCAAAATGACAAGTTGTGAATCTGATTCCAACCACACATTCTGAAAACCTCTAAGATAAGCAATCTCAATTGCTGTCATTACTGCCAGCAACTCAGCATGTAAAGCAGATTTAGCTCCCAGGTATTGAGTGAAGCAACCAATACAAATACTATCTGAATTTCTGAAAATTCCTCCTGTAGAGGCTATGTTTGGGTTTTTGGCAAATGTGTAATTCTATAGAAACAACATACAAGTGTGTTATTAATTTGACATCACATCACATTTGGACAAGATTTGTGATTGCTTTCATTGTTTTGGCGCCAAAGATGTTCCTAAAATGATTATTTTTCTTCAAGATTTCATTTTGACAAATATTCATTCTTATTTGTCAAAAAAAAAATATTCATTCTTATTTGCACCACAAAGTTAGCTAAAGGTAGAGAGAACTTGCAGTGGTCGTTGGAGGTGAGTGTTAAAAAATAAAAGGGTTAATATTTCTTTACTCCTGTAATTTGGGCGAATTCCGGTTTACTCCCTGTTAAAAAAAAAGTTTAGATTCTAACCCTGTAATTTAAGATTCTTTCGTTTTAGACTCTGAGGCCATCTGACCGAACAAAATGCAGACGTGGCGCGTTGACTGTGCATATCTGATTATGTGACACGTTGATTGTATAATTAATTTTTTTTAAGGGCACACGTGGAATTTTGCCAAAAATAATATAAATGGAATTATATTAATTTAAAAATCTGAAAATTGATTTTCAAAAATAAAAAAATCGTAAAAAACAATATATTTTGGAAAAAAAACCGAATTTTCTCAACAAAAAAAAACAAATTTAAATTAAAAAAAGTTCAGATTTTTTTCGAAATAAAAAAGTTTTTTAAAAAAATTTTCGACCAAAAAATAAAATTCTGGAATTTTTTATATTTTTTAAAATCTGATTATAATTTTTTATAATTCAGATTAAAATATGAAATAAAATTTTGAAAATTATACAATCTGAAAAAAAAAAATCGATTTTATCTTAATTTCAGATTATATTTTTTTTGAAAATAAATCTGAATTTGTTTCAGATTTTTTCGAATTTTTTAAATTTCAAAAAAAAATCTTTTTTTTCTGATTTTTTCAATTTGGAAAAAAAATCTGAACTTTTTTCTATTTTTTAAATTAATTTTCAGTTTTTTTTATTTTTTTAAATTAATATAAATGAAAATAAAAAATTAAAAACAAAATTAATTATACAATAAGCGTGTCAAATCATCATGTTTGCACAGTCAGATGACCTCAGGGTCTAAAACGAAAGAATATTCAAATTACAGGGTCTATTTCGAAAGAATTTTCAAATTACAGAGTGGAATCTAAACTTTTTTTTACATGGGGTCAACCGAAACTCACCCTAATTACAGAGGTAAAGACATATTAACCCAAAATAAAATTAATGTCACATCACATGTGTTCAAATAAGCCAACTATATTTAAATACAAAATTGTCCAAGCCAACTATATTTAAATACAAAATTGTCCACTAAACAGTAAATATGAAACATCCTACTACTTTTGTATAAAGTCAAAGTACATACAGAAATTAAGAGTAAAGATTCAATTTTTTCCTTTATTTTTGACTCAAATCCTAGTTTTTCTTTTCTAATAGATGGATAGGAAATGAATATTTGTAAAATAATGTATATAATTACATTACATGATTAGGATATGGTGCTATTTTTGTTTGAATTGAAAAGGTTTCTGTATTATGACAGATACTTTCAGCACCTAATACATCCATGTTTCATTCATAACGCTGCATTTGGTTTACACTAGCAAATACCATTTTTCCAAAATCCGAAACCGATTAAGTTTCCTTTGTATGCAATGATTCTAATTCTCTACGTATAGAGTTTGTAGATGCACCTTGTTCACCCTGTCAATTACTTCAAAATCTCTCAAGCTTCTTTGAATTTGATTGCATTAGGCACCTCTCAAACATACATCCTAAGACGAGGCAATTGAAGAAAAATCAAGTCATTGCTAGCCATCTCTCTGGAACTCAAGCTCTGATGTCATAATTTACTATTTATAATTGGCACCAATCAAATTATTTATTTGTTTTCAATTATTTTTAATGTTATATAAATATATGGGTTTGATTGGGCCAACTCAGCATGGGTAGTGTTACCCACCTTTTATCAATGGGTAAACAAGAATTTCCCTATGAATGTTTTTCTTCTTTGTTTTTGTTTATGAGTTAACTTATGTTGTTTTTTTTTTCTGTGTTGTTTAATGTTTATAATGTATTTATAATTAAGTAGGTATAAACCAGCAAATGAGTACAAATTAACAAATATTTTTAATGAAAATTATAAAACTAACCTTCAAGTTACTGGTTTTAAATAAAAAAAAATTGATTTTATAATTAGACGTGCAATCTGCTGTTTAAAATAAAATAAGTAGGGAAAGAAGCTCAAGTTATCCCAAACAAAATCCAGCTTAGATTCTTGATTACTATGTATTGTGGTCCTTTCCTCTTTTAACTCATACACCGCATATATTATGTGTCATTTGGAGCAGTGGTGCTTTCATCGTGACATACGAATGTATATTGATTACTATTACTATTAAAAAAATCATAGTTATGTGCTAAACTTTTGGTATTTTTTTTTTAAAAAAAAACTCGGTATCTCATTCAAAGTTTAATTGTGCTAAACTTTTGGTAATTTTTTTTAAAATAACTCGATATCTAATTCAAAGTTCAACTAATTCGGTTGACCAATCTCAGTCCACTAACAAGGTTCAGTTGAAGGTAGAGCAAATCTTGTGAAAACTTACTCAATATAAGAATTGTTGGGACTTGGAGTATTTGAACCTAAAATTATTTAGAAGAGCACATCCTTATATCTCAGGACATACACCACCAGACCAATCCATGGTTGGGTTTTGATAATGTTCTTATTGTTGCAGAGTATTTACCAATTTTGTCGACGATCAACTCCTTCTAGAGAATCTTTCAAACCCGTCATTAGTGGAGTCTTCCCTCCCTATTAAGGATTTTCAATTTTATTTTTTTATAATTATTCTCAATAAATATAATGAAAAAATAATAATAACCATAATATATAATACATAAATGATAAACAGACACACTATTTTTGACACAAATACGACATTAGGGACAAACTCGGGATTTCCATTAAAATAGAGGGACATAATTGGTTTTCCAGCAGAAATTGAGGGGTATTTTCGTGTTTTTCTAGCCAATTTCTTTCTCTCTCAGAACTTTCTCACGTTCCACCACCACCACATTGTCATTCTGTTTCACCACCATGTCGCCTTCTTCGATCCACCCTCCATCCCCACCTCCACACCCTTTCACGTTTTACAAAGAAATTCAGAAGAGAGATCTACAAAGAAGGGAGAGATCTATAGAGAAGAGTGAGAACATGAGAGACAGAGAGAGATCTGCAGACGGTGGCCGGTGGCTGGCCAGAACGGATTTGCAGAGGAGAGAGAGAGGTCTGATTTGAAGATGAGAAGGGGTGGTTGTTGACGGATTTGCAAAGATGGATGGAGTTGACGATGGTGGCCGGAAGGGGTGTGCGAGAGAGTTGCAGATGGTGTCAAAGATGGTGGCTTGCAGAGACGGTGGCGGGATGGTGACCCACGCAGATGAGAAGAAGAGCGTATGAGCTGCAGGAAAGGAATAAAAAAAAGGAAAAAAAATGGTGTATAAATGAACAATGTATACGATGTTGTATTTGTGTCAAAAATATTGTGTTCAGTTATCATTTTTGTATATAATATCATTGGAAGATTAAAAAAAAAAAGTTTAGGGATCAATTTCAAAGTGTAGTGACCATTATAAAAAAAGTGTTGAAAGTGCATGGACTAATACCAAAACATTGGAATATTTTAATTTTGAAAATTTTGTCTTTTAGGGTGCCATGTGGTGTGTAATAATTGGTCAACGTGACACATTGTTAGTTTTTTTTTTAAACATGGATTTAATAGAAAGACCTATTGCAGGGAAGTCACCTATCATGGTTCGTCGCATATACAAGTCCCTATATATTAATAAACCATTTCCTCGACGTTAGTTTGGAAGATTCAACACAGTAGTGCAACCGTTTGATATGATTCTTAGTAAAGTTGACCATTCTGGTTTTTATAGTCATCAGCCCTAGGGTGAATTTAGTGTATTATTTATGTATATAAAGTTTTCATAACATGCCACGTGGCACTTCGTTAGTTTCACATCTTTTTTAATATTAAATTAATAGAGGGACCAATAACAATTTTTTTATAAAGTGCATATACTCAAAAAAAATAAAAAATAAAAGTGTGTGGACTAATACCAAAAAGTAGTGAAAGTGCAGGGAGCAATGACATATTTAAGCCTATCTATCTATTATTATTATGAATTTATGACTTAAAATAGAGATCATAATTAAGAAATGGTTAGGAAATATTTGTGTAATGCTAGTTATAAAAGAAGCAGCTAGCAAATGAAAAAGGATCCTTGTGGTCATATGTGATTTGGACTCATCAACTACCTCCGTATGCTTGCACTATATATATAAGTGATGATGGTAAGAAGAATGTCAGCAATCATCGTCCATTAATTTACTAGTGAGATCTATGAGGACAAAAATGAAGACTCTGCACTATGTCTTTCTACTCTCTTCTCTCTTTGCTTTCCAAGCCTTGCAGACTATGTCACTAGGTAAATTCTTTACTTATAACTTTATAACTTATATGTGCGTGCACTTTTGTATTTTAAGTTGTTTCTAACTTGTGTACCTAGGCCCCGTTTGGTTTGAGCTTATTTTGAGCTTATAAAAAAGAGCTTATGTAAATAAATGATTTAATGTATATGTAAAATAGTTAGACCGAAAATACATAGCATCATCTATGCTTAAAAAAAATAGCATCGTTTTAATATGCAAAACATATCAATTATATCTAACACACGAAATTAAATGCACCTGTTGGTTTAAGCAGAGAGAAATGGGGGAAGACATCATGCACCACCACCACCTCTGCACCACTCGCCGGGACCAGTTCAGAAACTGAATTCTCCTCCCACTCCAGCCGCAGACGTTCTGAGACATCATCGACACTCACCACCACCTCCTCCCCAATATAATCCTGGGCCATCTCCAGGGCTTTTAACTGTGCCAGCAACTTCTGGAAACCCAACAGCTCGGAAACATATTTTGTACCAGAATTCTCCTCTTAATCTCTTTGCAGCTTCAGCCTGAATATTATATTTGTTTAGCTAGCTTGATCAAGCCTTTATGCTTGTACGTACTTATGTGATTAATTTATGTTTAGCAAAACTACTTTCAATTTATTTTGGTCAGGATATATATTATATGGGGTTTGATTAGTGGCATATATATTATATGAGGTCATGCTTTAAGGTATATAGAACAGCTTCCCTATAAAACATATGTACGTGTTGTGTTTGGTCATATAAATATTGATCGGAGTTGATGAGTGCTACTTAGTTGATGTTCCTCTAATCCAATAGCTAGTATTTTTTGCAAATTAACAAACTATGTTTATATTTTACCAACAATATAAAAAATATAATAATTATTCTTATCTTTTTTAATAACACTAATAATATAACATTTTTTAAAAACAATTTTTTTTTGGGGGGAACAAATTTATTTAAAGGTATAACTGAAATAATGAAAAATCTAGCCCAAACAAATTCTTGTATTCTCTTTACATATTGTTATAGATTTGATAAAATTACATTTATGGTCCTTGAATTTTTACAATTTTATTCGGATCGGTCCTTTAAATAAATAAAAAGATCCAAAATATTTATTTATGTTACATTTCATTTGCAATGTAGTTTGTTAAACAAATTTTGTGAAAAATACCATGTATGATATTTCAATATTGAGATAACTCACATAGACATGTCAAAGTTCTTTAACTCAGTTGGTAGGGATAATGCATAATATATGTAAGGTTCAGGGTTCAAACTTCGGACACCACAAAAAAAAAATCCTTTTCCTTTCTCCCTTAACCTCTTTAAATCTAAATTCTAAATTAAAAAATCATAGAACTAAAGTACCTAATATTTCTCAAAAATGTCTTCATTAAGATTGATGGTTCGAATTCACGAACTCAATACAATGAAGAAGTCGTCTCTAGTGTAAGGCATGCTAAATGAACATATAAATGTGATTCATATAAAGACTAAGTGCAATTTTAGTTTATGCTTCATGTGTGTTAATGTTCGATGCTGACCGAAACATATTTAAAAATATATATTGGAAGAGGTCAACCACATCCGAATGATTATCCTCCGCAATTGGGCGTAGAAAATACTTGGTTTACTCGGGAAATTTTTTTATTGTATCCAATAATCTATGTCGTGACTAGTTCTTGCTTTTCTTTGATACTCCCGTCTCCTCAATAATTGACTTATTTGTAAAACTAATTTGTCCTAAAATAACTACTACAATTGTCCCTATATGTATGACTTCCTTGATCAATTATTACGGACGAACAAAAATAAAAATATAGTTACATAGGTACGAAATCAATTCATCATCTGTGACATCTACCCATCCTGTGATTCCAAATCAACAGATTTATGGATCAACTCATGAGTTGAGATTTATCAATAATTTAAATTCTCTTTCTTAAATTATCCTTCAATTTTGTTTAAAAACATATGGGAAGAGGAAATTCCATTAATAATAGTGACAAATATACATACTATTAGAAATTTCCCATTTGTTGCGATCCTCTAGTCTCCTAATTATGAATTTGAGTTGCCTCGTGTTAACTTTGAAGTGGTGGATTTAGTTCTACATTGGATAGATAAGACTCTTAATAAGAGTTTATAAAAAAGAGGCAATCAGATCATGAGCTCCTTAACCAAATTAAAGAGATTGTACATTAGTGAGTTGAAATGTAAGAAGATGAAAAGTCTAATGATCAGCTTGTGAGGTTTTTGACTTGTTTTTTTTGTTTTTGTTTTTGTTTTGTTGGTAGTGTTGGAGCCTAGCTCTTACTTCTTGATTTGGTGGTTTCTTGTTGCCATGTAGTTTGTAATAACTGTTTTGGTTAATGAAATATATCTCTATTTACCACAAAAAAAAAAGGAGGCAATCCTCACCTTACAAGCCAGTTTTGTAAGGATGAGTTAGGCCCCAAAATTACAACATGGTATTGGAGTCTATCCTAGATCTATCGTATGGATTCTCAATTCTTACACGCTTCAAGCCCATTGGGGCCAAGTGTGAGGGGCATGTAGGAAATTCCGCCTTTATTGCAGTCCGTCCCTACATCTGAGTTGCCTCGTGTTGGCTTTAAGGAAATGGATTTAGTTTCATATTAGATAGATATGACTCTTGATAAGAGTTGATCAATAGGAGGAACTCCTCACCTGACATGTCGATTTTGTAAGGATTACTTAGGCCCTAAAATTACAACACATACATTTCATAATCAACAAAATGAGAAGTATAGATATTCATTCTTCACTGTTTTTAACATGTTGCATTCCTTCATAATTTGTTAATTTTTGTGCAATAATTTAGTCAAATTATTTTAATTGCATTTTAAAAATAACATTCAATTTCTTTTTAAGCCAAAAGAAAAAATATATTAAATAAAACAGAGACACAAAGACTAGGAAAACATTAGACCTGACGAGGTACAACTAAAATGGGAATATAGTGCGATAAATCAAAACCTAGTGGACCAACCCTAATCGAATCCTAACAAATAAGCATTGCACACAAGCGCAATCCAGTGAACCCGCTCAGGGATTCGAAACCATTTTACAAATAAAACAGTGAAGAATGAACATCTACAAACCCAACTAAGATTCAAAGTTAATGAATGGACGCCCGCCAACACGAAATCCAGATCCACGTCAACAATTTCCTGACAACAACATCAAGCATAAATGTTCTTTTAAGCATAATTTGTTCTCAACTAGTACATAATATGAACCATGAAGAAAAAAAATTATTAATCAATATTCATCAAGCTTAATTTAGTGGTACAGGCTTAATTAATAATCTCAAGTGACACGGTTCAAATTCTCTTAAAGACAATTGAAATTGAAAGTTCTACCTTAATTGATAAATTCCCCTTTTTTCAATTTTTTTTTAAAAAGTCAAAGTTTTGAATATTAATAATTTCTTTGCTAAACAATTAATATTTAGTTTATTACCAAAAAAAAAAGATGGATTAAATTAAAGGATTCATAGAAAAAATTATCAACTAAAATAGTTGTCACTTTTTATATCAGACAACGGAAATTAATCTCACACTCATACATACGGACACTCATACGAGATGAACTCCTTACGAATTGAATGTCGAAAAAATTATGTTTGAAATAATGTTGGTTAGTTTTTGGTAAAAAAAAAAAAAAAAAATATTGTTGGATAGTTGGTGGGGCACGCTGCCTGCAAAATAATTTGGTGAGACAGAGAATCTGATGAAAGAGATGCTGTAATGAGTGCCTCCAAACTCTATATTACACTTAGTAGTAATTTACTGTATACCTCATCATCTTATCTAATCAAATATTTAATTTAATTCTTTGAATGTAGATTGTCTTCATATATGGAATCTGTTTTGCTATCCAAAAAAGAATATAAACAACCTAATATTATTATTATTCCCTTCTTACTGAGTAAACAACCAGCAGCCATGGACACTCTCCAGACACTTTCTTTTGGTGCTTTCTCTCTTTTCTTCTTCCTCTTCCTCTTCCTCTTCCGTTTCCGTACAATAATTACTCACAAACTTCCTCATGTACCTGGTATCATATTATATATTCACTCACTCATGTTCATTTCTTTGTATAATAAATTGTTGAATCAAAGTGTTTTTTTTTTCTTGGTACTTTTTTCAGCTGTTCCAGGTTTACCAGTTATTGGTAATCTTCTTCAACTAAAAGAGAAGAAACCTCACAAAACATTCACAAAGATGGCTCACAAATATGGACCTATTTTTTCCATCAAAGCTGGTTCTTCCACCATCATTGTTCTCAACACTGCTCAACTTGCCAAACAGGTTCATTCTAACTAATTAACCTTGGTTTGTTGTTTAGAATTGTACATATGTTTTGGATGTTGCGGTTTACTATGCATGTATAAATTATATAGGTTATCTTATTAAATGGTCTAATAGCCTTGTTCTTTTGTTTGCACCGGTAATTGGTTGAGGTAAATCATAGCCTCTAATTCACTTTTTAGATAAACAGCTTTATTAAACACTTAAGTTATAAATTGTTTTCATAAGCTTTTCTGGAAAGCTTATCGAAATTGTTATATGTTAAGAGTCTCACATGTGGGACTCTTAAAAGCATAAACTCTCTCAAACAGTTTCACAAGTGTTTATCCCAGTAAATAAGTCAACCCAAACAGACCCCGAGTCATTTTTAATAGGATGCCATTTGAATCCTATGTTGGATTTTAGTCGAGAACATTGACATACTGCTTTATATTGTTCATTTGTTTCTCTGTTTTTAGACTAATTAGTACGAGGAGGCAGGGGAAATGACAACGAGTGTTCATCACTGCTGTCCATGAAATTATATTTATTTCTAGTTAATTGGATTCTAATATTTTGCAATTATTTCAGGCAATGGTGACAAGATTTCCATCGATTTCAACAAGAAAGCTATCAACTGCACTGACGATTCTGACTTCTAATAAATGTATGGTTGCTACAAGCGACTACAATGATTTTCACAAGATGGTCAAAAAACATATTCTTGCAAACGTTCTTGGAGTCAATGCACAGGTTGGTTACAATAACTTCATGTCTATCTCACAAGTATTTGAGTAAATATATTAGAACACACACAATTTGTCTCTCTTTTATGGTTTGGATGAAAAGTGTCTCTGAAGTGTATTTTTCATTTTTCAGAAGCGACACCGTTTCCACAGAGAAGTCATGATGGAAAACATGTTCAAGCAGTTTAGTGAACATGCAAAGTCCCACCCCGATTCAGCTGTTGATTTTAGGAAAATATTTGTGTCTGAACTATTTGCACTAGCACTAAAGCAAGTGAGTATTCCCATTCTGAAATAAAATTAAAAAGAATTTGCTGAGAATAGAATAACACGACACAACATAATATACAAAACTTCAACCTCACGGATTATTTGCAGGCTCTGGGAAGTGATGTTGAATCCATTTACGTGGAGGAGTTCGCGAGTACATTATCAAGAGAAGACTTATATAACATTCTAGTGGTTGAATTTATGGAGGGTGCAATTGAGGTGGATTGGCGAGATTTCTTTCCATACCTGAAATGGATTCCAAATAAGAGTGTGGAAATGAAAATTCAGAAAGTGGATCTCGGAAGAAAATATGTCATGAAGGCATTGATTAATGAGCAGAAGAAGCGGTTAGCTTCAGGGAAGGTAGGTTTTTTCTTGTTTACAGCTTCAAATCTATGCAGAAACCATGGTAGAGTTACCCTAACTTGGCTGTTTGGGATGTAACAGGAAGTAAATTGTTTTTACGACTACCTGATATCAGAAGCTAAAGAAGTGACTGAAGAACAAATGACCATGCTGCTCTGGGAGCCAATTATTGAGACATCTGATACTACCTTAGTTACAGCAGAATGGGCTATGTATGAACTTGCCAAAGACAAAAATCGTCAGGTTAGTAGTTTTACTTTGCCTTTGGCTAACACTTAGAACTTAGCTCGGGTCAATCTCAACCCTAAAAATTAGTTTTTGTGCTGATGGTTTTCCCCCCAACTTATACCTATTGTTCATGCTATATCATTATTTAATGTGAGACTAACAACACTAAGCAACCATCTACCAGTTGGTTCATTTGGTGGTTTCTTCTTTCGTCCCATTGTTGACACTTTGTCATTGGTTACATCTTTATATGGCAGGATCGTCTGTATGAGGAGATCCTAAATGTATGTGGACATAAAAAGGTTACAGATGACCAATTATCTAAGCTACCTTACTTGGGGGCTGTATTCCATGAAACTTTGAGGAAGCATAGTCCAGTTCCGATTGTCCCGCTAAGATATGTTCATGAGGATACCGAATTGGGAGGATATCATATTCCTGCCGGAAGCGAGGTCACTCTATCTATCCTTGGATAAAATCTACTATCTTATTGTCTATATGATTCATTGATTGATTTTCATTTCATGTTTTACAGATCGCAATAAATATATACGGATGTAACATGGATAGCAGCAAGTGGGAAAACCCTCAGGAATGGATTCCAGAGAGATTTCTTGATGAGAAATATGACTCCTCAGATTTGTACAAGACTATGGCCTTTGGAGGAGGGAAGAGGATATGCGCAGGCTCTCTTCAGGCTATGTTGATAGCTTGCACGGCTATTGGCAGATTCGTACAGGAATTTGAGTGGGAGCTGGGACAAGGGGAGGAAGAGAATGTGGATACTATGGGCCTTACCACCCACAGGCTTCATCCCCTGCTTGTAAAACTCAAGCCAAGAAACCATTTTAAGTAGTAATGGTAACTTAGCTGGTGAATTTAGTGGTTGTAGCATTGCTACATATTTACTAAGTGCACCTTATATTATATCAAATCTAAGACATAAACAACTTTGAAAAATAAAGTTTGGTATAATAAAAGTACAAGAAGAGTTTTATTAAGTTTGTTGTATTGTCTGTAGTTTTTCAATCATGCATGGAAAATCAGAAAATTGCTTCTTATCATAACCTGGAGTTGGTTAACGGATGGCAACATATCTACCCTGTTGATTGCAGTCAGAGCCAAAATACTTCCGAATAAGTATGATGTTTTTTGACACTCATTTTATGCAAAGCATTACTTTCAACCATTAAATCGCTGACATTGCCTGGTATTACATGATTTGGAGTATTTCATTGTGTCAATGATCCTTTTTATGGTTCAATCACCATTAATAGTAGTATTTTACAATTTCAAAAATGAAACCACCAATGCTACATTTTTAAATGGAAATGAGAAATTGAGAATAAAGCTTAAGATCAACACCAGGGCATAGAGATTTACTTCCTTTCCTTCTAGAAGTTCATATTATTACTAGTTCTATTGATTGAAAGTTGAAACAATGATTTTCAACTTATCCTTTAAAAAAAAATGATTTTTAACTTATGTTCATTTTCCTCTCCTCTCTTTTTCCCTTCATCTTAACAATCCAAACACACATTTAGGCATAATTTCATCATAGACCACATATAAAACACTCCTTCATCTTAACAATTAGGTCTTATGAAATATTCTTATTTCAGTACTTGGAGAGATTAATTTTCTATTATGTGAGAACCGTATATTCTCTATGCCCAACTATAGAATCGAATTCTTCGAACCGGATAAAACCACAATAAACGGTAAAACTCTACTTCAATTTGACTTAATTGCAGTTTTAGTCCCCCTATTTTAATCTTTTTATGAAATTGATCCTCCTATTTTAAAATTCAACCGTTTTGGTCCCTCCATATATTTTTTAACTAAGAAAAGGTGATGTCATATGTTTTAAATGTTGTGGTGTATGATCTAAAGATGAGAAAATATCAACATCGATAAAATCATAAGAAAATTTCCTTAAAAACTTCATTTAAAACATGTTATATCACCATATTTTAGACAAAATTTAAGATAGAGGGACCAAAAATGACGAATTTTAAAAGAGGGACCAATTTTGCAAAATAGTGAAAATAGAGCGACCAAAACTGCAATTAAGTCAAATATTTAACACTGCTGCATTCTTAATATTGATTACAATCATGAACATCTCAACAAGCTGGAAGAACACGTATAAAAGTGACATCCAAGTGTTCTTGGATCTTGAGCAATTAATCTAGACACTCCTTCGCACTACTCCCTTCCTTTCAGGATGTATTTTTTTTTTAAAAAAAATTGTTTTAAAATAAATGTTATTTTTAACTTTTCAAAGTAGAATCAATTATTTATTAAAAAAAAAAAAGTAGAATCAATTACTTTTTGCAATTGTGTTTTTTAATTACTACTAATACACTACCCAAAACATTATTTTCTGCTTCACATTTATTATATTTTGAAACACACCACAAGTTGACAGGGTAAAAATATGTTTTTTTTACAACTTTAGTTCATTCGTTAATTTGTATAGAATACTTCCTCCAGTCATATTTATAAGGAAAAAAAAAATTTTTTTAGGTTCATTAAATAATTAATGTATCTAGACTGATTACATTCAATAAACCTAAAAATATGTTTTTTGCTTAAATGTGACCGAAGGGAGTAATATTAAACAACATTCATTTTGAAACTTTAGAAGTACATGTTTAATGTTAAAAATACTTCATCTGTCTCAAAATGTAAGCAAAAATGAGTTAAGATAAGTTGATGTATTTTATACGAAATTTGAATCAGATGCATTACTCCTTCCATTTCAAAATGAATGTTGTTTAAAATTTTTACACACATGTTAAGAAATGCATTAATTAAAAAAAAGATATGTTATTTTACCAAACTATCCTAATTAATTAATCGTTTGTTTTTCATTAAAGTAAAAAATAATAATTTGAAAGTAGTGTATATATTATTAATTGAAAGGTAGAGTTGAAAAGAAAAAGTTATTTTTTTAAGGAAAAAATAAATAAATTTATTATTACATTCAAAACATTCAGTTTGACACGTGTATTCCATGCTAACCAAAGCAATAATAATAAAGTAAACATGCTTTATTTTTTGGGTTAAATATGTTTTTGGTCCCTATAAATATACCAACTTTTCGTTTTAATCCCGTTAAAATTTTCCTTCAACTTTTAGTCACTAAAATATTTTCCATCTTCACTTTTAGTCCCTCTTTTAAAGTAAACTCATATGTAGAATACATATTTTTGAATAAAATTTTGCAGAAAAATTCATAATATTATAAGAACCTCTCCCAAAAAAATTAGAATTTTTTAAGAAAACATGAATTGAATATGAATTTTTATATGTTTGACGGTCAAAAATTCATAATTAATTTATGTTTTGTTAAAAAATTCTAATTTTTTGGGGAATATTTTTTACAATATTCTACACATTTCTGCATAATTTCATTAAAAAATAGAAAAATTAACTTAAAAATAGGGACCATAAGTAGTGATTGAAAATTTTACAGGGATTAAAACGAAAAGTTAGTATATTTATAGGAACAAAAAACATATTAAAACTTTTTTTTTAAGTCAAAATAAAAATTGACTACTACTTTTCTTCATCAGCACCAAGGGCAAAATCGTAACACCACGTCATCCATATATATATAAAAGAAGTCTCACGTGATATCAAAGCACAAAAATCATTTCAGCACAAAACACAGACAGTGTAGAGAAAGATGTGTGGTGGTGCAATTATCTCCGACTTTATCTCAACTGCGGCGGTGGTGGGTGGTTCCCGTCGTGTCACCGCGGACATGTTGTGGCCCAATTTGAGGAAACCCAGTTCCAAAAAACCGTTTTTCCTTGACAATGATTTCGAAGCTGAGTTCAGAGACTTTAAGGATGATGCTGATTTCGATGATGATGAAGGGTTGTTGGTCGGTGCCAATGGTTTTACCTTTGGTTCAACTAACAACAAATCTTCCAACTCCTTTGTTCGTGGTAACTGTTTCTGTTATTAATCTCTCTCTCTTTTTTTTTTTTATTTTAATTTTCGTTTGCATTTGTTAAATACTTTGATGTCCCACATTTTATTTCGTTTTTAGTTCATGGATTTTTTTTTTTAAAATTTAAACAAAAAGTTCTGTTTTTTTGTGTGAGATTTTTTAGTATGAATTGATGTATGGTTTTTTACTATCATGCCCCACATTTTTATATATGTGATTTGATTTTATGGGGTTTGTATCGTCCATGAAATTTTAATTCTGGTATTTTAGATCTTGGCAATCACTTGAGGATTATTGTTTTTTTCTTGCTGTGTGATTTATTTTTCGGGTGGATTGAAAATAAGGGATTAATTCTTTGTATTTGTTTTTTAATGTAATTTTTTTATAAATTAATGTTTATGAGCTTTAATGTAATTTTTTTTAAGTTAATGTTTATGAGCTTTGAATGAGCTTTTCTGACTGCAGGAAATCACACAACTTTGAATGATTTTTATAAATCCAAGTTGGGACCTTCAATTTATCTAGGGTTCTTGGTGTTGGTTTTGTTTTTTTGTTCAGTCAAGTTGAACTTTTGCAAAGTGATAGACATGATCTAATGGAGCTAGTCTTTGTTTAATTGATCTGAAATTGCAAAAATTTGAGGATCATAATTGAACTTTATCATCTGTTGTGTTAATTGTTATAAAATTGTTATAAGTCGTTTGTGATTTGGTATTTCCCATAACTCATAAGGTTAGCTTATCATTAGATTTTGCTAACTCTTTGCTTCTGTTTTGGGTATTAATCCAATGTTTAATGAAATAAATAATGTTGCATGCTCTAGATTTTGTAATGAGATAAAAAATGTGCAATGAGAGAAGACCTGTGGATTTTGTATTAAGGAGAATAGATCAGTTGGAGGATATTCAGATCACTAGAGGTAGAGGAAGACCTAGGAAAATTATAAGAGAATCTAGCAGGAAAGATTTTGAGATTAATGAGTTGGATACTAATATGGTTTATGATAGAACATTGTGGTGTAATTTGATCTATGTAGCCAACCTTACTTGGGGGGAAGACATGGTTGCTGTCGTTGTTGATGCTTTAGATTGTTCTTTAATTTTATATTGATTGATCTAATTTTATCATGTTATATTGTCATTATTTAAACTAATTTCGAATTGTGTTGTAGGATCAAGTGCTGCAATTATTTAAACTAATTTTGAATTGTGTTGTAGGATCAAGTGCTGCAAAAGTTGTTGCATCGAAATCAAACGAGCAAGGTGAAAAGGAATTGAAGAGAAAGAGGAAGAATCAGTATAGGGGTATCCGCCAACGTCCATGGGGAAAATGGGCAGCTGAGATCCGTGACCCAAGGAAAGGAGTTCGTGTTTGGCTCGGAACTTTCAACACTGCCGAAGAAGCTGCAAGAGCCTACGATGCTGAAGCTAGGAGAATCCGTGGCAAGAAAGCCAAGGTGAATTTTCCCGAAGAGGCTCCAAATGCTTCCTCAAAACGTCTCAAGACAAATCCTGAGACACAGCTGTTGGACAAAAATCTGAACTCTTTCAAGTGCGAAAATATGGAGAACTACTATTCCCCTGTGGATCGGGTGGAACAGAGACCATTGGTTAACGACCAGTGTGCTAATGTCGGACCCTTTGCTGGAAACGGTGTTCAGCTTGCATCTGCTGATGTTACTGCATATTTCAGTTCAGAGTATTCAAGCAATTCGTTTGATTATCCTGATCTATGTTGGGGTGAACAAGGCCCGAAAACACCTGAGATTTCATCCGTGTTTTCTGCTCCTATAGAAGGTGAATCTCAGAAGAATCTGCTGTCTGACACCTCTCAGGATATGCTACCTATGCAAAATGATTCAGCAAAGACACACTCTGAGGAGCTTGCAGATATCGAATCCGAGTTGAAGTTCTTTGAGAACTCGTTTGATGATAACTGGAGTGATGCTTCATTGGCAGCTTTGCTTGGTGAAGATTCAACTCAGGATTGTGGAAACACAATGGACCTTTGGAGCTTTGATGACCTGTCTTCCATCGCAGGCGGTGTTTTCTGAACAACATTCACCTGGCCGGTTATGTAAATAAAACTACAAGTTAGTAACCATTTTAGGTTCAGTTTTGGTTTTGTTAATTTTGTTTCTTTAAGGTGGAGAGTTGTTGTTTAACTATGTTATGAATTGTTTTCAGGATCCTTGGTTTTTTACATTGTTGATGGAATCAGAACAAGTTACCGGCTTTATGTAAGCGTGGAGTTTTATTCTCTTTTGGCAAATGCATTATTTATAGGTTTTTAGGCATCCTTCTGTCTTGTCATAAACCTATTGAGGATTTTTAAGTTTGATGTTTATAAGGATTATGTTTATGGATGATATAATTGTAAACTTGCTTGTTTTTCATTATGACAATTTTATCGTGACCAACACAGTTTTGTCCCTTTGTTTGTTGGAGATGATTTCGTATTACATGAATGATTTTGCTTTGTGTGTGGTTGTGAAACAATTACCCTTAAATCATGAATAGATGATTTAGGCATATAGCATCTGTTGAAATTTGACTTTGTTTCAAATAATGTGTAGTAGTTTTTGAATTCTTGGCTATGTATGCAGAGATTTTGATGTAATATATGTTCTTGACCATGGTAAGGTAGAGCTCTTTCGTGGTTTCTTTTTTAATTAGAGGTTTAAGTACTTGGGAAGTTGGAATAAAATCCAATCCTTTTTCTTTTTGACAAGGGGAAAACTGATACTTAAACCCAAATGTTCAGTATATTTTAACAGTTGCACTAGAGATCAACTGCACTGACGATTCTTACTTCTGATAAATGTATGGTGATATGGTCGCTACTTGCTACAAGCGACCACAATGACTTTCACAAAATGGTTAAAAGACATATTCTTGCAAATGTTCTTGGAGCCAATGCACAGGTTGTGTACAAAACTTTTTGGTTACCTCATCATTATTTGAGTATATAGAACACACATGCGCGCGCGCGCACACACACACACACACACACTCCCTCTTTTATGGTGTGGATGAAAAGTGTCTCTGAAGTTTACTTTTCATTGTTCAGGAGCCACACCATAGCCAGAGATGTTATGATGGAAAACATGTCCAGGCAGTTTCTAGCACTTAAGTATTAGTCTTCATTTGATCATCGTACAATCCTATCATCTACTACCTAGAGTATCTGATAGTCATTTGTAATAACTGTCTTACATTTTTGTGTTAGGGAGTTACAAGGTATTCAAGTAATTATAAAACAGCCATGAAAGAAGTAATTACATACGAACATTATAGTAGTATATCCAAGTACTGGTTCAACGTGATGTAATTTTATCTGTTACTAAACGAATTCAGACAAGCTGATTTGCTTTCTCTGAGTTCTTGAGGCAATGAAAACAGCTTGTATCAAGCTCACACAAAGAGTACCTTCGAATTTAAAGAAGTCAACATTTAGTAAAATACTTCTTCCTTCCCAAAACAAGTGACATAGTTTGACTACATACACTATTCACATTGCATACTTCGATCATATTTTTCTATTATATAAAGATAAATGGTACCATATAAGATGTTGGATTTGTCTCAATGAATATTTTCAAAGTATTAAATTTTTATAATTTTTGCTAATATATAATTAAAGATATTTAAGGTCAAATATTTGCATTGACATATGTGAATCAGATAACTAGATCATTTATTTTGAGATGGAGGGAGTAGTAGCCAACCTTAAAAAGTCTGAAACAAAGTGATCATTTGAGAACAATGATTATAATCTTAATTTTCTTTTGAAAAATGTACTCAGACAAATCTTCAATAACTTGGGTAAATAATTTGCAAGCGTTCTTTCTGGATGGTATTGGGCGAAACCAGAAGCTAACTTGAGTTCAGAGGTTGAACTAATTGTGGGAAATATTTGTTCCAAATTATTTATATTTGTGAAAGTGTTGCTCTTTGATCACACAAACAAAAAAAGGAAGAAAAAAAAAGTTGTGTTTTTTTTGTTTTGTGACCAAATAAATTGTTTTAAGTCTTTGTAATGTGTAAATGGTATGGCATCAAATCATCTACTACCTAGAGTATCCGATAGTCTTGACATGTTACAACTGGTTTACTTTTTTGGTAGGGAGTTACAGATACAGGGTAGTTAGGTGCTTATAGAACAGCCATGATGAAAGAAGTAATTTCATTATATATCTAAACTACTGGCACAACACGATTTCATTTTATCTGTTACTGAACTAATAGTGATCATCTGATTCAATGGATACAATTTTTAGTAAAATATTAGTGAAGATTACAAAGTCGGAAAGTAACGAAGTGATCATCCGAATACAACTCCAAAATTTTCATTTTTCTTTTGAAAAATGTACTCAGTCAGAAGCTCCAAGACTTCTTTCTGGAAGGGGCTGGGCGAAACAGAACAGAGAGATTTGCCACTACACTATGCAACAAAGCTTTGCATCAATGGAAGCCAAACATATGCAAAACGCCTGGTAACCAGTCAAAGGATATCTGCAGATTGACAGAGGTAATGGTACTAGCTATGAAACCCTTCCACTTCAGAAAAAATTTAAGGTCATACTCGATAAAACAAGAGAATTTTGAATTCATACCTGTAGTCCATAACAAAATTAGATTTTCCTACCTTCCCTAGCTGCAGGATTGTCTGCTTACCATTTTCCTAATCATAGCAAACATAAATCAGCTAAGTAGACAACATAACTAACTGCGTTATTATAACATAAAAACACTTCCGGCTTCAATGATGATACCTCTAAAGTGAGCTGAAAGTTTTTCACGGATCTCTGGATTCCAAGTCCTGGCCTTCCTTTATCTCTATAGTCAAGCTGAAATTGCTTTGTACTCTGATGAAGGAAGAGAATACAAATTAATGAAAATCAAGACCATGGCTGACTATAAATGACAAAGAAACTTCCCCTCAGTGAGGGCTCCTCCTCCTACCTTGTTATAGAGTGGATCCCTTGAGAATAGTTGATGCACTTTGTCCATTTTTCCCTCCCAATTCACTGGTAGTCCCTTGATATGTTGTACCTGAACCATTTTTATTATTAGTAAAAAAGAGATATTGGTAAACAATGTGAGTGTGCGTGATCATCATATTATTGAAAATGAATCTAACCTGGTTGGTGTTCTTGAAAGATATAGATTGATGGTTGGGTATATAAGCTTTGATGCTTCTGTGAGTTCCTGTACATGTTGCTATTGTAGGTACATACCTGTAAATAAAGAGCAACTAGTTAGCAGAGAAGAATGAGGATTGAGAAAGATGAAGGAAGATATAGGCTTACTCAACAACAGCAAGAGGAAGAGGAGGTTTTGGTTGTTTACTACGGGGCTTATGGCGATGATATCCCTGATCCCAAATGTGGTATTTAGAGCCGGTGAGGTTAGCGGTTACTGTACCGAGAAAAGTATCATCATCAGAATTGGAGAGTAGTCCTTTGAGATTCTGAGCTACTGTGAAGTGAGACCTCCCACTCCGGCGCTTGTGGTAGGCAACAGCCAGTTTCCTATTCTGTCGTCCCTGACCTTCCTACAATAATAATATTATAGAATAGAATAGAATAGAATAGAATGGTAGTGAATAAATAGAGATACATACATAGGTATAAAGAGAGAATAAATTGGGACCCTGAGGTGTTGGTTCCTTAACAATAACACAAGTACATCTTCCAATATCTATAGGCAATGGTCTACATATCAAAGACTTGTTGGGTAAAGTAGACCAGGAGGAAGCAGGAGCAGCTGCTTCAGAGTCGGAGTGGTCCCAAATTTTCAAAGAGCTGGAAAAGTGGGAAGAATCGGAAGATGGATCGTTGATTTGCATGCAAAACTGTAATGAGGAAGGCTTGAGAATCCTGTTTGTTGAAACAACATTGTTGAGATTGGCATTTTCCTTGTTGTCTGCTACATAGTGACAAGTGTTGCTGCAGCTACGACTATGCCTCAGAGTGAGCTGAACGTTGGTGTCAATCTCGCTTAGGGGATTTGAAAACATACGACCAAGGGTTTGGTTTTGGTTTTGGTTTTTCTTCATTGTATTGTATTGTTGTTGTTCGGTGTTCAATTGCTCCCTAAGTAGGGTAGTGGTGTTAGTTCGGTGGGTGGGTCCTACTGCATTTTATTATTATTATTATGTTTTCGTTTGAATTTCAAAACGCTTTGGTGATTACGCACTACTGTCCTCTCTGTCTGTTTTTCCCAATTTTCGTTTCTCTTTCTCTTTGCTCCCGCTAACGGTAACTATCTCATCTTTTAGTTTCACAAATCATACTATTTTTACAAACATTTTCGATGGATAAATAAGAGTTGTCTCTAAATGGTTGTATAAATATATTTTTGTATAAATAAGTATCCATTTTTTTCTTTCTCCAAGAAAGTTCTTAATAGCTGGTTAATATTATATACATATATTTCTTTTTAACTTATTTTAATTAATATTATTGAAAATATATTCTTAGAGAATCTTGATGATTATGAATAAATTTTTTACAACAAAAAAAATACAAAAAGAAAGACATTTGAATGATTAAAAGGAACATGTTTATTGATTTCTAAGAACATAAAAAATCTTAGGGGGTCTTGGCCCACTCATATGTTATTTGTGACCTGGCTACCCGTACCTTTCCTTGCTCCTCCGTGAAAATATTGATTTTAAACCATCCATCCGTAACACATGTGTAGGGCAATTATTTCAGGTCAGTGTGGTCTCTCTTTTCTACACCATTTCTCCATCAATTTTTTTAGGATATGTGTTCCAGTTTTTGGATTTTTATAGGGTTTGTGGTCCCTGAGTTCAAATTTTGTTACTACTTCACTTCAGTGTGATTGTGGTTCTTGCTCTTTAATCCTACTTTACTTTAGTGAGTCGTGTCGTGTCCCTACTTTTGGTACTAGTTTTGTCCATGCTTATCGTGTACTTCATGTGTTTCAGATGAGTTTGTTATTTTTGATCTTTGTTAGCTTGTTTATACTCTCTTATAATAGATAACGGATGGTTTAAATGAATTTCTGCATAAACATTCAGCTCATATGGAAAGTGAAGATGATGCAAATGAAGACCCTAATGAAGATGTAGGAAGGTTCTCTTATTAGAACGAAGAACTTACGGAACCTATTAGCTTATTCAAATGGAAGACAATAAAACAAGAAGATTTACATTTCCACAAATTAAGGTTGAAACTCAGTTTGGACAAGTTAGATTGGTTATAAGGATGAAGCTTGTAGCTTTGCCTAAATTTTAAAAATTGTGAAAGACCAAAACTTCTTTCCGTTCTTTCAATCCTTAAAATTACTTTTTTTTACAAGGAAAAAAAACTCAAAATTACTTGGTTACAAGAAATAATAAATTACATATGCAAAGTAAAATCGCTACAAAAAAAAGTGAATTTTCACCCAATTTTGGTATTGATCCCTGCACTTTTTTTGGTTTGGCTTTAGTCCCTACACTTTATAAAAAATTTGGCATTGGTCCCTCCGTTAACTTTCCGTTACAAAAAAAAACAAAACTAACGGAATGCCACGTGGTCCAATCATTTTACAACACATGGCACACTAAAAGACAAAAATTCAAAATTAAAATAAATAAAATAAAATAAGTGATTTTTAACGTGTACTCTTCCTTACTCCTCCGGAGTCAAGATCCTCTACATTCTTTTACCTCCCCCATTCTTTCCATTACCAAAGTTTTGGAAATATAAATACAATAATGTGACATTTGGTGGATCCAATTATTTAATATCCACTTCACAACTCTTGAAAAACTATAGTAATGTAGAGGGAAAATTGAGAGGATCCCAACTCCACAATCCGTAACTCCTCTCCTTTGAGGAGAAAAAAAATAGAATTCTCATTAATGAGATATTTCGTTTTTCTCTAGTAAGAGGAATCAAAGCCTAAATCAGGGAAGATAGCTAAAAACACTGTCATATAAACTAAACCAAACCAAAATCATTAGTAAATAAATGGTAAAATACGCCAATCCAAATCAGAAACTCTACCACATAGATTTCCCTAGAAAGACAGAAGAAAAATTGCAAACCACCCTCCTTGCAAAAAGGAAAAAAGCCTGAACAAAAACTATGAATCATTGTAGGTTAGTGATTTAATCCTCAAAATCCCCAGCATTTTCCAGTAAGTAGTTGGCTGCCAATTGCTCATCACGGTCACATGCCAAAAATGCCTCTATGACAGAGGCTCTATCAAATCCCATAGCCTCTAGCTGCATGTCATAGGTAAAAATGAATCAACACATATGGCAAATCAATTTCATTTTTTTTGCAAAGGCATAAGGTAAATCAATTGAAATGAAAAGAGCGCATATCATTCTTAAAAAAAAAATTAAAAATTAAAAAATAGATATACCCTTCCAATTGCCTCCTGCTCAGCTGGCGTCACATTGACAGCATGAGGCATGTCTTGCTCCGCCTGATCAAAATTATCTCTAATAGAAGAAAGAGAGTTAGATTTATAAATAAACAAGTAAACTACTAGGTCAATACTTCAATCTTAAATGCTACAGATGCTTCCTGGATTAGATACCACAACAGGTCAAAACATTACCTTCATGCCACAAACATGGCAAAGACGAGTTAGGATCCTCTCCATTTATAAAAATAAATGGAGATTGCCATTTAGAAAGAGATACACACAAAATATAGATTGTGGGTCCTACCAACAAGTGGGTCCCACCATCATTAATTAGTTTCAAATTTTATTGTGTTTTTATCTCTCCAAATGGTAGGAATTGAGGAGATCTAAAATGGAGAGGATCTTGACTCGGCAAAGACTACTACTAATAAAACCGAAAAGTTATTTATAATTGAAGCATGACTATGGGATTAAGTAATGATTGTAAAATGCAAAGATGGCATGTTAAACTATCACAGACCATACATGGAAAGCAGTATACTCACCCTTCAGTACCATCCATGGGTTCATTTATCAACTGAAGAAACTCAGAATGATGCTCGTCAATTAGTCTCAAGAGACCTGGATTTTGCTTTCCAAGCTCCTGAAGTACAGGCTGCAATAGAAATTATCTCAGACATTGACAAATGACCAAAAGACAGGTATTAGATGATTGAGAAAATAGATAGTTAGATACCTGGAGAATTTGTGGATTGGATTGCACCATTGTCCGCAATGCTTGAAACTAAATATGCAGAATATGGATGTGTCAAACATAAATTTTTTAACAGTGTATTATAAATGATGAAAGAAAATGCCTACCTGGGGATTGTTCCTCAAGAAGTCAAGCGAACCAGCTCCAGCTCCAGCTCCAGCACCAGAAATTGTCTCCTGAAAGAGTTTCAACTCAAAATAAAGTACAAAGTAACAGCAAAAGATGTAAATGACAAGGTACAATGACTTTTGTTAATCCATTCAAATTATTATTTTTACCTGTGGAAACATATTCAAGGGAGACGAGTTAGGGACCCCAGGAACAACTCCGGTAGTGACCCCACCTGTTTCAGTTGGATTACTTGGGTATTGAGCAGCCGGTACAGCAACTTCTGCTGCTTCAGGAATTCCCTGCATATAAATAATTGTTAAATCAAATCAAATAAGATAAATCACAAGGTTCAAGCAAATAGAATCTACAATGAGCAGTTTAGGCATACAGAATACAAGTAATCTACAGCACGCTCTGGATTATTGAAAGCTGCACGAAGAGCACGATTGACGGTATCCCTGTCCCAGCTGCCACCACCCATGTCCATAAGTTGTTGAATAGTCTGCTCAAGATTACTTCCAGCAACTAAATTTGAAGCAGCCTGTCCATAAGTATCTGTAGTAACACTGCAAAAATGACATTGAAATGTATTTCAGAAGGCTTGACGACAGGATAGAGGTAAATGGCAAACAACTCAATTTGTTGATTGCAGCAAGAGGATAAGACATTTATGAACACTATTTTAATTTAGGGTGTAACTATAATTAGGAAACTAGAGTTAGTATGTAGGGATTTAGGTTTAGAGTTGCTTAGGTCTAGTACAGCATTCCCTGTGGTTCGATTAGGACTCTATTGTTCATTCTAGACTAGGATTTTCTCAGCCTAAAGTTTGGGTTACCCACAATGGTATGAGCCTACAAGACTTGTTCAAGTTGCCAATATAAGGCATGTTAACTGTTTTTTGAGAATCTTGCATTATTATTTTACAGAACTTTGGTAATTTGAGCATTTTTTATCAGTTTGAAAGTGATTGTACTCTAGACTCTAGAGTAATGTGACTGATTAGTGAGAAATCAGAAGATTGATAAACAAGTTGAAGATGACAGCTGAAGTGATGTCTGAATGCAGTTGGGGTGAATGAAGTTGTACACAAGTCTGGCCTTTCTGACAGAAAATGATAAATTACATTGTACCAGCCCAAAAACATTTGTACAACCCCAACTTAGGGTTGGGCAGAATTGGCCTTCCCTTCAGAGCTTTGAACGAAACAAAAACTAATCAGATCACAGAAAATCATCAGGCTAGCCCAATTTAATTTTACCACGACCTGGTCTATTGGCTTGCCCTTATAGTTTTGAGAGAAAAAAATAATTGAATAGATGGCATCAGTCAAATATTAATTATAATATTAGACCAGGCCAAAATCAAATTCCAACCCTAACTTTTAGCATCAAGAATGTATTACTGATTATAAGAATGGTTTGCGATAGCCTTCATCAGACAAAATCTACATAAAGATGGTATATAGTGTGTCGTACATTAATGACTACAAACAGTATAACCAGAGAAACATAGAGACAAAAGCCATACTTTGTAGGTGCCACAGCTGCAGGAGATGCGTTGTTTGCAGATCTGCGGAGCCAAATAAAATAAGTTATGAAAAAACATAAGTTGATGGAAAAGCTACACGAAGAACTATTTCAAATAACTCACTGAGTTTGTACTACAGGTGTGGAATCTGGTGTTGGCACAGTTATAGGTGGATTGCTAGCGGTCTGTCACACATGCACAATCACTAACTCATACAAGAGGGAAAAAACTCAAATACCAAAAAGATATTAAAAATGAGCAAGCAACATGCCTGAGTAGATGAAGTTCCAGCAGATCCCAAGGCTTTACTCTGCAAATAGAACAGTAAAATGGTAGATTATGGTTAAAGACGAATTAAACAGTATTTTGCCAACTAAATTTATATTCTACGTCCTAAATTGTGGCCCGAAAGAGAGGGTAACGTAGTGTTTTTTGGGATCAAATTTAGGATTTTAATTTTAAAATCAGGGATTTTGATTAGAAATTATTTTTTCCTTCAGGGACTTTATACTATTCTGGTTAATCTTAGCACATACTAGGAAATCTTGTTTTGGTTGAATTGTGCGATGAACATGATGCAACATGTGAGAGAAGCGGGCTACCACACGATTGATGGACTTCGAGGGTGACTCCAAATGCAGGCTAGTTCTATCTTGGAGCATGTTATTAAAGTGTTCAATTATTTGCAAACACTTGACACACTTTTTGACATAATACTAATATCAATATTAGTTTTCTCATGAGACTATCTAAAACCTAATCTGAGGAGAACTCTACCCTATAGTTATGCTAGAGGTATCTTGTAGGCTATGTTGTTAATCCCAGACAGTGTCGCGTAGTGCTGAGCCCCTAAAATGCTATAGTGGTATAGCAGATAGCGGCTACTAAACATCAATGTACAAGGCAAAACACAAATACTCAAAAATAGAAAAATACACAAAATTAAAGAGACCATCATACTCGATAATTAAAGAACCTAAAGTACAGAGCAAAAAAACTTAACATACAAGAACATACTCCCTCTGTTCCTTTTTAACTGTCACTTTTAGAGAAAATTTTTGTTCCTATTTAACCGTCATTTTCAAAGTTCAATGCAACATTAAATGTTGTTTTACCAATATTACCCTTATATATTTATTGCGGAGAGAGAAACATAGGAAATGAAATATTAAATTTATAAGGTCATTATAGTAAAAGCAAAAACAATTGTATCAAAAGTAGTAACATTTATTGATTGCCTTGGTTTGTGTAAGATGTGAAAAAGTGACAATTAAAAAGGAACGGAGGTAGTAACAACATTGAAGTAAAGTGGGAAGAAGAACAAGACAGTTGTTTGTGAGCAAGAACATAACAGGATGAAGAACTGAATATTACTCTTAAAAGGATTCGAATTGACAATTATACCCTTCAGAAAAAAGATTTAAGGAGTGATGCACCGAAATCCTAATAGCGGACGCGAAAGGGCATTAGGGCCGCAACAAGCGGTATTGCAGGCCAAAAGCGTTGCACCAAACTCCACCACTGCTATACTAGTATGATATAGCGGCACTATTGACAACATATCTTGTATGTTCATTATTGTACATGAATTAATAAGAGAGTAATTTTGATCCCACATCCATGGTTATATTTTCATGGTCTTAAATAAAAAGATATCTTTAACTCTTATAAGTGAAATATGGAGTAGTGAAATGGGAAAGAAAGATAGAAGCATAATTGAGATCCATAATAATACCTTACTAAGCATGACAACAAGAAAGCCATCTTCAGAGACTTTATTGTCAGCTAAAGTAGTTTCATCTTTGAGAACTTTACCATTGTGAATCAGCAATTGTTGTCCGCATGGGTAATTATCTTTTCCTTGAATATCTTCAATATTCTTTTTTACAGCCATTATCTGATAATAACAACAAAATTGAATGAATGAATGAATGAATGAATACTGGGAATTCTTGAATCAAAGAATGTTGTTAATAAAATTGAAAGGTACAACATACCGAATCAGAAGGATGAACTCTGATTTCGAAATGGCTTCCTTTCAAAGTCTTCACTGTGAGCTTCATGACTGACTGACTGACTGACACCCGATCCGGAATCAGATTCAGCTACGGAATCGAATTAGAATGTACAAACCCTAGCAATGCTCGTATTCTACCCTTTTAAACTTTCCTCTTCTCTTCCCTTCCCTTCCCTTCTCTTTTCTTCTTTTCTTCTTTTTCCTTCCGTATACTACTACTATACCTTTCTTTTTTTTCCTTTTTCTTTTTTATAATACAAAAAGAAAAGAAAAATTCAATATTAGGATTTTCCTTATATTAATTATAAGTGATGAAAATCCTCAAACAAAATGCAATAATATACACTATTATTTTTAGTTTTTAAAAAATTTATGATTATTAGCAATCAATGTTTACTGTTTCTTTTATTCAACTCTTACTAGGTTTCATGAGGAAAAAAGCGTTTGGAGTTTTGGTAGGCGATTTTATTCTTCGTTGTTGATAGTTGGTTTGTCTTTACAATATTGCATGGGAAGATTTGGACTCATTCTATAATGGGTAGGATTTATCAAGTGAGGGTAAAATGTTATTCGAGGATTACATGATTTTGAATTTCTAGATTACCTATTTTGACACTTTGAATTGAGTATTGATCGAGTTACACATTTTGTCATGACTGCTTGATGGGAGACAAAGTCAGTAATTTTGTTGTTACTTAATGAATTCAAAACATGATACCGATGTGAATGTGAGTGAATGGATGTGTAGAGAGTCTTAATGTGTGTTTGGTATGGCGGTGGAGATAATTGATTTTGATAGAATTGAGTTTGAGAGAATTGATTTTGGTTAAAAGTGAGTTGGATGTGAATTGATTTATGTTTGGATAGTTTGAATGAAAATTGATTTTGAATGTGCAATGACCAAATTATCCTTTTAATTGTATTTAAAAGTAAATACCCAATTTTTATTTTAGATAATTAGTTTAATTTATTCAAAATCATAAATAGGATTTTATTGGTTTACAAATTCATTTTAAAAAATTATTAATTTATAAGATTTATTTTAATATTCTTTTGTAAAAAAAAAACACTAACAAAACATGCCGGTTTAGAAAAATTGTAATTCTTTAACTGAAATAAATAAATAAAACTATTTAGGTAGGTCACTTAAGTTTTTAGTTTTTTTTTACAAAAGGTGGGTCATTTAAGTTAATGGGTCGGGTTGTCTGACAAAATAAAACAGAGTCCATACAATGTTTCATCTCTAACCTAGAGAATTAAACATGGCGGCTGCAAGATGTTGTCCATGGTGTGAGATGTCTTTGGCTTGCTGCTCTTCAAGCTGCGGCTGCAATGGCCATTCAACTAGGTGACAGATTTTGCGGAAACATACAAAAAGCAAGTTTGTTACATAACTGCAGATGGAAATAAAAGGGGCAAAACCGGTAAATCAAGTTTATTTGTTATAGAATTAATTACAGAAAAAGCAGAAGCTTGGAATTGCTGCTTCTGTGAAAATCACGTTTAGCTCAAAACCGTACGTTTCCAAAATTGCTTTTTGTTTTATCCAAACATCATTGAAAAGGAAAAAGTCATGTTTGGCAAAGCAAACTCGGTTTTGGATGGCACAAATGCCAAACCTAACAAGCACTTAATAGGAAGGAATGAAAAGTGAAGATTGTGGTAATATACATCATCAAATCCGATCAAAAGGCTGCTAAAAGGAAGGAGAAAGAAAAGCTTCTGGAAACCTTTAGTTTCAAGGTTGAATTTGAAGTTTTGAATGATGACTATCAACAAAAATTTGAATTGATGTTAGAACTTGCACACAATTATGCACGTATTGAGGGTGAAAAGGTCAAGATACAGAGGAAAGGGGTCAATGCATATATTTAGAAGGCCGAGAGTGATATAGAAAGGTTGAAGATCAGTGATTTGAAAATATTAATGATAGATACATCATATATGAAACTACAACCTCATTATTTATTAATCAACATGATTAAAGGAAAATATGGAGTTGATTGATATGACTAGCCATTATTAAAACTAAGCGTCGTTCAGAGACCTATAATATAAATACTTTTAGCATGCCAAATAAGCTTCACAATTCCTCTCTACAATTTTTTATCATCTTATATTCGGTATCAACTTCTCTTCGCATGTATCCTTCCAACCCTTCCCACATTGCAATAAAATTCATGGATTATATGAATGACGACATGGATGCAGAACTCATGAGACTTTTCTTTCTTTGAAAGTCAAGCGTAAGAAGAATTCGCGAGCTTCAATAGGCTTAGGCATATAAAAAGGAATGTAGAGAGGAATATTGAATAGGGACATGCTTGATTATTCAATAATTATACTTCAGAAGCTCATGTATACAAGAATGAGCAATTTCGTCAAAGGTACCAAATGCATACACATGTGTTTCTTCATGTTGTTGAAGCTCTTGGTCAACATGACAAGTATACATAATCGAGAGTTAATATAACTAGTAGATCATGTTTTTCACAACTACAAAAATGTATTGTTGTTATTCGTATGTTGACATATGAATCATATGTTGACTGCGTAGACGAAGTCAACTCACACATACACATGTTTGATCACATTATATATTCTCTTTATATACTTAATCACCCTATGATAATATTTTGGCATGATACAACTAATTATTTATTAAAAAAATCGAAATTAATATATATTAAAGCAAAATAATCAAAACACCATATGTGCTAAGATTGAAGAGGTGCAAAAGACATTAAATGCATAAAAAACCCAAAACAACACCACCACCAAATCAATTCCCTAAAAAAAACACCATCAAATCAAAAGAATAATATGAAAATCAAATTACAGGTAAAACTACTCATAAACATATGAGTGGGGATTGGTGGGCTCTTGCGTAATGACACAAATTTCTTTCTTGCGGGCTTCTCTGGTTTTATTCTAGGTTCAGATGACATCCTGTTAGTTGAGCTTTCTGCTATCTATCACAGGTTGATCATGTTTATAGATTTGGGTTATGCAGAAATTGCTTGCTACTCTGATTCTCTTGCTTGCATCAACCTTATTAACGGTCCCATTGAGAGATATCATACATATGTTGTTCTCATCCAAGACATAAAACAAATGCTTCAATAAATCAATGTAACAGTTTCTAACACTCTTAGAGAGGGGAACCATTGTGCAGACTATATGGCAAAGCTTGGAGCTTCTTCTGATGTGGAACGTCTTCATCATGATGTACCCCCTGCTGGTCTTGTTAATCTTCTAAGTACCGATGCAGATGGCACTTTGTTCCTTAGGGAGTAGCTAGTGTGTTTTTTCTTTTCTGTTTTGTTTTTTCCTATCATTTATCATTGTAACCAAAAAAATATGAGTGGTCGAATACTTTATTGATAGTAATTATAAGAAAAACTCTTAACTTACACTTCATTCAGGACCAAATGATAAATTTTAACATTTCAATATGCGAGCCTTTAAAGTGCTACAACTGACTATCAAATTGACCTCATGCACGCCAACCAAACCGAATGAAGTCATTATTTCACTGTTGTTCCATGAAATACCAAACTTGTGAATTGAACTGCGTTACATTTGTTTGAGCCCCAACTCTTTTATTCGTGTCTATGAGTTTTCAATGACTATTGCATTTCCTCTATCTAGCTTTAAAAAAATCAACCAACAAGTTATTCAAACATATTTTAAATTAAGGGTTAAATATGTTATATGCGGTAAGAAAATTCATGTGTTCAGTCCATGTGAGCATAACGCATTTGATAAGGACAATGTATTACAATACACAAGTCTTGATGTCCTTAAAAATATTTCAATTTTTTTTTGTTACAATTTCAATTTTTTCTTTGTCCCCCTAAAATTTTCTTTGGATTTTTAATTTCCAAAAAAAAGTTCATCACTACTTTTAAATCAATTCATGTGTATCATTCAATTTTTTTTTTTGCGGTCATATTTAAAATATTATAAAAATCTCTCCAAAAAAAACTAAATTCCTTCTAAAAGAATGAATTAAACATAAATTTTTATGTTTGTGGCGCATTAAAATTCATATAAGTAATTAAAAGACACTTTAGGAAAAAAATTATTTAGCTAAACTGAAATATAATATTATTTCTGATCTATGCTTGATAATTATTTAACAGGCTGCAATATTTCTTGTTATAAAGTTGAAATTTAAACCATTCGATCTCAATCCAGCAATCACGTTTGTCTAGAATGCATTGATGAGATAAAAAAAACCGCAAAGGGTCATGGTCCAAGTGCAATAACAAGAGGATTCAAACTCATTCACGCCAGGCATGGCAAAATAATGCACCCGTGAATAAAATCCGTCACAGACACGGAGCGGACACCTTAATGGATATCCATGGGTAATATAAACGGATATTTCAACTACCCGCTAATTAATGGATATAGATGCGGACTTAATGGTATCTGCATCCGCGAATATCCATACCCAATATTAAACTAAGTAAATTACACAAATAATAACCTTAATACCTTTCAACTTTCTAAGTCAAAAACTTCGGTATTGTGAGTGTTATTGGTTAGTAGACGAATTTTATTTATTTTTATTAAATGTAACTAACTTTATGTTTTTGTTGAATCAATGATCTTTGATGTTATGGTAATATAGGGATATTATGTTTTGCTAAAATAAAAGACATGTGATGAACTTTTGTTTTTAAATTTTAGCTAAAAAAATTAACAATTGTTTATATATAAATATTATCTGTGGATATATGTATAAATTCGTGGATACTTTAAAATCCGTGAATTACCCGCTAAACAGATATCAGCGCGGATATAAATAAAGTACGAATTTTATATTTATTCAACAGAATGGACACATATATCACATTATCCGCGTCAATTGATATCCATTTAGATCTCTAATTCACATCCTCAGGTATACATGCATTTACTTAACACACATGAAACTAACTAATATCTTTATTTTTGACTGGAACTAACAAATTAACTAATTTTAGAGAACAGCTAAGTATAGGCATATGCGTATAAATTGTCAAACTCAAAACTGGCCTAGCAATATGAAGAAAGCTCCACCTTTTTCTCAAATTGTGTCCAAGTAAACCTCCTTAATATTTGGTTGAATAAATCACACCCTGTCTACTTGCTAGAGTATTGGATCACAACCCAAAAACAAATTATATATATAACAGATATTACTATTGATCTCTTCATTTCTAGCTAGCTCACAATATACAATATCATACACAAGTGCCTCTTGTCTCTCACAAACAATATTCAAAATGTGTGTGTCATGTTCTTCATTGACAATGATGTTCTTAATTTTACTAATAATAATGTTGTTTCCCTTATCTATAACCTGTTTTGACATAACAAAAATATTGTCCCAGTACCCTGCATACAGCAGTTACAGCAACTACCTCACCCAAACCCAACTAGCAACCGAAATAAACTCGAGACAAACGATAACAGTGCTTGCAGTCGATAACAGTGGGATGGCACCTATATCAGGAAAACCAATGGATGTGATCAAGAAGGTGTTAAGCATCCACGTCTTCCTCGACTACTTTGACGTTCAAAAATTCCAGAACATGGGAAATCAAACTATAACTGTCAGCACATTGTTTCAATCCAGTGGACAAGCTAAGGGATCGGAGGGTTTCATGAAAGTCACAGATCTTAGCACAGGTGCCGTCACTTTTACCTCTCCTTCTGATCCTAATGGAACAGGTGCCAATTTGGTTAAAGCTGTTGTGGCACAACCATACAATATTTCAGTGGTGCAGATCAGCACTGTCATTTTGCCACCATCTTTGCTTGCTTCCTCCAATGCCACATCACATGCTCCTTCTCCGGCTCCTGTTGTTTCACCAGTGCCGGTGGTATCACCAGTGCCAGTTGCAGCACCAGTTATAGTTCCAGTGCCTGTGGTATCGCCAGTTCCAGTAGTTTCACCGGTGCCAATAGCTACTCCAGTTCCAGTACCAGTAAAGTCCCCAGTGCCGGTAGCAGCTCCAGTGGCCGTACCAGCTGTAGCTCCAGTTGCCGTACCAGCTGAAGCTCCAGCTCCAGCTCCAGGGCCGGAAATATCACCTGTGGAAGCTCCAGCACCAGTATTATCTCCTACAAATCCAGATGAAGCTGGAGATGGTCCCAATTCAGGGGTGATAAAGTCTGATGTGAACAATGCCTTAGCTCTCTTCCTTACTTTTTCCTCAGTCTATGTGCTGCTGTCTAGGTCCATGTATAATATCTATTCATGATTAATTGATGTTGTTACCATAATAGCACACAATAGCACATATATAGGAGACTATACGCAAAACATTCTTTTGCAAATACAACATAAGCTGTAATTTCCAGAAATGTCATTGTTCTATTTATTTGAAAAAATGTGATCATTTGCATCATCCCTGAGTTCATACATATTGTATTGTATCCTGCAACTTACAAGACTAACTCACTCATGCTGATCTGAGACTAACCACGTGACTGTACCCGGAATAACTTCTTTGCTGATAATTTTAAAATCTTGACATTCATTAAAATGATAAAATTTGATGCCTTTACTTTACTTTTAATCACATGTGGACAGAGTATATTTTAGTACTCTCACAAATTTTGCCATTATATATATACCATAAAAGAAAGAGAACTTTTGTATTACTGAATGATGGGCTCCCCAATGCTTGTGAGGTTTGAGTATTTAAACACTTCCTCATGTATATAGATGCTTCACCAACACTTATGGATGGATGGCCATTGCTAATTTTCTGCATCCAATCCTATATGATTAATAGTTACCAAGACTTGACAAATTTTTTGTGCCATCACTCATACCTTAACAGAAAGTGATTTTCACAAATCTAATAATTGGAACTCAACCCGGATTAGGAAGGTTCACATAAATCAAGAGATATAAATAGTGTTAAAGGACTTTAACACACAAGGTATGATATTAAGTTTTATTCTACAAAATGAAGTTATCATGAGTATGACTTTTGACAAACTATTGACATATTTACATACTCTATTACTGTCATACAGTTTCAGTTGTAAGAGATAAACCTCATATGATTTTGTTAATATAAAAGTTGAAGACTAGTAACCAAGAACTAGCTCTGCAATGTTGGCAGTGGCTCTGAAAGAGTACTAGCACCAATTTTATTTGTAAAGTATTAAATTTGTGTTTGGTTTTTAAGTCTGATTTGAAGATTGCGACGAAGCTTTAGTATGGTTGGAGTTGGAGCATACAAAGACTCTCCAGAAAGGCAGTTGCTTGCGCTTATGATGGTTGTCAACAACTTCAGTTTCAGTTTTCTGTAACATTTCCCACATCACTTGTACATCTTCATATCCACAAGTTTGTACATCATCTTGAAGCTTCACCAATCCTGCTCCTGTACCACACATTACATGCATGATTGAATGTAAGGAAAGTAACATTACTATGATACATTATCTGATATTCTCCACAGATAATTCTTGGGAGGGACCCCTTTCCATTTACCTAAAGTATCATATCATCCATCAATTATTAATATGATGTAACAATTACACAAAAAAGGGTCCTGTTATTAAACCATATAGGACACTTTTTGAACCATTAATTCCGTGTATACTATTACTATAGGGGTCATTTTAATTTTAATAAATAGTAAACTTTGACGTAGCTTTCAGGGCACCGCACGATCAAAGTGGCATAAAGTTGCACTGAAAAAGATGTGGATCCTACCTCCATTGTTGCCGCAGGGCACTGATCAAAGGATAGGTTATTACTATTATTATTGTTACTAAGCACGCACCACTTGTATCATGTATTTTGTACTATATACAATATTTATGGGGAAAACCTTAGGTGACCGTATATCCTGGCTGAAAATATGTTGTTAATTAAATTGCCGAAAGGTATGATTATAAGTAATAAAATAATTATTTATAAGTAGGTATAAACAATTTGTCATGAAGTGGCCTGTGTGCTTATGTAATATTAATTAACCGAAAGCAAATATTGGAACTGATCATCATGATTCACATAATAAAACATATGTTTGGTTGGTTGGTTGGTTGTTATCTGTTAATCTATAACCATCCATTCAACTATCTACTTAGTGTTCTTCTGTGTCATTTTAGAAAAGCAAATTTAAAGACTAGCCAAAAATAATAAAATTAAGAAGCAACAAAACTCGTACAAATTATATATGTTGCAGGAACACAGCCTGAAATTGAGGGGATCCAACCAAGCAAGCAAGATCCAGTTTGTACTTTAAAACTCATTATATATAATTAATAAGATAAAAACTTACCAAAGTATATAATTATAATTTCCATGAATGATTTGTATGTGTTGAATGAAACATATATGAAAATTGATAGGCATGTATTGTATATATAGATGAAATGAATGTTAAAAAGTACCGTTCTTGCGGTGGTTGATACGGGTAGAGAGAGCAAGGCATAGACGCCTGACAGGGAAAATCATAGTTTGCCAAATATGCATGAATTTGCTGTTGTCTCCTCCACATAGTACTACTGTCTTCTTCTTCCTTTTCTTGTTCTTTCCATGTCCTTGCCCTTGCCTATGTGGCAACACTATTCTCTTTGACCAGGCCAGTGCCGCTACCTACCTGATTTATATATATATCGATTATCTCTTCCTTCTATCTCTGATCAAAATCAATCTAGCTAGCTACTTTCTTCTTCTTCTCTTCTCTTCTCTTATCTTGTTGTGTACATGTGAGAAAGATAAAAAGAACAAGGATTCATATACAGTACATATAGAAAGAGAAAGAGAAAGGTTGTTGTGTAATTGTGTTGTTTGTTTTTGTTTAGTTAGCTACCTCTCTCAATTCCACTACTACTATATATATAGAGTCCTTCACATTTATTTATTTGTTGTTTGTATTACCGACACGTGAGTGAGTGAGTGATTAATCTAATTTAATTTTGCTCTCTCTCTCTCTATATTCACTTTATTTAATCCAACTTGTCATCCATATATAATTCCTTCAACAAAAAAAAATAATCCATGTATAATTCCCACCACAACCATACACTTGTCATGTCACTCCTTCCATTCAATATCGTCATATTACAAATATACACTTATTAAAATAATTAATTCAACACGTTTTTGTTTTCTATTTCTCTCTTTCTTCAAATTATATTTTTTTCAATAAATGTTTCTATCTATAATTTCTATTGCTTTTTAAATATATTTTTGGGTTAACCATTCCGTTTCTAAGAGAAAGGAATCGCCTTAAAGCACCCACTCAAAATAGTTGTAAACTAAAAAGAGTTTAAAATATATCTATTAAAGGACTCAAAATTAATGAAAAGTAATTGAAAGGAGAAAGAACCACATGAAGTTGAGAATGTGAGACCAACTTTTATTTACTTTTTTTTCTATTTATTAGTGAGACGGGTTAGCTGCTTAGAAAAGAGAATTTATATAATTGCCAATGCCCAATAGATACTACTCACTTTATTCCTTTCAATATGATCTTTAATAGATTAAGGTCCTTCTTAAATAAACGACTCTTCATTAAAGATGCTCTTAATAATCTAATGTGGTAAGTAAATTCTAATCATAATTTATTTTTAAATTTGATATATAAAGCTCGCCACATTTGTTTCATGTTTTATGATTTATTGTTGCGATTAATTTTTTTTGGAGTTTTATTCCTAGAGTATCGTTCCTACATTAGTCCATCCGGTCACATTTGTAAACAAAAAATAACTTTTTAGATACATTGAATAATTAATGTATCTGATCTATAAATGTGACCAGATACATTAATTATTCAATGTACCTAAAAAATTATTTTTTACTTATAAATGTGAGTGGATGGAGTATATATTTGGCAAACTTTTGATCTTAAAAAAAAGTAGAAATTGTGTTTTATTTAATAAATAAAAAATGTCCGCATCAAAACACGAGAATAACAAGTTGAGAAATTGATACCTCAAAAAAATTTGAGAAATTGTATTTAATCTTGAAATAAAAAATATTTAAAACATTTTTATAAATTAGTTGAGTTAATTTGTTTAAAAAAATACAGTACTCTTTCTGTCTCATTTTAATTGTCCTTTTAATTAACATTCTTTCTATGTCTCAACAAATTATTACTTTAGAATATAAATGCAATATTTAATATTTTTTTCTACTATTATACTCTTATTTATTGAACTTCATCTAATTTAACTACTTCAATAATTATAATTAATAATGATATATATCTTTAAAAAAAACTATAATTAATAATGATATTATATGAAAATGTTTATTTTTTAAAGAAAAATATGAATATGTTTTTTTTCTTCTAGATTTTTGTGATAAACTAAAAACAAACACGTCAGGTTTACTGCTATTTTTTCATTGGACCTAATTTGTTTCTTTCGTGAAGACCTAATTTGTTTCTTTTTGATGCAATTGGGTCTATTTTTCAGAAAAAAGATTAAAGAATAATTCAAGGACAGCGGGTCTATTTGTTTCTTTTCATTCTTTGTCCTTTTACGCGTCACTAGTCAGAAACAATTAAAACACGTTGTTGAAAATTGTATTTGCCCGTTCAATTTTTTAGTTTATTTCAATAGACTTTTTTTTAAGAAAAACGATTTCGAATGAAAAGATGGTGTTTCCGTTCAAAATAGAGAAAACATCATACCTTAACAAAACTCACCGACAAAATGGCTAACATATTCATGACCCCTTAAGAGTTTTTTAAGAGTTTTTTTTTTTTTAAAGAATAAAGACCCTCTTTGGATTGATAGAAGAGAGCATAATAGAGTGGAATTTAAATGAACGGAATGAAATAAATCGGAACGGAATGAAATATAGATTTCATTATATTGTTTGAATATTTTACGATGTAATAAAACAGGTTTCCACTCCATTGTCACATGCATATACCATATATAAGAAACTAGCGTAAACAAATAAAAAGAACACATCCTCCATATTACACATTCATCAACCGTCTATATAGAGAAATTCCACCCTACCAAAAATAACAAAATCATAGGATACCCAAATAGAGCAGTATATAAATTGCTCACAATCACCTAAAATAAATGAAAAATTTGACACTAGTTCATAAAATAAATGACTCACAAAGGACTGATGTTATGATACACATAATAAAAATGAAAAGATCACGGTGATAAATGAAATTCAATACACATAACTAAACATGCATATAAGCATACAATGACAAAATAGATGGCTCATAGATATTCGTTTCATAATAAATTTGATAGAAATGAAGTACTTTGTGAAGAAAAATCGTGTAGAAATGAGAAGACACCATAGAAGAAGAAAGTGAGATGAGCAGTGAGTATGAAGAAATGGAGAAAAGAATGTGTGGAAAATTGTGATTGAGTAGAGGAAGAGGCAAATAAAATGATGGTAGAATAGTAAAATTTCAAGACATAAGTTTCATTCCATTGGATACCCCCAAATTGGTGGAATGAGAAATATAAGGATTGAATGGTATATTTGTTCAAAAAAAAAAAAAGGATTGAATGGTATAGAATGGAATTGATTCCATTCTGTTCCATTTCATTCCATTTACATCTCATCAATCCAAACAATAGAATTTTATAATATGTCATCCCATTCCATTCCATCCCACCAAACCCATTCGTTTATTTTAAATTATTATTAATCTCGTTAAACCACTCATCTTAAAACTATATTTATAGATAGATCAAAGGGTCATAAAGGATCAAATAAGCCAATGTTAAAATATGTCGAAATTTAAGGGGGATATTGTCCTTGCTAGTAAAACTATTAAAGTCAAAAGTTGGAATTATATCACAATGATTATCCAAAAAATTGTCAAAATCAAAGTTTATACCACATATCTCAACGTGTCTCAGTATATGATCTTGTAGCACCTAAGATTAGGCCTTGAAAGTTACAAAACTGTACAAGGAAGCCATTAGTGTCGAGTACAAACCTAAACCTCCAACCTTAATACGTAAAGAAACCACCATCCATTGAAGATCCCCAAAGAAAGAACCTCCACCAACCACAATATCTTCGACCGCCACTCACAACTCATAATAAAAAATAAAAAAAGAGATGCCTCTTTCATGTAAATCAGTTCGACGTCTTTATGCCGAAAAAAGATTGGTGATACCCATACATAATCAAAGTAGAAGAAGTTCACTTTGTGAATCCCTTAATTATGGAAGAAGATGCACTAACTCAACATCGTTGAAATTTTTCTCGATTAACAACCCCTCTGTGCAACTTCACCCCAACATTGGTCTCCCAATGTCTGGAGGGAACATCCCGTGACGAAGTTTACTACCATTGGGCGAATGCAAAAGATCTCAGTCTTACAGCTATTCAATTCAAGGCTGAATCTCGGGCCCGTCTCTAAGATGATATCAAGTGTTTTAGCCACCTTTCTTTGAATCTCACATGAAATTCTCATCATCAAGATAACACACATTAAGAATACGCTTGTAATTGTCTCTAATCTTATCAATAAGTGGGTGTAACACAAGATAAAAAAGGCGAGGGCCCAACTGGTCACCTTGTTGCACTTAAACGACTGACATAATATGTTATCCCAAAGGTACAACCTTGTTTCCTAACCATAAATAAGCACAACCCAAAAATAAATAGATAAGCATCTCACTCTCACCTTGCCCAATAGTGTTGATATGTCTACCTTGTTGAAATTACTCAAGAAATCTACTGTGAGCATAGCCAAATAACAATCTCCATGTCGCTAGCTCAACACCATGTTGTCATTGTGCAAAACACCCTTTGCACCACCCGATACCCTGACCCTAAACTGAAAGTCATCGAGATATATTGCCACATATTTACTGATTTATTTCATAGCAACCTTAGACACCATACACCTCAAAATAGTACCTGATACAATAAGGCATATTCCACAGTCAGGCTTTAGTAACGATGTCAAGGGTTTGGAAGCGACAAATTTAGCCAAAACCATCAAACATCTTCCTCATAACCATAAGTTGATCATTAGAGTCATAACTTATAAAAGATCACTTGCCACAATAAAACCTTATCCAAATAGTGCATCTAATATGTCTTAGAATTGCAAAGTATCTCTACCACACAATGTCCATTTAGGAAACAATTTAATGCACATGAGAACAGTGTCTACTTCGGCCACAAGGGGAGCTCTAGAAAACATGATAGTCAACATAGAGGAAAGTGACTTTTACAGGTGTTTATCCCTCAAAACGTTCTTGGTATTTTCATTATAGAGGGCCACTTCGGATGACCCTAAGTAAAATCATATGGACCAATCACAATAAATTTGGTCGCTCAAAAGTTTGTTGGGTGTGACAAACAAGTTGTGGCTACATAAAAAAATGGTAACTTCAAGAGCACCATCATTTTAGATGAATGACATATTTTTCACCAAGATGATCGAACATGAAAAATTCACGTTTGAAGATTATTGAAAGATGAGCCCAAATGGATTGCATGTTTAATAGAACCGGCCGCAAAAAGAACAAAGAACCAAACTTTTGAGGCATATTGTTAACTATAAATTTATTTAGGAAAAATCTAACTAAAAAGTAGTTATAAAGCAGCTAACTTTAAAATTACATATACATAATGATGTTGATTCAACTCAACATACAATCTGAGAACTAAATATACTTTCTTTTTTTGTTATGAGGTGAGAGCCATATGTGATTGCTTGAGTCCTAAAAGAGAGGGATCTCACTTTTTCTTGGAAAGGATTAAATGAGCAGAACAGAAAAGAAGATTCTTTTTTTGGTTACAACAGAAAAGAAAGATTCATGATGCATCCAATATCTTTATGTTTTTGGAATAGACCTTGTAAAAATGACCCCTTTCCGTTTTCCCCTAGAATTTTCCTACAACTATCTTTGCAGATGCTTTTTTTTTAAAAGGAAAGTGGAATTCTGTAATTTTTTTTTTGACAACGAAAGTGGAATTCTTGTTTTTTTTTTTTTGAAGGAAAGGAAAGTGGAATTCTTTGTATTCCTAAATTGCAATTTTCTTTTTACGTTAAGTTCACTAATTATTAGTTATTATTACCAGTGGAAGAAGTTTACATTTTAAATCAGTAGTACTAGTACTATGTTGATGTATCATTTGATGAACATGAACTTGATTGTATGAACAAACGAGAAGTTGAATAATGTGAAAATACAAGTGCAAATTATTTTTTACCGTAAAAATGATTCAACCTTTTTTTTTTTTTTGAAAAAAATGCATAATAGTAGTATTGTGTTGATGTATCATTTGATGAACTTGACTGTATGAACACTCATAAAATTACAATAACATCCATAAAAAACTTTGGCTTCACGATTTTTTAAGTACATAAATCTAATAGAAAAACCAAAACTTGGTGGCCGAGGTTTGAACTCCGAACATTGCATATATTATGCACTGTCTCTACCAACTGAGTTAAGTCCACGATGACGTTACACGAAGTATTTGAAGAAACTAAATAGTGACACATTTCGACATTCCATTTTTTGTTTGTTGAATAAATTTCGACATTCCATTTGGCACAATACTGATATATGCATAAGCTTGTCCGTAATGGATCATTATGGGGCCGAATAATGGTGGTGAGTGGAGAAAGAAAAACCATAGAAAAAGGAACTCAACAACGTTGATTGATAATATATATTTTGTAAAGTGCATTAGCCAAAATGCCAATTTAGCACCAATGCAAATATTGAAGCAGGGGATGCATGCCACCCAATCTTGTTGCTATGAATGTATGTGCAATCAACGGAAAAGCAGGATTAGTGTGGGCCACATCATGTTTTGGGATCAACGATCAATAAATCAATGGATTTTACTTTTTCCACCATATTCATATGCCTTTCTCACGCGCCCTGCAAAAATTACCAAATTGTCCTCTGGAAAACAAATTCTAGACAACTAACATTTGGTCCGGATAACATATTCCGGACAAATTCGAAGTATAAAAGGACGTTCACCTCCCATTTTTACAGTTTCACTTTTTACTTACTCTCTCCCTCCCTCTAATCCCAAAATTCGAACTGCAAAATTCCAACCAAAGTCGGTGAAATCTTGCTCAAACGGACCGCGTTTCAATCCTTGACAAACAACACATGGAAGGTTAGTTTGATTTCTGTATACATGCAAGTAATTTGTTACATTTTTTTTCCTCTGTACTGAACCAATCTGGAATTCGTTTTCCGGACTAGATTGTTTCAATCCGGAAAATTAATTCTGGAAACACCTAGTACTGGTTTTGACCGTCTGTTTTGTATTGTTTTGTGTTGATTGTGTTGTGTGCATGTTACAGAAGGTTCATCCTCTAATATTAGGCGCGTAAGGGAGGCAGGGCATGCTTCCCGTAGGAGATAGCGTCTCCAACGGCTGGAGGAGGAAGGTGCTGTTCCTCGGAGGCGTCGGGGTGCTAGAGGACGTCGTGATGATGTCGAGCATCAGCTGGAGCAAGGGAATATGGTAGATGACGTGGACGTGCAGCAAATGGAGGAGTAGGAGCTTGTGGAGGAGCTTGAGGCTATGGACGAGGAAATGGAAGATGCCGAGCCACGACGAAGAAGAAGAAGGAGGAGGAGGAGGAGGAGAAGGAGAAGGAGAAGGAGGAGGTGGTGGTGGACCCTGAGCCACTTGATGACTATCCCGGTGGCCCACACGACACTGGCCTGCTATGGAGGTACCATGTGCATGTCGCCAGGAAGGCAGCTGATGTCGATGTATTTATTAATGTTAAACTCACTATATTAATGTTAATCTGTGTGAAAATGACGTTGATGTTTGTGAAACTGCCTGTTTATGTACGGAGGGTGCCAGAGGTGCCAGAGGTGGTGGCAGGGGCGGTGGTACGAGTGTAGTTATTAGGAGTTGATTGTATTTTATTTAATTTTAATGTTTGAAAATTTTGTATAATTATGTTTTATTAATGTTTGAAAATTATATTGTGTTGTTAATTTTGATGTTTTAACTTGATTTTTTGCGTTGCATATGGTCAAAGGCCAACAAAATTGACTAAATCTGCTCTAGAACAGAGGCTTAGCCAAAATAGATGGCTTCTGCCTCTGTGCTGGTGCAGTCCGGATTACATAATCCGGACGGTTTTTACACTTTCCAGATTATATAATCCGGAACCATCGTTCACCACCCCTTTTGTTGACTTTCAACGAGGTAATTTACACGTTTCGGATTATATAATCCGGAAGTTTTCTACAATTTCCGGATTATATAATCTGAATTTATCTATTCAAACCTGACATCATCATCCATCAGGGTGGATGAAGTGTCAAAATCCACGAATAAATCTGGAAATAATATTCCGAAAAGTGTTCGGATTATATAATCTGGACGAGAAGTATTTTTGAAAAAAAAAGGGCGCGTGACGATTATATAATCAATATATTAGGTTTCTTTAATATCAAAGGCCTATTTTCTTTTAGCCAAAGGCAGTCATAAAAGATAAGAACTAACATTAGTGGCTCCCCTTCTTGCTTTAGAATTATATGTGATGTTTTATATTCCACTCGACAGCACAAACTGCGGCAAAAATAGTAATTGCATGATTTGTACTATTTTGTAGGTGCAAATATTGATTTTAAATGTTGAATTAATTAATTTTAACATGTTTAGTAGAATTAATTTTGTCTTTAAAATTGATTTTAACTATTAAAGGTATGATTTTTAGTTTTTAACTTCAAATGTGACCTTTTAACTTAAATTTATTATTCAACTCTTTTTTACGGATATGTATCATAACATAAACCACTTTCCATTCACTTATTTTTAACTAAAATAAATTTTCCAAAATAAATTTTTATTAGACCCAAATACAGTTATAGTTTGGAACTAATAAATTAAAGTGTGTAAATTACCGATTCTTTTAGAAGGTTATATCCAACTTTACATTTAGCGTCTGTTTGGATATCCGGTAGAAACCTTTAAACGTGATTTTGGAATGGTCAAACGCAGTTTGACAACAAACTCTCTTGTTTGGCTAGCATTCATGTAAATCGATTCCATCACCAAAATCACGGTGTACCAGAAGCTACAATTTAGAGCTTCTGCGTTTGATTGAATCGCGTTTGAGTTTTAATTTCGTTTTTCAATTTCATCTTCCCTTATTGCCCTTAATTATTGTCTGTCGTGGCTGGAAAAAAAACGTTGTTATTTAACTCACAGAGGAAGAAGCCGAAAGAGATGGAGGATTTCTGGTGAAAACTCTTGGCTCGCAGGAAAGAAATTGATTGCTGAAAATTCTCGTTTACGTTTTGCTGGTGGGATCCCAATTCATTTTTCACAGCGAGTGACTCACTGAGTTGCTTAATTAGTTTTTTTTATTGGTAGAAGTTGCTCAATTACTTTAGCTCATTCGTTTCCTTTTCTAGTTTTTAATAAATTTATCCTCCTTTTTATTTTTTATAATATAAAAACTTTAGATCTTCCTTAAACAAAAAACTTTAGATTTAAAATGATTTTCTAAACCAATAGTTTTTTTACTAATTTTATACAATTGTATTAAATTTTATTGAACAAATTTTATTTTATTTTTATCATTCAACTAGGTTTAAATAATTATCTAAAATTAAGAAAAGAATATATAGTTTTAATTAAATTTAAAAGGTTAATTTGGTCATTACATATTCAAAAGCAATTTTGATTCAAACTATCCAAACATCTTTAACTTGTAAGAATCACTTTTACGTTGGTGTATCCAAACATAAAACAATTCACATCCAACTCACTTTTAATCAAAATCAATTCTCTCAAACTCAATTATATCAAAATCAATTTTGTCCGCCGCCAAACCAAACACACTTAGGTACCACTAAAAAGTTTCCAAGTTAACCGAGCATTGGATTCCCAAATAAAACAAAGAGTGGACTCTTTGGATGGTTCTGGTATATATCAACTTTCACCGGTCATTAGCACACAAAACTTAACATAGAAGGATGAAAATATAGATAAGTGGCGACCCTAAAGGATGAAACTTTACGTGGGTTGTTTTTCCTTAGTGGTTTGTTCAAGTTGAAGACTCTTTGTAATCACCATAAAGTGAGGAAATGCATCCTCTTTTTTAAATCCGATTTTTTTTAAGTGAACAAATTACTTTAAAGTGTAAAATAAATATTATTGATCACCAATTAACAAATCAAAAGAACCCACTCGGGTTGGCCTAATGATGTTGGCTTGGGATCTGAGAGTATACTCCTCCTCGAGGTTTCAGGTTCGATTCTCTCTAATGCCAATTTAAGTGGGCTAATTTAGTTTCTTCAAAAAGAAAAAGTGCCAATTTAGGTGGACTAATTTAACTTCTTTAAAAAAAAATTAACTTGGTAATTACAAGCATATTATAAATGGAGATTCAACAAAGAAACAATGGAGTATCACAATGGTCGATATTGTTAACCGAGGAGATTATTAATAGAGCAAGAGAAAGGAGGCTAAGGTTCCATAATACCAATAGCCAAAGTTAGCAGATACAAGAAATAAAAAGAGAGTATATAGTGAAAGATAAGAATACTAAAAATATTAAACCTTATGCAAGTTAGTGCACACACAGAAAGACAACCGCATGAAATGAGAAACATTTTTATATTTCAAATTGACAGTTGTTACATTTAATCCATGGTTTCTTTGACTTCTGTCAAAGTGTATTTCACCTTTCATAGGGGAGAACTAATTACCCTCTCTTGTTTATAGGGTATTTACCCTTTCAAGATATCAATCAATCAAAGTGTAATATACAAATGCAACATTAAATATATATTACAAGATAGGAAGAAGAATGAAGAAAAAATTGGAATGAAAGGGATGTTTTTGAATTCACGTTTGGAATGAAGAGCGCGTTCTGTGTGTTTCTAAGTTTTGGAATGGAACAACGAAATTCATGAAGAGCGCGTTCTGAGGGTATATGATGCGTTGAATTTGATGTGAAATTTTAATTGTTACAAGCTCTATAATGTAAATTAATTAAGATTGTATACCTAAGTATAATTAAATAAAAATTAAAAGTTACCTTAGGATTAAAATTGATTTTTTTATTTTTTATTTTTAAAAAATTGACTCACATTTAATGTTACATTTATATATTACATTTTGATTGGTTGATATCTTAAAAGGGTAAATACCCTCTAAACAAGAGAGGGTAATCTAGAAAAAAACCCTTTCTTATCATTTTCTTGCACAACCTTTTGTAACAGATATCGATTCTCCTATTATTATTAAATTAAAGCTCAAAATCCAAATCATCAGAGATTTGCATATAGCCTTATTCTGTGGTGGCCAGTCACAATGATATTCTTAGTGGGGTGGTTAGTTGTGTAATTTATATGGAGACCAGACCATTATAGTACGTTCCTGAAATGCAAATGAGTTGGTTCATATGCAAAATGATTATTAACCTTGAAATCTCTTACCTGTGAGGAACTCCTAATAGGCTTAAGTGCTTGTGTGACGCAAATAGTCAAAAGGTACACGTCTACAACAAATATGAGTTTGAGGCATCTATCAATATCATTGTATCATTTACAGTAATCCATTATTAATTCATGAAGTTTCTGAAATTTCGGTCGCTAATAAGATAATTTTTGTTTTATAACAAAAAAATTGATTTTTGTATATGCAAATTTGTTAGAATGACTTGAGAACATTGCAGAGAATCCGGAAGTTTTAGTTATTGTTCCCTTCAGTTTTCAAAATGGTGCCAGATTTCCTTCTGGCAAGGACTTATTATATATCTAGAATGGGAAAATGATTTTCATAATAAATTAAGATTTGTTGAAGGTAATTAGGTTTATATATATACTCTTTGCTCCACCATGCAGTTCTAATGAAACAGATATCATTACACATTTACACTGTTATTGGATAATATTTCACGCATTCTTTTAACTAGAATGAGTTATATCCAGATAAATTATGCATACAAAAATGAGAAAGCAATAAAAAGAAGAACCCTGTTCAAAAGTGGACCTTATTGAAGGTAGCGACTTCACAATCATAATTCCTGTCGACTTGCACTAGAGAACCAACATTCTTTCTATTAGTCTTCTATGTTCTTCATGTATTCCTTCGAAAGTTTAGTTTCCATTATCAACTGTTGTTCTTTGAGCAGAGAATAACCTGACTCAAGTAAAGCATCGATCGTTTGCTATCCAACCAAATAGAAAAGCAGTCAATTTCATTTGTATTGTTTTCAATAAAGCAAATCAACAAGAATAGAAATGTTACTCTTTAAAGACAAGGGAAAGAAGGAAAGAAAGAAAGATGAAAAGCAGACATACTATTATTACATATAACTATGCATGTTTCCTCCCCCAAAACATTTGCAACTAATTTCTCATGAATGAAATGTTCAAATATCAGAAGTATGAGTTAATAACTTTATGTATCTAATCATCTTCTATCTATCCAATGGAAAATTACAAACATAGACCTTTGCATGATAATATCAATAACTATTCATAACAATTTTATCTTGTTTATTTTTTAAAATACAATTAAATCAGTCAAGTCGATTTGAATAACACTACAATGTAAAGTTCATGACCCTAATGTTTTTCGCTATATTTAGATCTTATAATTTCATGTTCATCTCTAAACAATGTTTCAACTTATATATGAGCTGAATCAATATTTCATCAATATTAATTTGGTTGACAGGAAACAACCAATTACCACCAGTTAGCCTACCACAACAGGACAGAATAGAACAGGATAAAAATGCTGACTATTTACCTCTGGAGGAATAAATACAGGAAGATTCTGGTCCTTTCTTCTTTTGAGAAATTTGGATGCAAAACTTTCAGCACCTCCAATATCATCAACCCACTAAGATCCACCACAAGTTTGTATGTCATTAGCAGCAATCTTTGTGCGGAAAAGGTAAATATGGATAACTCGGAAATATAATGGCAGTTGTCAACTTTCATTGTCAAAATATGTATTGCTATTTATATTGCATACATTACTCCTGGGGAAACACATTCCCTTGGTTATTATAAATAAATAAATATTAAAATGCAAAGTGATAGAAATTTACACATTCAGGGTTCTCTCTTTAGATCATTTATATTTATGTGATATTAGAGCCTTTTATGGTCAATTGTCGAGAACTCCAATTTATTATGCTTCAAATTTTGATAATTAAATTTCATTACAAGTTACAATGGGCATATGCATTATCATGCTTCAAGCCTTTTCTAGAATGAGAAGGTTGTATTGGATAATATAAACTGTTCTAGCACAAGGAATCTTTTTGGTTGTTACCCTTTTGAAAAACATGGATCAAAATGTCAAATGTCTACTTGAAGAGAGAAAGCCACCATAAAAAACTGGGCAGTATCGGGGTAATTTAAGCAACTTGAACTAGTTCATTGGCACTAAACCTGCCAACTTTGTGCATACTGGATAGTTGATAGGTACTTAAGTGCTATTTATGCACAGAGATCACAATTTTTTCTATAACTAATACTAGAATAAGGTGCTTGCATTCATACAGGTTGAGGGTTCATACCCTAGATCCTTTTTGTCAACAATCACAGAGCCTTTTGGGCAACAATAAACTGGTTAACTCAAAATTATTACAAAAGGGCAGGAGTGGGCAAATGTTGTGGTATTAATTTGTCTGTGGGAGAAATTCAACAGCATTTGAAGTACATAATAAGTAACTGACAGGAGATTCTTTTGAAAGAGGCTTTTCTTCCAGCCCTACAACCTACAAAGTATCTCAAGCGATGGATGATGAATAATTTCTATAGCGCAAAATGTACGACATCCAAGAGTCACATAATAAGAGATTGTCACAACGTCTTTTGTTCCCTTTTTTCTTTTTGGTATTGTCTTGGTTCATCAAAAACTACCATTAATATTTCACCAAACATAAACAACAACTGTAATTGAAAATTAGTATTTTTACATATGGAAATGGAAAGTCAGATAGATCAGTAAGATATGTTAATGTAAACTAAGGTATCAGCATACCTTTAAAATAGATCTGTCATATGTACGCGATCTTAGGGCTCCATAAAAGTCCAATGCTGCCAGTATCAAAATAAGAGTGTGTTTAAGTTTTGAAATTCATATTACAAACTTTTAAGATTGTTTGTTTAAAGTTTAAAAAAGATATATGAAAAAGAAACAGATTTCTGCTTATTGAGTCAACAACAACAACCAAGCCTTATCCCACTAACTGGGGTCAGCTACATGGATCAAATTCTGCTTATTTTGAGTCGCTTCTGAGAAAAACAAATAATTGAAACTGCTTCAAAAGAAAAGTGCTTTTTCTGTACAAACAAGAAACACATTGTTTCTGGTTTACAAAAAAAATATTTAATTGATTAAACAACATTAAAATAAAATCAAAACTATGGGTCCTAAATGAGAACAGACCTGATATCTCAGTACAAATTTGGTAAATTAGGAAATAAGTTAGTTAAGATAAAGAATGAGAGTGACAAAAGAAGAGCACTCTAAAGGAAATATCAGTCACAGTTAATAAGCATAGAATAAAATAGGCAGCATGACATATAAATAAACAACTGCAAGATTTTCTATCGTACTACTTTAAATTATATCGAATAATAACATTTACATTCTTACTACTCCTGTTTTAACAACATAACAGATGAATAGAACTTTTCTGAACCCATATATGACATACGAATAAGTACCTTGATTAGGAAAAGTTTTCACAACTTTTTGAACTTCATCCCTGGATATCCCATCTTTCTCATACATTCTTTGAACAATATTCAGTATATCTTCCTGGTTAGGCTGCCTGTGTCACATTTACGACAACATTTTAGGGAAGAGTGACATAGCTTACCTAGTTTCATGAAATCAGATACGTCAGAGTCATTGCATTAGCAATGTGATAGATGAGGTAATCATGCTAAACATAGCTTTATCAATCACATCGATCATGAAATTTCATTCCACAATACTATGCAAAAATTCAACAAATAATCCTAGAATAAGACAAATGATAATTTACCAGTAAAATTTATCCATCCTTCCATCACGTATCAATGGAGCATAAATAGTTGAAAGATCATTCCCTGTTACAATGATTGGAATTCTGTTTGTGACATCTGCTTCTCGCCAATCTTGACCAATACTAACTCTTGTAGGATTGTCACATAGATTCATAAGAGTCCCAACAACAATTTGGTTGTTGACTGTCATTTGAGTATTCCCTATATTAAAACAGGAAAAGTATGTTCAGTAAGGGTTGACCATTGAGCAAGTAACTGAAACACTAGGAGACGCAATGCAACACACGCGCGCACACACACACACAAACTATAGTCTAATGAACGAAAGGGGGGATATGGAATAAAATTTACAAATAATCATTTTCTTGGGTATAATCAGATGTTAGCTTACCGAATCGACCAAGGCCAGCATCAATGTCATTGATCATTAAACAGCTCATCTTTCCCTGTATCAAGAAAGCAAATTAAGGAAATGCGGAATCATTGTTGAACTAATAAATATTGCTCCAGATGAAAAATGAAGACATACTGAAAAGGTAAAAAAGTCGTAACTTGATTCTGGACAACTTTAGAAGCAGTTCGATAGCGTTCACGAATCAATCTTCCAGGCTCACCAGCATTTTCAGATTCAAGTTCACCAGCAGACATAATAACAGGTTCAACTCCCATGGCACGAAAGATAAGTTCAGTTTGAAAAGTTTTACCTTGGCCTTTACCACCCCAAATACCAAGAATTAAAGGAACTTTAGCATTGAGGAGATGAGAAAGATAGTTTTTGGTAATGTGAGTAACAACTTTGTCCATGAAAAGAGGAGCGATATAATAATCTCCTTGAAGGTATTGAAATGATCTAGTGACTTTCTGACGATAATCAAAGACAATGTCGGAGTCTCTGCCGAGAAAATTGCCGGCGAAGACATCATCAATGATGCCGGCACGTTGACCAACTGCGATGTTCATGTTATCAGCTTCAGCGCCAAGTCTGTAGAGATAGTCTTTTCCTTCAGAATCCTTAGTTTCCCAAGAAGACTGCTCTGATAACTTTTTATCCTTCTTGTTCTTTTCATCATCACTAGTACTGCAGCAGCGAACACAGCTAGAGAATCGCGAATGCGATGGTTTATTGAATGAGAATGAAGAAGAAGAAGAAGAAGAAGAAGAAGAAGAAGAAGTTGGAATAACTGATAAGTACGGTGGTCGTAGAAGTAATAGCAGCTTCGCCATCAGTTAGAATCCTCTTTCCATTCCCCGCCACATAACAACTTAACATCTTCCAACCAAATCCTAATCATTTTCCTTTCATTATCTTCTCTATTTTTTTCAATTTTATTTTTCCATCTTATTTAAATTACTTATCAATCAAAATTCATAGTTTTTCATTTTGATTTACAATAAATAAATAAAATATGGAGAATGCCTAATGAGTGTCATTGAGCCATCGTTAAAATACTAAAAGTAGTAAATATATATTAAAAAGTTGTGTAATCATTGCATCGACTAAAGAAACAAGACAAAATTTCCTTTAATTGAATCCTTAAACAATGTCCTCAAGACATTCGTTAGCAAATCCTTTTTTTTTTTGCTATTACATTGTCGATTCGTTAAATAATCTCACAGTATTCAAAAGAACATATAATTTATATTATATTGCCTGTATGATGTGTTGATTAGATAAATTTGAGTATTGATTGAGTAATTGAAAAACTAAATAAAAATCTCATTAAGTTTAAAACTCGATTACGAAAAGAAAACTTGATTTGAGGGTGATTCGGAGCGAACAAAGAAAGATGGGTGGGTTAGTGAACAAGTAGGACATCACTTCGTCTCTTTAGAAGTGGGGTGGTCCTTACAAATACTCTAAAGCTCATACCAGTGTTTGATTGGGTAGGAATGTAGGTTTTAGGGTAAAAAATGACTATTTGCAATTGTGTTTGGTTGATGGTATCTATAACCGATTAGAGAGAGACAACCCTTTGAAATCTTGAAATACGCACTTCGAGTGAATGTTACGATGAATTCCTCTCCATTTGTCTCACATCTTGCCGTGGGATTAAGGTGGGCGAGAAACCTTAAGGTTCTAAAAGATGTCAGAATTGAAGTCTTTAGTTGTGGTTTCTTGCAGGTTAGATCTTCGCCCAACTCGAAATAGAGGTGAACGCTCAAAAGTGTGTAACAAAATAAAGGAAACAAGTGATTATGTGATGAAAAAGCAAATGCTTAAAAAAATTATTCATAATTTAAATTCTTTATAAGTAATAGGCACGTTCAAAAAGTTTAAAAGACCGAGCCTAACCATGAATCAAAATGAATTGAATATCGTTGTCGCACTTGAAAGATACCTCATGAATTGACTATTATACATTTCTCAATAGTCAATAGTTAATCTCTTTGTTTTCAATTGATTATACTAAAGAAACTATATCCCACGACTATAGATTCTTTAACTATTCCAAATCGTACGAAATGTGTTTTTTGAGAACTATTAATCTAACCAAAGCATACAAGTAAATTATTAGCTAGATGAGAAATGCTAGCAGCACACATTCTAAGTTCTAACACACATTTTCTTTGATTGGTTAAAATTCACACGAGTCCCACCAAATCATGTGGGTCCCATACGAATTTGGTGGGTTCAATGTGAATTTTAACCAATCAAAGAGAGTGTGTTGGAAAATGTGTTAGAATGTGTGTTGTTAGCATTCCTCAAACTAGAAACATAAGAATAATCGTGAGTAAAAGATAGTTTGATTGATTGGTGTGTGTAAAACGATATTTACAACGAGTATTTAGATAAAATTTGCCTCCTAAGGATCGTGGGCCAAACAACACGATGCATTGCAAGTGAAGTAGCAATAATAGTCACAAGAAAGGGGGGTTTGAATTGTGACCCCTTTTTTTTTTTTAATTATTCCTGAAACTTTTAGATCA
>Ga0228711_1000323_pt1 | contig 53820 bp, 28 predicted proteins | sample MedpolnodulmetaG_2_FD_177996 | JGI IMG/M metagenome (GOLD analysis project Ga0228711, IMG submission 177996) | Root nodule microbial communities from Medicago polymorpha collected in Santa Monica, California, United States - brown nodules | ecosystem: Host-associated > Plants > Roots > Nodule... | reverse complement strand
CGCAAGCTTGAATTTCAGCACTTTAAGGGGGACGGACCCAGGGATTTTCAGGATGGTTACAAGGAGGATCGATACCCGTGTGCTATGATATTGGCTCCAACGAAGGGTTTATATGTCACAAATCCTTAGAGGGTGATTCTGGATTGGTTCATAACTATGGATTGTACCTTCTATCCATACACCCAACACCGCGGAACACACCCGTTCAAACAGTTTAACATCTATTCAAGATGGTTTATATACAGATCTCGCATGGTTTGTTATTTGTCGTAGTGCATGCTGTACCAATTTGACAAGGTCCAAACCATTTCTAGACATCCACATCAGTCTGCTTCTCCCGCGACGACCCGACAACATTTATATCGGTTCTATTTTGAGTTTCTTGACTATGGGCTTTCAGCCGAGAACTTGGGAGCGTTTGTCTGACATGGTATCGAGACGATATTTGAATACATGCGTATATGAGATGATATTTCACCATTTTACATTTGTATCTGCCCTAAATTTAATGGAGATACTATGAGACCCTTGATGAGACACCTTTTAGATTAGATCAATGTGTGTACTTTGAACATGAATTACGAAGTTATAGATGTTTTAGATTATATAATCCAAAATATTATAAAAAAAATTCAAACCGATGAAAAATGAAAAATTTGAAGGCGCAAGAAGTATACAAGAAGCTGAAGCAGCCACGACCCAAATAATTTCATTTAATCCTTTTTACAGCATTGTCAATGGATAAACAAACGGATGCAGCCCAGGCCACGTATACTCGCATACGAGAGATAAGCACCACCCAAATCTATGGCATGGAATCAAAGCACTTTGTCTCTTTACCACTGAATCTAAAAAAACAGAAAACCAAACACGTAATCTCAATTTCACACTAACTAAACACAATTTAACCACCATATTTATACAACACTAAATCATTCATATCCATACTTCTGGTTTCTCAATAGATAGAAACCAAACCATGGCCTTCTCCACCTCTTCTTTACTTTCTACAAACTTCTTAGGAGCAAGAAACATTCCAACCCCTAAAACAACCAAACCTTCCATTTCACTACCATTATTCTTCAAACCAAGATTCTTAAACTCTCAAAATGACAACAACAATAATAATTCAGAACCTATTAAATCAGCTGCTGTCTCAGCTCTTGTCTTATCCTCTATGTTTACTCCGGCGGCACTCGCCGCCGACAACCTCCCACCACCACCGGTACTCGAAGCTCAACCAAACCAACTAAACCCTGCAAATTCAACTTCACCTTTCTCTCAAAACATTTCACTCACAGCACCAAAACCACAAGCACAATCCTCCACCGATCTTCCCGATGGTAGCCAGTGGCGTTACAGTGAGTTTTTAAACGCAGTAAAAAAGGGTAAAGTTGAACGAGTTAGGTTCAGTAAAGACGGTTCTGTCCTTCAACTAACTGCCGTTGATGGCCGTAGAGCCAACGTTATCGTTCCCAACGACCCTGACCTTATCGATATTCTAGCAATGAACGGCGTTGATATTTCCGTTTCCGAAGGTGAACAAGGTAACGGTTTGTTCAGTTTCGTTGGTAGTTTATTGTTGCCGTTCCTTGCATTTGCGGGTTTGTTCTTGATTTTCCGTAGAGGTCAAGGAGGACCCGGTGGGCCTGGTGGCCTTGGTGGGCCTATGGATTTCGGTAGATCGAAATCGAAATTCCAGGAAGTGCCGGAAACTGGAGTAACTTTTGCTGATGTGGCTGGTGCTGATCAAGCGAAATTGGAGCTACAAGAAGTTGTTGATTTCTTGAAGAATCCTGATAAGTACACTGCTTTAGGTGCTAAGATTCCTAAAGGGTGTCTTTTAGTGGGGCCACCTGGAACTGGAAAGACATTGTTGGCGAGGGCGGTGGCCGGTGAAGCCGGTACACCATTCTTTTCTTGTGCAGCTTCGGAGTTTGTGGAACTGTTTGTGGGAGTTGGTGCTTCCAGGGTTAGAGATTTGTTTGAGAAGGCGAAGTCAAAGGCTCCTTGCATTGTGTTTATTGATGAGATTGATGCTGTTGGGAGACAGAGAGGAGCTGGACTTGGTGGTGGAAATGATGAGAGGGAACAGACTATTAATCAGCTTTTGACCGAGATGGATGGATTTTCGGGTAATTCTGGTGTTATTGTCTTGGCTGCTACTAATAGACCTGATGTTCTTGATTCTGCTTTGCTTAGACCTGGAAGGTTTGATAGACAAGTTACTGTTGATAGACCTGATGTTGCCGGTAGAGTTAAAATCCTTCAGGTGAATGAGTCTGAAACTTTTAACTATCTCACAATCAGTTTATTTTTTGATGAATTTTTTGAAGTAAATAATGATCCTAGTGTGTGTCTTGTTTTGTTGTTAGCAACAAGGTTTTAAATTGCATTTGTGCCACAATTCTTAAAATTGCATAGAATCTAAAATGCAGCTGATGCAATCTCAAATGTGGTTGCGGATATATCAAAAATGAAGATGTTCAACCCAAATTACATTTGCTAACCTTTTTTTAGAACCCCTATTGACACGCCTCAATGATTGTTTCATCGGTGGTGGCTAGTAGTTTAGGTTTTTAGAGGTTAAAGTTGAGCAACACATGCATGTGTGAATTAGTACTTAGCACTCATGTAGATTACAAGGTTTTAAATTGCACCATCATTGCATGAAATCGTAGTTAAATGCAGCTGGTGCAACCTTAAATGTGTTTACACATATATAACCACAAAGTCACAGTCCATATTGACACACCTCAACACTTGTTTCATTGGGGGTTAGTAGTTTTAGTTTTCCCGGTTTAAGGTCGACGAATGTGTGCACACTGCATACAGTTAGTACTCCGGTATATTAGAACTTAATTCAAATTGAGTCTCACATTACTCAATGCTCTTTTTGCAATAGTGTATGTTTAATTGAGTAGGTGGAATTGAAAATTTATGAATGTTCTATTTGTCTAATTTTTGAAATATTATGGTAATGATAACCTTGATTGCAAACAGGTTTGTTTGGAGGTGTTGGAATTAGTTATGTTGTGTGCTACTCTGTGTCTAAATTATTCTGATTCTTCTTCTCTATCAGGTGCATTCTAGAGGAAAAGCACTTGCAAAGGATGTTGACTTTGACAAAATTGCCAGGAGAACCCCAGGGTTCACAGGAGCTGATCTACAGAATCTGATGAACGAAGCAGCTATTCTTGCTGCCAGGCGTGACCTCAAAGAAATAAGTAAAGATGAGATAGCTGATGCGCTTGAAAGGATCATTGCTGGACCAGAAAAGAAAAATGCCGTTGTCTCAGAAGAGAAGAAGAAATTAGTAGCCTATCATGGTATTTATTATTATTGTTTTTTATGTCTAGTATCCAAGCTTGGCATTTGTTTGTTCATTTTTGGATTCCTAATCACCATGTGTATTCCTTGTTGATTTTCAGAGGCTGGCCATGCTTTAGTGGGTGCTTTGATGCCTGAATACGACCCTGTAGCCAAGATATCTATTATACCTCGTGGCCAAGCTGGTGGTCTCACCTTTTTTGCTCCTAGCGAAGAGAGGCTTGAGTCTGGATTGTACAGTAGAAGCTACTTGGAGAATCAGATGGCGGTTGCACTTGGAGGAAGGTCAGTGTACCATGCATTACACAAAAATTTGCACATTGCATTACCTTATTGAATTTAGATCTCAACTTTTGCAACTTGCAAGTTACTCTTGCATCACAAATACATACCACCTGTCAGTTTGCTGCTTGGCTTATAGCCTAGGGGACACATAAGGACAGTTTTTTTTACAAGCAAATCAACATTCCGGTCCTCGAAATTGTAATGGTCGGTCAATTTAGTCTCCAAATTTACAAAATAGAAATTAGTAAATTGAAGAGCATCAAAATCAATTCGGCCCCTCGATTAAAATATCTCTTTAGTTAACATCCATCAAAATCAATGAAAGATCTTCATATTGATCTGACTTGAACAGTCTCTTGTTGCATCAAGAGATAAACATAAAACCTCTAAAATTGTAGTGTTAGGTTTAGAAAAAAAGGACTAAGCTGACTGATATTGTTCAATTTAAGGGACTACATTACTTTTTTCGTTAATTTGAACTGACTGATCTTACAATATCAAGGACGAAAATACTGATCTACTTGTTTTACTATTGGCTATTTTGTTGTTGTATACTAATAAGGGGAATAGTGATAGTCATGTTATGGAAGTGAGATGCAGGATCTTATCTTTTAGCTTTGAGCCTGTGTATATTGTGTCATAAATTTCTTATCTCTCTGTATATGTCAAAACAGGGTTGCTGAAGAGGTGATTTTTGGCCAGGATAATGTCACCACTGGGGCGTCAAATGACTTCATGCAAGTTTCACGAGTGGCAAGACAGATGGTTGAGAGATTTGGGTTCAGCAAAAAAATTGGACAGGTTGCCATCGGCGGGGGCGGTGGAAATCCATTCTTGGGACAACAGGTAGGCCCTAACCTAACATAGGTTGATGAGGAATTGTTCCTCATTTTTTAATTTCCTTTTACTACAGTTTTGAGAATATTAGTATATTCTCTATATTAGTATATGATATTTACTAAAACACCTCATAGTTTTAGTAATCAGGCTTTTGTTTTATTTTACTTAGTAAACTGAACCTCCCAAAATAAATTCCTCACCATTCCCAAAATTGTGATTGCAGATGTCTTCACAAAAGGATTATTCCATGGCAACTGCTGATATAGTGGATAAGGAAGTTAGAGAACTGGTAGACAAAGCATATGAGAGGGCAACACAAATTATCAATACTCACATTGACATCCTTCACAAGCTTGCTCAACTTCTCATAGAGAAAGAAACAGTTGATGGTGAAGAGTTCATGAGTCTATTTATTGATGGAAAAGCAGAATTGTATGTTTCATAAATGTTAGACGTAAGACACAGAATCATCATGTTTGTACTATAACATACACTTAAACATGTACACTGTAAGAATCAATTAAATATTTTTATCAAATTACAATAACAAATTTGCACATAAGCTTTTATGCAAAAGGTTCTTCAACTCAATATGATTCATCTTTAAATGAAATCAACTATGCTAAAACTGCAAAAGGTTTTTACACACTCACTCAACATATCAAAAACATCCTTATTCATGTTTAAATTGGAAAGAGCAGCCACTTGCATGTAAAACGTTATGGACAATCTGGGTAAACACAATGTGCTTGTATAGCATCTCCGAGAGCCGCATAAGAGTTAATCACGAAAGAAGATAGAAAAGACCTATCTGTGCATACACAAGTTGGTGAAACCATGGTTCCATCATCTATCAACTGCATACAGAAATTGAATCAATATGATACGACCAAATACAGTAAAAAAAACATTAAGTCCTCTCTTTCTCCTACCTTTGAATTTTTCAAATATTAATGTGCAACCATACATTGTATAAGTCTCTTAAGTTTAGTAGAATTTAAAAACAAATTAAACGAACAAGCGCCCTCTCATGGCCTAACCAGTACTTTTAATTTGTTTTTAATTTTAAATGAAAATGTAAGCCAATTTTAAAGTTTGTTTGGATAGAGATCCTTCTAGGTTTTGGGAATAATTATATCTGTCAATCATTTAAAAAAAAATAAAACCATAACTTTTCTCCAAACACAATGAAGGAAAGTAGTGTTGCTTTCTCACTACTGTCTCTTCTTTTGTTTTCTCTACTTAAGTTACATGCACTAGTGCGCATTAGGTCCACAGTTCATTCACCTCTCTAATGACAATCTATTCTAGGTTAAAACGGCAATCAAACAAGATAGGTGTAGTGGGGCTCATCTAGAAACAGTTGTCTACAATTTATCATAATCACAACAATATAGTTTTGCCTTAAAATACTTCACATTATTCTTTATTTCCAAAAAATAAGTAATGTTTACATCGCTGTAAAACTAGTGATTTTTGTTGGATTATCCTAAAACATGATCTTGCTTAATTTGCTGAGAAAGTTCTTCATATAAACTCGCAGTGGTGGCACTGAACTTCTCCATGGCAACAAAGATCTGTTTCAGACCTGATTGTAAGCTAAGAGAATCAACTATATCATCATTATTATGGATAGCATCCCCTACTTCTCTCAGTTCTTTTGCAATCGGAGCCATCTTTCTCTCTCGAGCCTTCACCATTTTGTCCAACTTTTGCTCCTGCCTGTCCAAAATTTTCACTTTTTTCTCTATTTCCTTGTCCAATGTTGAATTCTTCTGAAGCTCTAAAATATTATTTTTCAATATTTCATTTATTCTGAGTATAAACCCATTTACAGCTTCAATTACATTCTTCTCTGAAATATTATCCATTGTCTTTGACCATTTGTGAAGGAGCACAAACACAGGTGGTGCTCCAAAGGGAGTTGAATCATTCTGTAGTTCTTCAGATTCATACATTAGACATCTTACTAGCCAATCATTCAGGGCTTTCACATGGAACTTTTGAGCTTGAATCCAATCTAAGAAGTTTAAGTTCCATTTCTGTAACTCGGATTTGAGCTTAATTGTTGCATCAATATTAGCATTGCAAGGCTTTCTGTTGAATGAGGAGGCATCTAAAGCTTTGGTTTCAACAATTTCCTGATACTGGCGTTTGTGACATTCTTGCATATCTTTCCACATTCCGAGAAACCTTTAATCAGCAAGTAGACGGGAAAAAGAAAGCAAAAGAATATAACAGTCTGTTAGATTTAAGAAAATATAGGTGCATTAATGTTCAAAACAAACTTCAAAAGAAACATAAATAATTGAACTTTGATATAAAGAAATAGTCTCTCATAGATTTAAGAAAATATAGGTGCATTTTTGGGTTTTGCACGGCAGGAAAATCATATTCGAGACATGGTCGGATACTAAATATTGACACTTCTTCCAGCTAGAATTCAAATAGTTGTAAGAAACTAGCCATTTCTACTAGACTCAACTTCAATTGATCATTTTTCAATCATTTCATAATAAGTGATGAATAATAGCAAAACATTTATGATTTAAGATCATTACTATACCTACCAAGTACCAACTAACTACACAGGTTCGAATAATTAAGGGTCATAGGGCACAAGTTAAGGAGTTTAAAATGGAAATTAAAAATAAATTTTATATTAAAAGTATAACTTTTGCAACTTTTAAGACATTGAATGCACAAGTTTCAAGAAAAATCTTCTACATTTGCCTTTTTAACTAATGCCCCAAGGATACAAGTTAACATTTCTCAATAATTAAACATGGATTTACTTACAAGAAACAAAGTTATGACTTACATGAGAATAAACCTATTAATCTGCGGCCAAAGCTCTTCTTCCGTCAATTTACTGATAGAGTTAGATATCTTGTCAACTACTTGGATAGAAACTTTCATTTTTGTAACTAAAATACTGATGAAAGCTTTTACGGAATTAATTTTTTGTGCATCAACATCCTTTTTATTCATACGTCTCAACTGCTTACACTTCTTCTCATGAAGTGTGCGCAATTTTTCCTCAGCCTGAAAAACAAACGAACATTTAGTGTCTTCAACCATAAAAGGCATATAATATAATTTTACTTATGCTAAATTTCCAAAAGCAAACTAGCAACTTATACATGCATGATCAAAATTATGACAAAAAAAAATCCAGAAAAGAACAAGGACTCTGATGAAATTTGATTGAAATTTTTTGCTACCGCTAAAATAAAGTTAATATTAATATTAAGCTTTTTAGATTTTCTTTTGTTCTTACAAAGTTTCCCCAAACAAAACCTAGATATCTAGATGTGAGGCTCTCAATTTAGGTGCAAGTGGTGCTCTCCCTAAACTACATTGCATAATGGCATACTGCCTAATGAAACCGTTTGACTGAAGCTGGCGTACCACCACAGCGTCGGTGGAACTATTGGGTTAATTCAATGGCGGAGTCAGGAATTTTATAAAGTTCGGGCAAAAATTTTGATCGCAAATTCACATCGAGTCTGGTAATTTTATGAATTATTCATCTTTAGAATTTATAGTAGAATAGAAAATATAAAAAATAAAATAAAACAATGTTAAGTTTTAGTGACGACCTTCTTCAAAAAAAAAAGTTTTAGTGATAGCGTAACCGTAGCTAGAAGTCCATAATATTTTTAAAATAGAATCCTTAGAATTAGCTACGTTTTGTCCGTAGGTAAAGGTGGAAAACATGCAGTGACAACACATTTGGCTGATAAACTGATTTAGCTATGGAAATTTACCCTACAGTGACGGATTTTGGTTGTCACTACAAGTCAAATTTCTTGCAAATTTCTTGTATTGATACAAAGAAAGTATCGGTTGAGTCTGGACACACCACGCCCCTGGATTAATTGATTTTTCATGTGACTATTACATGGACATTCTGTACCATCATTCTCTTGGAGATGTTTTCATAAATTAAGGGTTAAGTAATTTTTTCGTCCGTATAAATATATCAAATTTTGATTTTAGTATCAGTTTTTACATGCACAATAAATATCTCTTAAACTAAGTTATTTAACTCTGTATTAGAAGGAAGCAAGCAAAACAAAAAACAAAAAACAAAGAATGAGTAACAATTTATACCTTGACTTCATGATACAGCTTCTTCTCCCACATACATAGTTTACTCAAAGTAGAGCATAGATTTTCATAGCTGATCCCCTTGTCTTTGTAAACTCCTTGAAAATCCGCTTTGCGTCCACATGGTGATTCCACGCATTTAACCATCAGGGGATTCGATTGAGGAAACACATGCATAATCTTGCACGAAACTTATAGCCAAAAATCTCAATTTAGTTAATTCTTTTGATTACTATAATTGAAAACACTAAACAGTGACTAATTAAATTGTACAATTTGCTTACCTGGATTGAATTCAATTTTTGAATGGTAACGGAGTTTTCCAACGTCTAGCATTTCCAAAATCACATTCCCTGAATCCGATGCTCTTTCAAACAGAACCTGAATCTCTTTCACTGTTTCAGAAAAACCTTTCACAGAGTTGCTACATTCTTCTAACTCCGGTAAATTTTTCTTCAAAATTGAACTCTCTTCTTTCAAATCAGCTTCCTTATTATTCCCTTCTCCATTTTCATTTTCAGTCTCACTCACGTTAACTCCGTTAGATTTAACACACTCACTTTTCTGAGTCACGTGACCGTTAACGTTTTCCTTTTCTTTTTCATCCGTTACGTTGGTGTCAGTGTAACCGTCCCCACCATGACTGTAACGTACTTTGAATTTCTCGTACGGTTCAAAGAAGTCCAAAAATTCCCAAGCAGAATTGCTCGGAGGAGGCGGTGACGGCGGATTTAACCCGGAAAAGTTTCCGGTCGTGTTGGACGGAGGCGGAGGAGAGTAGGAATCGTAAATAGGTTTGACGTAGGTCATAAAAGACACATTATCAGGAACTGAGGATAAAACGGTGTCGTGGTGGAGATAATCATAACGTCTATAACTATGAGTGCATAATTGAGATTCTTTTTCTGTATCCTCTGGTTCTGATTCAGAATGCAGAGGGACGTGTTCAGCATCTGAATCAGAACTAGAAGATGATTTTGAGCGTGGTGGAGGTGGTGATTTTGAGAGTGAGGGTTTAGTTTCGCCGGAAAAATCTTCATATTGTTGGAAGAAATGAAGGAGAGTAGGGCCAAGTGTTCTGAGGGATTCCATGTGTGCCACGTGTGCATCAGCGAGGGAGTAGCTTTGACGGAGTGATTCGTCGATGAATTTGCAACGGTCACGGCACAATGACACGGCCGGAAGCCGGTCAAGTCTTGAGGCGTTGCAACCCATAGCTGTGTTTGGATGGGAAAAAGATAACGGCTTGAAGTTATGAAAGGGTTGTGGTATGAAGTGGTGTTTATTGGTCAATTTGATAATGGTAATGAATGAGCATTATTATGCTAATAGGTAGGAGTGGACCTCAAGTGTGAAGATAGTAAAGTGGCGGGTAGTGACATACAACGTCTCTTTCTTTGTTTTTGAAGTTTTTAGGCAAAAGTTGCTTCTCATTTTACCATTTAGTGGGTGCTTTAACTCGCCGTTATCTCTATGTAAAAATCACTCGAATCGGAATATATGCACTTGCTGCCAAAGACACATGAGAGGATTCGTTGCCTTTGGCTTCGGTATTAAGGAAAAAGGGACAAAAATTTATTTGAGTAAAAACACCATATATAGGCACAGTCAGTTCAGTGCCACTTGTAGAACACATTGCTTTTTTTTCTTTCTATACTCTTCTTTTATAACAATGCTCCTCACATTTACAGCTGAAAAATTTGTCCTTGCATGAATGAAGTAATTGAAAATCCTAGAGAAATTAACATTCTAAACTCTTTCTGATAGAGTAATTTCGGAACTCTTTCTTTGATAGAATAATTGGATTTTTATGAAGTTAGAAAATTTTGGGGTAAAATTATAAATATATTATGAAAAGTGATTCAAAATGATAATTTTAAAATATTTGGATCGAATTTAAAATTTTAAAATGGAAAATTTTGAAAAAATGTTGGGTTCAATTTTTAAAATTTAAAAAATAAATAGGGATTGATTTGTAAAAATTTGAAACATGTAATGTAACAACCAATTTGCATTATTTGAAAGGATTATAAAGACTACTAATTTGATATTCACACCGTATCGAATACAGAAAGAATTTCCAATTCTTGGTTTTTAGGATTTTTTTTTACAATGATTTTGTTTTTTTGTTGTTAACAGAATTCTTAGTTTTAAGGCTGTCTTTAAAATGCCCTATAATCTCAAACAACCTCATAAATTAAAATCACTTCTTTTTAAAAATTCTTCAAATTTCTAAAGCAAACAATAAAGTTCATATATATATATATAGAAGAAATTGAATTACACTCTAAAATTACATTCCTTTAAAAAAATTATGCCATCCAAACACACTTTAAAAAGCGTGTAGCTAGCTTTTACCTTTTAACATAATTTTAATTACTATTTTCAATTATATAATCTAATTAATATCATCTCCATCACTCCCAAGTTCTTATTTTTCATATATTATTATAATAAGAATTCTTATTTGGTTTGATTCTTGGAATGAAACAAAATATCAACCAATAAAATTTGTTGATTTGGTTTGATTCAATTTTTATAATATTTTTTTTATGAAATGTGAACCATAGGTACCAGATGAAAAACAAGTTTTTTTTTACGTTCAAATTAAAAACAAATTAGTTTGCTCCAATCGGGTTTAGAATTTTAAATATTATAGAAACTTATTTTTAAAGCTTTAATTTGTTTGGTTAGTAACAATGGATTGCATGTTGTAATAGAGTAGTAGTAGTACCGTTTGTGCAATTTTCAACTTAACCATTAACACTAATGATTGCCAGCCAAAAGTGAAGGCAAATAATCCTAGCTTTTTGATCGATCATGAGGATTGAGGAAGATGAATGAAAGACTCCAAATGTTATCATTTCGATTATTATTAAGTTCAAAGTGATTTATGATGAGGCATAATAACGAATTTTGTAGGGTTAGTACAGAGGCAGTATGATGAAGGTGATTATGATGAGAGAATGAAATGGATACAAAGCAATTATATCTTTAAAAAAGTTTCAAGTGAACGTCTTTTACCCCTCATGACAAAATCATTAATCTGTCTTTACACCAAAAGATGGTTTTGGGTGGAATTCCAACTCACAAGAGTTGTCTGTTATATGTTAATGTATCCCTTCCCTCTTTATATGTAGTTCCATCTTTTTCTAGTGGCTATGTTCTTTTTACGAGGTGAAATAAAATAGAAAAAGTTCTTGCTATCCTGCAATATCCTAATTTACGAGAAGTCTTCACCCATTTTGATTCCATAATAAGCATATAGACGCAGAGTTATGCCATCAATCTGTAGATAACCTATAATACCAAACACCACTGCCCTACAAAAAACATGACAAAAGTATGTGACTTGAATCTCGATAGCTTTCACTCATACGTACCCATGAAGAAAAGGCAGAGAATTTGGACATTAATTTTTTTAGACCCATGGTTGTTCACCTTTTGGTGGTCCATTAGTCTAGATTAAGTTTTTTATATTTTAAAAAAAAAAGTCTAGATCAAGTCATCTTATTTTCACTCAAACTAAGTTAACTCGTTTCATTGCATATAATATTATATTATATTATATTATATTATGATACAACCATGAGCACAATAAAAATCACATATAGGAATACAAGAGGTGGACATATTTGTCAAAATATGAGCATTACCATTAACTTGTCACCTAATAAAAACATGAAAGTTGTTATAGTTAGCTAATATGTCTCTACATTGATCTATGATGGACACATAGTCCGTTCGATTAACATTGATCATACCATCAAGTATCCAACTATACTTGCTTACAATCTACTTCATAGATAATATTTTGAAACCCAAAGCTGTAATCCATTGAATTGAAGCAAAACCACAAACCTTGCACTCAACCGTTTGAAGTTTCACTCAACACCAGTCAAATTTCGTTATGTCAAAGATACTCGAGACTCTCGCACACACATAGTTATACTATAGCAAAATTGTTCTGGAAAGATTGCACCATTACATCAGTGGTGGATCTAGATTTTTTTTTTGTAGGGCTAAAAAATTTACAAATAATATTTTTTTAAAGATGATGCTTGATTTATTTTGCTTATTAAACTAATTGAGTATCTAATATTTTTAAGAGAAATAGAAGATAACAATATAATTGATTAAAGTAAAAATTAGAACCTTTAAATATTGGTTGTGATGTTATGGAATACACTCGTAGACAAAAATTAGTTGATGTTGAAGTAAAACTCTAAAATTTATGTTATAAAAAAAGGGCACTTCTACGGTAAAATTTAAATATTAGTTGATGTTGAAGTAATACTCATTAGTTGCATCATTTAAGAATTTCTACTAGCCGCTCATATTGGACATACTATGCCTTTGGTGATTGTTGGTGAATGTTTTTGTTGTCTCAAGTAATTCGTGATAATTGTGGCTGATTTCTCAACGCTAGGCATACATTTTTTTTTATACAAGTAATGAATTTTTTTTAGGGGTTGAGGGACATTGATGAAGGTGCACGATGCACCTTCCCAAAGCTTAGTGTTACAACGTTTCCATAAACTCCAAAAAATCATAGAAGCCGTAGATTGTTGTTGTACGGATAATCTGTCAAAAAGATCAAACAAAAGACCCATAAAATCGTTAACAATAATCAACATGGTTGAGACAGTATTATCCAGTTGTACTAACTCCCAACACTTCATTGCTTTCAGACAAACAAAGAAAAGGTGTACAAGAGTCGTGGCCATAACATCACATGATACACAAGAATCCTATGCGTCAAAGTAAGGAGCGAACTTTGGAGGTACTTGTTGTTTCCAAATTACATTTCAGTCGCAAGTTGAATGCTTAGGGGGAGCTGTTTCAGCCTCTAGGCTCATCCAAAACCTATATGCTGATTTTACTGTATAACCACCATCAACACCCGAGTATCATGCAAGGAGTGAGTACGTTCTAAGAGTTGCCGCTGCATAAGATATTTAGATTATGCTGTTAACAATATTAAAATTATAATTCCATTAAGTCAAATATGGGTTCATCAAATCCAGGACCATCAAGAACTACTACTAGGGGAGTTGAATTTCCAAAACAATCTTTTATTAAATGAGATTCTATTATACAACCCTTTTCATGCAATTATTAGATGACCAAAACCGTGGTTCAATATTACCAATATATGTTGGAGCCTCATGATTTTTCATGAATGCCCGTATGCATTCAATACCCTAATAAAAAAGGTTAACAAATAAAAAAAAATACTCCAATAACTTGTAGTATTATTATCTTTGCTACGTGGGGGGTTTAAAAAAGATTGAGAAAAATTGAGCCAATTTTGTTACTGTCCCTCGTTAGTCAAGTAGGTTCAATTTTTTTCAAGGTTTTAGTTCATGCAATCCAAATTTTAAAATTAAAAAGAGGGTACCATAAAAAAAGGACGGTTAATCGTCTTTAAAGGTCTCAATTTATATCGACTTCTCAAATACCTCTAGCACGGAAAATAACAGAAGATCTCATTACATCTAAAATGGCACATATTATTAGTGTTACATGTTTTAATCAGACACATATTGAAAAGTATTGATGTAATAATACTACCGTTAATGGAACAGAGAATACGATTATCATTATATTGCTATATTTGTAGACAGTCTAGCTAGCCAATAATTTTCAACAAGCCATGACATCTTGTTGACTATGTGGTTACATTTTTGGATCGTTGGGTTGATGTATAAGAGTCCATTGTCGAAGCTTGTCGTGGTGTCTGTTTGGAGTGGTATACAAACAGAAGTTGTATAATTTTAATGCCGAACACGACCATAAGTTGAATTCTGGCCTTCAGTTTTAGATTATTACCATGCTTTCACAAAGTTCTGTCCCAACATTGGTAATGGGCACGATTGTGGAGTGTATGCAATCAAGTTGGTCCAACACTTGGTTATAGATGATCATGTCATACGTATACATCATATTACCAATTTGGGTGAATGATGGATTTGGTTAAAAACAGAAGAAGGAGCATAAGTATGGAATTTAAACAAGAACTTAGAGAGCTGCATAGTGTTACATTGTGTTACAAATCAAATGGTTTTAGGGATGAGCAAACAAATAGTACTTACGGACAAGTACCCCCTTTGTTTCATCGTTGTCTTTTGCAGATTGAAATTTTGCAAAGCAAACGAGTTTATGAAGCATATAAAATGGAGTCTAGGAAAATGTGGAAAAGAGAAAACTATCAAACTTAAGATATATAAGTGAAAAAATAAAAAAAGAATGGATTGAATAATATGTATTTTTGAGCAGCTATCAAACCTCTTCCTTTCTTTAGCTGCTCTAGAGGCTTTCCTTGGTGTGAAGAACTTTTTACCATAAGGATTTAATTAGTAATTAAAAAAAACAAAATAAAAACTCAGATCTTAATCACACTCAAGGAGATAACATTTAGAAAACTCAAAGATTGTTATATATTTTTTAAAATAAAATGCCAAAGGAGAAATTATTATTAATAACGGTGACAATTGTTACTAGTTGTTCCTTCTTCTTCTTCTTCTCCTTTCTCGTTTTTCTTATTTGCAAGGATACCAAACAACAATAACTCTAGTGGTTGGTGACCTTAACAACAATAATTCCCTCCTCTCTATTCTTTCTCAACGCTTTCCTCCCTCATGCGCAAGTGACATTAACGTTTTCACTTCTTCGTTTGATAATTTACGGTGGACATGTATAACAACTAATATTTCAAGACATGCATGATTAACAACTAGCTTCCTCATTAAAAACATTACTAGAAAAATACTACGGGAAAAAAACGGATAAACCACAGTGAGAGAAAAAAAAAGCGCATAGCAAGAAATTTAAGCAACTAAATAAAGCATCTACAACTGAAAAAATGTAAATATTATTAGGGAGCTTCTACGGTGCAGTCAGGAAACTGACTTTTTTGAAAAAGTTAATTTTGATTTTAATGTTTGATTCATTTTTAAATTGCTGATTACTGATTAATGATCAATAGTAATTCATCTAGTAATGCTTACAACATCTTGGACTTACAAGTACTATTTTATTGTTGGCATCTTTAACATGCAAACAGATTTGATGATATTATGTAATAGTCTTAAGTGTTACACTTTGTGGGCTGTTACACTTAAAACAAGGTAGGATAAAATTAGATTAAGTGTAGTGTTGTTAATCTGATGAATTGGTGATACTATGAGATTGAACTTTTGATGTCACTGTACAAACAGTGGGTGTTACTCACTACACTTTTGATATTATAATGTTGACTTCATCAGAAAAGTCATTTTCACGACCTCACCATAGAATTTTCCATATTATTATTGATTATAAATGTAACAAAAAGCAGAAACCATGCATATAGCATTAATTTATGACCTTAACAATTCACTTAGTCCTGTATAGCATACGACTCATTCAAATCAAATAAAAATATTCCTTTCTTGTGCTGCTCATCACTACTGTTTCTATCACCACCAAGCTCATTCTTGCCATTCCAATTTGATGATGACTCACCAACACAAAAGTACTTATCTGAACGAAGGAGCAAAAGATTTTCAGCCGCTTCAACACTACCAATACACTTTCTACCTCTTCTATCTTTCTTTTGCCATTTTGGCAAAGAAAAATTACCATAAGCTTGATCTTCTTTATGATGTTCAGTAGGAGATTTATAATTGCTGGACGAAGAAGACTTACGAATAACATGATTTTCTGGATGATTAAGTTTCTTCTTAATAAAGTGAGATCTCCGGTGACCACCCAATGCTTTTCCGTTTTTAAAAGTTTTTCCACAAATATTGCACTGGTGCTTAGAAACCTCATGCTTGACATCATCTTCATCACTTGATAGCGAAAATGAAGACTTTTTCATCCTCTTTTCCGGTGAGATCTCCGGTGAGGAAGGGGTTTCTAACTCTATCTTCTTAAGAGGGTGAGATCTCTTGTGACCACCAAGTGCTTGTCCGCTGCTAAATTCTTTTTCACAAATATTGCACTTGTGCGTAGATCCTGTAATAATAACCTCATGCTTTGCATCATCGTCGTCACTTGATAGTGAACAAGAAGACCTTTTAATCCTCTTGTCAGACTCTTCATAGGTTTTCTCATAATCATGCTTAGGAACTTTAGCCATCGATCTGAGAAAAAATAAAAATAAAAAATTAGAAGAACAAACAAAAAGAACGATGACAGAAAGAGCTAATTTGGCTACAACTTACAGTGATGAAAAAAATAGTTTTTTTTTTGTTTTGCTTTTCGAGGATATGAAGAAACAAAGTAGAAAGCCAACAAACCGAAACTGGTAAACAAAGACTTATTAGCTAGGGTTTTTATCTGTAAAAAAAACTAGGGTTTTTATGGGTATGAAAGTGACAAGATTGGAAGAACGATTAAAAACCTGAAACACGGGAAAGGTGTAATTTTGGGAAGAATCTGAAGAGGAACGGTATGTATATTCTCTCCCAAAATGATTTGCAATTAATTCTATTCAATTTTTCAAAAGTTATTTTTATTATTACAGATTTTAATACCAATTAATTTGTTTTTCTCAGAAAAAGAATACTAATTAAATCTTTCCTTTTTTGTCATGAACCATTCGTGGTTTATATTTTCGGGTGAATCCCGTCGTTGTTTATATGAAAATTATATAGCCTCTCAAAAAGAATGAAAATTATATAGCGTTCTTCCTTGAAAGAAAATACACTACACTCTGTGTTTGTCTGTCCACTCTTTATATTGTGTTACACATATAAATTATAAACAATAAAACTTTTATAAAAATTTTATTAAAATTATAAGTATAGATGATATATATTTTACACTTTCATATTTTAATAAATTATCCCTTCAAAAAAATATTTTAATAAATTATATTTATTTTTTTCGACAATATCAACAATATAACAAATATAATATAATTTTTTTAATGTCACCGACAAAATAGCATTCATATATTCAAATTTATTTAAGGGTATAATTAGAAGTGAGAACGCCAATCCAAAATCATGTATTCTCTTTATATATACTAGCGGAAAGAAGGGTGCTACCGGCACGTCTGTTCAACTATTACGTTTGTTTGTTTGTTTAATTTTGATTACAATTTTTAAATACTAATAAAAATTATTCGTACACATCGATTTATCTACAAATTATTGTCAAAGCATATAACAAAATTATTTATCAACTCGACACTTTTTTTGTTATTGCATATATTATACAATGTCCCTACAAATTTAGCTAAGTTTACGAGAACAGCTCGACATATTTTACTTTGCATGTATATAAAATAAAAATAAAATAACAATCATTTATTGAGAAGAAAAAAAACATATTGAATTACCTTGATGTGTTTAGAGGTGGAGGGTTGTTTCTAACAAGAGAATCTCGAGATCCATAAGCATAGTGGTTATTAGGCAAAAACCAATCAGAAGCTACATTAGAACAAGCTCCTCCACCACCACTTATGTTTCCAATGAACGGATTAAAACCAGAGTCACCAACAAAATTAGTACTATAATTGTTGGTGTTGTCATTGATCATCACCGGTGGAGGAAATTGGAATGACCCGTTTGATGATAATGGATGATACCTCAAAAGATCATTGTTTCCGTTACCATATTGCCCATGAAGAAATTGTTGTTGTTGTTGATGATAGTGATGATGGTCAGTGTGAACTCCACAAAGATAAACCATGTTGGTGTTGTTATTCTTCACAACTTTGTGGAAATATGGTTGTATATGTTTGCTTGACAACGAAGACTATTTGTTATATGTTTTTTAGGTCAAGTGATAGATTGGTTATATACGGTTAAAGGACATGAAATTATTTTGAACTAAATCTTTTGAATATATGTAAACGCATAATATCATATTGACATATATAATTCATCACTGATTTATAAACAAAATATTTCTTGTTTGAGAATTATAGACAGAATATTTCTAAACTACAAACAATTACCTTTTTTTTCAATAATATAATGACATACTATTTCTTTTTTTTAAAACAATAATATACTATTTCTAAACTACAAACAATTACCTTTTTTTTTCAATAATATAATGACATAAAAATCTTTTTCACTGATTTATAAACAAAATATTTCTAGTTTGATAATTATCAACAGAATATTTCTAAACAATAAATAATTACATTTTTTGATGATAAATATTGGAAAGGTGTAATTTTGGGATGAATCAGACGAGGAACGATATGTATATTCTCTCCCAAAAAGATTTGCAATTAATTCTATTCAATTTTTCAAAGGTTATTTTTATAACAGATTTTAATACCAATTAATTCGTTTTTCTAAAAAAAAGAATACTAATTAATTCATTCCTTTTTTTCATTAATCATGTATGGTTGATATATTTTTTGGGTGAATCCCGTATGTGTGTGTGTAAAAATTATATGGTCTCAAGTTAATATCCCGTAGTATATATCAAGTTGATATATATATATATATATATTGAGAGAAGAAAAATATATATAGTCTCTTTGTATAAAAATTATAAGGTATCATTAACTCTATTATAAATCCCTAAAAAAAAACTCTATTATAAAATTATAGAAATTTATTTGTTCATAAAAAAAAGATTATGAAAATTAATATTATATAAAAACATTCAAGGCATGTCCTCGTGAGCTTAGCTCGGTTGGTAAGGACAAGGCATAATATATGTAAGGTCCGAGGTTCAAACCTAGACCACCACAAAAAAAACATTCAAGGTATTTCTTTCATTCATATAAGCCACCTTGGTAATGGTTGAGGTGTCGAGCTAATGACGCTAAACAAGCGCTGCATGGGAGACAACTCGTAAGATGTAAATTTTTTAAGTCAGTTTTCAATTCTAGTCACTTTAAGATTCTTGTCAAAACATTTGCTTGCTTGAATTGTTGTTATTACCTGTAATCTTGCTTGTTTTAAATTATTGCATGAATTACATAATCAATTCATTTCAAATTGTTTTAGTCTTAAAAAAATCATTTTAGATTATAATTTAGGAATATCTATTATGTTTATGTTTCAATTACATGTCAGAGAGGTAACTATCCGATCGTGTACGAGATTCTAGAAGAGTGACGACCCTTTATCAATATTCCACATATGACCTTTAAAATAATTAAGAATTAAGGAGCAACATAACATCCAAAGGGACGTTAGATCTTACCGAATTAACCACTTAATAAAAACCCTCATTCCACAGCTGATAATTACTACTTCAGACATTTGCTCTGGCCATTAAACACAACTTAATATCTCTTATATATACTACTTCATTTACATTTATGAACACAACTTGATATCTCTTGAATATATGGTAATGTACACCCGCTAAATTTCTCGAAAGAGTAATTTAAAATTTATCTATTAGATTAGAGTTTTTTTGTTTTGTTTTTGAAAGAATCTATTACATTAGAGTTGCCTCAAGAGTGTGTTCCTTTGATGGTCCTTCTTAATCACGTACGTTAGAAACTGCTAGGAAACAACTAGGTAACTTCATGGTGATTTTATGGAATAAGATGAAAAAATAATTCAAATTTTTTGAGCACCTATATTTTGAATCCAAATCTCTTAGTTGATGTTAGAAAGTCATTGATGAGATTGAAGAAGATCGAAACAAAAAAAGGTTCTCATTGGATTAGATACTTGGGTATATAGAATATTTAAGAAGCAGCCTTTTTGCCAACCATCATGATGATGGTGTCCGTATGTGGAGTCCTGATCTCCAAGCAGAAAAGAGGAGAGGTCTTGGTGGTTCGAGCTCACAGTGGCTGGTGGTTCGACACATGTTTCCAAATACGCAACAACAACTAATGATTTGCAATCAAAGACAACAATAATTTTCAATAAAGTTGGTGCATAAATTTTGCTAGGTGAGCCAGTGGCTAAACCATTTGTTGTAACATAGATAGAAATTGAGTTACAAAACTAAATACACTATCCAACGTTGGGTAGAATTAATATTGTGTGAATTGAAAAAAGTGAAAGTGCAATGTTGAAGGGATCACACACATTGATATTGTTTACATAATAAGGGTGTACCCTTTAAAGTACAAAATTACGTGAACAAGTAAGTACTAGCGAAAAAATATATATTAATATATTTTAGAGTTAAATAAGTTTCTCGTCCCTATAAATATATCAAAATTTGATTTTAGTCCCTAAAAAATAAAATGAGATGTTTTCATCCTTGCAAAAAATTTTGTTTTATTTTTGGTCCCTAATGGATATAATTTTGACATATTTTTGACATTTTTTGAACATAATATGAATATACGAAGGTTGAAGATAATATGCATACAATTTAAACATAAAAGTGTTATAACCTTGACATTCACATGAACATAAAGTGGTCATTCAGGACCAAAAACAAATTTTTTTTTTTTGTGAGGATGAAAACATTCTATTTTATTTTTTAGGGACTAAAATCAAAATTCGCTATATTTATAAATTATAGGGAAGAAAAACTTATTTAACCCTATATTTTATTATTTAGAAATGTTAAATTAAATAATTAATTTAATCATTATTAAAAAGTGTTTTCTAAGTCCCCAATTTTTCCTAAAATATTGTGGAACACAATCTGAAATATTTTATTTTTCAAAAAAAATAAAAAAATCTAAAATATTTTAGTGCACAATCTAAAATATTTTGGTATGCAATCTAATATATTTTGGCACTTGATCTTAAATATATTATGGTACACAATATAATATTTTTGTATATATTTTGGTACTCAATATGAGATATTTTTGTACTAAATATAATATGTGAATTATTTAATCTCAAATTGAGTACCAAAATATATTGTATTGAGTACAAAAATATTATATTGTGTAGCAAAATATATTTCAGATTGTCATACCCCAATTTTTGACCTAACATCCTACATTCATACACCCTCTGATCTGGAATATTCTCTGACTTTTCAAAGAAAATTCGGCAGAAAGGTATTTTAAAATACCTCATTTTTGTTTCGATTCAGACCCTCTTCTCTTTTTATCTTTATTTTTTTATTTACTTTTATCTTTTAAAATTCCATCTTTTATTAATTCTCTTTTATTTTTAATTTTAAATTTAATTTTAGTTTTAATTTTTATTTTTAATTAGTCATTTTTTTTCTTTTACTTTAATCACTTTTATTTTAGTTTTTACTAATTGTCTAAAATGTCCAAAAAATAATAGTGTTAATGTCTAATAGGTCACAAAAAATATGTCCAAGGTCCAAAAAAATTTCAAGTCAAGTGTCAACTTTAACATTCCTTTTTCAAAATTCATCATAATTGTCCATCAAAAACCATTAAACCATTTTTCCATTTTCATCAACCTCCTCACCTATAAATAGAGCCCTCATCCCTCACAATTTGACACACCAAAAGTTCTCTTGAGTTGTCAAAGAACTTTTCTCTCTTCTCCCTCATTTAGCTTGTGTTGACGAGCTATTCTTTTCTTCTCCCTCTTTTTCTGTCCCTTCGGTAATTTTGTCCCTTCGGTACCTTTGTCCCTTCGGTTGTCCCTCTCTCTTAGTTTCTTTTATTTTCTTACTTTTTAGCATTTTTTTGCGTTTCATTTTATTTCTATCATTTAGCATTTTAATTATCGTCATTTATTTTCCAGCAATTAGAATGTATCTAGGTTCAGTGTAAACAATATAAATGAGAAAAGTGTGCGTGTGTGTCCTTTTATTTCTTTACCGCTTTATATATATCCAAAAATGCAAAACAATTAGGTTAGGGATTTTGTGGTGATCCAACGTCACTACAAAAATCCACGCGCTTTTATTTTTATTGCTCCGTTAGTTTAATTTTCATAATTATTCCAAAAACATTCAAATAACAAAAATCACAAAAATATTTTCATAATAAACCTTGATTTACAATCAAGTGATTCCCTTTTTATTTTACTTTGTTAATCAAATTTCAATCCATTTAATCATACTTTGAGTCATCTTTCTTTTAATATAAAAAACACAAACCAATTCTATTTGCCACTTGGCTTTTTATTTTAAAACCTTTTTCAAAAACTAATAAAAAACATATAACAAATCAAACGTCAATTTTTACTCCGAACTACGAGGTTTTGATCCCTCACGGGTACGTAGGCAAAGGACACTCGTCCTTCCAAATCAATAAAAAATGTAGATAAATAGGTCTCTTTTGTTCCTTTACCACTTTAATTCCTTTTTTTAGCAAGCAAGTTTATAGCACAAAACATTAAATAAAATCAAGAGGTTCCCGTAGAGTACTACAGACATAAAGGGTGCTAATACCTTCCCTTTGTGTAACTAACCCCTGAACCCAAAATCTTTTCAATATGGGGTAGTTTGAACTTTTCCCCCTTTTCTTAAAAAATTAAATGTTCGGTCGTGAAATAATTAGTGAGTCAAACGCTAATCAAATAGCCTTGACCTCCGAAAAATGACGCGACACAGATCAAGTAATAAAATATATTAGATTGCATACCAAAATATTTTAGATTGTAGACCAAAATATTTCAGATTGCATTCTAAAATATTTTAGCAAAACTTAGAGACTAAGAAAGCACTTTCTAATAATTAAATTATTTATTTAATTTAACATTTCCGAATAATAAAATACATCAATATATATTTCTTTGCTAGTGTTAATTTACATGTTGACATAATCATGTACCCTCCTTAGAGGTACACCCCCACTATATAAACACTACCAATATGTAGGATGACAATATGTTTGATCCGTCCAATGTAAAACTTCAACTTTTTTCAATTCACACAACACTAATTCCTCTAAGTCTTAAATATTATTATGTTTAGTCTTGTAACTCAATTTCCACGCATGTATCAACACCATTAAACTAAGAGTAGGGATTAAATCATCAACATTCTTGTCAATTTTAGAGAAATATTATTTTGACAATTTTTAATTGTCCAACATCTTATATGTATATCATTCGGTTTTTTAATTATATTTTTTTCTAAGTCACATCAATAATTATAAATGATGTATTTTTATATAAATGTCGGAATATGTTGTCATTTTGTAGTTGGTCAAATAACAATACTTCTTCAAAAAGTTTTCAAAATTTCAAAAGAAAAACAAGTTTAGCAAATAAATTTTTCAAAACATTGTTAATCTAGGAAAACAAGCTTTTAATAAATAAAAAACAATAAGAAGCTTTTAATAAAATAAAAAGGAATTTTCACTGTACTAAAATATAAATTATTTGTCCATCAAAAATATAATTATTCAAGTAGTTTTTAAATAAAAAAATATTAAATTGAATGTTTCTTAACTACCTTTTAGTCAAAATAAATCATTCCCTAAATAGACTTTAATATTGTTTATAGGACAGCTACATGAATAAACATAATCAGGGACCACCCAAGTTGTGATTGAGCCAGGTAGAAGCATCACTGTCATGAGCAGAACGGTGTTCCTGCATTGTGGAGAATTCGATTTTGTAATTTTCATTACACAAGTTGACGAGCAAGACGAAGAAGGACCTATGATTGGAAGTATCAAGTATTACGTGGCTCTGCCTCACCTAATTACTTCATTTGGAATGGTTCATTGTTTTTCATAGTCGTTGGGCCCAATCCACATTTTTCTTTGACACTAAAATTGGGGATGCAGCATAAGAAAAATGGAAAATAATCTATGCACATTAGCATTCATTCCCCCCATGAGAGAAAGAAATAAAAAGAATAATGTGATATATTCATAATACGATGGTAAGAGATATAGGAAAAATCAATTTGCCAAAACATTAATATACTAAATCAATTTTTAAATATTGCATTAAGAAATCACGAAACACAAAGTTGAGCATCGTGTAAGAAAAGTGTTCAATGACAACATAGATCGAAACCAAAGTAAAAGAATTAGTATATGAGGTTTGTGCTAGAATTTTTTTTGAAAGAGAGGTTTATGCTAAAATAAATCTATCTAAACTTATTAAAAGATAGAGTGCTCTACTTCCTTTTTGTTAGTTAGTAATTTATTTTAGTTAAACTGCCGATATGAGTTTGTGTATTTGTTGGAACTGCAAATATAAGAATGGATACTACATAGATCCTATTCATTGTCTTTCTTAAGAGCATTTCCAATGGACATTTCTTTGACTGTTGGCAAGTGATGCTTAATAGTTACCTTTATTGAAGGATAATTAGAAAACATGCTTAAAGCATCTCTCTTCTTTGAAATGTAATGACTTGTAGATATTGATGAACCATCTCGTAAATTTGTAAAAGATTTGCATTGAAGGGATTAAAATTCTTGTATGTTGATATTTAAAAATTATAAGTGGGTGGGATTGTGTACATGTAAAACTCATTTTTAGAGGTCTTCATTGGGGATGTACCCATGTAGGAACGACTATTTAGTTTAGTGCTAATTAATTGAAGTAATTCATTGATGTTGTCTTTGCATTATTATTATTTTAGTTAAATAACCTTGAAAAGTCTCAACCTGCTTATAAAATCACATTGTTTGGTATAGATAGATTATATAATAATAATAATCACATATGCTTAACAAACCATTGGTCTGATTATATTCGTATTAGCTTAAGAAATCATGTGCACTAATTATTTAAGAGTTAGTTGTAATATTGTTAGGCCCAACATGCTAAACCTTCCCACTATCCTTAACGGATTAGCAGATCAGGTACCGGCAAATGAAACTGTAATTAGTTGTCATCCACGATTCATGTCCTCTTTCAATTTAAGAAACACAAACATGCCATGTGCAATAATAATTCCTCCTCCCACAATCATGCAACACTCAAGTTCTCCTCTATTATTTGCTTTTTCTCTTTTTTATTCTTCTGGTAGTATTCATTTTCCTAAATAATGAGTGTATCATTATAGTTCATCGTAAGTTGTAAAATAAGGAATATGTATATTGTTCTATAACAAGAAATTTGGCTCGTGAAAATTTATTTATTTTTCGATTTTTGGTGGTGTAAACATGAGAAAGGCTATGATGAAAGTCTCAATGAAATTTTCATACACACACTCTGTTTTTTAGTCTAGCAAATGAGAAATAAGTGCAAACCCAATTGAGTTTCTTAACCATTTGATTATAAGTTCGATTTTGACTTGTGCATATAAAAGAACACCCGTTTATAGATGTGAAACTATTCAACATACCCTTAGAAGCATTAATTTCTAGCATCCCATCGAGTATTTTGGGCAACAATAATGAGAACAATTTCGATCAGAAGACGCCCTCATGCAATAAATATGGGAACCGTTTTTTTAACTGTGATCCTTTCCAGCTTTACAAGCTGTATATATTCAACATTCTGTTCACTCAAATTCATTTCTCACCAATTCAGGGTAAAATCAAATAGCTTCATCAATAAATAAAGGAGAGCTTGGAATCTCATATTTAATCACAAATTAACAATACCGTTAATGTCAATCAACAATTAGTACTGATGGGAAAAAAAAATTCTAAGCGCTGTTATTGAGTTTTGAATTTTGCATGTATATGATAACGTACTACCAATCTACCATAAGTAAAAAAATTAATAAAAAGAATATTGTTATATATTTTTAATCAACAAAAAAAGGAAAGAACAAAACTATCTACTGCGACAGGGTAAGAGTATTGAGCAGTAGAACACGTGAATTGATCAAAGCCCTGAAAACTTTGTCACTAACACTTTCAATACCACAAATATTTTCCTCTAAATCACGCATTCTCTTCAAAACCGATCTCACTTCTTCATCTCCTTTCTTTTTCAAATTCCCAATACTTTCAACTTCATTCAAAACGTTCTGAATTTCTTCAATCCCTTCACACTCTTTTTTGCAGCTCCCACCTTTTCTAACCATTTTCACCCATGAAAATCTCTTTGAAGCAAATGACATTGCTACCCCATTGAAAAGTGCAACGGAAACAGAAACCGTTAAACTCATAACATCTTCAATCACACGTCCAAGTTCAACACTATCTGAAACTGACAACAACGTTGGTGAAGATGAATAAACAGGAACATGCAATTGTTGTTGCTGTGTGACAGTCAGATTCACACAACGGATTCCAGAAACTAGTTTCTCAATTTCCTTACTCAACTTCTTCTTAGCTTTTAAATATATAGCTAACTTTGATTCATCTCGCTTTCTGATAGCAATTTGAACTGAGGAATGTTCTTCTTTAAGAGATAAAATCGATGTTTGGAACATTCCGTAGGCGTCAACGAAGCGAAGAGAATATTCTAGAAGCTTCTCGACCCATTGAGGATGGTAACGTAGGGATTCTTGTGTTTGAGGAAGTTGGAGAATGTCTTGAAAAGTTTCGTGTGTTTGTTTGAGAAGAGTTAAACCGTTGGAGAGGTTTTTGGACGTTAGTGGTTGAGATTTTGAAGTGGAATTAGTCCAAGATTTTAGGCCGTTGATCTCATCTTTGATCTGGGAAATTAACGGATGAGATCTGCAGGGAAGACTTATGGATCTGATGTGGTGTGATATTTGTGGTTTTTGTGATGGACGGTTGGGATTTTTGTTTGGAAATGAAACTGAACGCCGAAAAACACCTACCATTTTTGTAGTAACTTGTTTTTTTTTCTTTGTTCTAAGCTCTAACTAAGTGGCGTGAACAAGAATTGTTAAGAGAAAAGAGCTGGAGAAATTTCGTGTGCGTTTGTGAGAATGAAAGGTTTTATTTCTAGTATTTATATGCATGTTTATTGTTTACACATGCACACGAACGAGTAAGGACATAGATGCCAGCTTTTTGCTTTAACTATCCAAACTTTTTGTCTGAAATAATGTCATTTAAATATCAAAATTAATTTGAAGTTCTAATTAGACATGTGATTGAGATAAAAACCGCGTGCAACGGCGTGGTTTTTCCTGTAATATCTGAACTGGAATCTTTTATGTTTTTGGTTACATAGTGTTTCTTCATTTTTCAAACATTTAATTTAACGCGTGTGAGTTGTAAAATACAGAGATGTAGTAGTATTTGGCAGGTGCACACACTTGGAAGTCAAAATTGGTCTGATTTGATTATCAATCTGATTTATAATTTCTAAGAAGATATTGTGAAAATCAAGAATAGTTATTGGTTTATAATTTCTAAGAAGATTATGTAGAAATCAAGAATTGCACGAAATATTGTAAAAATTCATTCTGAAGTCACGGCTAATTTGCTTGCTTTGAATAAAATTAAATCAGCACACGGGCTGTGATCTACTTCTTTTTTTTGTGCAGCAAAGAAAGGTCTCCTGAGTAAATTGTCCACTCAGCTGGAATTATTGAAATAAAAATAAAAATATCGATGTGCTATATAACTTATAAGGAACATATATAATGCCAACAAAAATGTTCATATATGCTTTGCTCACTGCATAATTAGAATGCTAACAACATGGTTGTTTGTAGAGGTGTCAATATCATGGGGCTTTGAAGTTTAGGCCCCAGTCCACATAGTAAGGGGATTTGAAAATTCACAAGATTAAAAAGTCCACATTCATGCAAGCCCACAAATAAAAAAATCAAAAGGCCCCAAAATTTCTATAAACATTTTTTAAAAAAACAAATAACTTTTTTTTTATCAGAAAAACTTTTTTTTACCGGAAAAACTTTTTTTTTACCGAAAAAAACTTTTTTTTTACCGACAAACTTTTTTTGCGGGGAAAAAAAAAAAAATTACCTTTATAGTGGGGCTTTTTTAGACCCACAAATAAATAGATTTTAGAGTGGGCTTGGCCCCAAATATTTTGTTCAATTAGGGAGATTTAATTTAATGAGCTTGATGTGGGCTTTGAAATTTGGGGCTCTATTCACACCTTCATTTGTTTGTTAAGAATAGACAAAACTATCAAAGGATAAACGGTTTTAAGAATTGCTGCTTTTCATATGCTAAAACTAGACACTTATTCAAACCGTTGGTTTCTTGTCCTTCATAAATCCAGGTTGTACAATTAAGCATTCAGTTTATTATTAGTTTATTACCAATAATAAACTACCAACTCCAACACTAAATGCAGGATATCTTTATATAATAATGTGAATGGAGGAATTTTTTAGTATTGCTTCGTATTTTTTTACCGGCAACTAAATATTTTCATTAAAAACCAAATCAAGCACAAGATGAATCCGAAAATGGAGCTAGTTACAAAAGAGTAAAACAAAACACCCAAGACCCCAAAGAAATTGCTTTTCTAACATTGATAAGTTCACATTGACACAAGTAAAATATCTAAATGCCTCCGGCGGCAATTAACAACCGTTTACCAAGCCGGCAGCAGTTAACTGCTGCTGAGTTCAACACTGGTTAACTGGCGCTACGTGTCTAGCTCATTTTCCAGTGTCTCTCCTAACCAAATCCTTTGATACCTAAACAAATTCATCTAAAATTTTCATCCAATAACCAATTGAAAATTCCTCTAAAATTTTCATCCAATAACCAATTGATACCTAAACAAATTCATCCAATATTTAACAGGAACAAGATAAAATTAAAACGCAAGAAATAATATAAAAGGTATGTCGGAAAATGTCATAGAAATACGAAAATGTACAGAACATGTCATAATTATACATCACTATCATCATAGTCAAAAAGTACATAATAAAAAGCCTAATCATAATCAACGTTGCTGCCTACCATGCCTCTGCCCCTGCACCGCCTGGCAATATGATACGTAAGGGCAGGGTGACTAGTACTAGCTATCCGCATCACCTCCTGGACAATCTCTTCTTTAGTCACCTCGCCGCTCCTGGCCACAATATCTTCAGCTATATGCACCACATCCCAGATGATCGTCAGTGTGTCGGGCATCTCTCTGGCATGCTCCTCCTCTATGATCTGCTCCATGTTCACCGACCTGGGAGGAGATCCTTCATCAGGTGGAAGAATACGAGGGTGGGAGACTTTGGCATACCAAGCCATGTAGCCAGCGTCATGCTGCCATGGTCTCTCACACCTATGTATCCAATGAGGGTATAACCACGGCTGAGCGTCTAGCAACACAGTGGTCAGCACCTACAGAGGCATCTGAGCGACAGAGGACGGATGTCTGGGAACGTCCTGTACAAACTCAAACTTCCTCTTTACCCACTTAGATAAATGACGGTACACCCTCTGGTCCCGCACATCAGTCATCCCGAGTAAGTGCACAGAATCTGAAAAGGGCGCGCTCCTCTATGATCACCATAAGTACAAAACCTCACATCATTCACCTCTAAGCGATCAAGCCGTAAGCGGTAATGGTGCATATCAGTATACCCTCTGCTAGTAAGCCATCTCCCAGCACATGGTCTCTCAGGCTTCCAGCACTTGCCAGGCTTCCTTGGGTACGGGCCTGGCAAATGCTCCAAAATCCATCCCTGCAACAAAAAAAATAATACATAAAAATAAGTATTCGAGGTAAATATTAAATAAATCTAACACATTCTAAAAACTTCACAAAAATATTTAAATAACATCCTAAATAAATGTAATCGAACTTAGGAAAAAATTATCTAACATGATGATAAAAATTATAAAATAAATTCATAAATAAATGGAGATAAATATTAAATTATTACCATTAGAAGAGTCGTACAACCAGTCATCGTTTTGTTATTCAAACGAACAGAATCATCCAGATAATCGTACAGGTAAGCTAAGGTCATCCCTCCCCATGACCACTTCCCAATCGCCTGCAAGTTCGCCATACAATCAACATATAACAAGTCGATGTGTATGTTCGCTTTGTTAGTGAACAGCGCACAACCGACGAGATACAGAAGAAAACTCCTCACACACCACTTCCTCCTCCTGCATCTCCTCCCTCGTCTGTGGGTTCTCCAGCCGTCTAGCCTCTGTCAGGTGGTCTTCATAAACCCGTTTCAGTGTCGGATAACTAATGTGACCAGCAGACTCAGCCCTAACCTCAGCCCTAGCAGCAGCATCTGACATGTCCAACAACCTGGTCATCAAATCAATCTCACGGTCCCGATCCATTCCATCGTCATGGTCCAGCATGCGGCTCTGAATAGGAATGTGGAGGAGATTATACACATCGTCCAAAGTGATCGTCATCTCCTCCACAGGTAGATGAAAACTACTCGTCTCCGTGTGCCACCTCTCGCACAGAGCACGTACCATGGCATGGGTAACAGTAGGATACCCTATGTATATTAAATCATGTAGGCCAGACGCCTCCACAGGATCCCAAAACCACCTCAAACCCTCCTCCGGCTTACCAAGCTCTTTCAGCTTTTTCCCTGCATTTATACACTTGTACTCCCCATCATACCACATCTGAAAATCAAATTAATTAAGACATTGTCACTACAAATAATTTAAACATGAACACTAAAGAATTTAAATATATTAAACACTTACGCTACATTCTTAAAAAAATTTAAACACTTACGCTACATTCTCAAAAAAATTTAAACACTTACGCTAAAGAATTTAAATATATTAAACACTTACACTACATTCTTAAAAAAACTTAAACACTTACGCTAAAGAATTTACAGAATTTAAACACTTACATTATGATGGCTCACCCAAAGAGGGTTCGCCACGTGCCTCGCGTAGTCGGACAACAATGTCGTTGTCTCAAGACCTCCAGGAAAGGGAGGCCCTCCAACAGGGTATGGCGGTATCAACAGAACACGACAACGAGGTCGTCGCCGAGTCTGAGGCTCAAGCTCACCTTCAGGAACTACATTATCTGCGTCAAGATAATCCACCACAATATCCTCTGGCACCTACTCATCATCTTCCACCTCCTCATCCTCTCCCTCGTCCTGCGGCTGATAAAACATTCTCTCCTCCTCCATCGATCATATCCAACAAAACCCTCATTTGCATACCCGGCATAATCATGCGCTGGTGCCGGATCAACCACCTGGGAGCAGTAATCCATCTGTGACTGTGAGCTCTTTACACCTGCCCTCGCGTCCCTACGCCTCCGAGTCTTTGGGACATACGGTTTTTGATCCACCCTCTTTCCCCGAGTGCTAGCGGTACTCGCCTCTTTACCTTTACGCATCCTCGCCTCTCTAATAAGTCGTTGCTGCTCATCCTCCTCCCCAGCCATATCTGTACAAAAACAAAATAAAAATAACATAAATACGTGGACAATGTATTTAGGCATTTCCTAAAAACTATATACTTTTAAGGCATTGAACATAGCATAAAAATCCAAGCAAGTAACATGTAACATATTAAACTTACGCATTCATACAAATCCACACTTAGAATCATTCAACAACTTAGGCATTTATGTAACATACCATATTATGTCATTCTTCAAACTTGCCAAAAAAAAAAGCAAAAATCCAAACTTATAATCATTATAACTTATATACATTATAAATTTAACCAATTTGTAGAAAAACAACACAAAAAAAGCAAGAATATCTCCCTTAGGCATTTCATCAAACACCTTATGTGCATTCTAAATTAGGAGCACATTTACTGTTATTTAAACATCTAAACAATTACATTGTACCTGCACTTACTCTAAACAACAATTCCAGCATAAACAATACATTAAAACATCTAAATCATGCTTAATTTTCAATTTTCTAACCTAACTTAAAACTACCTAAAACTAACATTTTGCTCAAAATTATAAAAACTAACACCCTAAACAAACTACATTGCATGTAAATAGGAAGGAAAGAACTTACTTGTGAATTAATTGAAGAAATTGGGCGCAAATTCGTGAAGTAGAAGTTTGGAGAAATTTAGAAGTTGTGTTTGTAGTGAAGTGTTTATGTTTCTGGAAAATGGAAAAGTGATGCTTCTGCGCTTGTTAAAATGCAGAACTCAACGGTAGTTAACTACCGCTGAGTGTCGGCGGTTTACAGAACGGTAGTTAACTACCGCTGGGGGCTATAAGGTAATTTACTTGTGTAAAAATGACGTTTTTAAGGACAGAAAAGCAATCTTCGACCCTAAAGCATCTTGACCAAAGCAAGACAAGAGCCATAGCAGACTATGAAGATCGAAAGCGTTGAGGCCTTCGTCTAGCCGCATGTAGGGGTGTGCAAAAATGTGGTTAACTGAGTTGTATCCATAAATTGAACCAAACTGGAGCACAAAAAAATTGAACCATATTAAATGGTTTATGAACTGAACCACAAAAATAAAACAGTTTAGGTAACCAAAATTCAATTAAATAACCGTTTCTAAACTGTTTCACCAAAAATATTTATTTGATGATAAAAATAAATCAAAAACATAAACAAAATAAGAAATATCACAAAAACAAAACAACTCATATGCCCAATTCACAAAATCGATCCAGCTCCAATAAAGAACCCTAATGATGAAGAACCCTAGCCCCAAATTGATCCCAATTCACAAAATCAATTCACTAAACCTAGCCCCAATTCGGACAAACCCTAGCCCCAATTCGTATAATCCGCGAATCTAATTCCACTGTGGATTTGTTCTTTTTTGTATAGATTTTTCGATTTCTAGTTGTTGTGTTTATGCTTATAGCTTTTAGATTTCTAGTTGTTGTGTTTATGCTTATAGCTTTTAGATTTTATGGTTCTAAACTGCATTGGAACTGAACCGCATAAACACAGTGGATGTTATGTTTTTTTGTTTTGCAAATACAACCTTCAACACCTACCACCTACACCGCCTTCTCTGACAATTTCCGCTAGTTTCAAGAATTTAGGTACCCCGGTTATAATTGGTCAGCATTTCGGTCACTAAATTTGTTAGTGACCAATTTTGATGAAGTGGTGATCGAATATTCGGTCTTTAAAAGACTGATTTTTAGTAGTGTCTATAAACTTGGATCAAGATGAAAGGTTCAAGAGGCATTTGTTAAATAAAATACTATTAACTCATTCTAGATAAACATAACCCGTGTGAGAAATATATCTCTCTTTTTACAAGAACATTTCTAATTTATTTTATTACATGAACTATTTTTTATATTAAAGAGTGAGCCAGCCCTTAAGGGGTGCAACAAGACTTATACAACATGGCTTCAAAATTTTGAGTTCAATATTTCCAAAATAAGAAAATTGACTTCTAGCAGCAGACCAAAATTGTCACGAAATGTCAACTATCAATAGATAAAAATTTATTGATATTCTATAGGTAAAAAATTTAAAAATAGGTAAAAATTTAAACTATCAATATAAAAAAAACAAATAAAAAAGAAAATGTTAACTAGTGCCCTTAAGGTACTCTTTAAAGTCTTTAAATTGTAACTTTTTATGAAAATATGTGTAATTAATGCATCGGAACTTAAAATATTTGATTTTTTATAAAATAATTTCTTTTTTTCCTCGTGAGCTTAGCTCGGTTGGTCGGGACAATGCATAATATATGGAAGGTTCGGAGTTCAAACCTCGACCACAAAAAAGAAATTTGAAATCCTTAAAGAATGACTCGGAATCACTTGTTAAAAAGACTCTATTAATAATTAATTTGTTAGTTTATGTTAACGTGGATATAGAACTCGAGACTACCTTATGGACTTGTTACCTCTGTTACCTGGCATTGAAGAGTTCAACATTAGATTAGATGATCTGAGTAAATATTATAAAGGGTTAAATATGTTTTTTCTCTCTATAAATATGTCAACTTTTTGTTTTAGCTCTCTAAAAAAATCTTCAACTTTTAGTCCTCAAAAAATTTTACATCTTCACTTTTGGTCCCTCCTCTAAGGTAAACTCATATGTAGAATTCATATTTTTGAATAAAATATTATAAAAAAATTATAATATTATAAGAATCTCTCCTAAAAAATATTAAAATTTTTTAAAAAAACATGAATTAAATATGAATTTTTATATTTTTAGAGGTTAAATATTCATATTTAATTTATGTTTTGTTAAAAAATTCTAATTTTTTTTAAAAATGATTTTTACAATATTTTACATATTTCTAAAATTGTGTTAGACATCATTAATTATAAGATGGTATAAGAGTTTTTTTTTTTACAAAGATAGCATCAGAGTTTGTTATTACAAATTAAAAAGAAGTGCGTTGTTTGAACAACCTCCTTTTAATTATTTATTTTAAGAAAAGCATTAGCAAGATAAAAGTAGAAGAATGGATATGGATCAGTCAAAGTGGTAGAAAGGAGAACATATCGGTTGCGTGGCGTGGAGTTATATTGCCACGTAATTACAAAAGACACTCATCCAATTTACAAGGCCAAATGAAAATCTACATAATTCAAGAGGAGTAATGGGTGTCTTCAACAACAACAAATAAAAACCTTCTTGGTGGTGGCTAATGTGAGAGGAGCTAGTTTGGTGGTGAAATTGAAATTATCATAATGGAAAAACAGGGCCAGAAAGAGCAAAAACTTGGAGAAGGACCTCAAATCTCAACAATGGAGCCAGTCACACATGGTGCCTATGGTGGTGGAATGTATGGTACAGAAAAAGGGCAACCAGAAAAACAAAACAAACCGCCAGCGAGTGAGACTCAAAGTGCTGATGGACCTGTTGATAAGGACACTATCAAGCCCAAGCACAATCCTCCTCCTTCATCTGGGGATCGTGATATAGATATCACTGGCCAATCCTATATCCAGTAAAAACAACATATATGTAAATACTTAGCATAATTAGGACGTTACTTTCTGATCTTAAAAAATATATTACGACGTTACTTCATCTTTTAAGGGGTTTTTTTGTTTTAGTTTTTGTTTCTGTTGTCATTGGTGGCTGTATTTCCTTTTAATAGGTTTCCTTCCATCGTTTCCGTTTCTTGTATTCCCCTCATGTATAAACTGTGGTGATCTACTTCTTCATAATGTTAATGAGCGAAATGAAAGTTTGATTGCCAATTTTACTTTATTATGTCCCTCAACTTTCTGCGCGATAGTGGCACAAGTATTGATATCCATCTTGTGTAAGGATCAAATCGAATGGTAATTTAAACTTTTGCCTAACTTCAATGTTTTATTATGATTATTTTGTTCAAAGTGTATTAAGTAATTAGTGTTTGTTTATGTCTTTCCTATATAGAAAGAAGGAACGTTTTTATTATTTAGAACACGTTATATATTAGCTATTATTCAATGTTTACCATTTACCTCCTTTATGCCCCACTAGATCACTTGTCAATAAAAAAAAACACCTCTTTTTTTTTTTTGTGAATAAGAGTTGTCATTTGGACAATTCCTAGAAGTGATGTGGCTAGTTCAATTCAACTTTGGTGAAAATTAATTGGTGAAATGTTGCAATTTATTCTTTCTACATAGAATAGAAATAATCTAGTTAATAGAATTTTCTGGATTCAAACCTTATAGTTAGAGTTAATTACTCAATAGTTGGCAGAGGATAATCAATCTTATGTGCTTCGTATCTTCTCCAACACAGGTTTATTTAGACATTGTTTGAGCCACTAAACTAGTTTCCCGTCTGAAAAAAAATTATTGTATGAAGGAAGTACATGCGAAATGAAATCAATTTTGTTGAAGAATGGGTTTACAAATTTCTTCGATGGGAGGGGCATTCCATTCGCCCGTGATATTTTTCAACTGATTAAAATCATGAACGCAATCATCAAATTTTAAAGAGTGAATTTGCTTCCTAGCATTTACAAAATTCTTTCCCGCAACTCTATCAAAAATCTTCTCCCAACCATCTTCCCAACTTTCACGAGCATCACACAGCTCAGGTGACCCATAGGCCCAATCGGTGGTCAAACTCCAGTCCTTCTCAACCCACATCATCACATTCTCCATACACACCCCCGAGCAAACTGGCTTGCACGGTCTGCACTTAGCTCCGCTTAATGGACCAGGACTAGACAATGCTGCAACTAGTACATAAGACCGGGCCGGAGGAAAATCGTAAGTCCGGTCCGAAATGATGCAAAAGGGGAGATTTTTTGTGAGGTAGCTTACACTCTGAGTTTTGAGTTGAGCTTTAAAAGCTGATTCTGAATTGAGGTTTGTGAATCCAGCTGAATTTAGTTTTGGAATTATCGAGAGGCGAGATAATGTTATTGTTGAGGTTCTGAAATCACCGATACTAAACCGGTCATTGAGACCGTCATGTGTTGAACCGAAATAAAATGTGTTTGGTCACATACATATAAAGAGATATTTTTTTAATAGTAAAGAAGAAATTGACAAAATAAATGATTGAATATTTTAAGGAGCATCTTTTTATGTGTGTGTGTCCAAACATTATTGATTTGATCTTGTGACCATGGAAGAATACCTCATTTTCTGGGCCTAGCGGACCGTTCCAATACCTGTCCACCCGTGTTCGTATAATCCAATCGTCTTAAAGTTGTTTTTCAGTTGTTGTGATTTTATCAGTTGTTTTTAGAAGAAGCAACTTGTTTTAATTAACAAGTAGTTCCTGGACGACCATTCTTTGAAATTCAAATCATAAGATTTGTTTTCCTATGAGTGAAAAATCATCTATGTACACCGACGCACGAACCTCATTTACACATTGAAAGAGAAAAAATAGAGAGAGTTGTGTACCGAATGTGAAAGATTAATGTTATGATAGGAAGAAGGGGATAGAGAAAATATAAAGGGTTGAATTGATGTTGAAGAATTACATGTGTACAAAGGGTAAATAATTATTTATCTCCACACGCTATGTATGTTGCCATTCAAAGATTTTATTTTATTTTTGCTATGCACAGCACCTTCAAAATAATTTACTCAATGGAGTGAATGGTGTAATATATATGTTTTGAAGACTTTTTTTTTTTTTGCTATGTATAGCACCTTCCAAAATAATTTACTCTGTGAATGGTGCAATATATATGTTTTGAAATGGTATGTGTAATTACTAATTAGGATGTGTATTATACAAGTTAAAATGTACGTTGGCAAAGGCTGAAGTAGTGGAGTAACATAGCTGGTTATGTTGTTGTATAAGAGTAGCACAATGCTTTTGTATCTACTATTAGTGGAGGTGGAAATAGGTCGGATCGAGTCAAACTTAGTTAAGATTTTAAAATATGAGTCACATATTGTATAGATCATTTAAAGATTAATATTACAATCACAAAATATTAAAGTTAAATATGATTGAATATTTCTATAGAAAGAAAACAATTTCACATATAGTGATTTATTTTTTTAAAGTCATTTTTTAGCTATACACTCGTTTATTTGAATTTGGTTAAACCCTTCAAGAGAGGAAGAATAAGCCCTTTATTTTATTCCAAATCAAGCGATCCAGCTTGAATTTTGGGTCAAAGCAGGAAATGTTTTATATCCACTCGAGAAGCAGAAGATCAAAGAGATCACATAGCAACAAAATTTGTTTGGTAACTCAAGTCCGATCCAACACAAAAATATATTAACAAATCTTATGATTAGAATTATTCAAGGGCAAGTCGTCCATCAACTATTTGTTAAAACAAGTTGCTTAGTTTCTATATATTTGAATCTCTGTTATTCAAGGGCAAGTCGTCCATCAACTATTTGTTAAAAAAGATACTCTTAGGCGATAAAATATGAATTACTAAAGAAGTGGCTAATGTAAATTTCTCTTTCAAAGATACTGGCCTTATCATTATTCATTGATGACACTGCTTGCATGAGTAAATAGAATTTTCGCTTACAAAATATAAAAGGACAACAACCATGTGACGTCAATGGTCCGAAATTTGTTAATTTGAACTGAGCGGCCAAATTCCGACTAAGGTTAGCAGGTACTAAAGTTCTCACATTCTCATCTCTTTCCTAGATGAGCATGAGAGCTAGTTCTTAGAAAGTTAGAGTTAGGATTAGTTAGGTCAGTGATGCAAAGAGCTCAACTCTCTTCATTTTAATTTGTAATCTTTTCTTAACTTTACACTTCTCTATCAATATATTTGTTATATATTCAATCACCTTTTCTTTATTTTCTGTTTTTATCATTACGTTCATCGTGAGCTAATCCTCTTTAATGGTTATGAGTTAAACCTCTTTAATGGTTTAAACATGATGAGGTTATGATTATATTTACATGAGATTTGAGAGTTACAACTTCGAGCATCTTTTAAACCAACTATTTTCACACTAATATTTAAACGAAAAATTTGATTACTTCTACATTTATTGTCAAATTCCATGAGACTAAACCGAGAAGAGAATGAAACTATTGTTTAATATGAAGTATTTCCCTGATATTGAAATGAGATGGGATCTTGAAATACTGATTGATATGAACGTAGAGTTAGAACGCAAAGTTCAAAGATGGGATCTTGAAATACTGATTGATATGAACGTAGAGTTAGAACGCAAAGTTCAAAGATCTATTTAGATTTCTTGTCATAGGCAACAAGCTCAGGCTATCCATGAGAAGAACTACAAAAACCTAACCTAGTAATGTTGCATGATAAACACTGTGAATGTATCTTGAAAGGGTAGTCGTCCCATGTTTATCATGATGGTTGAGTTGAAAGACCTCTAAGACCACTGGGATGCCAAGAAGTTGTACAAAGTTATATCTCTCTATATCGTTGCAAAATCATGTCATATTTGAATCATATTGTTTTAAACCACACATTTATTCTTGAGATTTTCTAAGTGTTTTAGCCGTTTTCCTAAACTGTTATTGTTATAAAAACTTTTTTTTATTGTTGTGACATCAAATGATTTATTTTAATTTTACGCAAATCGAACTGCATGTGATTTTATTTTGAATCCAATGACTTTTTGACTCAAAGCCAATCAGAACCGCACCGCGAACACCCTATACGTATATGTGTATTTATTTTGATCATTAGAAGTAAATTTATTATTTTTATCTTTTAAAAAAAAAATATATGTTACACGCTAAAAAAACATGCATTTAGCGATATAACTTATAAAGCCTATATTAAATTGGATAAGTTTTGCTTCTTAGATGAAGAAGTAGAGTATATGTATATGGGGTGTCCAACAGAATTTGAATTGAATTGTGGATTGATGTCACTGTCTCTCGTTACCAGATAATATTGCAGTTGGTATGAATTTGACATTAACTATCATACTTTTTATTTTAATACAAACTATTTACAATTAACTTATGAATGTCGAAAACTGAAGTGAATCAGTTTCATTGGAGCATAAAATACCAAAAAGATGCATGGAACGGAAAAGAAGTAAAACTCTTTCATTCTCAAATTTCTCCCTCAACTATTAACAAACGCACCAATATAGAATTAAGTGTCCACAAAAATGAAACAGAACAATTTCTAGACGGGGCTGTAGCCTGTAAGAGTCAAATATATTCACACACATTGAATCGATCATTCTTAGTTTAAAATACATATTTTTTTGAAACAATACATGATGTTTATTTTTGAAAACGTTATTCATCAAATAAATATATTTAACGTAAAGTCTTGTTAATATTTGCACATTATATATATCACTTATATCGTGATCTAAGTGTCTCACACACCCCAGATCAAAAATTGATGAAACGCTATAATTTCTTTTCCTACAAAGAAAAGAATTATAGGGCAGTAGCGCCAATAACAATTTCTGGACACACATAATGGTTGGAGCCAAACACATGAATAAAATCATTAAAATAAAAAAACTAATTCAATATCAACATTATCTCACTTCCTCTTATACCATGCCTACTTGTATATCAAAATTACAAAAAAAATAACGATCCAAATAACAAGAAAACTGTGTCTTTCCTGTATGTTCACCAATTTTGTGTAGTGTACTAAATTTGTATGTGGTGCTAAACTACCTGTGAAATAAAAATTCTAAAATCAATTTTGTTCAAGAAGAGGTTTACAAATTTCTTCAATGGGAGGGGCATTCCACTGAGCAGTAATATTTTTCAACTGAACGAAATCATGAACGCAATCATCAAATTTCAAAGAGTGAATTTGCTTCCTAGCATTGGCAAATTTCTTTCCAGCAACTCTATCAAAAATCTTCTCCCAACCATCTTCCCAACTTTCATGAGCATCACATAGCTCAAGTGAACCATCGGCCCAATCGGTCCAACTCCACCCTTTCTCAACAAACATCATCACAGGCTCCACACACACACCCACGCAAATCGGTCTGCATGGTCTACATTTAGTTCCACTTAATGGACCAGGACTTGATAATGCCGCAACTGGTACACCGAACCGAGCCGGAGGAAAATCATATTTCCTGTCTGAAACAATGCAAAAAGGGAGCCGTTTTGTGAGGTAATTCACATTCTGAGTTGTGAGTTGGGCTTTGAACGCAGCTTCTGAATTGAGATCCGTGAATCCAGCAGAATCTAGTTTGGGAATTAGAGAGAGACGAGATAATGCTATTGTTGAAGTTCTGAAGTCACCAACACCGAACCGGTCGTTGAGTCCACCGTATGATGAGCCGGCTGGAACCAAATATTGACCCGGAACAAAATTTTCTGGACCGAGTGGACCGTTCCAGTAGCCATCTACTCGTGTGCGAATTATCCAATCATATTTGATTTTGTTTTTCTCTTGGTGTGAATTTATCATTGTTAAGCATCCTTCGACGAGGTCAAAATATTGAATAAGTCCCTGCAAAATTCATGCAAATTTAATTCAATTCAATATTCCAGTTACTTGGTTGTTTTTGACACATGTTAATTGTATTTTTATGTACTCTTGCTTTTTCAAGCTAAAAAAATTGACTATTGGCTTTTCAAAAGCCTTGGCGTCGAAGAAAAGGGGGAATTGTGGTTAGACCCGCCAACCCAACCTAACGGCCTCCTAATTTTTCAGAGTTTCGGTTTAACTCCTAAACAAGAAAAAATAAATTAACGTTGATTGAATCTAGAAGCCAAAGACTTTTAAAATGGGAATTCTGTCCTCTTAGATCTCAATAGTAATTAAGAGTAATAATTAGCCGCCAAGGAACAAAAGTACCACTAATAACTTATTGTTGTGACCACAACTTTGCGTATTAGAAATAGAGCGATGCTAATAACATGAGTACAACAAATATAAAAGTAATAATTATATAACTCTATGCAAAAATTACCATTTTGATTGTTTAAGAAATTCATCAAAGACATTTGTTAGCATTTTTTAAAAAAATATTATTCGCTTTGAGTTTTGTATTAACTCTTACGATATTTTTCTTTGTATAAGATGCATCTTTATTTGTATAAGACGCATCAATACATAGATATATAGGAGACTTTATATGTTGTTTAAACTATTTGTATACTTGATTTTAAAAATATGAGACTTTTTGGTGTACTACAACGCTAATGTAGACATTTTATAGTTTCATAAAACTGTATTTGTATTTTTTTTTGTTAATAATAAAATTGTAAGTTAATTCAAAGAAGAAGCAAAAACTAAGGTTATATTTTTCTATAATTACAATTTTAATAATCTTTTATACTTATTCACTTGAAAAAGAAAATGTGAATGAAACCAAGTTTGTGAGAGAAAAAAATTTGTTGCTAAACAAATTTATTTCTTGTGTAGTATAAACTTATAAGCTATAAGTATTATCAAAAATTGTTACCAAACAAATTTATATAGTATAAATTCGAAAATGTATCTGACAGACATAGCCTACTCTGTGGTATACTTTTATAAAAGTGAAATTCTTATATGACTCTTTTGAACCAACAAATTCACTTTATAAAAGAAAAAAGGTAAAAGAATATATACCTATACATTTACTTGAAAAATGAGAGAAAAATAAATTTGAGATAAAGATAGTTGTGGGCTACATTGAAGCAAATCACAAAGTGATGATGATGGCCTATAGATAGCGAATGAACACGGCAAAACCTTGCTTTTAAGTTTTATCTCATCAAAAGTGTTGGTAAAATGTTTATTGAGAAAATAATAAAATAAGATATTTATTAAAAATTATAATAAAAATTCAAAGAGAACCAATAAATAATTTCATAAACATTAACTTTACAAACATTTTGATTTGTGTTCAAAGTTATTTCATATTTTGGTATACTTTTCAACATCATAGCAATATGTATGACATACCTACAAATTCCTAAACAAAGATATGTATATTTAGAGATAAGTATGATTTTTAACTTTTTATAAATTTCACAATCAAAAGTGTTTTTGATAATAACTTCCTATCTATCTAAAAATGAGATATTCTTACATGAACTTTCACTCAACACATGATCCTTACACCCAACCAATAAAAAAATGACACATGTTATTAACTTTAAGGAAATGGAAACATAAATGGTGGTGGGTGGTTCTTGTCGGTTAAAGAAAATGGAAATAGGAGAGAGAAATATTAAAAATAATGAGAAAAAAATCTGATATTAATTCTTTTTATTATTTTAATGAGGTGTTAGATTTTAATTGGTTGGATGTAAGAATGATGTGTTGGGTAAGAGTTCACCTTAAAATTTCTCTCTAAAAATATCTAATCAGTTATTATCAACTTCTGTCCCACTCGTTAATGACTACTTACCTAACAACATTTCCAACCAAACGTAAATGGATTAGGAAGCTGAAATGTATAACAAATAATGAATTATTATTATTATTATTATTTTCTCCCTTTTACGTTACCATCCTAAATAAATTTAGAAATAATGACAGATAACAGAGAAAAGTAAGTAGTTCCATCGAACACCAAACATGAAAAAATGACAAAAAAAATATCCAACAGATATAACTTACAAATAATAATTTCAGGAGTAATAATAGATTAACAATAATAATACAAAAATAAAATAAAAAAGGGAAATAGTCATTTATACCTGAATTCCGTTAGGCGAGTTATGCGCCGTGAGAACACGAACGGAAGACTCATTCTCCGCTAACTGTTGAGGGTGAAATATGTTAACGGCGGCAACTTTTGGCGCAAGCTTCAACAATGAGAATTTGAACGCATCTGAGTCTAAAGGACTATGCAGAAAAAGATCAGAATTAGGATACTCTTTTAATATCATCTCCAATATTGAAGGACCAGTTAATTCAAATCTTCTAGCACCACCAACCAAACATACAGCAATTTTGGATCGTAACAATTCATCTTTTGAAGGTGAAGAATTAGCAGTGTTGATAAAAGGAAGGTTGGAAAGAAGATTCTGAACGGAAGAAAAAGATGCAAGAGCGTTTAAAGTTGGTGCATGGAAAAAGAAGAATATGATAAAAGAAAAAAAAGGAATTATCAGCACAATGATACGCCAATTAATATTGGAAAACCGTTTAGTAAATGGATACATTGATTTTGTAGGACTCTTTATCATCTTCAACGCTGTTTGTTTTGTTGTTTGATTTTGTTTTTTCACAAAACCTTGGGGTTGAGTTGAGGGTATTAGATTTTTTTTTCTTTTCTGGAAAGGTAAATATTGATCACGAGGAATGTGATGAAATGAAACTAACAGAAAATGAAATAGATGTGAGGTGACGAATCATGAAACGGAAGTGTTTTGGTGGGAGTTGGTATAAGAAGAATATATAGCGTGATGAGAAAGTTTGAAAGATAGCATTTGAGACGAAATTGAACGATTGGTGAAAAGTAAAAAACAGAGCTTCTCTGTTCAGTTACGTACGCTTAATTATTACTTACTGGATCAGTATAACTTGTTAATAACAATTTAATCCTATGAATTAATGTGTTTGTTTTGAAATGGTATCTTGAATTTGGGTGGTTGGAATTAGCTTAGGTTGGGTTGCACTTTGGTTTGGCATGAGGTATAGTGGAGTAGCTATCAGATTACGTTGTTTTGGAGTAGTACAATGCCTTTCTTGGTACTTATAGATAGATAGATAGATTCTTTTTTAAGATTTATAAGGTTTTTTTTTTTTCCTTTCTTTCATAAAACTCTTTTCTGTTAACATGGTATATTTACAAGACCAAATTAATAATTGTCATTGACCAAAATAACTTAACTACAAAAATAAGTCAAAATTACGATAATATTTTTAAAATATACTTATAAAATTAAAAATGTTTTGACCAAAGAAAAATATACAATAAAATTAAAAATATTTTGACCAATAAATACCGATGACAAATTAATTGTCATTGACCAAAATAACATAACTACAAAAATACGTCAAAATTACGATAATATTTTTAAAATATACTTATAGAATTAGAATTACTTTGACCAAAGGAAAATGTACAATAAAATTAAAAATATTTTGACCAAAGAAAAGTAATATATATACACACACTAAATGCTTAATTGCATTAAATTAATTTTAAAGAGAAATTGTAAAAAAAAATTAACTTCAAAGATAATAATATTGAGAAGAAGAAAAACTAAAATGTTCAAATAAATTAAAATTTGGGATATAATCGATGAGTGTTTTGAATTGAAAGAGAAAATATTAAATTCTATACAATGTGATTGGAAAAAAATTGACTTTGATGAATTATAGGGTAAATGGTCACTTTCATCCTTGACTATACATCTTGTTGTCGTAAATGTCTCTGACTCAGGATTAAATACAAAGTAGTTTCTATATGTGCACTTTTGTTATCAATTTAGTCTCTGACGTTAAAAACTTTTGTTAAGTGATGAAGTGACGAATGTTTTATGTTGACAAAGTACATGATCTGTCACAGAGACTAAAGTGAAAGTAGATAATTGAATTGAAGGACAAAAACATGGAGTTAGAAATCGCAAATCCCTAATTATCTCTTTTGTTCAAAATTGAATCTTCTACTGCAAACAGAGAGGATTGGGGATTTAGGAATTTGGGGATTTCTAACTCCATGTTTTGTCATTCAATTCGGTTCTCTATTTTCACTTTTGTCACTGTGACACATCATGTATCTTGTTAGCACAAAACATTTATCACCTCATCAATTTCATAAGTTTTTAATGTGAGAGACTAAATTAATACCGGAAGTGCACATCCAATGACTACTTTGTATTTAATCTTGAGTCGGGATCTCTGTGGCAGCGATGTGCAGAATCAGGGATCACATTAACCATTAAAAAAAACTAAAAATTTTAAGTTTTTAATTTTAAGAAAACCCAACATCTTCCTGTGACTCAAGTATAGATCTAAAGGGGGATGTTTGTTTAATTAAATTTTATAAACACGGTGAAAGCAAGTTTTAATTTTCTCCTAACCTAAAAAACCAAAAAAAGAGTCTTTTGATTATGATGATGGTGATAGTGAAGTTTTTGTGTGGACCGACTGGTGAAATTAAAACCACCTGGGGAAATTAAATCCATGAGAAGAAGAAGAAGAAGAAGAAACACAGAAAGAGTAGAAATTACTCGTGAGAGAGAGAGAACGACCGAGTGGAGAAGATGAAAGGTGGAGGTTGTAGTGCATGACCCTTTTTAAAGAGCAATTAAATATGAAGTGTTGATTTAGATCCAACGGTCCAAATTAATTCCTCTCATCTCTCATTAAAACTACTCCTCTCACTTGATATGCCTTATATATATATATATGGTAAGCCTTCTCTGACAACATCGTCTTCCTCGAAACCGCAAATTCTTCTAGTGAGCGTGAATTTCAGCCAAGTGATTTGAATGTATTAAGCTTTATCTTCTTGGCAATTCTACACACGCATGGTTATCCAACTATGAGCACATTCAGCTTTGTTTGTCGTTGTATTTCCAATATGCATGACACATCCGGTCTAATACCATACAACTTTCTCTTTCACCGATTCCAAAATGGTTATTTCCATATATTCTGTAGTATCTCACTCGTCGGTATTGGAATTATATCAGTCGAAGGTTGCTAGAGAACAATGTTCATGAATTCACTACGATGAGGAATGTTTTACGATGCAATGTCAGTAAGTACGAGTTAATCATCAGTGTCAATATAAACACGATTAAGACCAGGGGCATTTTAGTATTTTCACACAAGGAGTATAAAAGCATGTTTGGACACAAATTATTCATTATGCATTGTTCTTTCTCTCTCTAAACTTCACAAGAATGGAATTCTCTCCTCCCTCTCTCTAGAGTGTCGCCCCAATCTCCCTCTCTAGCCAATCAATCTTTCCAAGTTGTGTAATTGATGATCAAGTGAGGGTTAAGGTAACTTCATAAGCAAGGAACAACTAGAAGAATTGGATTTAAGCTTTGGGTCCATTCTTGAAGCGAAGGTCAAGAGCTAGGGTTTGAACTAAGAAGCTTGGATCTTGAAGCAATTGCAAGAATTATGTTAAAGTGAGTTCTATAAATAGATTACCTACCTATGGGTTTGTGCAATCTTATGTAAGAAATCATGAAATGTTAGTTTAAGTTTGGATGACTTTTAGTACCCTTATGATGTCAATTGTTGCTTGAGACATGTTTGTAGAGCCATGCAATTCGTTTTCCTTAAGTTTTATGTATTCTGGTTTATTTTGGTGCCTTAGTTTGTTGGAAATTGAGGTGAAACATCAAAAATTGCATTTTCTGCACTTCTGGTACGAAGAAATTCGCCATTAGCGAAATAATTTGGCTATCAGCCAAATTTCCAGACAGCTCATGGAGCCATTTCGCTATCAGCAAAATTTTGGCGAAAATGGCAGATCAAGTTCCACTTTTAGCTTGCTTTGGGGCCTTGCGTACCATCCGAAACCACTTGTTTAACGTGGATTAACATAATGAAAACCCTCGATCTCTAATAACATAAAGCGGCATCACAATCAAGTTTTTCATGTTAAATGCATGGGACATACAAACATCTTTCATCTACAAAGATATTCTTGAGAGATTATGTTTATTCGGGTAGCAATAAACTAAGAATGGGGAAAGCATAGAGCCTCGACATAGATCGTCGAGAAACTAGAAAGTTAGCAAGAACCCTAAGCAAATTAAGTTGTGAATTGGTAGGCATAGTCTCTTCACTATGAACAAGAATGATTAAGTAAGCAAGTACTTAGACAAATTATCATATATGGTCAAGACCATAAAGTAAGATGTAGGTGCCGTGTCTTTCTGTTATACACGCCAAGGGGGATACGAGAGGTTCTCACCAGGGGAACGGGATACGCTCCGCAAGGTAGGCCCGCACGTCACTGAAGGAGTCTGATGTACCTTAGCTAGGTTTTCATCGGTCAAGTAAGGGATTCTACTCGGGGTTACTCCACCCTATGCACTCCGTAAAATGAACCAAGATAATTATGTTTGTTCAACGCTAACCTCTAACTTAATATGAATAAATCATACATTAAGATTATGATAAGTTATGTTATGTCAAGAATATGTATAAGCTTATGCAATAGAACAAGTTATGAAGATACACCGTCGACGGTCTTAGTAACTCCTCAATCGTCCAGTTTAGGAACGTGTCATGAATGGCTTATGTTTAGGTCTTGATGCGTTTATCGTATCTCGACATAGTGGTCTTAGGTTCCCTTGACTGCCATGACATGTAGAGTAAGGCAAGACTTATGAATCATGATAAGAAGAACCTACGACGGATCTAGTATGCACGACCGTCTAGGCAAGCAAGTCCACACACGTATAATCAACCGGCAGATTGTATTGTAGACACGTGGTGACCCTAGGTTTTCCCCGAGGTCACCTATAGCCTAGGATTAGGTAGAACTCACAGAGACATTATGTCTCATCCCAATCCTTATTTGTTTCAGATCTGCAGGTTGGTTTAGCAGGATTTAGCAAGCTCGTAGCCGAATGGATAATCAACAAATGCTCGTTCATACCCGCTGCAGGATGTTATGGACTTTAAGGATGTATATTCTATGTTTTGGACGAGTTGTATTGTATTGTTGAATGTACGAACATGTATTGTTGTGTAAAATATTCATTCGAAGCTTTTATGTTGTAAATTTTAATGTATTCAGTACTAAAGATAATGTACATGCTAAACTTTCTAGATACGTTTAGTGTGGGCGTTACATATTCCAAAAAAATTGGAAAGTTTGTGCATACAATTTTCAACAAACGGCCATTATCAACATATGTTTGTCGTGTATTAGATTGCGCTATAGTTTTCCAGGCATCCATGATTGTCTTACATGCATTTTTAAACTCGATCTATTTCCCATCTTTAGATTTAAGATCTTTAACTTGGCAATATTTCTTACATTTTACTATGATATTTTGGGGGATGTGATACTGACAAAATAAAGCAGCAGACATTTGGAAAATTAACTCAACAACATTCATCAAAGCATTTTACAGGTCGGTGACAATGACTTCGGGAGAAATATTTGGAGATTTCAACAAATCATGACACCTATATAGAGCCCAATAAATGTTATCTTCCTTCTCATGCAACATATAAGCAAATGCAATAAAGTGTATCAGCCTGGTAGAAGTGATACTGAGTTGCATTTCTGATATTGAATCCCTGATAGATTGTATATACGTATGAAGTGTATTATGTAAAATGGTCATAATATCTATTGGAAGGACAATTGAGGTTATCAACTCACGAAGGTTTAAGCCATCTCATGGGTGTGTTCTACATGCTTAACTCTAAGGCTTAAATTATCAATACTTGACAAATAAACTCTCACTCGAAACATATGCTCACGTTTCATTGAACCAACTATTTTACATTTGGACAACTTCTTGTACTCGGTATATGAACCTCATATTTCACACATTAGTGTAACAAAACATTTCTGCCATTTCATCCATTATTTGATTTTTCAACAACAGTAAATCTTAACTTCCTTACTTCATATCGAACCCACGTCAACAAATCATCTTGTGAAGTAAACTTTCTTTCAGAATTAAAATGTATCTGATGATCAATAAAATGATTCATAACTAGAGGTGGCACATCGGCTTTGACATTGTTACAAGGATTATAAACCGGAGGTCGAGGAACTTCGACTTTTGCATAGTCAGAAGGATTATCCAAAATTGGAGGTGCGAGGTTTGACTTCACATCAATATGAGGAGCCTCGACTTTCGCATCATCGGGGTCATCCAAAACTTGAGGTGCAAGGTTTGTTTTCATATCGACAGAAGGTTCCACAATTTGAGGTGTGTCAAACTAGACGATGGGTATCAACGGGAGCATCCATATCTAAAACAGTGTAGACTACAATAAAAAACCTAGTCTATTTATGTATCACCAAAATTCAATTTATTTAATCTGAATTGTGTAATTAAAAAAATATGTATTTTATATAATCTGAACGGTGCCGGTACAATTTGGTGACGTGAATCAAACAAAAATGCTTAGAAAACGAATGAGGAATATTTTATAGTCATATCGCCTTTACATTTAGACGAAAATAGTGTGTTTAAAGTCCATTGATGCTCAGATTATGCTTTAAAATCAAGTTTTTTTCAAAATGAGGGTATTTTAGGATATGTATGGAGTGGAAGGTGACAATGGTTATAAAGCACATCAGGTTCTAACTTCTAAGAAAAACACACATAAACATATAAGGGGTTTAAATTACATAATATGAAGGCGGGAAACACACTCCGGATTATATAATTCAATTTTTTATTTTAAAAAAGGATGAATTGCTAGAGGAGGGGTTCAAAAGAGATAAATAACCATTTCAGATTTTATAATCATAAATAAAATTTGAATGAGGTACAATTATTAAATCAGAGGGCGCAAGAGAAATTATTTATGCTATCAGTAGCCCATTTTACTGCTCACAAGAAATAAAGAAATATACTTTTTGTGGTGGCCGGGATTTGAACTCTGAACCTTACATATACTCCCTCCGGTTTTAAATATAAGCAAAATTGACTTTTTAAGTTTATTCAATTAATGATGTATGTGGTCTATAATATGAACCACATACATCATTAATTGAATGAACCTAAAAAGTTAATTTTGCTTATATTTAAAAACAAGAGAGCATCATATATTGTTTTTACCAACTGAGTTAACCTCATGGACTTTATCCCCTTAGATATACCAAAATGAATGAAAATAAGGACTATAATATCACACTTTTAAAAAGATGAAGGACTACAACGATTTATAAAAAAGATAAATAACCAAAAAGATTTTTTTTTTTAGAGCGGCCAAAAAGAATTTTAGTGGCTTAATTACATGTTTGATCCCTTATGTTTATTTTAGTTTTCAAGTTGGTCCCTTATATTTTAAAAGTTTCAAGTTAGTCCATTACGTTTCAAAAGTTTCAAGTTAGTCCAAAACGTTACTCACGTTGGAATAAGTTAGTCCCTTCAGTCACTTAACATTTAAAGATTCGGGTTGACAATATGGGTGATGAAACTTAACTTATTTAGAAAATCAGTTTTAAAACATTTTTTTTTTTTTTTTTTTTTTAAACTCAATATCATTTTACAGAAGAGACTAATTTATTCCAATGTAAGTAACGTTTTGGACCAACTTAAAACTTTTAAAACGTAAGGACTAACTTCAAACTTTTAAAACATAAGGAATTCAACATACAATTAAGTCAATTTTAGTAGTAAATAAAATAAAACAACAAATATATTTAAGTCAAGGAAAAAAGCCAGCAAGCAGCAACCGTGCACTACGGTGGCATTTTTGGGTTTAACTCCGGACAGTGTAGCTGAAACTTTCCATTCATTCAGGTATAGTCTAAGCAGCAAGCAAGATCAAAAGCAATGCAAGCTGTATCATCTGGTATCGGATATGGTCTCAAGTATCAGGTCAATTTCCCAATTCTCATTATTCACCCCCACTCTCCATTAATTAATCCAATTATTACCATTCCCTTTAATCACTGTTTTGATTGTCTAGGCTAGATGCATATCAGATGTAAAAGCAGATACAGATCACACAAGTTTCCTCGCCGGAACTCTCAGCCTTAAAGAAGAAAATGAGGTATATAAATAAACACCCATGCTCCAATTCAGTTTTCATAGGATTTGATCTTAATTGAGTGAATCGTTACATCACATTTACAAATTACAGGTACATCTTATTCGGCTTTCGGCAAATGGAACAGAACTTTTCTGTGAGGGATTGTTTTCGCATCCCAATGAGATCTGGGACCTTGTTTCTTGTCCTTTTGATCAGCGCATTTTCTCAACCGTCTATTCTAACGGTATGAAAACATTTTCTTTTAACTTTTTTTTATTTCTCTTCATATATCTGTATTGGCACTTCCGATGCTGTTTGAGAGAGGTTACGGAAACAACTTGTGACATGTCCATAAGCTGTTTTTAGCTTATTTCATGGATAGTTTATGAAAATAGCTGATAGCTTATATGAAAACAATTTGACTTTATTTTCTTTTGTTATAGAAATAACTTATACGTAAGCACTTAATTAAACTATTTCGAAACTAGAAAAACTTTTATTTGACCTTTACCATTTGTTGATAAAGGTGAAACCTATGGAGCAGCAATATGGCAGATTCCAGAGTTATACGGCGAGTTAAATTCTCCTCAATTAGAGAGAATTACATCTCTTGAAACTCAATCCGGTAAGATCAAATGGTGAGTATGCAATTCCCTTGTGCAGTTTTCTTCGTTTATATTGTTTTGCACTTAAGCTTCTGCCATAGACTGTCTCATTGCCTGAGGTTTAGGAAGTTGTCAGAAGACGTTGAGGAAATTTATGCGCAGAAATTAGTTAATTATTTTGCTTAAGTTACATGTGATTTCTCTATTTCACACTGTTTGGCTATGTTGCTTGAATTATTTTACAACTTTCCTCTTTAGTATATGTTTGTTATTCACATTTATATGGTCTTTTACTCTTTCTTACTGAACATTTACTACCAAGCAGTATTCTTTGGTGGCCAACTGGAAGGCATGATAAATTGATTAGCATCGATGATGAAAACCTATGCTTGTGGAGTTTGGATGTTTCCAAGAAAACTGCACAGGTATGAAGTTTATGGTGGGCTATATGCAGTTTGTGAGATTGATACATATGCACCGCAATGTGTGTTATACTTGCTTACAAATACATATCAGTTCAAAGTCCAAAAAAGAAAATACACATCAGTTCAAAGTCACATGTTATTATTATTCAAGTTACCGTTACGTGCATAATAAACCAACAAATGAACCCTTACCACGAAGGATAAGAAAACATGTTGATTTGGGAAAGTAAACCATGAAAGATTATCTGGTCTTGTGCAAAAAAGAACCAAATAGTTTCACTCTGGACTCTAGGCATTTAAAATACAAAAGTGAAGGGGAAAATATTTTTCATTCCTGAAATTGATATTTATGAACAACTAATTAGTTTGTAACTATTACTGAATCTTAAAATATTGTCTGAATGAGAGGCATTTTAGAAAAGGAAGGGCTGTTGATGAGTGAAGATATTGGCCAATGGATTACCCCAAACAACCGTTAACCTGTGATGCCGCAGTTTATGATATAAGCCACTGAGAATGGATTACATATTGTCCATAAGGGATCTAATTTTGTTCCCTGTAAGAGTTTAATTTGCATTTGAAAAGTCAACATTGAGATTAATTGCCAATCTGAGTGCAAGCCAAACACCACAAAGTTTTATACGAGGTTTCATTAGTACCCAAGATCTGGGGTTGGGAGTTTGATAATCACATGCCTTTATGTTGATAGTCACTGCTTTTTTAAAATCCAGTGGAAATTTTGGTGATTTTGACTTAGTACTCCACTCTCCTCTCAAAACATACAAACAACAAAAACCTAGGTACAATCCCAAGATTCAGCTGGTATGATGCACAAGTTATCTGGAGGAGCATGGGATCCGCATGACGTGAATTCTGTAGCTGCAACTTCTGAATCATCTCTCCAGTTTTGGGATGTGAGAACGATGAAGTATGTTCCTAAATTCATTCTTTTACTCGTTCATTTTGAAATTCATTGTATTTGTTATCATCCTTCCATTTAAGTAAATTACTCGTCGCATTTCAAGTTCAGGATCTAGTGTGCTGGAAGAGGGATAAATATTCCCTCAAACCAAGTAGTTTTTTTGTTGTTAATCAGTACCTGTTGGAATTTCATGTCTACTAATTGGATTATTTAAATCACAGGAAGACACTTTCAATTGAATGTTCCCATGTCCGCAGTGTTGATTACCATCCTAGAAAGAACAACATACTTGTAAGAGTTGAATTTTGTGAGCCTCATTCTACTGATACATGTCTTTATACCTTCTATTTGGTTTTATAATATCTGTGTCTGAGATGGTATATATTGCTAAAATTTTCTGAAATTCACCCAATGATATGATATGGATTGGCAGCATTTGTTGTTGTCATTTAATTAGAGATACAAATATGCACATTACAGATTGCTATTTTTGTGTCCTAGCGTCAAAATACATTAATTTTTATTGATGGGTTTGATCACTTTGATTATTGATCGAGTTACAGAAGAAACTGTCTTCTAGAGTGTAGAATTCGACGTCTTTTTGTTCATGTTGGAAAAATTGAATTGCTATGTTATTTACAGGTTACAGCAGAGCATGAGTCAGGGATACGCATTTGGGATCAAAGAAAACCAAAAGTTCCAATCCAAGAGCTTCCAGGCCACACACATTGGTACCTATCATGTATA
>Ga0228711_1000322_pt1 | contig 53881 bp, 25 predicted proteins | sample MedpolnodulmetaG_2_FD_177996 | JGI IMG/M metagenome (GOLD analysis project Ga0228711, IMG submission 177996) | Root nodule microbial communities from Medicago polymorpha collected in Santa Monica, California, United States - brown nodules | ecosystem: Host-associated > Plants > Roots > Nodule... | reverse complement strand
AAGCCTTGCAAGAATGAATTGAAAGGAAAAGATTCAATACAACTTTGTGATTTCTCACCAAATGTGGAAGAATCAAGACTTCTATCACTCTCACTCTATGAAGACCAAGCCCTATCTCTCTCTCTCTCTAAGTATCTAAGTATTTTTTCTGTCAAAATAAAAGCATGCCTTCAGAAATGATCAAGGGCTCTATTTATAAGCTTTCTCATCTGCATCAACTCGCCTCGCGAGTTCTTCTACTCGCCATGGCGAGTTGAGGTTTCTTCCCCATTGGGTTTGTGCCACGTCATCCTGGGGAGCTTTAACCGCCCTTGCTCGCCTCCCAAGTAACTCCACTCGCCATGGCGAGCAAACATGAGCTTCTGCCTATTTTTTCCTTTGGCAACTCGCCATGGCGAGTTGAGTGCGAGCTGGTGGCGAGAAAACATGCCTCTCTGCCTATTTTTCCCTTTGTTAACTCGCCATGGCGAGTTGAGCTACTTGGGAGGCGAGAAAACATGTTGTTCTGCCTATTTTGGCCTTGTTGCACTCTGTTTCCTGTTTTTCATCTTTGCTCAGTGCCTTGAGTAACTTTCCTGCAAAATTAGGTAGAGTAAGATAGATAAAGCATAAAAGGATTAAAATCAATTATCTCTCGGCTTTTTTCTTAATAACTTGCAAAACAAGTTACAAAAGTGCTATAAATCTTCATTAGAATTACTACTTCCTGGCATTTATCATATATCATCTAATAGATTAACCTTTAATTCCTTTTAAAATTTTACTTGTTGAATTAGTTATCCTATTTCATATAATAAGTTTACATACCAAAAATAATCAATATAAATTTAACATAAACATTGCTCTTGCTACCATTTTGGAGGGATTTTGAATATGTCTATTTTATTTTAATTGGTTTTTTTAGAGGTTTTAATTTATTTTTTTTTAATAATTTTAAAAATGCGGTGAGCGTGGATCGATTTTAATTGGTTATTTATTTAGTCATATTGGGTGTGCTATACAATAATGAATGTGTGAACACCGCTTTTGATCCTTGCAGTACCGTGCATATCTGATCTTGGTACCCATGAAAAGAAAGTTTAGATTTTATCTTTTCTAGTATTCGTTTTTGTTCGTACATGCTTACTGAAGTATGTACACTTGTGAATTCTTTTCATTATATAGACTAATCATGTTAAAATATGGTGTATGTTAAACTTTCTTTAGACTTTAACTTTTAAATCTGCGGAAAGCTTTGATGAGTATGACCAACAAAGATAAGTTATAAAACTTTGTTTAATGAGAATTCATTAAAAGATATGAGTTTTATACAACTATGAGTTTCCTTCAATCCATCAAAATACACAGTGAGTTCCTTTGATTAGGTCTAACTCTTAGCATAAAATTTAGAAATTCATGGTCAACAAGTATTGTTAATATAATAGCAAAGGATGAGAGTTATAACGCTAGAAAACACACAATAATAGAGATACAAGATTTATCAACAATCGTAGTTAATTTTTTTTTTAACTTTAATTATATAAATGTATTATATTTATAATATCGTTTTACTTAAACAATTTATATTTTGATATGAGATGTTACCCGCGCAGACAAAGAACTACGTACACCTCATCAATAAACTCTCACATAAACATCTATTTCATACATTAATCTTTGATATTATTTTATTTTTTAAAAACGGTTAACAAACAAACACAAAATTTAACAGTCACTTTTGTGTAATTATAGTAAATATCATTAAATTATAAATTATATAATTCAAAGTTGCATTTTATTTGTAAAAGCAAATGTGTTTATGGTATTGCATAACATATTTCATGGGTTCCCCTTAAAAGATGAATGATTTTCGTGTTAGTATCAAATGTAGAAGATTTATTTGGTTATTCTTTATCGCTGACAAAGTTGATAGAGTCAAATATCTTTTTGAAAAACTCATAATCTCATGGATCTATGAAGAATATTTTCAATAATTGAAAAAATGTCTCCGCCTTGAAAAACAAAGAAATTAATTAAAAATAAACCATCAAACACATTAATGATTGCTTCAATTAAAAATGTGTTTTTATATCATTTTATATTTATCACATATATAAACAACTTTTCAAATATAAACAACTTTTAAAAATGTAATAATTATTCCCTAAAAAAAATGTGTTAATTATTGCCTCCAATTTCAAATATAAACAATTTTTCACTCTTTAGTCCTATTGAGTAAATGATGTATGTGGTATCAATTATATATACCACATACAACTTTTATTTGAAAAAATTGTTTACATTTGAGATTGGAGAGAGTAATAAATTAATGATTAATGTTGTAGGTACATCATAATAAATCATGACTTTGCTAAATTAATTATCCTTAGTCTTGATTTTTTTTTTGGTGCAACTATCCTTAGTCTTGATTTGTTAATTAACTTTGTTAAAATAATTTCCCTTAGTCTTGATTTGTTAATTAAATTTATACAACCCGAATTCATTCTCTAAAGTGAGTGATCAATTTTTTAGCCTACTTCTCCTAGATTCGGTTCAAAATCTATCATTGACTTGTTTAAAAAAAAAAACTATCATTGATTTGTTAATTTAACCTATTTAAAGTGATTTGTAGAGTATGAAATGAATAATATCAATGGTAGAGTGTGAAATGAACAATATAAATCGTTAATTAACAAAATGAAAGGTATATGTTGTAGGTATATCATGACAAATTATGACTTTGTTAAAATAACTATCATGCCTTGATTTCTCAATTAACTTTATACGAGTCGAATCTATTCTATAAACTGAGCAACTCGTTTTAAGGAAGCCAAATCAATTTTTAAGCCTCCTTCTCCTAGATCCGGAGCTTACCACCAAAAAGAAATAGAGAAAGAAAAAAAAAACTAACAACTTCACTCATTCGAGAGATTGAATATTTTCATTGTAATATATATAATATTTTACTAGCAAAAAGACGGGCATTCACGTGTCCGTCTTTACACTCTTTTTATTGCATTGACGCATGTAAAGTAGAGCCGTCAAAGAAGCCCAATAATCAAAAGTCCCATCATTTGAGCCCCATTAAAGCCCTATAATTTCAGGCCCCATACTATATAAGTTTATTTTAAGCCCAGCCCATTATCTAGTATCTGTTTTACTGGCCCCAATTGAGAGGGCTTAGGAGCTCAATTTTACTATTCATTTTCACTCAATTTCTCAATCAGAAATCTCAAACCATCTTCTCCTCTTCCGGCGAAAACTCTGAATTCCCAAATCACTGACGGTGCCGGAGCTCCTTTTCCGGCGAGGTTTTATCTGCGGCGACCATTCTCATGCTTCAGGTAATTTTCGATAGCGATTCCGTTTATGATTCTTATTGCATCTTCGATTCTGTTTTTGATTCAGATTAAGATTCTGATGAGTTTCAAGGTTGAAGAATTCGAAACTCGAAATTGTTTGTTATTGTTGTTGTTCAGTTTTGCTTGCTTATCCGTTCTTGTTCTTTTAAACTTCTTCGAACGATTATGTTCAGATTCCCTTCCAATGTTTTTGCTTCTGCTTATGATTATAGCTTATAGCTCATGAGTATAGCTTATGCTTATGCTTATGGGTCTGATTATATTATAGTTTATGATTATAGCTTATAGCTTATGGTTATGCTTATGCTCATGCGTATGATTATAACATATAGCTTATAGCTTCTGCTTATGATTATAACATTGCCAATTTACAGATCCAGTATGATTGTAAATTTAAAATTGTTGCATATTTAAAGTAACATAGGATTTGGAAATGAGGGGTAGGTATACATCATCACTTAATTCAATGAATGATAATGTTAATTGAATTGGAAATTGTAAGGTTTTGTGAATATTTATATGTATGTCTTTGGTTTCGGTCTCATTGTCTTTGATACTTTCACTTTCCTTTTGTTCCACCTCAACACCTGAACTTACATTGTCAACATTGTTGTTTATGTCTTTGGTTTCTGTCTCATTTTCTTTGAAGGTGACGCCAGATTTCTTGCGTTGGAGGATGGTGGTGTTATCTGAAGCAACATCATGTTTAGATTTTCCACAACCCATTTTGTTGATTTATTCAATTAAATATAAATATTCTACCTTTGTGTGAATTAATTGATTTTGAGAGAGAAATAAGAAGAGAATGAATAATAAAATGTGGAGTTACTCTCTCTTATATAATAGGAACATTTGAAGAGATGATGATTTATTTTGTTATGTGTTCTGCTAGCGTTGTATCAAATTAAGGTTTGCATGGGTGTGCTTAGGTGTAATTGAACTATAGCAGTTTTTTTTTGTTCTGCTGTATACTATAATTGGAGTTTTGTATTTTATTTGTGTATGTTAATTGAAGTGTAGGGAATGCATATAGTTTGAAGAAATGATTCTGTGAAGGTCTTATACTCATATTTTTGTTCCTTGATAGATACTAGATAGATCCCTCTATGTAGAATTTGGGATTGGTTGGTGTTCTTATGGACTACATGTAAATCTCTGAGAATACAAAAGTGTTTTATGAGTTCTTTCCTTATTTTCTGATTGATATGATTTGATTAAACAATATATATGAGTGGTGAAAGTCTGTAATCTGTGCATTTGATAGAAACAGACCTGTCAATGAAGATTGAGACTGTGATTTTTATTCTTAACTTGATAAGTATTCAATTTAATTTATTTTCTTAGTGGTCTTGATGAACTACTCTACAAATTATTATTTCATTTTTCATTTTATTTTGCTTCTTATTTTTCTACGCTCAATTATTTTTTATATGCTATCCATTACCAGTAATGTGTATCAATCTAACATGGAAATTGGGAAAGTAATGAGTGATTTAGCTACATAGCACCAACATGTCACATTGATGTCATGTCAGTGTCTGACTCTAACACGTGTCATTACATTCAAATAGTTGTTTTCTCAAATTATTATCGGTGTGAACATGTAATGTTTTACATGCTTTGCTCATTGTATATATGATATTCTTCAATGGAAGAAAAATGTGGTGACTTGAAAAATGTTCCAAACTGAATTAGAATCAGTTGACCAAAGCACTTCCCTTTCTCAATCACTATGTGAGACCAACTCATTGTCCAGAGAGGGAGACAAGACCAAGAAATCGAAGATTGCAATTGTAAGTTTTATAGCATTTGATCATATTCATAAACTTGACATGTTTGCCAATGCTTTGCTCGATTTATCTACGTTTGCCAATGTTTTGCTGGATTTATCTGTCCGAAACTGAATGCACTAAGTTCAGAACTTGAATGAGTTTGCATGAATGAATCAGATTTATGACTCTGACCATATTTTTTCCATCCCTTGAATTAAATTGTTCAAAAGTTAGTTTGTGCTTGATGCTGACAGGTTTCATGAACTTTATGAATCACATGATCATGTTTTATATTTCAGCTGCATTGTTTTGATGGGTGTTTTTAAGAATAGTACAAATTTTATTGTTTGTCTTAAAATGGAAATGTGTCATGAAATGATCATTTGTTACTCTCTTTGTTTCTATAATACTACTGTCATGTTTAAAGGTATTAAGTTACTCTCTTTGTTTCTGTAATATTCAATTATAGAGGAAAACAATCTGATCTGGTTTAGTATTTCAATGCAGAACTGAGGTAACAACTTTCTGTTAATTGATTGCTGCAAATTGTATGTTGTTATGTTATTGCGTTGAAATGTTTTGCAAATGGATTGGCTGCATGTACTAAATCGCGAAGACCCGTGATTCTGTCATGTTACTATTGGATAGGCTAAGAATTATCTGCTTCAAGTGTAGTGTATGATTGCTGGATGTATCAGTATTTGCAGGAATATTGTTGGATGCTATTTTATACGGTTTAGTTGTATGAATTGTTTGGATTAAATCATTGTTGGAAGCCTTGTAGATACATTTGTTAGTATCACATATCAGTGTTGCCTGGTTTTTTTCACATTCTAGGAGTGCATCCATTTCATCACCAATTGTATCTCTTAGTTTTCTGCAACTATTTACACATTTTTTTGGCCATGTTTATTATGCTTAGTCTTTACTCACTTCTAATGCATTTTGTATCTGATACATTAGGAATTGCAAGATTTTAAAACATGGAGCTCGAGTAGTGGATCTTTTCCTGGCAAGAGTGAATTAGATGTATATTTTGAGGAAGAATCTATGCAGCTTGAAGAGGAAAACTCTGAGGATTTTGAGGTGCTTCTTTATTGGAAGCTTAATGCAAAAAAGTATCCAACACTCTCAATAATGGTGCGTGACATTCTTACCATTCCAATCACCACCGTGGCTTCAGAATCTTCTTTTAGTATCGGAGGACGCATTCTCACTAAATATAGAAGTTCTACACTTCCAGAACATGTCCAGATGTTGATTTATGCTCGTAGTTGGATGCATGGTTTTTCTGAAAATCCTAATGGTAAATCTCCAACTAATTATTTGCTTCTGCTTCTGCTTTAAAATTAGATCGAGTTAAGTATTATTAGAGACTGTATCAGGTTGTGCAACACATGTTAATATTTCCATTTGCAAGAACCAATATTGATGATAAGAATGCAGGTGTGAACTGAAATGTATAGTTGTCATTTAATATTTGATAGAAGGTCACCTGGTTTGGTTGTTTAATTAATTTTGTTTTTTGTTTTGTTTTTTTAAGATGAAGATGATGATGGAAATAATGAGGAGGAATGCAATATTGAAGCGATGGTGACTCAAGATGTGGGTGGATTGCAAGATTGAAATTGGCATTAAATTAGTTTTCATTTTTTTTTAAAATTTTGGATTGTAATTTTGGTTGTACTTTATTTTGAGTCTAGTTTTTACACCGTAGATTCTTGCTTCAAAGTCAAAATGGTTGACTTGACGAAAGCAAATTTAAAATTCAAATTAGCTTAAGATTATGATGATTAATAGTATTAAACAATTTATGACAATTTTACATTTTTTTCTAGCTTGTTTTCATAAGCACTTATAATGATAAGTGATTTTTCTATAAGTTGCAACCAAGTTGTTTATCCAAAAAAAAATCAGGAAAAATATTGAGAAAAAAAAATTGGATTTTTTTTTTAATGGAAATGGGGCCAATTTTAGGCCCCCTTAATATATAAGACTTACTATTTTGGGGCTTATAAAAACAAGGGCTCATTAACTTGAAATATTTTAGGCCCTCGTGTCAAAGGAGCTGGGGCCCAAATTTGCAAGGCCCCATAAATTGACAGCTCTAATGTAAAGCACGAACGGTATTTTATATGAAATTTTGATTTTGATTAAAATTATAAGTATAAATATTTGTAACTTTTAAATTGTAGCAAACCCAAAAACATGTTTATCTTTTTCAACAACAGTAACTTAGCAAATATAGTAAAAATCCATATCTTTTTTAATATAACCAATAATATAACATTTACATAGTCCTTCAAAGAAAATATAACATTAATATAGGAAAATTTGTTTAAGGATATAATTGAAATTATAAAAAATTCAGCCCAAAATCTCTATCCTCTTCATATATAATATTGTTCCTATTGTAGTGATATATTTCCTATTTTAATCGGATTTGATTTTTTAAAATTTAAAATAATATTATTAAAGGATAAAATAGTTTAAATGAAGGGTAAAATAGGTAATTAAAAAGTCAACCAAACTCGTGTATTTTAAGCATATATATAGTATAGATTAAGTGTAGATAAATATGTAATACTAGAAGTGTGGGGAAATTTTTGCAGTATATTTTATTTTCCTGAGTCATGTCCTAATCTATAGAAAAATTGGTAAAAATTTAATATTTGGACTTGCAACTTAGTACTTCGTATATATGTGGTGTGACTTTACTTGTTTGTGGGTATAAATTTTTTACAATTTGTGTACCCTAAATGTTACCCCATTCAAAGTCCATTGTTATTATGGATAAATACTCATTCTCAATATTTGGACTTACAACTTAGTACTTCGTATATATGTGGTGTGACTTTACTTGTTTGCAGGTATAAATTTTTTACAATCTGTGTACCCTAAATGTTACCCCATTCAAAGTTCATTGTTATTATGGATAAATACTCATTCTCTTTTAGTATTTGTTTTTGTTCGTATATGCTTACCGATGTATTTACACTTACGAATTCTTTTAATTATACAAACTAATCTTGTTGAAATGTAGTGTGTGCTTACTCAAGTATATGCTTACAATGAACATTTCTAATGGCGAAGTCCTTGAAAGGTGGAACATCAACATTTAGATCGACGATGGCATTATTGAGAAGGGTATGTCGAGGGAGAAGAGTGACAATGAATTCATGAGAGATATACAAGTCATTATTAAGCAGATTGCTTTGAGTATCACCTATTTGGATGAACATCTTTTTATTTTATTTTGTGTTATGATATACTAACACATACCAATTGGGTTGAGAGTGATCCTAAGTTGACTTTGAATCTATAGATGGTGAAACTTGATTCCTATGATATTAAGATTCACAAGGTTGACACACTTGTTTCGTACAAGAATGTCGAAAGGAATGAGCAGTAAAATTGACCTGCATGTGTCCTTTTATTTTCATGTTGTTATGTTTATGTGTTTTTTTTCTTTCAAATCAAGTGAATTGTGTGAGTTGTGAATTTTTCAAATCATGTTGTATTGAAGTATGATTTGTAGTTATGTTTTAACATTGACTTTGCAAGTTTTTTTCAAGAAAAATGACAAGTTAAGTTACTGGATATCTTCCCGACATTCAAGAAATTGAAGTAGAAGTTGACACTAGGCAAAATGAACTAGTTGTTGAGATGGACGAGCATTTAAGAACTAGTTGTGTGTTAGATAGAAATAAAATAAAATAAGGTTTTGAGGGTACATTGAGAATTGAACGTGAGAGTTTGATGGCATTTTAGTCAACTTACCACTTAAACTTTCCACACACACAAGAGTTAGTCAATATAAGTCAAAATAGTGGTCCACACCTTCTCTCATTTTCTCTACGATCAAATACCCAAAAAAAAATCCTTCATTCTTTGTTTACTTTGTGATCAAATTATATATGCGAGTCAATTCTCACCCTCTAATCATCTTGATATTCAATTAATGTAGATTGGATCATAAAGAGAGAGCGCTCGTGGGTTATGAAAGAGAGGAGGAAATTCAAGAGTTAGGGTTCAAGAAGGCAAATAGACTAAATTGGGGAAAAACTACATTTCCATGGAATCTATAAGAGAAGAAAGAGTAATTGGGATCATGTACCGTCAATATCTTCATAGAAACAAAGGTGGATACCTCTCTCATTTCTCATGCATGTATTAAGGGTTTAATTTGAAAATCTGAGGATTTTAGTTAAGCTAGTTAATCCATAAATCATGCGTATAGTTTTAAGTAAATATGCCTATGTATGTTAATGTGTATGCTAATGTATTGATTAAACGTGTATGATACATGCCATGATTTGTTTTCATTTGCACTAATTGTTTGAGATAGGTTTACGCATCATACAAAACCCCAAGATGTTGAAAAATCGTACAAAAACAATGAGAGAAGGAATGGAGTAACATTACTACATTTGACTTTCTTAACCAGTGCCCCGGGGACACTGGTTAACATTTTGCTTTACTTAAACCACCATAAACGTTGAATTTCATCAAGTAGAATATGAGTAATCTTGGTTACAAGTTGGATAAAAGTTTCTACCCTATTTCTGTACGTGTACATGTTTTCTAAAATATTTTGTTTGAAATTGAGTTAATGTATACTTTTATTTGAATTTTAACGAGTAATAAAGTAATTGAAACGTAAAAATTCAAATGTGTTGTTATGATTAGAGTTCGTCAGTCATAATATTCCAATGTGTTTTAAGGTGATGAAATGTAGAGCATTTGTTTTTAGAAACCTTAAACCTGTTCGGGTCGGGGTTGCAGAAATACCCATATTTTATTTTATAATATTAATATACTAAAATAGAAAACGAAAAGGAAAGAAAGTAATAAGAAACGTTTCATTCTTTCTTCTTCGCGTGGCACGACAGGATTTGTCACTTCGATTGTTAATTCCACTACACCACCGCTTCAAACTACTGCGCGACCACCACTCTCTATTTCCATTATGGCTTCAACCACTTGCCTCCCAAGGTTCTCTCAACGCTTCATTCTTCCTAGATTTCTATAATTATTGTTTCTAAATTAAATGAATTTTCAGTTTTTTCCTTTTTATCAATTTATCTTGTTCGCTCAACGTTGTCATTTATTTCAAAACTGAAAATATCTTAAACGGCATTCATTTCAAAACAGAGGAGGTAATTTAGTGGCCCATTATATTCTGAAAATTACTATTATACCCTTAACCTTATTTCAAAATTACAAACATGCCACTCGAGTTTTCTTTTCTGAGACACGATATCATCTTCTCCCTCTGCGACCTCCGTCGATCTCCCACCATCAACCACTCCGCGACCGTCGCTTTCTCTAACTCTCCATTGAACTCGAAGCCCACACTCATCTCGATCGTCTTCTTCTCTTCTCTCTGTATCAATCTCTGATTCTTCTCCATTTGTCTCCATCTCTCCCACGAACCCTAAATGAGTAAGTGTAAATTATTTTTTGTTTTTGTTTGGTAATGATACTACTTCGATTTCCTATTATTTGTTGATGAATTTGGTATTCAATTTCAATTTTTCTATTACCCTAATCAAAACAAAAGGGGAAAATGAAAAAGTAAATCACAAATTGTAATGTTGATTTATATTAGTTTTAAATTGCTTGCTTTCTGGTTCTTACCATTTAATACTGTCAGGAGCCTCACAAAAATTTCTGAGTGATACATAAGAAAGGGTAATAATAATATATTTGAATGAAATAATTAAGACAATGTGCCATGTAGACCTGTAGAATGTTGATATATACATCTTTTAATCAAAAGCTTCCTTAGGTAGTTAGGTTGAAATCTTTCTTCTTCAATTGTAATTGTAATGTTGATTCATAATAGTTTTAAACTGCTTGCTCATACCATACCAAAACATAGTTTGATTGCTTGATTGCCTTATTAGGTAAGAGCTATGATGATGGGGAGATGACAATAGTTTTGTGGGACATTAATGTTGTTGTTGCGGCTGCTAGGTGTTGTCTGCAGCTTGTGTTTTGTTACCTGCTCATTGGGATTTACGGGAGCATACTGATATTGGTTTTTTTTTTTCTTTCTGTTTTTAGACTTTTGTTTTGGAGTTTTTTAGGGTATTAGGCAAGCATAGCAGTTGTTGTTGTTGTTCGTCGTTCTATCTTTGGTATCTTGCTGAGTCTGTTTCTGATTCGTATAAGGCATAAAGTGGAAGATCATCATTTTTTGGTTTGGACCTCTAATATCAACTTGGTTTTGATAAAGCATTTTGAGCTATTTCAAAGTTTGAAATATCAGTTTGTTTTTGCTCTCAGATTGGTCTCGGTGGTTAGGAAGTAAAGTGGATAAAAGCATCTCTTGATATCATGTTTGTGAATTTGGTTCAGGAAGCAATTTAGTTGGTTGGACGGTCTCTATATTGAGTACTTCTATTGCATTTCCTTTTACAATTGGCATCATGTTTGTAGATTCTGTCATGCTTAGGTTGGACGATAGACTTGGTCTGGCTTCTTTATGTATTTGTACAATTGGCATCAGTCCAATCCTCTACTTGCTATGTCTTGTTTGTTCAGGTGGAGTGCATTAATAAATTCGCCGTTTTAAAAAAATAGGATTTATATATTTTAGTTTATTTGATAGCGGCCATCCCAAATTTTTTGGTCTGGCTCCGCCACTGAATTTACATGCACACACACATATATATACACCGACACCGGACACAAAATGGATACATATACGGACTCCAATCACGACACTGATGCTGACATGCTGACACCGCTAATAATTTGAAAAGATTATGTAATTCAGAATAATCATATGTGTCGGTGTCGTGTTCGAAAGCTGTCGGACACGGAGGAGTGTGTTGGACACGGAGGAGTGTCCGTGCTTCATAGATACAACACATCCTTCCTACCATCCTTATGTTTTCACAACATTGTTACATACAAATATAATAAGGAAAGGCTAACAATGTGCCTTAATGTATTAAAGACAAAAATTTTGTATTGAAAATTGTGCATTTCATGCTCAAAAAGTTAAAAATTGTTTTTTTAGGATATAAATTACTATCTGTGGATTCATTAATGTTAACATGTGCCCTTAAAATACAAGTTAACATGACCCATAACATAAATAACTTCACACATCATTTTTTGTTTTTAACGCTCGTTTAGGAGTGGAAGCAGACAGGTAAGTCTTTCATTTGTCTGAGATAGTTGCTTGAATGCAATAATCTAGAGTGGACCCTTCAATGTGGTTTGGTTTGATGTTAGGTTTCAGTGAGTCAGGGTGATTTTAATTGTTGTCTTTTATTGGGCAAATTTCATATTTTTATATTTTACTCATGGTCTAATCATTGTCTTAATCATGTGATATAGATCAGTCCATTCAAACAGCAACAACAACTAATCATAGTCAGCAGCAGAATGAGACAGATATGGTATGTGGCAACTTTCTTGACTTTATCAATGAATTTGGATGTCTCTTTCTGTTTCTCTCAAAATTTTATCTTAGACCCCTTCATCTCTTTATTAAATAAGTATCGCAAATCTTTGCTAGAAAAATGTCAGTGTAGTTTTAAATTGCTAAATGCATTGTTTAGGTGTGATGGCTCTTCTGTTCATAATTATAAATAAGATAAACTTGTAGTTTGACAACAATTAGCAAGAAGACACTGATTTTGTTACAGCATGGTGAACACAGACAAGTCACTCTTTGGACCTTATAGTTGTTTATTGATACATATCATTTTCAAATTGTTCCTGATTGGAATTTGATTTTGTAATTAATGGGGTAAGCAGTTTTTATTTTGCTGTTATACCTTTTTTCTAATGATGTCATCAAATTCTCTACAATTTTTTTCATTCTTTCTGCAGGTTCCCATAAAAGATTGTACCCTATCTGATTTGACATCACTGCATACCTTTTCTAGAGATGTTAATGCTGGCTTTGCAGGTGAGGTAGATCAAGAGTCAGTTTGAAGAAATTGTTTTTATTATATACACTTGATTGTTATTTTTCCTATAAGATACTAGAAAGAAAGGGAAAACTGATTCTATTGATTCTTTTTGATTATGTTAGAATGATCACAATTATGTTACAAATGAAGGAGCAACAATTTTAGATAGCTACCCTCTTAACTTACACCAGCAGGTTTATCCTGCACTCAGACTGAGTGGACAACTCTCATGTAAGAAACTGAATCAGTCACATTGAGCTTCGAGAGTAGGAGCCGAAACTTGGAGGTAGAAACAAGCAGCCCACTAATTTTCACCAAGACCATTCAGGACAATAAGCTGCTTTGGCAGAACCTTTTCTCAGACAAAAAGTAAATTCATCTCCATATCTTTTGTCCTAACGTGGAGAATAGGATTTGAGCCAACAGTACTGCAAATTGGTTGTCCCAAAAACGGAGGGAGCAAGGCGTGTAACACATAACTCAGTGAGTAGTGTTTGAACCCAAAGGAAATGAGCTTTGACTTGAGCAAGGTTGCAATATTCCGCTTCAATACTTGATTGACCCACACCAAACTGCTTATGGGACCACCAAGAGATGAGGTTGGGACCAAAGCAAAATCGATGCTACCCATGAAGTAGAGTGCTTGTCATCTGGGTCTGCAGCCCAGTCACCAAGATCACAAAAGGCCTTGAGGGAAAGAGGCTTGTGAATAGAGGCAAGATAAAAGCCGCACCCAAGCTGAATAATACCTTTAAGATAGCGAAGAATACACTTGACAACAACCCAATGAGACTCCAAAGGACTAGCCACGAACTAGAAAACTTCGTTAACAGCAAAGGAAATTTCAGACACGTATTGGCAGCATACTGTAGAGTACAACCCATAAACCTGTACATGAAGGGATTTTGTAACCCATCAGACCAAGATCTGGAAAGTCTGAGACCAGATTGCAGATGAGTGGAGATGGCATTGGACTCAAGCATGTTGGTCTTGGAAAGCATATGGAATACCATGCTTCTTCATCAAACTTATAGCCGCCTTCGTTGCCGGGAAAGAGCCTCACTGCTTCCATTGGTGGAATAACCTTAACCGCCTTCAATGTGGAGCCTTAGGTTGCATCATTGTAGCTTTGGTTCGCCTACACTTATAGTTTCAATCTCTGGCGCGTGTAAGCCACACACCACTGTGTTAGGCACCTTCTATGAATAATCAACCATAGACTAGGTTGCTAGCCACCTGCCGTTATGTTTCAAGTGTTATTTTGAGCAGATTCTAGCTCCTTTTATGGCTGTTTGAGAACACCCTAATTCCTTCCTTTTGAGATAAAGGACACATCTCTAAGCCTAGTTTTTAGTTATGGCTCAAGGGGTTTGCAAGTTTTTATCGATGAAAATCATATTTTACGACCTCAAAAATAGATATGAAGCTGTTTTGTGACAATAAATCAACCATTAGCAATGCACAGAACTTGGTTGAGTATGTTAGGATGAAACACAGAGATCAAGGGTAAACTAGAAAAAGGTTTTATAAGGCTTCAATTGACACCAAGTGTATTCCTACAAAGCGGTTTTAAGAGATTGCATGTTGAGAACGATAGATATAGATATTCATTCACAAGCTTGAGGGAGAATATTGTATTATAGGAAAATATTGTTTTATAGATTTTATTTTCTCTAATTAGTACATATTGTATTTCATCTTTGCTTAGTTTAGGATAGCCGTTCATAGAGTTTGAGTTTTTTGTTTTGTTTTTGAAGAAGCCAAACCAACCCACCGAAATTGGCACCGAGGAGAATTGAACTTGAGACCTTGCAATAAGCACACTCCAAGGTCACAAGCCAACACCACCAGGTCAACCCAAGTGGGTTCACAGGGTTTATGAGCTTAGTTTATATAGTTTAGCCTTTTGTACATTTGATCATATTAGTTTACTTGATTTTTTTTTTAAACCTTTGAGTATGATGTCATGTGATCAATGTTATGTTATCCCTTTATTCTTACTTTGCTGACTCTGCTCTTTATAATATATATCAGGGACAAATGTAGGTGTCGATAGGCATTGTATTATCCGGAAACTACCTGGTCTTTCTTACACTAGTTATTTTCAACAACCTGACGTTCATGAATCAGAAGCCATGCCTTATCATTCGTCAGTATCAACTTCTGTTTGCATGCAAAATAAATCTGTCAGTTCTGTATTTGCAAAAAATGATCCAAAATCTTCAACCTTGGCAAATCAAAATAGCTCAAATTCTCCGCATACAAATGGCAGTATAACCAGCAGGTTATCCAAAGAAATAGAAATTCTAAAAAAGGTAATCAGCTGAAGATTAAGATGTTTCAGATATTTTTAAGAAATCAGTAGGTATCGCTGCTAGTTGTTTATATATTCATTTTGTGGAGTGGTAGAGTGTTGTATTTATGATGAATGCTATTAAAAAAAAATTATGATGAATGCCTAAAAAGGAATGATTCTTTTGTAATAAAAAAGTTATTATTCACCTTTGGAACCTCGTGAGCTTAGCTCACTTGGTAAGGGATAATGCATAATATATGCAGGGGCTAGGGTTCGAACCCTGGACACCCCACTTATTCACCTTTAAGGTGAATTTCTCTAGCCACTAGGCTACTTGGTAAAAAAAAAAGGTTATTACTCTCCTTGTTTCGTGTTCAATTATGTGGATAATTCGTTAAGGAAATTATTCTACTTGAGCTTGTTTGCCAACCTCTAGAATCGGTTATTTTTTTCTTCTTTCTTTTATCTGATTGATAAAAAAAAATATGAACTTTGTGTTATGTATTTTAGATTTTCATTGTAACTTCTGTAGAACTATGGTGTTTTGCTCAAGTGAATGTTTTATTTTGCAGGCTCCTCATTTGCATTCTAATTTTACAGCAGCCGCCCCTCCAAGAACCTACAACCAAACAGGAAATGTTCCATCATTTGCCAATACTAACTACAGACCAAGTACTTCCACTAACTACAGACCAAGTACTTCTACTAACTACAGACCAAACGGTGGAGTATCTAATGACAGGGTTATGTTGAGTGAGAAATTCAGAAACGGAGAATCTGAAATGTCAAAGGAAATTACTCGGGGTCCTCGGTTTCATCAAAGAAATTCCAATCCAGATTCATCAGTTGTTAAGGATGAGTTTGCATTCACTGTATGCAGAGATCAATATAACCTTCCAGATTTCCAAACAAAATATGAAACTGCTAAGTTTTATATGATTAAATCTTTCAATGAAGATGACATTCACAAGGGCATTAAATATGATGTTTGGACAAGCACTCCACATGGAAATAAGAAGTTGAACGCCGCATTCCAAAATGCAGAAGCTAAATTAAGTCAGACAGGCACACAGTGCCCAATCTTCCTCTTCTTCTCGGTGAGTTCAAATCTTTGCCCCAAAGTTTTCTCTTGTTTTTTCTTTAGAAGAAGTGTGATAATAAAAAAAGAAGATGAACATAATAGAAACTTTAGATATTGATACCTTGGAGGTAGTTTCTGTATTCTTTTCTTCTTTTTAGAGGTATGTTCAAAATCTCCTCAAAAAATGAACACCCTTTATATTTATGTCCAATGATTGGCAAAAATCAAATGCTTTCTTGGATTATCTGATTAAAATGTCAAGACAATTATTTGTTTTGTTCTAATTGTAATTGAAATATGAATACAAGAATATTTAATTTTGGTTCATGTCTTTCAAAATTATGTATCAGCTGATTTGCATTTCAGAACTAGGGGTTCATGTCCTCAAATCTTTATTTCCTAATTATTCAGTGGTCCTGGATGTATTTTGATGTCAAATCAGGTTAATGCAAGTGGGCAGTTTGTTGGAGTAGCTGAGATGCTAGGGCCAGTGGACTTCAAAAAAGACATGAAGTTTTGGAAACTTGACAAATACAACGGGTTCTTCCCAATTAAGTGGCATATAATAAAAGATGTTCCCAACCGCCAGTTTGCACACATTACCCTTCAAATCAATGAAAACAAGTGTGTAACTTTCAGTAGGGACACACAAGAGGTAATTCTTACTTTTTATGGTGTTAACAGGATTCCTCTTTCATGTCCGAGGGAAATAATTGTTGCATAACCACAAAAAAGTATGTGCCGCTCTGAATAACTAAAGCTGGGTCTAGTTTGTTCACAGATTATTGAAGAAATTAATGGGTAGGGTGTATTATCTGTTTATGGATACGACATAACTCATGCATGTGTCAATGTTTCTTTAAAACGACTAATTAGATTTCTATTATAAAATCTATTTAATATATCTGATCAATTATTACTTCATGCACCAATACAAATCCCCGTTCTGTTTTTTTCGGTTTTGAATGAAGTGTAATTTTTATTATTTCCTTTGCTTCCTCCATTAATTTCATCTTTTCTTTTGCTGGGCAGCTGCAAAGGTTGCTCAAATGCCCATAGATGATAGATAGGATATATAACATATATGTATATCAATGATGGCATTTACATTGATCATATGAATATTTTTATAGTTTTTGACTCAACTTCCGTTGGACACAATTTACCATTAAATTCGCAAATGTCTGGCTTTCAGATTACACTGAAGGAGGGCCTGGAAATGCTGAAAATATTTAAAAGTTATCCGGCTAAGACCTCTTTATTGGATGATTTTGATTTCTATGAGAATCGAGAGAAGTTATCTCGTTCCCAAAGGACTGAGCATACAGGCTCGAAACAGGAAGTGTACAATAATGACAGTTACCATGTAAGTTCTATTTCATTTGTCTAGAACACTTGTTAAATATTTCTGCAATTGTAACACATAATATGTAATTTGCAGCAAGTACACACAATTGTAGTTAGCTACTTAGCTCCTCTCTTGCATGCTGTAACTTTGTTCCTCTTGTGTGTTCTTATATTTATTTTTTCCAGAACACTGTGAAGGCAAGAGAGAGGAGAATAGAGATGCAATCAAGTGGTACCAATCAAGAAACTCTGGTCAATCTAACAAAGAATCTCTCTCTCAATCCCTCTGAAAGACAAGGCTTTAGCAGACAAGGCTTTAGATAGTCGGATTAACCGATGACCAAGAAAATACCAAAAAAAGGATGACCAGATTTTTTTATTAATTTATTTTATCTGTAGTTTGGATATAGAGCTTCCCTTATGCTCGACTATTATCTAATTAATTGTGTCAAGACGTGCACTGCTTTTCTATTACGTTAAGCTGTATGTTTATTTTATCGTGTTATAGTTTTTTTTGGAAAATACAACAATCAAATAAAGACTTTTTAACTTATAGTGTTCTTATTGCGGTAGAATTGTTCATATTATATTGGGATATAATATTATACTATGAAAGATAAGATTGTAGTTATAATAGTTTAAAATGGAGGAATAATTGTCCCCTCGAGCTTAACTCAGTTGGTAGGGACATTGCATAATTTATGCAGGGGCTGGGGTTCGAACCCTGGACACTCCACTTCTCCACATTTAATTGTGTGAGCTTTAGCCACCAATTAGACAAAAAAAAATAAAAAATGGAGGAATAATTGAAAGATAAAAAGTCAACTCAAAATCATACGCATACCCTTTATATATAAGTAGAGTTTGATTGCACAGGATAAGGGGTGATTAATGCACCACTTTAGTGAGTTTTACCAAATCTAATTAATGAGTCTTTATTTTGGATTTTTTTTTTCTTCCTTCTCTCCTCAATTAACTATAACACAATTAATTAACCTGACTTTTCTCATAAACCGTCTCTCTCCTATTTTTTTATGAAAGGCTCTCTTTACAATTTATTCTACTCAATTTTTTTAGCTGCTTTTTACATTATGCCACTCGACACCTTTCTATGCCATAACCAATATCATAATTTTTTTTTCTTTTTTAGGGGTGAGGTAGAAAGAAGTCCCAGTTCTTATGTAGATTAAATATACAAGGGGTGATTCCATTTGTTTATTTTCATTTATTGTAATGACCTTGTATATTGAATTACCATTATCAATCTCTCTCAGATTTCTTTGCAATTTATAATATGACTAATTTGACGAAGCTTCGTGCTGGTTTTGTTGAAAAGCATGAAGTAATTTCTTCCATATGTCGTGAAAAAAGCAAGGCATGATCATCACTGCACCTGAATTGTGTTTATGAGAAAAGCATAAAAATTAGGAGAGAGAGATGATTTATGAGAAAAGTCAAGCTAATTAATTGTGCTATAGTTAATTGAGGAGAGAAGAAAAAAAAATCAATTTTCAAAATAAAGACTCATTAATGAGATTTGGAGAAACCCACTAAAGTGATGCATTAATCACCCGTTATCATGTGCAATCTTGCACATGTTAGAAAATCCCATATAAGTATATTGAGTTGCAATTTTTACACGTTTATCCATAAGCCCACCACAATACATCTGCATTTCAACAATGTTCACGAGTCATTGAGTTGCAAGTATTACACGCTTTTACTTTCCACATGATTTTTTACTTTTACTTTTTTATGTAGTATTTTGGTTAGAATTTCACATTTAAGATAAATAAGTGGGGAATCATTTTTATTTGAGTCTCTATATTTTATCACATCTTACCTTTTCTTTTACTATCAAATTATACTTGAGTTTGTGTAAATTACTTAAACTTATTTTGCCACTTAGACTAAATTTGAATTGTAGAAACTCGGAATTGAGTTGAATTTATGTAAATGTATTTAAACTTACTTTGTCTAAATGTACTTGAATTGAACCATATTTACATAAACATGTTTAAACCGTAGGATTAAAAAAGAAAAGAAACAGCTTCAACCTTAAATGAAATAAATTTTGACATGAGGTGAGACGAGGACATTTTGGGAATAGTGTGTGTGAAAGGGGCAGAAATAACGGGAGGAAATGGAAAACCCTAAAACCCTTTTGATTCAATGACGAAACACACAGTTGAATTCGAAGAATGCAGTGATAACAATAGGCCATCAAAGATTTCAAAAATTGAAGAAGAAGAAGAGATGAACCAACATCATCGTAAAATCCAACGTTATTTGGTGGCAGTTGAGTACATTGGAACTCGCTTCTTTGGTTTTCAGAAGCAGCTCACTGACCGTACTGTTGCTGGTGTTCTTGAGGTAGTAACATAACAAATGTCCTTTTTGTGATTGTTTATGATGTTATGTTATTTGAATGTTTTCTTTTTTGTTGTAGGATGCTTTTTGTAAATTTGTTGGCCAACCTGTTTCTGTTGTCTGTTCAAGTCGAACTGTGAGTAATATCATTCATTCATTATTTCAATTTATTTATTTATTCATTTTTAACAACAAACAATTATTCCAGGATGCTGGAGTGCATGCCTTGTCAAATGTTTGTCATGTAGATATTGAACGAATCAGCAAAAGGAAGCCTGGTGAAGTGGTAACCAATTTTTATGACTTGTATTGCATCAAACTTTCTTTGATAAAACGTTGCCGTGTTTAGACATCTATGAAGCACAAACACAACTCACTGTGTCAGTGTTGGACAAGGATGCATGTCCGACAGTAGAGCACACCTGATCCAACAAGTGTCTGTGCTACATTATTAGACATAGTAGCTGTTAATATGTGACCATCTTGTATGGAAGCTGCTCTCTATCTGTTAAATGAATTTAGATTAAAGTTGTAAATAAAGCTATTGTAGCTTCTTATAACCATCTTCAATATAGTACTCTGTGCACAAGAGAAACAGCTTGCTTTGTCTTGTTTTGTTGTCAACATTCTCAGTATATTAATCTTGAAGTTGATGTCTTTCATACCGATGCTTACAATTTACTTCTTTGATAAGACGTCAGTTTTGCATTTTCCTCAGATGTGTATAGAGGAGGATGTGGGTCTCCGTGCCTTTTCTAATTTACCGTTTTTTCCATTTATTTTTTATTGGATTTAGAGTGGGCATTATTTCTCAGTAACTTGCTTCTTGTGAAAATACAGTTACAACCTCACGAACCTGCTGTGGTTAGAAGGGCTGTGAACCATTTCTTACAGGTGTGTTCTTCTTTGATTAGTAAATTCTACAATATTTGAATACAGCGCTTCTTCTATATGTGGTTAAATGCTTGATCTTGTTAAATGGTACAAAAGAAATTTCAAAGACAGGGTTCTACTTCTCTTTTCTCATCTCTGGTTATACAATTTTTTTTTTTTTTTTTGTGATTTGTCATTGTCATAATCATGTTTAATTTTCCTCCGAGTTAATGTCAATGCCAAATAATAACTGAATGGGAAATCAAACATATGTTTTCAATCCATGCTAGCTCTAAACAGTGTGTGTTTGCAATATCCACCAGTAACTCCTAAACCATGTGCTGGCTTGAAAAAGCCCATATAACTTGCAATTTACTTTTCGTCATCCTATGATTGAAAGTATTTCAATCTCAATCATATACATTTGTCTGCAAAGAGCATTATGTAGAGGCCAAAACATGGACCACTGCTCATTCATGATTTATAGCTTTTCGTCCTTTCACTGTGGATTTTAGTAATGCTTCTACCATTGCTGCAGTTTTTTTTTAAAGAGTAAATGTGTTGTTTGTAATAGCTTTCCATTGGTGTGGATTCTTATCTTTTATACTAAAATGAACTTGATTTTAAATTCAAATGTATATTTTTGAGAAGATAAACGAATTATTGAATATATTTTTATTCAAGCATAAGTGCCAATGCTTGCTATCAGTTTCACATTTGCTTAAATATGAAGTTGGAGTTACAGTTCTGAAAACCTAAACTGTTCCTGAAATTTCATTTATCAGCTGTTCCTGAAATTTCATCTATCAGCTGTTCCTGAATTTTCATTTAGCAGCTGATATCATTTTATCCTAATATGATAGAACATTACGGCGTAATTTGATCCATGTAGCCGGCCCCACTTAGTGGGATAAAACTTGGTTGTTGTTGTTGTTGTAGCTGATATCATTTTCAGAAAATTGTTCGTGCTCAAAAGATCCTGACAATTTTTGCTGCCAATATGATTTATTTTAGAAGGAAAACGGCGACTTAGCGGTCATTGATGTACGATGTGTTCCATCAGACTTTCATGCAAGATATAAAGCACAAGAGCGCACGTGAGTTATGCTTGCATTGTCTGTATTTTTCACAAATATACTTGCTGTATTATCTAGCATCATTGGCTTTTACGATTTCTATTTTATGACACTGTCATTTGCAATTGATATTTGTTGGATCATGAATGGAGGAGTTACTTGATATGTGAAATTTTATATAATTGTATATGATAGGGACAATTAAGAATATCACAGTAAGGCTGATCTTAGATTGTCAGATGATGTGTATTTTTATCTTGAATTACCAAAGAATTCTTTTTAATTTTTTATGATCATTTGTAATTGGTAATTATTTGTAACTTCCATTCAGATACTTCTATCGCCTTTTATCTGGGCCAGAGACTTTGTCAACCTTTGAGAAAGATCGAGCATGGCATGTACCTGAGGAGCTTAATCTTCCAGCAATGCAAGTTAGTTAAAAGTTACTTGTATTTGGTAGAATATTAACGCTTTCAGAAGTATCAAATGAGATGCGAGTCATTAATGATATCAATGCAGGAAGCATGCAAAGTTCTAGTTGGACATCATGATTTTAGTTCCTTCAGGGCGGCTGGTTGTCAGGTGGATTCTTTCTCCAATTTTGTAACCAATAACAATTTATAAAGATAAAATTCCAAGTTATCAGTAGTTTTACCCAAAATGGAACCTTTTTAACACATTGACCCTCTTCTGTATTCCTCTGAAGGAATGGGGCTTGTCCATCTATGTACATTGATTTGTTTGGTGAACTTCACAATTATCACATAGCAGTTATTATTACACTATCATTTAAAGGATTGATTTCAGTTTAATACTCCTTGTGTATTATTTCTAAAGTATTTTTTTTTACCATGTCCTCTTTTCTTTTCAAAATTAGAGGTCTGTTTTGAAGTTCTATATTGTATCATGCAAAGTTTATTTGAATCCGTAAAATCTGATGTATAATTTCCCTATTACAGGCAAAATCACCAATTAGATCTTTAGATGAACTCAGCGTCGTTGAAGTAACTCGAAGTCCATATTTTCCATCTGTAATGGATAGAGAAAATCCAATTAATGTCACTGATGATCTTCATTGCTTTCACAGCAACTCTGAAACTGTCATTCCTCTTAGCTCTAGTGCAAGAATTGATGAAGTAAGGGTATCAAAGGAAGATGTGGGATTTGGTAAAAGAAGGTATCATCGTTGTTTGGTAGTAACTGCACGTGCACGGGCTTTTCTTTACCATCAGGTTGGTATCTTCCTTTTAAATGAGGCTTCTAAGTTGTATGTTCTGCTTTGTGATTTCATCCTGCATGGAGACAATTCGTTTTGGTCTGAATATTGATGTTAATTCATTTCAGGTTAGACTACTTGTTGGTGTTCTCAAAGCTGTTGGCACTGGAAACATAACAGTTACAGATGGTAGGTACTCATCCCAGTTTTCTCTTATCATGTGGTAATATATATCCATAGGTATTTAACAATTTCTGTACACTTTTTTCAGCTAAAAATTATTTCACCTGTGTACCATTTCAGTTGAAAGAATTTTGAATGCAAAGACTGTTACAGCCGCAAGTCCAATGGCCCCCGCATGTGGTCTCTACCTGGGAGAGGTGAAGTACGATCTACCTAGTTAGTAGATGTTATGTGCTGTGATCCTGATTTGAGGCCTAATACCTCCAAGAGGCGAGAAAAAAATCTAGGGGCAAGTTTATAGGCATGAGTTGTTATAGCTGATATTAAAAATGTCGAATTGTAGGAATGAGCGGTTTTGAGAGAGTAATATAAGGACTGTAAAGTCCAAATTTGAAGGGTTGAGTGAATAAATATTTTTTCATCTCTTCTTGGAGGTACCTAGCCTCAAACCAGAAAACTGTTTTAGATCATAACAACTGGTGCTTTTATTGAGACAGACCTCACTGAGAAGGCTATACTGCAGTTTAGATCAACAAGGAACTCAACTGCAGTATACTTAAGTGTCGTATACTGCAGTTGTTGAGGACATCGACTCTTGCACTGTTATGATGAGTCTCATCCAAGGGACTTATAATTATAGGCAATTCTTTCACCTAATACATTAATCTTTTGGGATAAATTCTCCCTTTGGGCCTATGCTCATAACATTTTGAATCTCTAGGAAAGCGCTGCGGACTAAACTTGAGCTCGATATAGGTGTTAAACTAATAGACATTAGAAGTGCATTTGTTTCATTCAAGTCCGATGTGGATTATTTTTATTTTATTTTTACCCTTGTATCTTTCAAAATTTTCGGTTTTAATTTTTTTTAGGCTTAAACGCACTTTTGGCCCCTATGTTTGCCATCGTAGCAATTTTGGCCCCCTAACAAAAAAATGCAATTTTGACCCCCTAATTTTGCCATGTTTAGGGAAATATGTTTTTTTGGCCCCTTATCTTTACAAAAAAGTTGCACTTTTGGCCCCTTTTTTGGAACACGTGGCGGCTTCTCAGCATAGTTGGGAAAATTAGGGGGCCAAAATTGCTACGTTGGCAAACATAGGAGGCCAAAAATGCATTTAAACCTTTTTTTTAATATGTTAAGAGGTAGATATATGCAATTTGTTATTCTGCATGAAGATCTGGGATTCAAAGCAAATTAGTATATATCTGACAAAGCCAATACTTTATCATATCTGAGAAATGGATTTGACTGCACTGAAATGAACTACTTTTACGAGTAAGACGAGTAATATGATTGAGCTAATTAATGTCAACAAATTATAAGCGGTTGAGTATCGTTTTTTTTTTTTTTTGAGTTACAAAGTATCCGTTTTGATTAGTGTCACCGTAGTTAATAATTCTATTTTTCCATTTTTTTTTTAAAAGATCAGCTTTTAATATGATAAGAAGTATTAAAAAGAACAATAAGAGTGAATGTGAATGTATAGCACTTTTCTAGTTAAATTAACAACACGATTTCATGATAGCATAGTGGTAAATAATCCCTATTCTGAACAAGTTTTTTTACAATTTACGTTGCTATGGTAGAAAACCCAAGTGACTATATAGAAGCTTCAATTTGTAGGTTCGATGGAAGTTACAATGAGTAAATAAATACATGCTTAATTCTTATCACAAATTCAAAACAAACTGGGAAATGTTAAGCCGGAACTGGCAAATATAGTAGGTGTTGCATCGAAAATTGTGGAAAATACTTGGGTGCAGGGTTAGACCTTGGGGTGTACAAGGAGTTCAATGGAGTCGGACCTAAAAAAAAACAAAGAAATTATAGCCCAGTAGTACTACTAAGTACTACCCCATTAATTTTTTTTTTCCTTATTCTCTTTCTCTCTGATACCACACGTTTCATCACCATCAATCCATCAGACTTTCCTTTTCTTCTTCCCTAATTTGATTTCCCTTTCCTCTTCTGTTGTCTTGTTTTAGGCCAATTAGAATTGGGTTCTCTTTTGGTGTTAGGTGGATGTTTTTTTGGGAGGGTGGTTTGAGGTTCATCATGTATACTGTAGTGATTTCCACTTTTTAGTGTATCACATATATACGACGCCTTGTATTTATCTTTTAAATTTTTTAAATAGAACATTGTTCTTTAAAAAAAAAAAAACGTTTTTATTTATTACGGACAACCTCTTTTCACTTACAGAATTGAGCCTCTGGATTCGTTGAAACGACCCTGCTTGGGTGCCTTTGGCTTTGGTGCCATTGAGTGTCTTTAGTTCATTTTAGATAATAAGAATGATGGATGAATGATTAAAATAAATGATTTAGATGAGAGAGAATGAATTGCTAAGAAATTGATAGGCACAAAGACATCAATATCATCAAAGCCAAATGCCCCGAAAATTGTGTAGTCAATTCTTCAAGGGTCATATTAACCGGTGCCCCGGAGCACTGGTTAAGGAACCTAAAAAAGGAAATTTTAAAATAAAAATAACATTTTTTATGTTTTTTAGAAGTTGACAACACAAGTTCTAATGTAATACTTTTTACATTTGATTCTTTAACCAATGTTTCGGGGCACTAGTTAACATTTCTCATTCTTCAAAATTAAAAAGGTGTCTTTTTCAATTTAAAATTTCTTTTTTTTGTTTCCTTAACCAGTGTTTGGGAGCACCGGCCACCGGTTAACATGACTCTTTAAATCATATGCATTGAAAAATCACAGTAAATAATGTTTGTCCGATATGTAATAACAACAATGCTGAAGATCATTTTCATACGTTTAGGGATTGTATTGGAGAGCTAGGAGTTTTTGGCTCAGGTTCCTACAATTTATACTCTGAATTTTTTCGATCATATGGATTGAAAGAAGTGACTTATGTTGAAACTTAAAAATTCTGGTTTTGTTAATGGGGTTTAGAGGCCTCTTATTTTTGTGTTACTCTTGATAACATATGGTTAAGAAGGAACCAATTGGTATTTCAATAAATCAATGACAGCAACAATGCAGTGGCACATTGGATATTGCCGGAGGCTGGAGCGGCAGCACTCAATACATATGGTGCGGTTGCTCTTAATGGTACTTTGGCATCTTGTGGTGAAGTTCTTAGAGATGATAATGTGTAATTTTCAGTGTGCTTTTGCAGCAAAAAATCATCTATGTTCAGTTCTTGAATCTAAGCTTTGGTCAATCTATGATGGTTTAAAGATTGCTAAAAGTAGAGGATATAGAAAGATCCATGTCCTTAAAGGATGGCTGTGTTGCTACTCATAAGACATTGATGTAGGCTATTCATCGGATACATAAGAGAGATTATTTGGACTTGCATATTTTGAACGGCTAAAACTATGTTTCTGAGAGGTTTTTAGTTGTTTCCATGGGCTTAGGTCCTTTTATTTTTATACAGATAAACAAAATGACAATAACCATTAAAAATTCAGACACACAAATGAAAGATTCAGAGTTCAAATCCGATCATAACGTACAACCAAGGATTTTCGACATTTTAACCGTATGAGCCTAGACTTGAGTACATGGCTTAACCTAATCATTCACAAAAAAAAAAAAAAAAAACAGAAGTAGGAGTGACATCATAGTAATTATGAGATATGATTAGATAACTGTACTCTGCATAAAGAAAAAAAAATTATAAATGCACACAGCCTAGTCATTAAACTCACGTAGCATGTGTGCCATTATCTAAGCCCAAAAATATAAAACGAATTTAAAGTATAAAAAACACAACACGAATCTACAAAATCTACCATTGCTCTAACTATTGTTGTGACTATCGTACATTCAGAAGTGAAGGCCATCAACTACAATGCTAAAATCTGTCAAGAAAAAACTACAACATAAAAAATTTAGTCTCATTTGGAGTAGTGAACACTTTAAAATGAGACAGCTACTCCATTAACAACCCAATAGCCGCGTGAATTGAACTAGTGCGAGCAGATTTTCTTTGGTGTATTAGCGAGTGCGGACCACTCCACACAGACTGACTATTTTTGGGAAAGAGAGTTCCACACAAACTTGAAAGCATGGGGTTTTCAGAACATAAGCTCTCAAGTAGCTTAGCTTTTTGATGTTTATCTTGGGGTTCCTACAAACACATCGAACCATTTAAGTCCATATTGCAACAACAAATATGCAAATAATCATTACAGCAATCAAATAGTGTTTGATATACCTTGTGCTTCTTCTGTTGCTGGACCACTGCAGCTTGTCCTTCTTGTTGAGTTGATTTATATTCATCATGAAGAGCGGCTGTGTCTCCAACTTCCGATTCCTCTGCCAAGGTACCACCATGCCTTAAAGTTTCATCCATTCGTCTCTTCTCCCTGTCCATTTCAATCTCTTCCTCATTTTCCCCCTCTCCATCTTCCTCCTCCTCTTCAGCATCCTCTGGGTCATGGTTCTCTTCCTCCATCCCATCATTATCAACTTCATTGACTTCATGCCTCCCATCTGAAGGGCAACGGTTCTTCTCACTAGTCTCCATCTTCGTCACCTCTCCTTTATCATCATCAACATCTCCATCAGTACCCAGCAATTCATCTGTGTTTGACAATGAATCTTCCCCACCGGGGCTCTCTACAAGCATGGATTCCTTTGAAACAAGATAGAGTACAAGATTATTTAAGCCATATGTCTACTAATGAATTTCATGATAAGAAACAAGAGCAGGTATTTCAGTTTCAACATTGCTTTGCAAGAACCCTCATGTAATGTCTGGATCAGATTTTGCCGAAGGCAACAGAAATTGAACGGGAAAATATCATGAGAGGAGCAACAATGCATATATTTTCTAAACATTATTTTGGAATAACTTGCATAATGAATAGCAACAATGCATATATATTTTCTTTTTTTTGAAGAAGCCAAAATAGCCCACTAAAATTGGCACCGGGGAGAATAAAGCCCGAGACCTTGAGAGGAGCACACTCCATGGCCACAAGCCAACGCCAATAGACCAATCCAAGTGGGTTGCAACAATGCATATATACAAAGCCAGTTCAGTGATATTCTATTCTAAGTTAATTTAGTGTATAAGAAGAACCAGGGGAAAGAACTCAAATCAGGAAATATATGTTGTTAAACGATCATTTCAGTCAAGAATCTCATCACATAGAAACATGATATATGCCCTAAAATTGACTCCAATGTTTCAAGGGATCTATTTGAAAAGATGGAAAACATAAAGCAAAAATCACTAAAATACCTCTTGCTTGAAGTCTCTACAATGATTATCGCTACCAGACCCAAAATTTCCTTTTGCAATTCGGTCATTCTCCTCCCGTTCCTTCCTACGGCGCTTTAGCACACAAATTGCACATAAACAATCATGTTTATGGTGTCTTCTGCAAATCAGATAAAACAAGCATGTGAACATTTCAAAAAAGGCAACATTTGTCATAAAACTCATAATTTATGACATAAATATATTATCGGCATAGGAATCAACCAGGTTTACAAATGAACCAAAACATGCATTTTAGACAACTTATGCTGAAGGAGATGCAATTCCCAAAAGTCAAAGGCTTCTCTTTCCCTTTATCTTATTTAAGATTTATAAATAAGTTACAAGAAAAAAAGACTATCAGGCATATATCAAATTTATGGAAACAAGTATATTTACCTTCAATCTATTAGTGAACTTGTATTGTTAAAATCATCATAATACAAACAAAAACAGTACCAACAAGAGATTTTTTTTTTAATTTACATTATATCAACTCTCAAATCACTTCCATTAAAAATATTACTTTAGCAATGACAATATCTTGCAATAAATAAGATTAAGTTGAAGTTATGAAAACACACCCATGCTTTTTTTTCTTATGCTTCAACTGACCACCCTTCCCTGCTTTTCCATCACCAGAAAGTGCAATATCTTCTGTAGTCCTCTCAGTGCCTGATCCAAAAAGATAAATGAACGCCCCCAACGATATCAGAAAACCACGGAGTAGTATCTCACATGAAATGGAAATAATCTGCTTTCAGAAGATCATGCAAAAGTTGACCACTGTCCATCTCGTCCGAAGATACAAAATAAACACAAGATACATGAAAAAGTAGAACACCGTCTTTCCTAATTTTTTCGTAACATTAGTAATTCTCTTTATATGTGGAGAAAGATTATGACTAGTTAAAAATAGGAAAAGTGGTTGCTTTGCTAGGAGCTTCCCAGATATTCTCCAAGTGTCTAGTCAAGTTTAGACAAAAATTCAAGAGGAAGATGAAATAGAATTAATTATCATGACTCATTATGAAACTTCATCAATGGATTCTAGTACATGGAAGTCTCACCTGTGCTCCCTTTTTGTTCACTGTATAACCCAGCAGCAGCCCAGTACTTCATAAAGTTCTTCTTTACTCGCTTCATAAGATCCACGATATAGTCACCCTTATTGTTATACTTATAACAGTTCTCCCAAATGTACCGTACATCGTTATAGACATCCTCCGAATTCATATACTTGTCATTCTTTTCAAGGTTGCTGCATATAGTTCCAAAATCCATTGGTGTATCAATGATATCGAAATAGTCCTGGTTCAAGATAGCGTGTGAATTATGATATTAGACACAACTAAATTTTTTTTTTCTTTTCAAAAAACATTTTTGTTCTAGGTTTCACAAAGAATGACGATAGTCTCCATGGATCAACAAATGTCACGGAGCTTTGTAGAATAATCTCTGCTTACTACGAAAGAGGAAAACTGAACGCATATGAAAAATATGCACACAATTTCTACAGAAGGCATGACAGAATAATCTAGCATAAATTGATTTATTTCTAACTTTTGCTTTCATACATGGTGGGTGAAGCAAAGTTATGCTATTGAACAAAAGAATAGATGATTGACTGGGTAAAAACAATTTAAGAAAACAAAATACTGAAAAGGTTAAAAACATTAGGTTTAGGTTAGAAGTTGAGGTAAACAAAAATTTACTGCAGCATTAAAGGGTTTAGCAGCATCTATTCTAAGTTAATACTGAAAAGGTTGAAAACATTATGAGAACTAAAACTAAAAATAAAGTAAGCGTGATGTAAATTACTGGTAAAAAAGAATACCATGAAAAAGTTACTTGAAAATGTTAATACTTACAGGAATTCCTAGAGCTTCTGGATTAACAGGAACATTGAAGGGTTCAGCAGCATCCATTTTCATTACCTTCCTTACAATCTGTACAAAAAAACACAAGAAAACAGCCAAAAGAAAATTACTCATTACCGAATCCATTATAATGCTAGGACAAAAGAAAACTAAAGGAAACCAATACGAAAGTTCCAACACACCATTAAGGAGGTATCCAATTCGTGCTTATTATATCTGGGATTAAGCGGAGGCATTTTCCTTTCTTTCGGGTGAATAATTTCAGAGGAAATCGGCAAAGGCTTGCACGTCTGGTCAGCATTTAATCCCAAAACCTTTGAAGACTTAATTTTTATGCTACCAGCTTTCTTATATGAAGCACCAAATTTCGAATCAGGCAATGAAGTGACACTATCTTCAATTTTGTCAGCGTTCACACCATGTCTCTCCAGTCCATGTTGCTGCTGGCTACTCTTATCAGTATCACTCTGTGAAGGTGCATCGGATGAATTGGGTTGAGAGTCCAACATTTTAGACGTCTTGAGCTTCACCTTAACACGTCCAACGGGCTTAAGGATGGAACCATCAGGATTTATGTTGGCAAGATTGGAATGTTGATCGGTACCGGTGGAAGAAGGTGTGCCAACTTCCATTCCAGAGTTGTTATCTTCTATACTACCAATATCAAAAGCAGAGGTTTCTTCTTCTTCTTCTTCTTCTTCTTCTTGGTCATTTGTAAGGGTTACACTTACAGGGTTGGTGTTACCCTTTGGTCTTCCTTTCTTATGCCCACGTTTGCGCTTCATCTTCTAAATTCTAACAAAATCAAATGCCACCAACCACTGTGTTTGTGCTCTAAAAAATTGAGAACAAATTAAATCACCAAAAAAACAATGCAGTATAAAGATTTTGCATCAAAAGATAATTTTTTTTACTGGTGCATCACAAGATTGTTAAAAAAAAAAAACACAAAAGAAGGTACTAAGCACAAGACCCATGTGCTTTTTATGTGTGTTTCGAAAGTAAAGGAATAAAAACTTTAGGAAAATGAAAGCAATTTATGAAATAAATATTATGCAATTGAAATTTGAGGAGAAGATAACGAGTTACGACCACTTACATAGTTGAGTTGAGTTGAGGGGGTGCAGCTAGAAAAGAAAGAAGGAATTCTTTAAAGGCGTTTCGATTGCGACGGCGACTTATAGAACCCTTCAATTCAATTCACGGTGGCGACGCCGTCGGAACCCCTTCTTCGATCTCGTTTTAAATTTCAAGTTTAAACGATTCGTTTCATTACAAAAATATAGCTCAATTTTATTTTTTTTATAAGGCTTTATGTATCTTTTTTACAATTTTTTTTAAAATCGTTTTATCTATTTTTCTAAAAAAAAAAGTGATAGCACAATAAAATAAGAATATTGTGTCAAAAATAAAATAAAATAAGAATATTTAAACCATGTTAAATGTTTTGTTAATTTTTTTTCCTCATCATTTAGTTATAATTGCTTTATATTCTCTGGTGGATAAGTTTTTTGAAATTTTAAAATTTGGAAACAATACTTTAGAATTTTGAACTATGAAGACTAAAATCATGAATAAGATATCATCAAAAATAAAATAAAATCATGAATCAACGAAAACATGAGATCAAATGCATTTAAGCTAAGTGAGGTAACCCAACTAATTTGAGTTGAGGAAAAATGAGGTGAAGGTCATAGACTCAAACTCTTAGAGTAAAAATTAATCTAACAAACTAACTACTAACATTTTATAAAAAAAACTAACTACTAACATTTTTCATTAAAAAAATCATTTAAACCTTTAGTCTTTATGACCTTCAATATGAGATCAAATACATTTTAATTGTGAGTCGGCTAGAATATGAGAACAATTACTCCCTAGGTCCCTATAATTTTATTGGATTTTAACTAGGTCTCATCTAAGCAAATTCATTGATAGAAATTAAAGTGAATTGTTCCCTACAAGTATGCCTAATCCATCTAAATGAAATATCTTGTTGGCTTCTTAATCAAGGTCCAATTTTTCTTCCATCATGATGAAACATGGAGTGCTTTTTATCACTTAAATTTCTTATTGCCTCCAACGTTGAAACATGAGAATGTACTTGCAACATTCCTGAATATATCATGTGGAGGGCTCCAAATATTATGCTAAACTAGTAATGGTGTTAGATTGAGTGGTAAAACCACAGCTTTGTTTAATTTTGGGATTGTTTTAATTTTCAATTGTATTTAATTTACTAGAGGAATTAAATCAAATATCAATAGTTCTCTTAGTTGTTGATGTGGGCATTAGTATTGCAGGAACATATACTAATATAATATAATTGTGACGAAACTGCACGATATGAATAACTAACAACCAATTTATCCTGGTTGCATAACCATAAAGAAATGGTTGAAGTTAAGCCAATGAAAACAATACAACTCTGTTTCGTGTTTTGAAATTATTTTATATTGATAAGATAAAATAGGCACGTTAAGTTCAATTGTTGAACCCACCACCGGCCAAATGGACAGCAGAGCAGAACATGAGACAGCGTGGAAGCAAGAAACACCAGTAAGACAAGCAAATTATTCGTATAACATGATCCATTCCCTTATATATATTATATGTTACACATCAATAAAACAAAACAGTACTTGAAACAAGGTGATCAATGTCGGTTACACAACGTCGACGACGGTCCAATAAGCAATCAGGAGCGGGGGACAACAACAATAATATTAATGATGTTAATGCAGGTGGATCATCATCAGCAGTATCTGGAGCATTAACGGGAGCAGCCAACTTGGCTAACTTACTTCCCACAGGAACACTCCTAGCATTCCAGATTCTCACGCCAGTCTTCACAAACAACGGAGCTTGTGACTCCGTTACTCGCATCCTTACACTTGTACTCCTCATCTTGCTTGCAATCTCTTGCTTCCTTGCATGTTTCACTGATACAATCAATGCATCAGATGGAAGAATCTACCATGGCATCGCAACCTTCAAGGGTCTATGGCTATTTGATTATTCACCTGCCAATGTCATGGACAATAGTACAATATTACCTGAGTTGACCAAGTATAAGATCAGGCCCATTGACTTTGTACATGCATTTTTGTCTGTCTTTGTCTTCTTTGCTGTTGCATTAAGGGACAACAATGTGTTGACATGTTATTACCCGCAACCACGCCGTGAGACTAAGGAGGTTCTTGATATTGTGCCACTCGGAATTGGATTCCTATGCACTTTGCTTTTTCTTGTTTTTCCAACCACAAGACATGGGATTGGCTACCCTGTTACACCCAATTCCAAATAGTTACAATAGGAGAATATTGTAAGTTAGAGGAATTCTTCCATGGTCACAAGACCAAATCAAAAGTGTTTGGACACACACAAAATGATGGTCCTTAAAATATTCAATTTTTTTTTTTATCAATTTCTTTCTTATTATTAAAAAAATATTTCTTTATATGTGTGTGACCAAACACTTTTTATTTGGTCACGTGATCATATTAGAATTTTTCTTGTACGTTTATTATTGTTAGCAATTGAATTGAATTCATCAATTGAAGACTCCCACACGGCACGCACTACGTACTCTGGCATGACTTGGAGTGGTGGAATCAATTTCTCACCATTTTTTCTGCTTTTAAACAGCCTACAAACCTATCTCTAAATTTATATATGGAGTACATTGACTCTTTTTTGGGGGTTATACGTTTAATCACTCTAAAAAGTCATACCTCGTTATTTGAATTAGAGAGATCCCATACGTATGACTAGAACCGTGGATAACTTGTTAAATAGGTTAAATGGGGAACTGATCTACAAATTAGTGATCAAGAGTTATTTCCTGACACGAATTTGGACCTAATTGAAATATTTTGGTATTTTGACATGTCTATGAGCAAATTGAAGTGCTTAAAGATCAATTTTCTAAACAGTTGGTGTTCTTTAATTCAGATGATATGTACGGCCTTGTATCTTCTTGACGATGGAATTAGAAGAAATTAATGTTATTTTTTTAAGGGTTGTGTTTCTCTTTTTTGTCTCACTAAACATCATACAAACTACCTTACATTCGATCGTAGGGACATTACATAATGTATGTACGTACAAGGTTCAAATTCCAAACACTTTATTCATTGACTTTAAAGGAGAATTTCTAAAAGGAAAAAACCCATAGGTAACAACCGATCAATAACCTAGTCCACAACTGAATGCATTGCGAGTTAACAAAATGAAACATAAAAAGTGCCCTTGAGGCATTGTTTCCTTAAACATATTTTTATGGCTAAAATGCACTTTTGACCCTTATGTTTGGCTCCGTAGCAATTTTGGCCCCCTATTAAAAAAAAACAACTTTACAGCCCCCCAACTTCACCCCTTTTTGCAACTCATAAACCCCCTCTTATTTTGACCAGGTCAAAGCCAATTGACCACTCAATGGACGCCACGTGGCTATTTTTTGAATTAAAAATATAAAAAAACGCCTCATATTTTGAATGAAATTAAATAATTAAAATAAAATTAAAAAAACACCCAAAAACGAAAAGAAAAAAAACAAAAAACTCAAAAATTAAAAAAAGCAAAATTCACATATTTATCATCATCCATCATCCCCTTCTAAAAAAAACCCCAGAAACACCATGAAATTCCTTTCTTCTTCTCCAATTGGTTCTCCAACTAGAGTCCAAAAACTCATTGCTTCCCAATCTGATCCTCTTCTCACAAAAGAAATCTTTGATTACGCTTCTCTTCAACCCAACTGAACTGCAGAATAATTCCTCATAAAATACTCTAATTGCTAATTTGATCTCTCCGCCAAAACACCTTTCTCTTTATTGATAGTCCCTCCAAGAAAACGCACCCACCATCGCCGTCGTTAGAATCACCGGTGTCGTCGGCCAAGAGTTTTTCTCTGTCCTCTACGACCGCGACTTCCCATACAGCTCCATCAAAATGCTCACATCAAAGCACTCCTCCGGCCGCCGCATGACCTTCGAAGATAAAGAGTACGTGGTGGAGGAGCTGACGGTAGAGAGTTTCGACGGTGTCGACATTGCTCTCTTCAGTGCAGGTGAGTCAATCAGTAAAGAGTTTGGTCCGATTGCGGTGAATCGTGGAACCATAGTTGTTGATAATAGCTCTGCGTTTTGAATGGATGAGAATGTTTCGTTGGTCATACCTGAAGTGAATCCAGAAGCAATGGAGAAGATTAAGGTTGGAATGGGAACAAGTGCTCTCAATGCTAATCCTAATTGTTCCACGATTCAACTATTATTTGCTTAACGGCTGCTACCCCTCTTCATCGACATGCCAAGGTTCGTCGCGGCGGGAGAGAGAAGAGTGTAGATTGAAGGTTAGTTGGGGAAAGATTGAAGGTTAGGGAGAGACTGAGTGTGTTGTGTTTAATTTGAGTTTTTTGCTTTTTTTTCTAATTTTTGGGTGTTTTTCTAATTTATTTTAATTATTTAATTTCATTTAAAAATACTTGTCATTTTTTTTATTTTTAATTCAAAAATTAGCCACGTGGCGTCCATTGAGTGACCACTTGAACTTTGACCCAGTCAAAATCAGAGGGGGCCTATGAGTTGTAAAAGGGGGTGAAGTTGGGGGGCTGGAAAGTGGTTTTTTTTAATAAGGGACCAAAATTGCTACGGAGCCAAACATTGAGGGCTAAAAGTGTATTTATGGCTTCCTTAAACAAATACTCTTAGGACACTTGTTAGTAAGACCTTGTTTTTATTAAGTAAATGTAACATAAAAACTGAAACCAAAATGTAAGATTATAGGGATAACCAACTTTTGACATGTATATATATTATATTATACATAAAATAAAATAAATACAATTGAGGATCGTTCATGAACCCACTGTGACTTTGAGCTTCATCAAAACCTAATTAACTAGCTAGAACACTCCTTTTAAAAGAAGTGCAAACCGTAGCAATTATTCCTACACTTCTATGGTTACCAAATCTCTCTATAAGACCAAAGAAAAAAATCTACAAAACTCGAAGCCAACAGATATATATTGATCATTAATTAACATTTACTTGAAGCAAAATGGAAAAGGAAAAATGAAATTTGCATTTAAATTAAATTAAACCAAAAGGTCTTGTTTAAAAGTAGGAGGACAAGGTAATTTATCATTCTGAATTAACTTTTTGGTTGGTGGATTAGTAGAAGAATTACTAGAAGAAGAAGAAGAAGAAGTAGATTGTTGATGAGATGATTGTCTTGGAAATTCAGAAAGCATCTGAACAACTTCCCTCATGGTTGGTCTTTGCACACTGTTCTCTTCTAAGCATAACATGGCAATGAAGAACATGTGCATGGCTTCTTCTTTTGGCACTACCATGAGCCTTGAATCAATTATGTTCACAACCTCTTCTCTTCGTCCATTTGTTGCTTTTTTGCACCATTGTACAAGATCCACACCTTCTCCAAAATCCCCCACTGGTTTCCTCCCCGTTAGAAGCTCTAATAGGACAACTCCAAAACTATAAACATCACTCTTTTCATCTACCCTCAATGTATAAGCATATTCTGCAATTCATCAACATCAACCAAATGATTAATTAGTTAGCCCATCAATAACTATAATTCACCTTAAAAAAATTATATATTCATAGGTTAGTTTTCTTTCCGTTTCTAAATATAAAGTGTGATTGAAATACGATATGATGAAGTAAAGTTGACTAAAAAAATAGTGGTAATTGGTCGAGGAGAAAATGATGGGAAGTTCAAGTTGGATGGAAAAGGGCAAATAAAAAAACAAAAAGAATGGTGAGTGGGATGAAAGTGTCAGATTGGATTCTCAGGAGGAGACAGAGAAGAGAAGAAATGGTCCCATTGAAGTGAGTGTAGTAGTTACCTAGCTGGCACGGCGCACAATGAATCAAATTAATAGCAGCAGTGTCTCAGTCTCACAGACACTCACATACACATTTCAATTCTCTTGTATGATTTTCGTATCTCGATAAAATTCCATGAATCACACTAGTCATCATTCTTTTAACACGATCCCTCACCACTTTTTGTCTCCCCTCTCCATCATCATTCCATTCCATTCTTTATTTAAGTAGCAAAGGTGGTGTGGCAATGGCATGATTAAAGATTTTAGAATTAATTAATAATTATGTAGCTAGCTATACACTCTCATGGATTGTCATCATATCATATCATTGAAATGGTAAGGTAATCATACTGCTTTTTATCATTAGCCTGCTGCGATCCCTAGACAACTTGGATCACAATCACATGCACTAACTTAAGGAATTCTAAATTAGTAGATATAGTTCATCCTAGCTAGATTTGAGATCATGACGTGATTACCCTACAACATTCATCACCACATTCCTAGACCATATTCTTTAAACTTAGTTTAAACTTAAATATTATCTTGGATTTAACTACCAAAGTTACTTGAGTAAAAAGATAACTGCCAAAGTGACTAGTACACGCCCACAAATGGCCAAAGATATTTAAAACACATAACCTTTGTTTGTTTCAATGGACAAAAAAAATCAAAATACTAAATTTCATAATGAATTTAACATTTTCTGTCTTTTAATATAGACAAACCAAAATAATTGATGTAAGACTTATATGTTTAAGTTTGCATGATTTTCATATTTTATCAATGAAAAAACAAGTGCTACTACGTCAATCAACTCTGCATATTCTTTGTTATTAACTATTCATTTATTTATTCAACGAAATAAACAGAAATGATGTGAGTGAGGAAGTTACCTGGTGCAATGTAGCCATACGAGCCTGCAATTGAAGACATGCACTCTGCTGCTGCACCATCCACCAAGAACTTTGCCAGCCCAAAATCAGCCACGTGTGCTTCGAAATTTGAACTCAACAAAATGTTGTTAGATTTCACATCTCTATGGAGGATCAAAGGAGAACAATCATGGTGAAGGTAGCAGAGTCCTTTCGCCGAATCAATAGAAATTTTGTACCTAAAGTTCCAACTCAAGAATGCACCTTTTTTCCCATGCAATGTCTCACCTAAGCTTCCATTTCTCATGTATTCGTACACAAGCAGATTTGTTTCTTTGTTTGAACAGAATGCAAGTAGCCTTACTATGTTCCTGTGCCTAATGTTTCCAAGTGTTTGAATTTCAGCTCTAAAACCATGATCATGGTTATTTGCACCAAACCCAAGTAGCTTCTTCACTGCTATTTCCATTCCATTTGGCATTTTTCCATGGTAAACAATCCCTGCACCTCCTCTTCCAATAACATTACCGTCTTTCACGCATTCAAGGATGTCTGAAACCGTGAATTCGAGCTTTTGAAAAGCAGTCATCTTCCAAGAACCAGGGCCTTTCTTTTTGAATGACTTTGCCTTAATAATGGCTGCAACAGCAAATACTAATGAACACATCAATAGGCCAAGCGCGAATATCAGCTTGAAATCTGAATTATTTTTTCCTGGTGTGGATTTCATTCTTGTCAATTTACATGGATTGTTCAATAGAGAGCCGCATAGTTTAGGATTCCCCGCGAACGACGATGCGTTAAAGAATGAAAATTGGCCTGATTCTGGCAATTTACCGGAGAATTCGTTGAAGGAGAAATCTGCAACTGTGAGACTTTTCATTGTTCCTATTGATCTTGGTATGCTTTGGTTCAAATGGTTTCTAGACAAGTTCAAGTAATTCAAAATCCGGATATTGGAAATCAATGGTGGAATGGAGCCAGAGAGATTGTTCTGGCTCATGTCAAGGTAGGTAAGATGAACACAGTAACCAATTTCGGGAGGAATTTCAGCTGATAATGAGTTTCTGCTAAGGTCGAGTTTAAGCACTTGATTTAGTCCTCCAATGGAAGGTGGAATTGGTCCTGAGAATTGGTTTCCACTAAGCAAAAGGATTTGAAGGGAAGTGAAGTTTGAGAGTGAGTATGGTAAAGGACCAGAGAATGCATTGTTTGACAAATCAAGTTGTTCTAAACTAACAGGCTTAGAAGAACCATTACCATTTTCTGACAATGTTCCTGACAAGTAATTGTTTTTCAACTCTGCTAAATTTAGCTTAGGAAGGTAAAGAAAACCATTTGGAATACTACCATTTAAATAATTCTCTCCTAACCTCACTCTAGTGAGACTGTAACATGTTCCCAACCCTTCAGGTATGGGTCCAAAGAGAAAATTATTGAGCAGAATCAAAATTTTAAGCTGGCTTGAGGAACAAAGATGTGGTGGAATGACACCAGTGAGCTTATTGGAAGATAAATCAAGTATTTGAAGCTTCCCATTGAGACCAAGTTTGTATGGAATTTCACCTGTGAAGTTGTTCATCCAAAGGCCAAGTGTGTCTAAATCAGGAAAGTCTGCAATGTAGTCAGGTATAGAACCATGTAACCTGTTCAAGAAAAGATTGAGAAGCCTGAGGCGGTTGAGATTGATGAACTCAATTGGAATTTCACCTGTGAGTGCATTGCTTGAAAGGTCAAGGTAGAGCAAGTTGGTCAAGTTACCAAGTTGTTTTGGTATTGAACCTGAAAGCTGGTTTATATGCAAGTAAAGTGTGTTTAGCTCTTTCAAGTTACCTAACTCTCTTGGTATTGAACCATCCAAATCACAGCTTGAAATATCCATGTGAACCAATTTTGTTAACCTTCCAAACTCCACTGGAATTCCACCTTCATATGAATTGTAATAGCCCAAGTAAATCTCTCTCAAGTTACTTAGATTCCCCAACTCACCAGGGATTTTACCACTAATATCATTTCCAGCCAGTGAAAGATACTCAAGAGAAACTAAATTTCCATAACTTTTTGGGATTTCACCAAAGAAAAAGTTACCACTTAGATCCAAGTGTTTGAGCTTGTTCTTCAAACCAAGAATTCCCAATGGGAGCAAGGAAGTGAAGTTATTGTTATAGACATCAACAACTTGTAAGTTTTCCATGGTTGAGTAGTTCCAATCCATGTGACCACTGAACTGGTTATTGGATATGTTTAGAAATTGAAGGTTGGTTAAGTTTGTTATGTGAATGGTGCCAGTGAAGTTGTTGCCTGCAAGGGAAAGGTGTGAAAGTCTATCAAGTGATGAAATTGAAGGTGAAACAGAGCCAAACAGATTCAAATCTGTTAGGTCCAACGACACGACTCGACCCTGGTGGCATTGAATTCCAACCCATGAACAAACTGAGCTGAAATTGGAAGTGTTCCATGTGTTTATAACTGGGTTTGGGAATTGAAATCCTTGTCTAAGTGTGACTAGAGCATGGAAATCACTGAGCAAGGATGAAGCAAAAACAGAGGAAAACAGAACAGAAAACAGAGTGAAAACAGTTAAGGTTAAGGGGATCATGTTGGAATATGTTTAGTTTAACAAAGAGCAAAGGGTTTTTTAAACTCTTGGAAAAAGGGAAGAAAAGTGAGGGGAATCTGAGAAACTTCAAGTGTGTGTGTGTAAGAAGAGCTTATTATGGTTTTGGAATCAAACATGTTCAAAAGAAAGAGTCTTGAAATACAAGGAAGAGAAGAAGCTAAAATCCTTCTTTTTCTCTCTTTCTATCTTTTGCTTTCTTTCTTTAACTATCTTTTTCTTTGAGAGCAAAGAACAAAGAAGAAGATGAATATAGCTACATATCACTTTGTTTGTTATCTATATTTGCTTTATGGGTTGTTTTTATTAGTAAAAGCTCTCTCAGGCAGAGGAAAAGAGGAAAGCATAATAAGAAAAAGAAGGAAAGAAATGGTTCCTGAAAATTGTTAAATTATGAAGTGAAACAAATCAACTTTCTTTTGTTTTTGTTTTTGTTTTTGTTTTTGTTTTTGGTTTTTAAATAAAGCCGTTGGATAACTGAAATTTAAAGTTCAGATTAGGGCCAAAAAATAAATAAAGTAAAGGTTGATGCTCTCTTTTTTCTTTACTCATTTGTGTGACAAAAATGCCCTTTAGCTTTAATCAAATCAAAGTTTGGCTCTTTATTGCTTTGAATGAGAGAGGTGATGGAATTGCACTTTCAATAAATCAAAATCGCTGAATTGCCCACATATTTATGTTAAATTTCTATATTTCCACCATAGTATGGATTTTTTTATTTAGAATAATATAAAAAAGAAATACAAAATATGGAAAGTGAATAATGCAATCAGTGGTTGCCAGTGTGCTAGCTAGACTACCTCAAAGCAACACACAGTATAGTGGCCAGTGGGACTCAAAAAAATGTATAGTTTTACTACATATGAAATATTATCTAGCTTTTTATAGATACTAATAAATGTCTATTTAATTAAGCTGAAAAATGGTAAAAGAAATGAGGAGTAGATTTGGCTTTGGCATTAATAATTAAACAACCTATTGAGGAAAAGATTTCAATGTGGAATGTGATCTAGTACTAGTACTGGTACTAGTTGATAATGAAATGGAGGAGGAGGACCCATTTAAAAGTGTTTATGATATTTATTTTGTTTATGGTTATGTATTGTCATGCCATGGTGTCAGCATCATATGTGTATATTTTCAATTGGTTGAGCAATAAATGATTAATTTAAGGCAACTTTTACTTTGCATGTCATTGTGTGTGTGTGTATCCAAATTGGATGTCTTTGTATGAGTTTCCCTTCCCAAGCAAAGTGCAATGTACTATCAACACAACAGGTTCACAGTGTCACGATTTTAACCTCTCTTTTGCAATCCATAATCTTGGAATTGGTAACATGTGCCTGCAAGAAGCAGAGATTGTAAGAAGTAGTAAAAGATGATGATTATTAATAAATCATGACCATATGTAGTTTGAATGATCATTCAATATATAACAGATAGATTGCATGGAAGAAGGAACCAGGGGAAGCTTTTTTTGTTTCAACTTTATTCTTTCTTCTTTCTTGTCCTACAGAGCAGGGACCAACTATCAATGAAATTGTGTTTTTAATTTAATATAGATATAGATGGATGGAAATAGTCTTAAAGAGAGGGCTGAAAAGTAAAAGTGATCAAGGTAATCTTCCTTTGATATTCCACTAGTTCAAAAGAAAAGAAAAGAAAAGCAAAAGAGAAACAAAAATACAATAACATGGAAAAGAGTGCTATTGTATTACTATTAACCAACCTTGAATTGAATGAACTCATGAAAATAAAATGTAATGTATGACCCCTCATGTCATGGGAAAGAGTGCTCTTGTTTCAATTCCAATATTTTTTTTTCTCTCTCTCTCATATGTGGACTTTACAACAATGTAAACCTTTGATGCACAAATATAATGGCAAGAAGGTGGTGTCTCTATCAGTTTTAGTGTCCCTTTGAGGGGTCACTGTCTCTCTTCTCTCAATTGGTATCGGCCCTTACTATTGTCATAATTGTGCTCACCTCACTTACTTGGAGTATAGCTTAGAGATCAATGGCAACTATAGTGTGTATGCATGCCTAAATTCCAACAAGTAGAAACAATTTAATTTCACTTTTCCAAAAACATTCTATGTCCCGTCTTATTTATCCACTTCATAATTGACATCAACACTTCACAATTTTCAAATAAGTTGTCACTAATCACTATATTGAAAACAATATATAGTTTAGTTTTTTATGGAGGAGAAAAATTTGTTTAGTGAAATGTTATTGATTTTAAAGATTAAATATTATAAAAATCGTGTTTTTAATCTCTGGTGCCGGAAAAAAATATGTTATCTTTGGATTTACAGTGAATTTAACAAAATTACTTTGAGTCGTGATGATTTTGTAAAAGCTACATTTTAAGGCTTTATCAAAACCAAGGTGATTCCAAACATGCGTTAAAACAACAAAAAAACTATGAATTCTGATGAGAGTATAGCATATTTAACCCCTTTATATATAATTCATTTGATTATAAACAAGTACATATAATGGAAGTAATCAAAGTGATAAGCCATGTATCCTAAGAATTGCCAATAAAAATATGACACCAATGGTTCCAAAATTGTTTTGTCATTAGTTTTGGCCGAATGTTTTTGGAATAACCTTGGCAGTGTGTACCAGGGATTGTTCAACTGCACAGCATCTAGAGGGTGTATTATAAGGTGACTCATAATTTGATTACAAAATTTATTTTGCTTTGTTCTTTAGAAACTTTATTCCTCTTGATCAGTAAAAGCTATGTTAGAAATTACATGAAAAAATAAAAGAGAGGAAGAACATGGTTTGCATCAAACAACATGAGGTGTATTTCCCAAAAGGAAAGAATCAGGTTCTGTAACTTTCTCTCAGAGTCAGAGCATGCAGAAGCTGCTTGGAATGTCAATGGTTCTGCGGCATGCAATTTCTGATTCCGTAGCATGATGCATCCCAAATGAAATAACACAGAATCTCCCCTTAAAACCAAAAGTATTTACTTATTCATAAGCCCCAACTCATGCTAAATTTAAGGAATAAACTGAATGGGACCAAAGTAAGTACCATATAGTAATAATGATGAATCATATGCATATGTAATGCATGCACCTTACTTGTACTCAAGAAAATGTGACATTGAAACAGAAATTAAGAGGCATGCATGCCATGAGTGTTTGTCCTTGTGAAAGGGCAAAACATTTGCCTTGCATAAGATAAGAAGGATAAGATTAAAAGTACGGTGCAATGTTTTTTTTTTTTTACAAGGTACGGTGCAATGTTGGTCTGCCCATGTCTTGATGAATTCATGTATCGATCGTTTACTTTATGTCTTTATGAAATCATACATCACAATTGCATTCCGTCGAGAGAACACGCTCCAATCATTTGGAAACATAGTGCATCATGTCAATCAACCCCATGCCCTTCATTACTTAGTAAAGCGGATGATGCCCTGATGTAAGGAGGAAGCCACGTTCATGTAGTCAACTTTGTCTGAGCTTTCTGATCTTGATCGACCCAGTCTAAACAATACTAATTTGATTTTTATTTTATAAATTTAAAATTCTTAATTCCAATCTAGATTGTCCGACCAAGATTGGACAAATCTAAACACACTAATTGTGTAAATGTGGAATTTCCATGATGCGTTTATTGAATTTTCACACAAAGCCTGCAAAAAATGTACTTGTTGCACGTTTATTGATCCACCACAAACTATAGGTGTTGTTGATCCAACCCCAGTTCATGCCCTTGGTGTTGTTCACATTACTGATCGAGTCATTGATCATTATGTCTATGTTAGTGTTGATGAATCCTTTGTCGTTTCAGCTGGATACCCACAAAAAATACTCGCATTTGATAGGGTAAAAATCCGCATTATAGGTACGACTATGGGTAAATACCCAAAAAGAAAATAAGAAGAAGAATGGGTATAGGTGCGGGTACGATCACCTTAGTATCCGCCCCACCCCATATCCGCAAAATATATATTTATTTATTTTTTATTTATATTGTTATAGAAAATTATATTTATATCATTTAAAAAAATACAATATACACTATGATACATTTTTAATAAAAATGTTTATTTATAACAAAATGTGAACTTGTACATGGTTGATAATAATATTTAGATCACAAATCTAGCTAAAAAGTAAATGTTGCATAATAATTTGCTCAAACTTCTCTTACATTTTTTTGGGCTTGATAAAAATAATTCATAACTAAGTTATAATCTTTGAAAATATTTTTAATATAATATAACACAATATTTTTGTAATTGATCAAATTTTTTAAGTATAAATGTGTGTAATGGATACATATATGTGTACTTAGATATCCAGAGGGTACAAACACGAATACGAATATGATCTTAGGTACGAGGGATGTTTCAAACTCAGGGTACAGGGGACAAGTACTATAATACCCTGCAGGTACCCTACCCATTGTCATACATATTTGAGCCTCATGTTTCTTTGAATGATAAATTCCATATTCTTAGTGCATTTTTTTTAGGGAATATTCTTAGTGCATTTATTAGTTACATACTTTGGTTCCCTTAAATTGACCTTTTATTTATCATTTTTTTCACTTTTTTTTTTTAAATAAACGAACACATCGTATGTGTCATTGTAATTTGTGTTCTTATTACTTAAACGAAGTGCGAGTTGTCACTTCATTATTTATCTTTTTGGTGAATTGATTTTGTTTATTTATTTAGTGATATACGATCTAACCAAATAAACGAACAGGGAAAAAAATTCAAATAATTTTGTATTCTTAAAGACATAATTCTATAGAAATAATAGAAATAGTGGCAACTCCATTTTTCTGATTACTTCTAGAATCGTGACAGACAGTTAGTTATATCCCATGAAAACTCCAATATATTTTAGTAAGAGAAATGTCATGGTTACACTCCCTAACACACTCCAATGATAATTAGCCACATCATCCACTATTTCAATTCTTTTACCTAGTGACCGGTTCTATGGGTTGAGAAACAATTCTTATTTGAGTAAATTACACTCCCCTCCTTTAAGAGAAGCTTAAATTACACTTTTCTCCCCTCTTATATTAAAATATACACTCTTCTCCCTTGAAAAGTAAAATGTATACTTCCCTCCCATATAAGATGTTTGAATTACAACACCTTCCCTTAATAATTAAATATACATTACACTTTAATCTATTCTAACATAAATAAATATTTTTTTGATATATACAAATTTTGAACCACCATTCAAGAAAAATAAAATAATTTCTTTATAATTTAAATGTCAATGATAATTAAATTTAAATATTTTGCTATTAATTTTGTAGTTTAGAGTATAAAATTAACTTTTAAATAACCATACTTTATTGTCTTTAGTAATTTTTCGCATATTTTAATTTTATTTTGGGTTGTTTCTATTTTATAATAGGGTTTAAAACTATATCGTAATGAAATTGTGAATAAAAAACAGCGAAAAATATGTATTTAAATTTTGATTATATTAAAATAGACCCGCAATACTATTTTTTTTCGAAGTGTGTTAGATTTTTTTGTTGCTAGACTATTAGAAATAAAAAAAATTATTGAGGGAGTAAAATGTAGATTTTAACATAAGAGAGGAGAATAATGTAATTAAAGCTTCTCTTAGGGGAGGGAAGTGTATATTTTAACATAAGAGGGGAGAGGAGTGTAATTCATGCATTTTGACAGGAGAGGAGTGTAATTTACTCTTCTTATTTTATTTTTTTAGTCATGCAGCTCTCTTCAGAACCTCCATGACTGCTTCCAAATCCAATATGTTTTTTTTAAGTTAATTAAGTTTTTAATCCCTATAAATATTCACAGTTTTTTTTTAGTCCCTACAAAATAAAATCACACTATTTAGTCCCTATGACATTTTCCTTAAGCATTTTAGGGAGCAAAAATGTTGATGGAAATTTTTGATAGGAACTAAAAATGATGATGAAATTTTTTACAGGGACTAAAAATACTGATGGAAAATTTTATAGGGACTAAAAAGTGTGATTTTATTTTATAGGAATTAATAACAAAATTCTGAATATTTATACGGACCATTTACTTAATTAAACTTTTTTTTATATAAATTTACGATGGGTGATTCTAATATGGATTTGGATATTGATACGTTCTCCTCTCTTCCAATAAATTCCTTCATAGCATTGCTTTACTCTTTCCTTCCAATATGTTATCATTTGTCATTGCCTCTCCCAATAACTTTTGTGTGGCATGTTTGAATTGGAAATCTAAATTGTTTTTTTACTTAGATTCTATTGTTTAAATGAGTTTTTTTATCTGGGTATGTTGAAGGAAAGTTGTCATTAATAATTGCTTCAGTTTTGAATACTCTTTTATGTTGTTTGATGAATTTTGAAGGATTTTATTCATTTTTTGATAAGGGTCAATTTTTATCCGGTTCGTCAATCGATCCGATTTGAATTCATAACTCCGTTCTATAAATACCTAAAAGACCAATTTTTTTCATTTTTTCACTTGCCCCACACTTCCTCATTAGTTACACGGTTCATCTAGTTCAAAATGAACTAAACCTAACTAGATTGTCTCCTTCCTTCAATCTATCATTCTTTCTTTCAATCCATCATTGTTTTATCTTCAACCCATCATCCATCATTGGATTTGCCTTTGAGTATTTTGTCTAGGTTGTTTAGCATTATTATGATTACTAAAGAATATTTGCATTTAGGCTTTGAGTCATTTATGTATATGTATTTTGTAGACTTTGAAACTTAAGTCATTTATGACTATATGCAATTTATAACATATATTTAGCATGATTTTTGTTTTGGTAGAATCCTCGATTTTGATTGTCATTTTACGAGTCTCGATTTTGCTATCCTATATCGATTCTACAAAAGTCCTTGAGTAAAATCTTTCGATTTTGATTATTGCGATTTTACGAGTTCCGATTTTACTATTTCCTTTCGACTTAAAGTAAAGTCCCGATTTTGACAACCTTTAATCCCTTTTCCTACAAATGTTCTGATTTCAATTTCTCATTCTCTACAATTTTGTATCAAAGTAAAAACAAATGTTTTGGAACATGTGTACATTTCCCAACCAATTTTTTTTTGGTTATTATTTGTTTGCTGGTTGGATTGTTAAATCCTGAACCGTAAGTGGAGAATGTCTGGCACTTGAAGAAGTTGCAGAAGAAGAGAACAGTTAAAGACCATTTATTATTTATTAATAATTATAATAAGAAAATAAATAAATGGTTACACTCTATAAATCAAACGGTAGCCGGTTAATGAATTTAAAAAGTGGATGATGTGGCTGATTATAATTGAGGTGTGTTGAAGGGGTGTGTTAGAGAGTGTGTCAATAGTATTTCTCATTCTAGTAATTGGATTTGGGATGATTAGTACCAAGTAATAACTCAATGAGTATTGACAATTGACAGAAAAAGGTAAATCTTAATTTCCATGTTTCTTTATTGTGATTTATCAGCTAGTTTTCTTTTTAGAGATGGGAATACTACTTCATCCATCCTTCAATAGATGACCTATTTGAAAATGTGTTTTATTGACCTAACATATTTTGACTGTATTTTTCTACTAATATACAAAGATAAATAATATTATATAAGATGTCGTTGGATTCGTCTCGATGAATATTTTCAAAATATCAAATTTTTATATATTTTCTAATAGATTAATAAAATTATTTAAGATCAAAATTGTGCATTGATATGTGTGACTAGATCAACTGTATCACTTAATATGGAACGGAGAGAGTATGATTTTTTACCTACCCACATAATAGGTTGTGCTTGTAATTGTGATCTTGACATGATTAGATTAGATTTTCTTTAACTAAATATTGATTAGATGGTCCCAAACTTATGTACTCCCTCCGTCCCTATATGTAAGCATCTTTTTATTAGAGGCAAAAAGTGCTTACATATAAGGACGGAATGAGTAGTAGCATATTCATATTGGAAGAGAAATCTTGGAGACAAAACGAAAGGAGAAAAGGAATTGCATCATGATTAGATGAAGACACTGAGCAAAATGAAAGAGACAACATAATTGATGTCATATATATCAACGTTGGGATGGTAAGCTGATGATTGTTCTTTGACTTGAGGAAACATAATTGATGAAAGCTTAGCCAAGCACAAGAAAACACAAAGGCTCTATCTCTAAGGGGTTTTCACGCCTGCTTCCTTTGAAGTACACACTCCTTTAACTTAACAGTTTCCTCAAATTGTCTTTTCATAGTCCGATCCGAGCTTGTGTTGTGTTAACTTAAGGGACAAACGAAGTATCCTTGGAAGGTGCCTCTCGGACCTCTTATGTAAGAATAATTGTTCAACCACTTGATCATGTTTCAGATGTCCAATCATGAGCGTGAAGGAGTGCATGTTATGTCACTTATTATTAGATCACCACGTTTACTTCAAATGTTTATAAAAGTGTAAAAGTCCTATGTGGATGAACCGGTTTAAGAATGAGTTTATACATGGAGTCAGTTTTCATCTTATGAATAGATTTCTTATACGTTTGAGTTAAACAGCCCAAATTTTAATATTAAAATGAAATTAAAAGTAAAGATAAAAAGGGAGTGAGAAAAAATAATAGTGGTGATAATTATTAAAATGTCCTTTCATATGAGGTATAATTTACAATGGTTTTTTCATTCAACAACATTCAACACCCATTTTTTCAATTCCCAACACTCCACATCATTTTCTCTCTCTTATTCAACACTCATTTAACTTTTACCCTCTCCAATGGTTTTTCATTCAACACTCTACCCCACCACCTTTTATTTCTTATTCTTATTTAATTTTATATTTTTGTTTTTATAATTACATAAAATTACAATTATCGATTATAATTAAATTAAAAAACACTTAACAATTTATTTTTTTGTTTTTTGTAAAAACAAAATTTATTTAAAGAATTTATTTTTATTTTCTTAACAATTTATTAAAACTTCACTTAGTTTGCTAATAGAAAGATAATAATAAGATTAAGATAGTGAAAAAATTGGTTTTTTTTTTCTGTGTCCAAATCAAATGAACTAATTCTCTATTTATAGACAAAAAAAAAATCATGAATTTTGGTAAAAAAAATATTAATTTGCAATGAAATAATTGAGTTCAAATTATTAAGATGGTAAAAATTCAGACAGCCAATCACGAACTGCCAAGTGTCACCACTTATCCTCTCACCAACTTTCTCTCTTCGTGCCTGCTGCTTCACTTCCCACTGTCGACGCGTGTGCTACACGCGCCTGTTTCAGCAAACCGAAACGCGCCACGTCGCCCTTTGTCTGCAGCTTCAACATGTTGAAACCATTCAACATCTCTTTCTTCCACATCATCTTTCAACAAAACTCAACACACCATATTGCACTACTACCACATGTTGAAAGTGGAATTCAACACCCTCATTGCACATGGTCTAATGGAGCAGGATAAAAAAGGTGTCAACGTGACATTATTGAAAAAATAAAGGTAGAAAGAAAATATTTCCGCCACTTGTAAATAAAGGAAACTGCTTGTTTGAACATTGAAGTTAATTTTTATTTTTATTTTTAAAATAACTTTGAAGTTAAAGTAAGGCCACTACATACATCCCCTTTTATCTACTACTCATTTTTGTCATTGACATATATTAAGAAAAATAATTAGTGTAATGGTTCATTTTGTGAATGAAATTTTTGATTTGGGACAGTTTTGAATTCTTACACCATAATAAGTAGTATATATGTCTTTAAAAAACATTTATACATTAAGCACATATATAGTAAAAAAAATAAAATTGAAGGCAACCTGCAATACTATACAAGTGATAGTGGTGAAAAAAATACGAAGGAAGGCACAGATTTCAAGAATGATAGCAGTGAGTAGTAATTCTCAATGCAATCAGTCTTTAATCATAGAAAGGTCCAAACATAAGCACCAGCTCTGCTGGCTGCATTACTCTTTACCCGTTTACCGTTCCTTTCTTTCAAAGTTACAGTTTACTTGCTGGGTGGGTGTCATGCCATGCATGAGCCTGCCTGCCTGTACAAAATTATTATCTTATCTGTGTCTGATTCTTCATGTAATGCTGACTCTAGTTTTCCTCTGTTCCATCTGTGAGTGAGGTACTTCTGCATTTGTTTTCTTGTTTCACAGTTACAAGGATTAATCACATTAGTTAGTTAAATTGTACACTCTTTCTCACATTATTTTTCATAATAATATAATAATAATTCAGTTGCACTTTCTCAAAAGCTTAACCCCAAAAACTTCGAAAGTTAAATAAGACAAACGACGTTGGCATTAATGGAACCGAAAGGCTCCTCATAAATTTGTCATTAAAACACATGCTACCAACAATTTGGACCTCATAATCACCAAAAAGCTTTTTATTTTTTTACTTACTATATGCTTCCAAGTTTGGTATATATCCTTGAAAACGAAGAAGATTGTGTAGGATTTAACTATATCTTTATCCTAGATTGCACGCCTTTGCATTTTTATGAGAGGGCACATATGATATAGTACTAATATCGAGTTGATTTTTTTGTCCCGACTTGGTTTTCTTCTTTAATTAATAATAATTAACACTATCTCCCATCCCACTTGTCTTGTTGACTAACTTATGTACTGCAAAAATTGTCCCAAATAGTACTCTATATAACATCATTTTCACCCTCTCCCTTTCAACAAGAATTCCTACACACGTGCTAGCTGCTGCATCGCCATTGTGCGTATCTACTCAAAACCACATATTAATGACGGTAAAATCCACGACTCAAGAAAAACAACAAAAAATGTTGTAAGAGTTTTGAAAATTAGTTAAGTATCATTTAAGACTGATCTTAATTACTGTTGTTCGGTACCACATTGTTTGGCCATTAAACATGCAATTGAGCTCCACCAAAAGACGATCCTTTTGGGAGATTCTATTTACGTCCTAGTTGAACTCTATATTATAAGGGTCCATTTTCCCGGGAACCGCCGATTAACACCAAGAGTGTTTGACCATTTAGTCATTTGGGCTTGACCTTCAAAAGGTACAAATTGTTTGTCCATTAGGTTATTCCTTCATGCTTGATGTGCGGAGGCTTTGTTCGGTACCAAATTTTTTGGCCATTTGATCATGCAGATCACCTTCACTGATCGGGTTTAACGAGGTTGTATTTGGTGCTTTGAGGTTACTAACCCTAGAGACCAAGCAATTGAGGATCAACCAGATGAACCCAATACCCAATCAAAATAGCATAGAGTGACGGATCAGTCAGCCTTGGATTATTAGAGAACATTGAGACGATCGAGTATTACACCGAGTTGACCCTAGTGGATGAAATAAGGGTTAACTTATCACGATATAGGACCCACCTAATGATGACACCACCTTTGTCAGAGCTCGACCACCTTCAATCTCCCCTAAGATTAATTTGTGTTCTAGACAAGGAAATTGTACTCGATATTTTTGAGTTTCAATTATTTTAGATAAACTAAGATGAAATCATAATAAAAGAAATAAAAAAATAATTTTATCGTATGAAGTTTGTTAAGCATTGGTATAAACCATTACCATCACGTGCAAAATAATGACTTCAAAATAATACACATTCATATAGTAATTAAAAAATTATAACCCTTCAAAAAAAATAAAAAATAAATATTTAAAATAACATTTATTTTTAGGATAAAAGAAAACCCCATTATATAAAAGTATATACGGTTTATATGATCCCTTGTCATAGTTGGGCTATATATGTGAATGAGACATGAAGGTAATAGAGAAATCCCCACAAAAAGAGCAGACATGAGAAGATGAGGACAAAAGGAAGTAAATAGGTACCTATATTACGAAGGAGCCAGAGATGCCCGTGAATATGAGCCTAACTAGTAGAGTAGAGTAGAGTAGAGTAGGATAGTAAATAATTGGATGTTATAATAGAATTGACTTTGATATCTTGTGGGGTTTGCATCATCTTGAAATTGGTGGAAATCCAAGTCACATTCAAATGTGTTTGTCCACAATCGTCTTTCTTGATATCATTGCCACTCATGCCCTCTCAATTTTTTATAGCCATATCTGCTTCAACTATAAGTTAATTCATCATTCATTCTCATATATTATGACTTTCCATGTCCCTGTCATAAGGCACCCATGCTGCTAGTTTATATCATTCATGAATGCTAATTACTATTGGTTTGCTGATAATCAAAGTCCGCATTGGTGTATTTTTTTTTTTGGTCAGGTAGACTAATAGCTAAAATTCACGTTATAAGATGAATAAATGGGGTGTCCGGGGTTCGAACCCCGACCCCTGCATATAATAATGCATTGTCCTACCAACTAAGTTATGCTCACGTGACGAATTGGTGTATCTTTATATAAATAGGAGTATATTCCAAAACTAATTAGATTCCTATTTAATTTAGTCAATGGTGCTCCCAAATAGAATGTTGATGTTTTTAAATGCACATGCTTCTGGTCAACAACCAGATAAGCCAAGCGCATGCTGCTACTAAAATATAGCAAGAAAAATAAAAGAAACTTGTATGCATCATATATATTTGGCAATTATTTTTTCTTAAATATTTCTTCACGCGTCTTATTTTTTTAAAAAGTATTATTTATTCAGATTATATAATTCAAACTTATTTATAATGTGAGGAATGCTAGTGTCACACCCTTTAACACACTCCAATAATAAGTTGCTAAGTCACCCTCCTATTACCTGGTAACCGGTTGTCCCTGTTTGTTTGTTTACTCATGTTGTGAAATTTTTTATTTTTATGTTTGGTAAGAAATTATCTTCAACATTCTTAAAGAAAAAATCACAAGTTGTTGTATTCTCCATGGCTTGCTCAATTCGATTCATCTCTCACGGCACTAATAGCAACCATTATCTCTCTCCCAAAATTATATGACTGATATGGAGATATGAG
>Ga0228711_1000321_pt1 | contig 53914 bp, 21 predicted proteins | sample MedpolnodulmetaG_2_FD_177996 | JGI IMG/M metagenome (GOLD analysis project Ga0228711, IMG submission 177996) | Root nodule microbial communities from Medicago polymorpha collected in Santa Monica, California, United States - brown nodules | ecosystem: Host-associated > Plants > Roots > Nodule... | reverse complement strand
TAACCAACCACAAAAAAAATCAAATTTTCAAATTTTTACAACTTAACCCAAAACCCTAAAACGAATAATCAAACCAACTGTCTCAAAAACGCAACAAACAAAAACGAAGAACAAGGCAAGGGGAAACGATCACAGAAACAAAATAAACAAAATGATATGATCAAAACTTAAAACGAAAAAACGGACAAAAACAGGGTGAAATACGAACACAGAATCTTCATAAAGAACATGAAAGGCATTACCTTTAATCACAGCCGAACATATAAGCTTCAAAAACGTGAGAATCGCCGGAGATGATGATGATTTTGGAGGGGTGAAAATGGAGGAAGTTTTAGCGGGAAGGAGGAGAGTCAAGGACTAATTTGATGTTTCAGAAATGTGAAGAAGGAAGTACGGTTATGCAGGGGCAAAATGGGAAAAGCAGAAGGAAAAAAAATAAACATTCCAATTCAATCAAATTAGTCCCTGCACACGTGGCTTCGTTCTTGCCACGCGTACAGGACAACACAGCATGGAGGGCGACAGCTCAGCATGACTAACGGAGCAATTTGACGGAGGGGACCTTTTTGATGGACGTCTGACAAATTCAGGGACTAAGTTGATATTACGCATAATTGAGGGACTAAGTTGGCCGACGCGTGAAAATTCAGGGACTAATTTGATGGTTCACTCGAAATATTTTTGCAACAAAGTTTCAAATTTGGATGAGCTACTCGATCACATCAAGTTTTTTTTTCCTTTTCAGGTGGTAGTTGAAGCCTTGTAAACCTTTTTAACAAGTGATTTTCACATAGATTAAGTTTTTTTTTTCTCTTCATGATTTCATTGTTTGAGTGTGACATTGTTTTATTCTATGTTTAGTGTAGAGCTGTTTGATTTCTCGTCTTGTTGTTACGTTCGATTGATTCATATTGATAGATCAACTTCGATCCATTACAATTTTAATCAATGACGTAGATGTCGACATCACAAGCGCATGTTCTGAATATATGAGTGTTTTGATCACTTTAATTCTATCACATTATTTGCAGAAATCTATTGTTTTTATGATATTCACTTGGATTGCCTTCGGATGTAGCAACGTTGTTGAGGAGGCGTGGGGCTGGGAAGTGCTAACAATTTTTTGGTTTGGTGCTGACCGCGTTTTCACCCAAGTTTTTTTATGGGTTGGACTCCAAGTTATGGTGATTGACATAGAGTTTTTTTGCCTTGACCCATGCGTCTTGTTTGTGCCTGAGTTTTTTGTTTTATTGTTTTTGTAGGTGTTTGTTTTTCAAACTGTGTAGCCTTTTTTGTACAGTGACATTTTGGGTGTTTATGTATAAACGCACAACCCTCACGACTCGTGGAGTTATTGCTTATTAAAAAAACTGGTTAAAAAAGCCATGAACACTGTGAGTTTATTTGCAATTTCAATTTTGTTTTTGTTTTTAGCAACGTTAAATTTGTATTATTTTGATGCAATATACTCCAAATTTAAATGAATGAATATATTTTTTTTGTAAAAAATAGTCCAATGGCATGACATTACTCTTTTACCGATTTGAAATGACCACTTCTCACTTATACGAAGTAGATGGTGATCAAGTATGATATTCTCAACTAGAATTAAGAAGAAGATGCACAAAATTTTGAAGGAATATTAGAAATCTATTTCAATGTCTTGAACAATCAAATTACATCCTCAATGGTCATATTTGTCAACGACGTGATTAAAAGATCCCTCAACTATAAATACAAAAAGTTTTAAACTTTTAAGAAAACAAAACTACATTTAAACTACGAGTAAATAGGCAAAACAACTCCAAATTGCAACTTCATGCAAAAAATCCTCACAAGTTAAAGAATCGACAAAAATCCTTTTCAAATTGTTGAGTCTCTGACAAGTTAGTCATTCAACGAATTATGAGTTAATTACCCTCTAGCAAAATTCTGCGAAGAAACCCCCATAATGTGGAATCAATCACATTCCAACAAAGCCTACCACACCATTATCTAAACTCCACATCACCAACTTTAATAGAAAGAATTGATGGAAGGTTAGCGAGGAGAAAATGTCAATTCTTAAATTTAAGGGGATATTTACATGAAGTTACAATTTCGTGAGTTGTACGTATAACAAAAACAAATTAAAAAATAAAAAAGTAATACAAAAACAAATGTAGAGTAATAAAAGTTTAAAGCACCGTACTCGTGAGTTTAGCCCGGTGTAAACACATACTAGTTACGCAACATCCAGGTTTGTACCCTGGCCAAAAGAAAAATAAAACAATTTAAAACGACTCCAGCGTTGGCAAAACGCATAGGGTCACACGTGGCTTCTTCAGCTCTGTCGTCAACAAATACACACACCGCAATAATAAACACAACTCCAGAATCTATTTTTCGTCACGTTTCTTCTATATCCTTCGCTTTCGATCATTTAGGTATTACTTCTACTGCTTTATTCTCCTAATTCCTTTTTGTTACTATTTCTTTGATGTCTACTTCGCACTTTCTTCTGCACTGCAGGTCAAGGATTTCGTGTGGAATCTGAACGAACTGGATAAGGAATGCACTCAAATACAAATCCAATAAAATGATGCAAGGTGGGTGCTATAATTCATTACTTTGTGGAAAGAAGGGCACACGTACAAAAATTGTTTCTAAAAAACTGACTATTATAGTTAGTTACTTAGTGTTTTAGTTCTTTAAATTATGGTGTAATCAAGAGGCTTAGATTAGATGACATGCATCTCTTTTAGTTTATCCAAAGTCATAGGTTCGAATCTAGCCTTGAGCATACAATAGCATTAGAACTTTTAGGAGAGTTTGCCGCCAATTTGAGTCCGCAAGTCTCGAGAGATTAGTCTCTGCAGTTGCGTTCGCGGAGAATGACGGTTTACATAAAAAAAAATGGTGTAGATTTTAAATTTATATTTGAAAAATGATTGAATTAATAAGGGTAATGGTAACATAACTCGGTTGGCAGCGACATGCATTGTTATATGCAGGGGTTAGGGTTCGAACCCCGGACACCCCGCTTATTTACCTTGAAAAATATGTGAATTCTAGTCACTAGTCTACTTGACAAAAAAAGAATAAGGGTAATGAATTTATGAGTAAAACAATATCATGTATATCCCTGATTAGTTGTATAGATTAAACTCAATTCAAGTACTTTTCCATCCGTGGATGACTGATATTAGTTATTACAATGTTAAAGTTAGTAATGCATTTGGAAATTCTGATTATCTTAAAGTCTCATGTTTGATCCCCTCGATGCTAATTTTGATGAGTTAGTTCATTTAGAGTTTTGCTCTGACTTAAATGATCTCACGCAAGTGAAGTGAGATTAGATCCCTTAATTTAATCTGATACTGAATTTAAAAAAAGGGAGCTTCTACGGTGCAGTCAGGAAACTGATTTTTTTAAAAAAGTTAATTTTGATCTTAATGTTTGATTCATTTTTAAACTGTTGATTACTGATTAATGATCAATAGTAATTTATCTAGTAATGCTTGCAACATCTTGGACTTACATGTACTATTTTATCGTTGAAATCTTTAACATGCAAACAGAGTTGATGGTATTATGTGATAGTGTGTTACACTTTGTGGGGTGTTACACTTATAACAAGGTAGGATAAAATTAAATTAAGTGTAGTCTTATTAATCTGATGAATTGATGATACTATGAGGGCTGAACTTTTGATGCCATTGTACAAACAGTGGGATGTTACCCATTACATTTTTGATGTTATAGTGTTAACTTTAGTAAAAAAAAATGCATCTGGGATCTTACATTTGCCTATGAAAAAGAAAGTAAAGCAATTGGGAATGTAAATCACGTTATTTGATTTATTCAGATAAAACAAATGAATAACTGTTTGTGATAAAGTAATAAAGCCGTGAAAATTGGTTGACACGTCACAATCGAAATAAGGAAATCAAATTTATTTATTTGAAGAAAAGATTAGAATAGACTCAATGAGCGTAGCATAAGCATACCAAAGCAGTGACATGCAAACAAACTGTTTACTATTCATCCATACACAATTTACTCTTCATGGAAATCATTCGTACTTGATCCAAAATTATCTTCATTATTTTGGCCTTTTGAAGTCTTAGTATGAATTCCTTTTTTGTGTAATGTATTTTTCCATTTCAATAAATTTATAGCTGTTGAACTGTACCCTAATGCATGTTAGAGTACTGTCAGCAAATCATTTGGTCTACTGAGATATACCAGATTTTTCAAAAGCCTACAAATAAAAAATCAATTAAGTTTACAGCTGTGGAATTGTACCCTAATGCATGTTAGTACAGCACTGTGAGCAAATCTTTTTGTCTACTACGGAGATATAACAGTTTTTTCAAAAGCCTATATATAAAACTAATTAAGTTTTTTCATCTATTCAAGATAGTGTATACTTTTTTGTCTTGCTAACAAGTGCACCCGGGCACTAGTTAAAGATCCCAAACAAGATCCAAAATTCCAATGCATTGAATACAAATATTTTCATGAAAACTTACCATCTAAAATCCTTAAACAGTGTATATTTTTATTGGGCGAATTTCTTAGTCTTTGGTTGCATACTTGCATGATATATTTATTTCAAGTTGTTCTGAACTACTCTAGAGGCATTTTGGAAATGGATTTTTAAACTTTTTACTTAATAAGGTTCGCTTTACCTAGTAGTTCTGTATTTTAGACTACTTCTACTTTATTTGCTTTCATTTGATGTAATGTAATGGTTATTTAATGTTGCATGATGCTCTTGTTTAAGACCTTGCCTGTGTGAGTTCAACAGATAAAAATGGGAGCACTCCAGTGAAGGATGTATCTACTGACACCAATCTTTCTAAGATTGATGACAAAGATGTTTTAAAACATTTTACAAGAGGCTCGGAAGATGTTGAAGAGACAAAGCCAGGTGATTCGAAAGGCGAAGAAAATCGTCCAAAGGGTACATCTCTTGAGGAGAGTGATGTATCTGGGGATGTTAACATGGAGGCATCCATAACATCTGATGATGTAATTCGAGCTGGGGGATTTGGAGCCAGAGATGATATAAGTAGCTTTCTTCCTGTTGCAAGCGATTCAACTGACTTTGAAGCTTCAATCCGTGATGCAAGAGACTATGAGGAACCACAGGGTAAAGTAAGCAGGCCCGGACTTGGTTGGACTGGTGCGACTAAGGGTGAATAATTATTGTCGCTGTTGTATGCACTTATATTTGCAACTTTTTTACTAGGGTGATAATCTTGTGTTTGTCTACTTAACCGATCCTTCTTAAACTCAATGAATCATGTAATATCGAGAAAAAAACTTGTTAAAAATACTATTTAAAGATCTTCTTGTAAATATAGTTGGTCTTTTACTGTTTTTATTTGGAATGACAGGTATTTGTACTGCTATGTAGTATATGTTAGCGTTACATTGTGGGTGGGGTTAGAACACAACTGCAGTTGGGGTATTACGGTTAGTTTGTTGAAATCCCGGTAAGCAGCCTTATTTTGCAACAGTTAAGTGCATGTTTGGTATCACGGTGACTTTGTTAAATCACGGTCGCACCGTTATTTTGTTGAAGCTCTAAGGTATAGTTTATGCAAAATCATGGCGACTCACCGTGAGTTCGGCTAAACCCCTGGGATACCAAACATGCACCAAAGGAAAATAGATAATTTCTTTGATTCTCCTTGATTATGAATATATGTTTCTGTAGTATGTGCAATGTCACAAGGAAAGTGGAAATAAACTTTTAAAAGCTCTTCCTAATGCTCATATTCCCTTTCTTTGCTTTTATTTTTCCTTGCAAAGGTGGTGCAAAGATGTAAACTCAAATTTTTCTTAGTCCCACTAACGAATTGCTGGTGTTTTTGTTAGTCAATTTTGTAGTTATGGCCCAAAAAGTGAGCATCCATATCTTTTGAAGTGAAAATACAATGGCCATGATTACAAATTTACAATTATTGAGAGCATGAAAACATATATGGTTAATAATCAATATTTTACAACCTTAATTCTAAATCACTAAAACTAAATGGAGGTAGACACTGCCTTTTGAAAGATTCTATGGCCAGGGGCAAGCAGTGCTAGTGGGTCATAGACTCTTTTTCTTTCCACAAATGCCCCCCATTGTGACCCAAAGTGAACTTGCCATTCTTCCTGTGTGTCGTAATGTGCAAGGTATTGCTTCACATTTAGTTGAGCATGGGTGCAGAAATCTAGAATCCTTTTGTTTTGGTTTAGAATGTATTCTAAACTGTTTTCACCAGTAGAAAATGGGACTACTGATGTTAGGAATGCCACTAGGTAAAAAACATCTTCCTCTGGGGTGACAAAAGATGTTTTACTGTTCCATCTGGTACAACAAAAGGGAGAAAATGACTCAGATCATGAGAACACAAGTCAAGAATAGTACAAGTGTGTGTTAATTGGTTCTTCAAATTGGTGAAAATTATTTTCAAGTTGAAAATTAAATAATTTGTGTTTGAATAGAATCTTTAAAGCGAACTGAACAATATTTTTTTTTCTTCCATTTAAGGTCCAAATACTAATTTGAAAATTAAAAATAATTATACTCGAGAATATCTAAACATGGTAAATCGTGTTTGAAAAAGTGAATCCAAACATGTACTAATTGAAGGCATAAAGTTTGACAAGCTAAGACTAGATAGATACCTAGTTTGGTTGACAGGGTAAATGAGTATGGGACCATTACTTGTGTCCTTGAGAATATTGCCAAACACTTCTTTAGCAAAGTCATGAATCTCACTCCTTGGGATCAGAAGGTTCAGCCAAGGATGGTGAACGTCCCATAAGCCTTGTGCTCTTAGCTTCTTCTCAGAAACATGCACTCTGTCTAAAAATTCCACGTAAGAAATTTCTGATAGGAAGAGTGTGGGTGGAATGTAACTCAATTGTGACAGTAGGTGATCAACATCCTGCATTTAAATAGGTAAAAAATGATAAGTTGTTCACAGAACTAATGCTCTAAACATGAATACGAGATTGAGTGCATATTTGGATTGACGGTGAGAATGAGGAAATCAAGGCGGGCTGCCACAATTTATTTCGAAAAAAGATACACTTTAGAGCTTCTACAAAATCACAGTGTCACCGTAATTTCGTCAAACTCACCATCAATCCAAACGTACACTGAATAAGATTATTGGCGTGTCTTACCTGATTCATGACTTCAGCTTCATCAAGGTTGAAGTATTTTGCCATCTCAAGACAGTAGAAAGTCTTTCCATCTGAATTGAATTGGCTGGCTTGAAGAGGGTCTTTGGGGTCAAAAGATAATCTCCAACCGTTAAGGATGCCAGTTCTATTTATGATTACAAATCCTTCAATATAATCAATTTTGTCCTTGAGTGATATCAAGTACTCTTGGTCTCCTGTAAATATAGAGAAATTTGAATAGAGCACCCTAATCCATTTCACCTGTAAAATGTCACAGATTGTCTCATAAAAATTTTACTGTTGAGAACTTTTTTCCGTTCGGTCATATTAGAGAATGATGTATACCAACATTAAGTTAGTCTGAGTAGAGTGAGGCTCATATTTTTTAAGTAAGGTATTAAGTTTGAGCCTTGCGAATTGAAAAAACATGGTTGAGAGGGGAGGTCTCACTAAAGATGGTCAGCGAGATTCTGAGAAAATTAGTCTTCGGTGAAGTCGAAAGATAATTCACACATATAACCTAATTTATTGAAAAATATATTAAAAAATGAGGGCACACTCACCATCTTTGGTGCTGGTTCAAGAGAAATTCTAGCTCTGGTGATGATGCCAAATTGACCAAACCCTCCGAGAACACCGTGAAAAAGGTCAGCATTTCGGTTTTCTGAACAAGTTACTACCTCTCCTTTTCCTGCAACAAAGTACTTTGAAACCAGATTAATATGATTGGAAGTCATTCTAAAGTGATTGACATTATTCTAGAAAAAGGGGAAAATTATTCTCATTCATCATTATAAAGAAACTAAAACAAAACCACCACTTCAAACAAATTATGTATTTGGCTAAAATCACATTACCTGTGACAACTTCCAGCTGGAAGATGTTATTAATCTGAGGTCCATGCCTAAAAGCTTGTCCACTTATTCCAGCATTTGAAAGAGTACCTCCAACAGTAAGATGAAGATAATCTGTCCAAGATTTTGGTGCCAATCCATATTTTAGAGTCTCATGCAGAATGTTTATCCACAACTCACCGCCTGAGACATCGACAAAAGGAAATTCACCGGTATGAATTTTCATTTCAGGACTCTGAAGTGACTCCATTTTGATGACTAGTCCTTGATGTGCTTGTGCCTGACCTTGAAGGGAATGTCCATGGCCTCTAGCAGCTACCTTCAACTCCGAATCAGATCCTTTTTCAAAAATATATTTTATGGTACGTGAAATATCCGAAACAGTTTTTGGATGTAACACTGCTAGAGGAGGAAAATGGCGTATGTTACCAAAGTCCTTTGCAGCATCTTCATTGTCCTTTAAGCTCAAATGACCATCAAAGGATTGTGATTGTAGTGATATGATAACATCATAGGGTGGAATTTGAACTAATGAAGTTGTAATAGAATTGTTGCAGCCTGAGTCAGCTTTGTAAAGTATAAAACTAAGGATTAGAATTATAATGGTTTTGGTAAATGAAAATATGACATGTTTTGAGAAACCAATAAGTTTTGAAACCATGATTTTTTTTTTCTTCTTGTAAAAATTGCTTAATAAGAGAGGGGGTGGAATACTGTTCTGCTGAGGCAGGGTATAAGGAAATGTTTGATGCAAATGAAAAGTTGAGAAGACATTTTGAAGAGGTCACCACCTTTTATAGGCAAACCTGATAGTCTGATGGAGGTGTCCTTGAGGTGTGTTTGATGCACCTTGTAATGGTAACAAAATTTTCATCATGTATATATTGGTCATAAATACAAATAATTTTATTTTCCCATAAGTTCTCTACAATCGAGTAATCTTATCTAAAGTGTATCAGAAACTAAATGTGAGTACCTCTTCCGATTGTGTCTTTTTCATTCTACCCTTTTGCTAGACGTAACCTCATTGGTTACTAATACAGTTGAATCTTGATTTTAGATAATATTTTAATAATTTTTTAATATGTTTTTTGAAAGAAAATTAGATGCAATGAATTTTTTTTACGTGTTGTACAAGTTTTCTCAAATTTTTTGAAGAAGAAAAAATCCCAAATTTTCTCATATTCTCTGAGTAACAATTTTTTTTGTTCACGTACACCACTATTATATATTCCTGTCCTATGGCTATTTTGAAATAAAATTAAACACAACAATTTATCTATAGTCGACAATTGATTCTATACCGAACTTAAAAAAAAGTTCAAAAAATTATAACTAAGGACCAAATTTTCACATTTCACATGCACAGTTTTATCCATTTGAGTCTAATTGGTCTCATGTTATTTTGTGTATACTAGAACTTCAATATTGATTCGACATCTAGATGTGATGTATAACCCATTTTCACTTTTGATTTTCATAATTGATTCAAAGATATTTTTCATTAATAAAAAATAAATTATATTATTTGACACACAGCCACCCTAACAAAGTTATGATCGATTTCGTTGGCTTGTCTCCGAATAAACCTGACATAAGAAGTTACTAAATCAAAAGCAACATACTTCTACAATAATTGATCATTGCACTATAATTAGAAACACCACTTTTGCTACTATAGAGACTATCCACCACATTTTTAGAATCTAGCTCAAAATCCACAATACCCAACTGCAGATCATGCATCCAACAAAGTGTTGATAATAAACCTAAAGCCTCCCCCAAGTCCACATCAAGGAATGGAGTCAACCATTCGGTTTTAGCTAACACAAAATGACCCTCATCACCTCAAATACACATACCAAGGCCAACTCGATTAAGAGCATGAGAAAAGGAAACATCTATATTGCATTTGTACATGACGAGACTTGATTTATGCCAATGCAGACCTTCTAGTGTAGTGGAATGCTAATAAGTATAATTTTGAATAGTTTGGGCATTCATCCAGCTAGTGAGAAGGGAACATGCACGTTCACAAATAGTTTGAGCTGTTTTGGTGACATTGTTTCAAACCTTATTATTTCTATGCTTCCAGATACTCCAAAGTGTCACACCAAAAACTTGTTGTTGTTGTTGTTGCTGCTGATCCAAATGTTGTAAGATAGCAAGCATATTTGTCGGGAAACTTGCAGCATGATTAGATGCAACCATAGAAGGACTCCATAATCCGGTGCGCTATCAACAAAGCACACTTTTACTACATATAAAAAACAGATGAGTACTATCTTCACCGTAGTCTTCACACACCGCACAGTGATCAGGACATTGAACACATTTTGTTTGCAATCGAATTCTTGTAGGCAAACAATTGCGACAAGCTCTCCACAAGAAATTCTTAATGTTCCAAACACAATTCCCATTTCCTAGCACACGATGTTGTAAAGTTGTCATATCATGATTCATAATGTCCTTATATGCACTCTTGACTGTATAAACACCGTCTCTCTCAAGTTTCAAAGTAGCCACGTCATGAATCAACGAAGGCAATAACACAGTGTTAACAATGTTGCTGGTTGTATTATTGTAAAAAAAAAAAAAAACATTAACTAGCCCCAATATTCCATTGCTTTTGAGGTGTAACCAACAAGTCGTTAAAATGTGTGCAGCCTTACAAAGCCAAGGATGGTCCCAGACTGGTATACGTTCTTTCGTACCTATGCTCCATAGAAAATTGCGGCAAATTACATTTTTCACACTCTAGATACTACGCCAAACATAGATAGGATTATGGCCTTCACCAACTTTAAAATAATCACCTCGAAAAAAATATTTAGCTTTAAGTAATCGAGCAATTAAAGACCCTAGAGTAGAAATCAACTTCCAAGCATGCTTGTCAACCATAGCCATATTAAATGCCTCACCCACTCTTAAAACCCATCCTACCAAACACCTTGGGAAAGTAATCTAAAGTTGGTGCTGAGTATTTAAACGTGTTACCGTTTTTATTTTCTGTAATTTTTTTACTTTATTCTAATTTTATTTTTTTTGTAAAGTCACATTAAATAAAATTTAGTACGCAATAATTAAAAAAAGGGATAATGTAAAAACATCTAGAGGTATAAAGATCTACAATGGTTTTTTTTTGTTTGTTGAAAAAGTCAAATTATCTCATCAAAAATGGTACCGAAAAGAATGAAACTTGAAACTTTAAGAGTAATACATTGTAAGGTCTCAAACCACTACCATCAAAACAATCTAACCGAGTCAACAAGCTTAATTTTTTTTTTTAGAAAACAGCAAGCTTAATTTCTTTCTTACATTCTAGAATACAAAACTATTTATCCACTTTCTTTAAAATGAAATTATTTATTTACTTATGTAATCAATTCTGTTTAATTTTTTTTGCAGTTGATAATAATTAGTTGATGAAAAACGCTAACAAATACTCTGGTTAATTACAATTTTATAATTGGTCAAATAGAAAAAAAAGATTCCATACAAATATTTTTTTAGGTTTAAGGTGATTGTCTAGTAGTCTTTATTTAGGCCGAACTTGTGTATATACTTTAGCTACTACAAAAGTCTCTCATATTTTTTTGCATCTTCAAATCATGCCTCAATTCAATGTATCTTATTTACCTGCCATGTCGATAAGTGATTTGGTTATTTTTGTGTGTGTAACTAACCAACTTCACTATGCTTCTTTTAGAGTTTCCACTGTGCATTTTTAATGTGTGAAAAAAAATATTATTATGTAAAGAATAGTGGACCCACATTGCACGGACTGGGTTCATGATCATGGAGTACCAATTGACCTGGAGGGTTTGAGGTCCCATGAAGATGACTATGTACTTAAGCTGAAGTCACTGTTGTCAGATTTTGAATACAGTATGAATTTAATTTTGGTTTTAGAGAGTGTTTGCCGGGTTGGCCCCTACCGTAAGCCTCTTGGTGTTCAAGTTTAGTGAGGTCAGGGGACACAAATTTCTGGGGACCTATTCTAAAAGCAATCTACCAACTAAGCATGTGTTCGCAGCCGCGATGGCTGGTCTATTCTCGCGTTTTAATGTAGTTTTCACCGTAAAAACTAAAAGCTTCAATTTGTAATTTCATCCTCGCTAGGTAACCTCAAGTTTTAATTGCAAAATCGACAATTTTCAAACACATGTTGAATGATTGTGGAGAAATCAATTATATTATCGACCGAGGTTAGAGACTAAACTCTCCAAAATTCTCCTCTAATATGTTTTTTCGAGTTCATCTATATTAAGAGAATATGTACTCCCTTTGTTCATAATATATGACCTATTTGTAAAAAGCATTGTCACAAAATACTTAACCTTCTCAATTTTTCAAAATTTTCTTAGTTTACTCCTTATAAATCCTCTTGTAATTACGTTATGTCGGTACTTTTTTTTGAGGAAATAAGAATAAAAATCTTGCTAATAAGTTCTTATTAAGAATAAGGAAATAAATGATAAGTTTTATGGAGGAAAAATCAAATTTTAAAGTTAAAAAATAACAAATGTACAATTTATAAGATAAAATTTTCTATTTGGGCTTCTTAACAAGGATCCTAACACACTTGTTAGCGTTTCCCAAAGAATAAAGCGTAGTTAATAGATTTGGATTCTCTCAATTGTGAAAAAACTCGAGATTAGGTGGATGATCTTCCCATTAAAGTGCATTAGACCCCACTTATATTTTTTATCAGTTATTTGAAGACATTTTATTTTTAAAAATTGTAGAGCCCAATGTGTTTTAATAGTTAGATCATCCATATAACCCTCTCAGATTTTTTCGCAATTGAGGGGATCCAAATATATAGTTAACATTTGTGGTCTATAAGTAAACCAATAGCCAATATCATACAACAATAACCAATTGCCTAATCTCACATAATTAAGCATGTTGAGTGTGATTATTATGAAGAAAAACAAACTCACATTTAATTAGAGATCTAAATTCTCTCATGTGCATTCTTTAGTTGTTGTTTGTCCGCCTTGATTTCAATAATTAGATTTGTGTTCAGTTTCTCTCTCTTGTAGAATACGATATCTAACTTAAGATCGATTTCTATTAGTAAAGTATATTTCAGCATTTTCTATATATAATTTAGAATCAAGGTCGGACCTTGGGGTGTGCAAGGAGCTTAATGGAGCCGGACCTCCCCAAAAGGTATGGGCCTAAAAAAAAAAAACTAAGTACTACCCCACTAAAAACATAAATTTCTTATTCTCTTTCTCTCTGATACCTTGCGTTTCATCACCATCACTCCATCAGACTTTCCTTTTATTTTTCCCCGATTTGATTTGATTTTCCTCTTCTGTTGTCTTGTTTTAGGCCTATTAAAATTGGGCCATCTTGCTTTTGGTGTTAGGTGGGTGTTTTTTTGGGAGGGTGGTTTGAGGTTCCTCATGTATACGGTAGTGATTTTCATCTTTGTATGTATCGCATATATACGGCACCTTGTATTTATCTTTTAAAAAATTTAAATAGAACATTGTTCTTTTAAAAAAAATACGTTTTTATTTAAAGAACCGAGCTTCTGGATTCGTAGGAACGGCCTTGTTTAGAATACCTGACCGTGAATACTAAATATAACTTAATTAATGATTTTTTGCTCAAGAAAAAACTTAATTAATATTTTTAATTTGGTAACAAAAATACTATTCTAATCAATCTAAATTTATTTATACACGTAATCAGTAATTATATATATAAAAAATTATTGTCAACGTATATAAATTTATATTGTATTTTACATAATTATTTAAGTTACACATGAAAACAATTAATGATTATATTCTTATATTTTTAAAATTTATTTATTTTATATTTCTTTTTAACAGAAATATAACGATGTGTAGATATTATATAAGCTTGGACAAGTCACTCATATTTGTCACGAGTCACTACACTAGTTAATTAACCAACCATACATATATCAATTGCTTGTGGTGAGAGGTTTTAAGAATTCTCAACCAATCTCTTGGAGATTAAAAAATAGATGTGATATTGCTTTGCAATTGTGTGTTCGTTTATAGATAAGAAAACTGTTCTTATATAAGTTAGTGGTTTTGATTTTTCATCTAGAAATCATAGTTGATGTTCTCTTGCACTTACTTTCATTTTGTAGGGTTTTTTTTATCGTAATCAACATAGTCTTCTTTTTCTAGATTTGATTTATTTTTTTAGTTCTTTGGTGTCATCATAGTTTTGATGAAATAATCTAGCTTGTTATATGCAAATAAATTTTGGTTAAAGTTATTGCATGCTGATGGTCGTATATACGAGGATTCAAATTCAACCAAAACAAAAAAATACATGACTTAATTATCTAAGACACGTGTGAGAAGATAAATTAATGTAATTGGGTGCAATGCAATATATGGTATAAAACGATAATAATCATATGAAAGTGGTTTCTTCTTGGTGCCGATGTAGACATGAACTGGAGAAGCACTTTGTGCAAGCCTGACATCTTAATAAGAAAGGGAAAATTGAATCATGTAGGGACTGTCCACGTGATGGTCACAAGGGCATACCAGTAGTGGAATGAAAGCTAGCATCTTCCTAACTCCTAAATTTGATCCTATAATATAAAGTTGAAGTTATGTCATGTGGAAAATACAAAAAGAACACCAAACTTTAATATTAATTGAAGTCGATATCAAAAGTCGCATTTATCTACAAGATTATCACAAGTTTAATTTAAAGTGGACACATTTGGCAATGGAGATATTCCTTATTTATATATATTTTTTGTTTATAATAAGAGTCAGACATTTCTTATTTGGGAGGATGAGCTTAGGGAAAGCTACACCGCAAAAAAGAATAGTGAAGATGCTTGGGTGTGGATCCATGATAACTTGAGGTGGTTATGAGGTAGTGAGTGTTGTACCATCCAAAAATTAAATTTTTACATGTAAACTACTTCAAGACATATGTATGCTAGAGAGTTTTGTTATACCCATATTTGGGTAATTTTGTCATTTTTAATATACTTATTATTGGTATTATTTGGAGCCCCAGCTAGCCTCTTCTACTTCTGTCTTTGTGTTCCTATATTCTTAAAAAGTATTAAGGAGCAAGTTTGACTCTGGGAACTACTATAAAATGCTCGGAATATTTTTCTGAATGACCTATAGGGTATTGTGCCTCGGCTGCTCTTTGTAACACTTCATTTTCTCTACAATTCACATATATGTCAGAAATAGACTGCATCTGCATTTCTATGTTAGTTAGGAGTATATTTTTTAATCGAAAATGCTAAAGAGTGTCCTTAAGGCATTTGTTAAGAGAACAAAAATAGAAATAATGTGTTAAAAGTGGTGAAAAATATTGAATTCAACTCTCTAAAAGTTAAAAAGTTGTAATTTCCAATGCAAAACTACTACTTTTAGTTTCCTAACAAGTGCCCTTAGGACACTCGTTAGCAAGACCCTTTTTTTATTGTGTTACTCCGGAGTCTAAAAGTGTTTAGAAAGAGTGTTGCTTCGTGTGAAAGAAATCATTAACTGGATTTTGTCAAGCAATTTGGTCTTCTATGAGCAAATTTAAAATTCGGTAAACGAATTTGATCTCGCTAAGTGATATTAAGTGGATCCAACATGACGTTTTGACAGGGCACATGCGACAGGTGTCATTGTCACTAGGATGTCTCTGTGTCATTTAGGACAAGTGGTCCATTCTAACTACCTGGCTTGGGTGTTGGAGGATGCACCATAATAACCTAGCTCGCTGGGCAAATTGTAATTTGATGAGTGAATTAGGCGAACTCACCACCTATAAATAGGTGATCATTCACTAACTTTTGATGATGTTTCAGCGTTTATTAGTTATATTTTTGCTAACATGGATATTCATTATGACCTAATAAATTTTTTCACGTCATAAATGAATAAACTACATCATAAAAAATGACCAAAAACTTAGATGAAGGACCAAAATTCATAAAAAGTTAAATAGTGGAACAAAATGATTTTTTTAAATAGAGACCAAACTTCAATTTTTCAAAAATAAGATAATAAAAAATGCATTTAAACAAAATAAAAATAAAGAAAATCCACAAGTGTTGGTGGCAATTGTGGCTTACCCTTATATGGTAACTAATTTGAAAAGGATACTAGTTTGATAATAAACTTGAAAAGAGATATGGTTGCGGTAAAACACGTTCACGATAACAATTGTTTTAAGGATATTGTTTAAGAAATATTAAAATAAATGTTTGGAAAAATAAGTCAAATATCCTAAATACATTAATTCTTGGTTAGACTTTGTTTACATTCTTACCAAATTTTGGATAATCAAACTAATTTACCCTAAGAACCGAATGATTAACACAGAGAATATTCTAAAAACACTCTTCTCGGTGAGAAAATTGTCTTCAGCCGTGCACCACACCATAAATATGCTCTCCTGCCACCATTTTTTTTCCTTGTAGAAGAAGGTTCATCCAGCTCAAGAGATTCCATCTGTGAAGTTTCGTTATCAGTTCACGTGCTAGATATAGACCTTGACTTGGGTGTAACTTGTCATAAATTTATCAGACATGAAAGTGATGCTGCATCATTTGTTAGTAATTTACCAGACTTGCAACCATTCCAAATCCGAAACGTGTCATGAGAGGGTTTCTATAAATGTGCTAATAGTGCACAACTTATTGTCTGCTTTATCCAATACAAGAAACTTTCCATGATAGGATCTTTACCTTTCAAAAACATCACTTTGCTCATGACTTTCTACTGAGTTTGAGATTTTACTATTTCAGAACATGTATTTGATATATAACTTAGGTCTCATATGCGTGCAACTATATACACTATCTCTCGACATTCGATAATGTCCTCTCATAAGAGTTTTAATGTTACTGCATTTTTATGATGGAATTCACTCAATACCTTATGTTACGTTAGAAAATATAATTTGCTCAATAATCAAGTGATTGAACTCAAGTCGTTAATGAGTTCCACCAAATGATGAATTGTTAAGAAGAAATCAAATTCAATTTTTTAGTATAACAATTCTTGATCAAACTTTATTTACCTCTCAATTGAACTCCAAATTATTACTTTAAAAAAAAGAGTTAAAAAGGTTATTTTAGAAAATTGAACTCCAAACTATTACCTCTCAATTGAACTTCAAATTATTACCTCTCAGAGAGTTAAAAAAAATGTTAGAAGAGATCATCCCTATGATCACATTGGGACGTTCCTGAGTATTTTAGAAAATTTATTGCACTTACCAATATGGATAATCAACATTAACAAATGTATAGATGCGTATGTGCCCATCTCCCTTAATTTTCATTTTTATTTTTGTAAAATAGTCTAGTATGAAATTCACCATTTAAGGTGATAAGTGAGAACCCTGACCCTTCATATTATAATGCATTATTCATATCAATTAAGCTAGACTCACAAGCATACATGCATCAACTCATTTTTTTTTACCAAGGCACTGGTAATTAAAGTTGTAAATATATAATATTTTTAATTTGAATTAAATATATTTTAATCCTTATACACGTATGAATTTCTGCCTCATTTATGTCATTAATCTCGGTTAATCCAACAAATAAATGAGAGTTTGGTGATGTAGAGTAAATTGCACCACTTTGAAAATATTTTAGATCAATAAGATAAAAAATTTAGTTAAATTAAGTGGCATACAATATGAGTGAAAATCAAAAGAAAAGTTTTCCACTTATATTTAATAAAAATTCACTATTTGCTTCATACTATTAATTTCAAAATATATTTATGAGTGAGACAAATATGTAAGAAAACAATAAATTCTAAATAAGTTTTAGTATAATACCAATTTAACCGAGCACATCCTTGTTTTCGATGTGTTCAAAGTATCAAACTTAGATTATCAATATTGAAGAGCGAATTTTCAACCATGAGATTACAAGGTAACCAAATGTTGGTGTCTATTAGATTACGCTTTAAATTTATTGGTGTATATGTTTTTGCAGGTATATTTCATTTGTGACAGCATATTTAATTTGTGATAAGGATAGGCTGAAATAGTATATATCTCGTGTGTTTGTATATAACTTTCAAGTCCTTGTACAAACTTTAGTCATCAAAAGCACTAACCAATATATTTGATTTACATAGGCTAGATGCATGATGTAACTGATCGACGTGGCTATAGTGGCTATACACCGAGTTATCGATATCAAACAGATATTCTTCGTATCACTATATATAGTAAAAGATGTTTTTGGGTCAACAAATTAATGGCTAAGATAATCCAAATTAATGGCTATATAATCCAAATTAATTATAAAGTGGCCTTATTTATGAGCGAGAACTCTCAAGTCTCATGTCTTCTCTCTACATATGTGACTTAGAAGTTAGAATTAAAAGTGTCCCCTACCAAGCAAATTGATCATGTAATAGAGAAGTGCCCTAGTGGAGATAACCCTAATACTGTATTAGCATTTTGATTTGATGATTATATATATGCAATGAGAAAAGTAGTTTTTCAAGTATATAGCTCTTGATAGCAAAACTTTCCAAGCAAGCATAGCCATTGGCTATACATAGTAGTTTTTCTAGTTGTGAGCATATGCATGTATGGTGTATACACTATCTAGTTCACGTGCTATGTTATCCTCTATAGGAACCTTAACGTACAACCCCTCAATATTGAGAAATCCATCCAAGGGGGAGAGAGAGGATGTGGTGGGGGGAACAAAAATTTCAAGTACAAAATTATGCAATTCTATGTATTGAAGTTGTTAGTTCTTTTGGCCGCAAAAATTGACCCCAAAATGGTATCTTCGTACTAGCGTGGAGAGGTCCTTTTTTTCAATATAAATAATATCTATGAATTGTCTTTTGAACCAGTTAATTAATTTATTAAAAAGAACAAATTTGATTTAGTTTAATATTGTAGAAAAAATAAAAAAAATTGAATTAAAGTTTAGAATTAGAAGAAAGAAAGACTACGCTTAAATAAAATAGGTACTACAATATTGTTTGAACAATTTTTATATTTTAAAAAACATTGAATCATTTTCTATTTTTTTAATATAAGTAACTAAACAATCATCCATATGGTTTTTATTACTCATGGAGTAATGCATTGGATACATGACAATAGTCAAAAGAAAAAAAAAAATTCAATATGAGAGTTTTATATAATTATATACAAAATATTATTTAAATCCTATAGGAGACGAATGCACAACTCAATTGGGCATGCATTTATCCCTAATGAGAAAAGCATGCCACTTGGCAATCTTCATCTGTACCCTACCACGTTATCACACCATGACACATCACCAAACTCACTCTTCACGTTTAAGTGTCACACCTCGCGTGCTTAAGTGTGGGCTCTAAAACACAACTTTGTTTTTCTTATCCAATAAACTTTTTTAAAACAAACTATATGACATCAAAATTATTATTCAAAACAATTTAGATGATAATGTTTTTTTAAAAAAAAATTAAATGTTATGTCTCCCTATGATTTTTTTTTCTACTTTAGGATATATTTTTACTCTCCATTTACTTTGATATTAAAATATTCATCTTTGTGTGATTATTTTATTTCCTAGGTTATCATATTTTTGCATGTTCTCTGAACATTATAGATAAGAAACATAAACCTTCTAAAAAAAATTAAATAAAACAAGTTAGGTTAATATTTTTATGAAAAAAAATTCCCTAATCATTTTTTTCATAAAAAGATATGATATTAAAATATTTTAGTGTACTTTTCATTATTAATAGATATTATGCTGATATTTAAAAAAAATGTAATTGAGGAAGAGAGAATTTTTTATTAAAATGACATTAATGATCATTTTTTCTACCTTGTGGTTACACAGTTAAAAGTTCTTATCACTAGTATAGTATGTGTTTTCATGTAAAGTATTTATTATTGTGAAAAAATAGGAGCTGTTTATACCTAAATCTTGTTTTTTGAAGACTATACCTTCTTTTTTTTTTTTACAGAATTTTGAAGACTATACTCGTGATATACTTTAACAAATTGTATTGTACCTCTATATAACATGAATTCATCTTTTTCTCCGAATCTATAGATAGTTTATTTTATTTGGTTGCTATCTCCGTGATATAAAAATATTCAAGAGTGGTTTATTTTTATTTATGTATCTATTGAAAAATATGAAAGTATTACTCTCTGTTCCTTTTTTATTATTATTTTTTACATATATCAAAGTAACAAATAAAATTTATTACTTTTCATACTATTGTTTATATTTTTCCTACAACACCTTTAATCATTTATGACTTCGTTCCATCTATTTCTCTTTGTAATAGATAACTAAGGGAACTAATTTTGTGTTAGTTTGATGGTATTAACATTGAATATGAAAGTGTGTTCCTTTTAATGTCTTAGGTTCGATTAATTATTTTTGGTGTCAATTTTAGTGGAAACACAATTGAGAACTCACTTATTATTTAAATCTTAGTCGTATTAACTAAAATTATTTGTAAAATTTTATAATCTAAAATGAATTACATTGTATTTTTCTGGGTCGGATTTATGTCGCCCCAAATTAATTTTATTTTTCTTAATTAATAATATTTTCTTCTGATGTTCATTACACAAAAATATTTGCTTGTGATTTTTCAGTTTGGATGTCAACATAGTAAAGATGATGATAAGTGATGACAAATTCGACAACTACATTAAATCGTTCAAATTAATAAAGTAGTAAGTTATCGTTTTCACATGGATTATTGTTTTTGACTTGGAAATTAAACTAAACCTAATTAAAACACTAAACTAGGGAGATTCACAAGATTTGTTGTTTTGTAAGAAAATAAAAGTAACTGTGAAATAGGGTTGATGACAACAATTATGATTTTTCGAATCTCCTTTATTTCCTTTTTGAAAAACACATGTTCCTAGTTCAATTATTATTTGAGGCCCTTCATGCAATATTGCTCGCTAGGGTGGTAACAAACTTATATTCTCATGAGCATTAAGGTATATTAAACAAAGTCGTAAACTGTTGTCTGGACTTGAAATAATTCATAATGGGTGATGTGTAAAATCCGCAAGTGCACGGTTTACCGATGTAGTAATAAAAGATATCGTTTCATAGGGAGTTATGAATTCAATTAACTTTTAATAATGATTAGATGAAAGTTTCAAAGGTTAAAAAGTTTGGATTTTTATTTTAAGAAAATAACAATAATAAAAAGTGTCTTGGGATTATTGGTTCGTCGTGGTGACAAATCCTTCACAAACCAAACCTAAACCTTTTATGTTGGACCTATTTCTTAAAGACAAGTTTCTCTTTAGCCCATCACATCGCCTTTCGGTTTCAGTGAGTGTGCTCCTCTAGCAACCACGCATATTCTCATGGTTGATTGCTATTGGAATCCTTGAAGAACGAAACTTTATTATCTTAAGATTTGCTAGACTATTCTCATGTTTCGCAATCCTTGTCTAATTTCACTTGTTCCAATATCAAAACTTCTTCTTTCGATGTTTCGCTTTGATATTTGAGATGATGAATTAACAAGTACTAACCCTCGGTTGTCGCATTATGAGTTTGATACTTGTTAATTCATTATAAAAACGGTGAATTTAGATTAGAACGTAGATTTACATAAAATTAGGGTTTGATGCTTGGTTTGATTAGGATTACGTCATTAGACTCATCCAACGATCCCAAGACAAAGAAGTCTACTCACTCACGTTCATTGTAGACATAGAGAAGAAGAAGAAGAACATAAAATAAAATAAAGAAAATAAAGATGAACTTTTATTCAAAGAAACAATTGTCACTTATTATTTTCAAAAACAAAAGATGATTATACAAGCTTGATGGTTGCTCTATTTATAGTCTAACAATGACTTAAGCCCTAAGAAATAAATCACTAAAGTGTTGCACAAGAAACCACGGGCTTTATGTCAAAAATAAACTAATAGACATCTTGTCTGGGAAGCCAAAAGCAGCAAAAAGGTGACTCTGGGTGCTGACACAGCCGTGTGGCTGGTGACACGGGCCGTGTCAAGCTTCTGACTTGGGTGCTTTATATTTTTGCACCAAATCTTCGTATTTTTAGCCCGAATCTCCTTTCTTTTACTCCAAGACTCAATCTTTATAATATTTGTTCTTGAAATTAAATAACTTGCAATTGAAGTAAAATAGTTCTAAAAAAAGAAATAAAATCTAAATAAAATAGAATAAAATAATATATTAATTTATTGACTCATCAATGGGCTAAAATCATTTTCATCCATAAATGTGTAATGAGTAGGCACAACAGTACCTCAATATTTTGAAATTCTAAAATAGTTCTTGATTATACACTTCGTTAGTAAAAATAGTCTTTGATCTTTTTCTTATATGGATTGATATGACAATAAGTAAGTATTACTTATATGGATTGATGATATGGCGATATGTAAGTATATTGGCGCACTGGTATGCCAGTATTAACAGCGCATTTAAACGTCAGGGACTATTTGACTAACGTAGTGCACAATCAGAGATGGTTTTGAAATTTCGATACATTGAAGGACTATTATGACTACTCATTACACATTTAGGGATAAAAGTGACTATTTGCCCAATGTATATTAGTCATTTAGAGGATTATATGCCATGAGGGTTATGGGTCTAGAGGATCATGTGCCCAGAGGGTCAGCACAGAGGATCGACCCTAGATGCTTATCACCGAAGATAGATAGGTTTACTAGTCTAGCGTATAGTTGCATGATGTATATACAATAGATTAGTTAGTTGGATAAGATGGAGTTAGTCAGAGAGTGTCTTGATCATAGGGTTTACTTTTTAGTCATGTAACCATAATTATAGTTAAAACTTTACAATGTGTATATAAGGAGGACATTAGAATGCAACTATACTATTGTAAAGAGACACATTGTAATTGAGTATGAACATAATCACATAAGTTGAATAAACAATTTACAATTCAATAATCACTTTTCTCTCTAATCTCAAATTTTTTTATTCTATTCCTTTCAATTTGCTTTCACAATTCACTTGAGTGTTATCACAAATTAGAAGTTTATTTCAACAAATGTGAGATTTCGATCTCTCGACAAACTGCCCTAGCAACTAGTAGATCTTACCCCCAATAGAAATTCTTATCTATATTTGATTCAAGATCAAAGGAAGTGAAAAGTATTAAGTACAAGAAATATTAAATAAACATAATTCAAATAGTATTGATAAAAGAGATTATCAAGAACAAAATATCCAACATATCCATTACCCTATAAAGCGATGAGGAATGCTAGCAACACTCTCTTTTGAGCACTCTCTCTAGCACTCACTCTTTTATTAGGTGAAATCAATGTGGGACCTACACTTTGGAAATGGAACCCACGTATGATGGTGGGACATACAATGATTTTACCCAATAAAAGAGCGAGTGCTAGAGAGAGTGCTCAAAAGAGAGTGTTGCTAGCATTGCTCATAAAGCGATATTGCACGAAGGAACCTTTAAACCGTAATATACCTACACCGTTTATATATACGGTGCCACACAACAAAAATGTTGTCCATATAACATTTTTCATAAATAAATAAACAGGTCAATTCCCTCAAAAAAAAAAAAAAAAAAAAACAGGTCAATTTGTATAAACAAAATCCATTCAGAAAGACAATATAACTCATTTAATATAATATTTAATTAATCACTCTCTAAATGGGTCTCTCTCCCTTTAATCTAAAATTCATTCCATACAAAACATCTTTGAGGAGTAAAGAAACTAACGTCCCATCAACTGTTAAGTGTAGGCATCTCAACTTTTTACTGGGCAAAATTAATTTTGTTATGTTTGAATGTTTTTAAATAAAATTGTTTTTATCGTTAAAATTAATTCTAATTGAGAGCTATACTTTGTGGCTTTTGATTCAATATGATTTTTTTTTATATATTTAAATTTGTTGTTCAACTTATTTTTATGTGATTGTATCAAACATTAATCATTTTACACTTACTTCACTTTATGTTAAAATGACAAATATATAATTTTTTGGTACAATTAAATGATAAGTATTAGAGTAAATTACACTTCTCTTCCCTTTTATGTTAAAATATACACTTCCCTCCCCTCTTATTCAAAACATATTAAAAAATATTTCGCTTCCCTCCCTTGAGAGAAGCTTGAATTACATTCTCCTCCCCTCTTATGTTAAAATCTACGTTTTACTCCCTCAATAATTTTTTTTTATTTCTAATAATCTAGCAAAAAAAATAGTCTAACACACTTTGAAGAAAAATAGTATTACATGTTAATTTTAATATAATCAAAATTTGAATACATATTTTTAACTATTTTTTATTCACAATTTCATTAACATGTAGTTTTAAACCCTATTATAAAATATGAAACAACTCAAAATAAAATTAAAATATGTTAAAAATAACTAAAGTCAATTCAGTAATGCTTATTTAAATGTGAATTTTATACTCCAAATTATAAAATTAATAACAAAATATTTAAATTTAATTATAATTGACATTTAAATTATAAAAAAACAAATTTATGTTTTTTAAATCATGATTCAAAATTAGTATATATTATAAAAATATTTATTTATTTTAAAATAGATTAAAGTGTAGTGCATATTTAATTATTAAAGGAGGATGTAAAAATTCAAGCATCTCACAAGAGAGAGGAGTATCAACTTTACTTTTCAAGGGAGGAGATTATATATTTTAACATAAGAGGGAAGATGAGTGTAATTCAAACATCTTTGAAAAAAGGGGAGTGTAATTTACTCATAATATTAATATGTTAGTAATTTTTTATAGGATTTAAATCCATGACATTTAACTTTTCAACTCTTTTAATATCTTATCTATATCTCATAATCAAGCACTGTTGGTCCGACATGAAGTGACCGTTTAAAGAGCATGTCCATATAGCTAGCAAGAAAAGAACCCCCACCTGAAAAACCCTATAACAATATGCTTGACAGTCAATGAAAACATGGCTTTCAAATTACTTCAAGCGCCAGAATTGCTTTTTATTCAATTTCAACGATGGAACAGAGATGCAAAATGTCAAGTAACCTAACAACATGAAGATTACAACATCAAAAAGAAGATTCAAGATCACAAAGAACGTGTCTAAAAGATTTGACTAATGAACCACTTGCTGATCAAAACCTCCATCTATTCTAGTTCTAGGGAAAATGACTAGCCAGTACGTGTCTAAAAGTTAACCTAACAAGATGTGGTCTTCATTTGGAAATTGGAAACACATAGTTCACTACCTGGAGATGATAGTTCACGCTTATTATGGAATCCCTATCATCAACTTTTTCCTTTCCAATTGAAGATGGGTTGATTATTAGGCATAGGCAACAGAGTAATGCAGACTTTTGACAATTGATATGAGATATTCCCATATAATTTAGTTGTGTCACCTCAGTGCAGCACGACCATTACAATCCATTATTCATCACTTTCTATAGAAAAGAAAGATATATCTCTATAACTCAAAATATTACAACTAATGACATCCAAAATCGTAGTTAGTTGTATTTAGATATCTCTAATGAAAGTGTTATAGATGAGAAGTGATATTTATATAATTATTTGTGACAATTTTTATGACGATTTTTTTCTATCTTTTTATTGGTAAAAAACAATAGAGAAAAAAAAAGAAGAGAAAAATAAAAAATAATGTGAGTATGAGAAAGAGAGAATTGTCAAAAATTATAACAACATGGTTGGATAAATATTATTTGCCATTATAAGTAGTAAAATAACAAGATGAATTCGTATAGTATTGCTTTGGAGGAATATAAGTTTCATAGAATTTGGGGAGTATCTTAATTAAGCTATGGTAGCAATAGAATTCAATATTTGTTTCCTTTCATCGACCACACCCATCGATTCATACAAAAAGGGAACACCGATAACGTGAGTTGCTTAATGATGTGAGTACTCTAAGATAGAGATGTCAAAAATGGTCGGGGCTGATGGGCCGGTCCACTAGCTGCTCATATTTTCGACTGGATCGGGTTTAAAAAGTTAGTCCAAAATGCACTCGGGCTTTTTTGACCCAAGTCCATTTAAACCATACAAAAGTGGGGCAGGGCGGGGCTGACCTATCAGACTTTGGGCCGGCACATTAGCTCATATTTCATTTGATTTTTGTTAAAAAAACGGTATATTTTTTTTAAAAAAAAATTATCAACTAATTTAAAATTTATTAATAAAAAATATTTAAATAAATATGAATGAATTTAGCTTAAAGTTTTAAAATTTTAAAGTTTATAAATTATTAATTTCATTTAATTGAAAGAATAATCTAGAGTTTAATTATTATTCAATGTTAATGTTAAAACTATTTACATTTTTATGTCCATCCAATCATATTTTAGCAAAAAAATAGTGGCGAGTAACTATCCATTTACGGCCAGACTCTAGAATTTACTGCCCAATTATAAATGGGATGGGTCAGGCTGGTCCATTTATATAGTTGGGTCTCTCAAGCCGGACTGGACCGGGCCAACCCATTTGACACCTCTACTCTAAGAGCATCTTCAATAATCAGTTTTTAAGGAACTCATTTTGAGTTTCATAAACTATTATAAGTAGTGCATTCAATGACATGTCATATTTATGGTTGGTATAAATATCCATATGACTCCTCAAAAACTTTAAAATGGGTCTCACTTATCTTACAATATACTCCATTTGTCACAAATTGTAAGAAAAAAAAAACTCAAATTACACTTGTTAAGAAAACTAAAACATAAGAATTTGGAGTATAATTTTTTGTGTTTTATTTGGAATAAGTTTCATGGGTAAATGTAAGAACAATTTTCATTGGCTATTGGTTATAGAACAAAGAAAGTGATTTTATTAATTACATTTTAGGACGGAAAAAATAATTTATATTTAAATCCTCTTTGATAATAAAGCAACCATCTTATTTTAATAGTAAAAGGACACATACATATATATTGATTAAAAAACAACAAGTGTCATGGAAAAGCAACAAAACACAGTTGCCATAGAGATATACCAATTATCAAAGTCATGGTGACAAAAAAGATTGAAAATAGTCGAACCATCCGAACATGTCACGCGATATGGGAATGAATTTTCTTCGGTGATGGTAGGGTTTAGTGAAATCATGACCATTAAAAAAAAGAAAGCATAGAGAATTAATGCATATAAAGAAAGATAAAGTGTTTAATAGTATTGATGTTGACACTGCAGAAAACTATAGAGATTTCTGCTGCAGGATTTTCAGACGATATTCATGTTCTTAAATGATGATTAATAAGTTGTAATATCTTATTATATTTTTATTTTTTTGACAATTCTTATTATATTTATTAAGAGTTCTCAACCATTAATATTTGATGACTATTGTGACATCGTATAAAATACATTTAAAATAAAGTGTTAAATTTAACTAAAGGATAGAAAAAATTATTATTAAAATAACAACAGTAGAAAATACCGTTCTTGGATGAATTTTATGTTGTCAAAATAATTTCTCTAATTTATTAATCGTCAATTTTTTTTCAAAATAGCACAAAGTTGACTCAACTTTTTCCATTTTCGAATTCAACCCAATTTGATTATTCATTCATCCACATCCACAATTTGCATCAAAGAAAAAAGAAATCCACTATCACAATTGACAACATCCATCAAAACACTCACATTGATGTGCCCTGGTTTTGATTATATATGTACGATGTACCACATTGCCATCATTATTATTTATACTATCATCGATCCAAACTCTCCAATTAAGTCCCAATGATCTGAAATGCACCGAAACTATCGTCTGTTTGGTTTGACAAAATTGTTTTTTTGCATTTTAATAATCGCATAAACGTTTATTATTTTCATTTTCTATTTTCAACATTTTTTGTGCAAATACTTGAAAATAGAAAATATATGTTATTTTCAACATTTTTGGTTATATATAGGAGGGAAGCCCCAAACAAAAAATTAAGAAGAACTCTAATGGATAAAGACACCCTACAATTTCACAAATAAGCCAATTCAAAATGACACGTATCAAATGTTGAACATCCCACTTCCCAAGTTCTCAACAGCAGTGTCAGACGCCACATAGGCATGAACTGTTTTGGCTGTAATAACAAACATCTCGAAGGACTAAATTGATTGATTTTCAAAAAATGTTTTGGCTTTCTTCCCAAACGGCTCTTTTCTTCCCCAACGACTCTTTCTTCCCCAATTGTATAAAATTGGAACCCTAATTACACAATCTGCAATCTACACTCTAAAATCACCAAAATTTCCTCCAATAATAAGTGGTCTAGTTCTTCCCCAATTCAAAAAACTTCAAACCCTAATTTTTTCGTATTAAATCTGAAAGCCAAAATCCTTAAAATTTCTTGAAGCAAAACTATTGAAATTGAATCTGAAATGATGGGGGTGAGAATATGGAAAAAACAGTTATGAAAGTCGAGCTTCATCTTCAAGCTCCAAGTTTAATCTTGTTGTGAGAGTGCTTGAATGTTGGTGTCCTAAAATTTGTGTTGTTTGAGGTTTTTAACATGGTATTGTATTGTTCTGGGCGTGTGTAAAGTTCTAATGAAAAGAGGTTGAAAATGATTGAGAAATATAACCTTTCTGTAATAATATTACCATCAAATTAATCACTGAATTATTTCTCTATCTATCAAACAGATCCTTGCGTTATATCAAAAAAACCATCAAATAAGTCCCTGAATTGTTTAATTAGATATCAAATTGATCCTTGAAACATATGTGTACAAAATAAACTAAAAAGCCTGGACACTCAAATTGAAACTGAAATATTACATAGCCAAAAGTCATAGGTCATAAGTCATAAGTTTGAGAAATTACATAGGTAAAAGCAACCCAACTATGAGGCATTAACAAGTCATAAGTCTTAAACGACAAGTTAAGCAAAAAGAAACCCAACTATGGGGCATAATTCAAATAAGCCTAAATATTACAAATCCAAAATATCTTTTAAACTCTAGGAAGCATCACTTCATTGGAAATTCGGGAGTTGGTATAAACTCCATGAATTTAGTAGGTTGAGTCGAACCGGATGGACCATAAGTTGGATATGAAACCCTAATTATGCCAGCAGGAGTTGGATGAGCTGGTGCAGGACCCCTCATTGGTGTTTGCTTAGGCCTATCAGCTAAAAGAACCGGTCCTCTAAGGCCATACCTCCTTGTTGCAACACCCTGAAATTGCAAATTCAATCAAATTAGTCCCTAAAATCATTACACAATCAATCATATCAGTCCTTCAATTATTATACTAATTGCCAAAACGATTCTTAAAAAATTAAGAGTCATACCTATCCAACATTTGCAACAACATTTTCTGCAGTTTCTGCATTTCCAGACACAACATTTTCTGGCACAAAGTTAGGAGCATTTTCTGGCACTTCATTAGGAGCATTCCCAACATTTTCATCCACAACATCTACATTTACAGCATCAATCTAGTCCTTTGGTTTCCTACTAACACCTTCCTTCATACAACTTCTAGCATTATGACAAAACAATCCACACCTTCCACATTGAGTGTCATTGTAGGCCTTCTTCAACTGACTCAGAGTGGTTCCTCATTACCATCCTTTCTTCTGGCTTTCTTTGGTCTTCCTGGAGCCCTTTTAACATTTGGTGGCACAGGTTTGTCTTCCATCCTACAGATTTTGGCAAGTTTAGTTTTAATCACAAACAAAACAACAACAAAATACAAACCCTATTCAGAAATTGTTTTATTCAACCTGTAATTTCCTTCATTACAAAGTTAAATGTTCATCAATTTTAGAAACCAACCAGAAAAAAATCAAATTTTCAAATTTTTAAGTCTTAACCCAAAACCGTAAAACGAATAATCAAAACAATTGTCTCAAAAACGAAACGAACACAAACAAATAACAAGGCAAGCATCAACGATCACAGAAACAAAATAAATAAAATGATCAAAACTTAAAACCAAAAAACAAAAAAACGGACAAAAACAGGGTGAATACGAACACAGAAACTTGATAAACAACAGGAAAGGTGTTACCTTTAATCACAGCCGAACACAGAAACTTCAAAAACGTGAGAATCGCCGGAGATGATGATGATTTTGGAGGGGTGAGAATGGAAAAAGTTTTAGCAGGAAGGAGAAGGGTCAAAGACGTTTTTGATGTTTCTGACTGAAATGTGAAGAATGAGGTATGGGTAATGTAGGGGCAAAATGGGAAAAACAGAAAGAAAAAAATAAACTGAAAAGTGAAAACTTAACTTTTTCCAATTCAATCAAATTAGTCCTTGAACACGTGGCTTCCTTCTTGCCACGTGTACAAGACAACACAACATGCAGGGCGACAAATCAACATGGCTAACAGAGCACTTGGACGGAGAGACCTTTTGGATGGACGTCTGACAAATTCAGAAACTAAGTTGATATTTCGCATAATTGAGGGATAAATTTGACCGACCCATGAATATTCAGGGGCGAATTTGATGGTTCACTCATTTGAAATATGATGTAGGAGATCATCTCCAATAATTAATTGTTAATGATGGTAGCCATACATCAATAAAGAAGAACACATATTCCCATCTTGAACTAGCCATCGACCACCCTTCATAATGTATTCCCGTGTACAATTATGTGTGATATAAATTAATTTTGAATGAATTGATTTTGTAAAATTGATTTTGGAAAAAAGTTAGTTGAATGTAAAATAGTTTATAATAACAAATTTATCTTCGGGTAGAAGTCAAAAGCTATAAATTTTAGTTTTAAATAGAATGAATTTTACAAGCAAAATCAATTCTTCTTTAAATCATCCAAATAAGATAAAACAATTCTATAACCTCTAGAATTATTCTTGACCCCTCCAAAATTGAAACCGCAAAACTAGCCATCGACTTATAATAATATTTTTGAAAATAATTGAAGTGGTCGATTTCATGTGACCAAATGGTGCTCTACCTAGTACCTACTTACAAACTTTTCTCAGACAACGTAAAACAAAGCGTGCTATATGTACGAAAAGTTTATTATTAAAATCAGAATCATATGAATAATTCATAATTATCAAAAAGGACATGAAACATTAACCAAGCAATTCAACAGCTCCATCACCAAAAGAATAATCGTTTGTGAGAATCCAAGTTAAATTCCTGCATGAGCAATTTTTCGGGCAGGACTAACAGACTCATTTTCTTTGAAAACCAAAGAGTTAACAAAAATAAAAAAGACATGAAACATTAACGTACATGATTATACAAAGTCAATTAGCTATCCTATTTGTTTAAGTTATTACGTAAATTATCCTTGATAGTTTTTATTTTAATAGCGTTGATAGCATTAATAGGCTGATCATAACCGGATTTTGTTTTTATATTTGGCTGAGTCTTTTTTTTTCAGAAAATTCACCATGTTTATATTTTAGATATTAATCTAAACCCAGCAGGATGTGCTAAATATAAGACTAGTCATAGTGCAATGTGAAAAGGATAACAGGAGAGCTCACATTTCCATAGTTTTACCCCAAGCAATATCGCCATAGCAAAATATTGTTATTTTCTCCAGTGGTATGAATCATGCAAAAGTCCTGACCTTGTACCCAGGATATGATCAATGAATAATCTCCTTGATCGAAAACTACAATGGTCTATGGGACATCAGGACCAAAATTCATCACCAAATCATCATAATAATATATTTGTATATGGAAGTTTACAAGGCACCAAAGTTCATCGCCAAATCAAAATGCATGTGCCATGTAGTCAGTATCGAAACTATGTATGTAGCTGTAGCGAGCAAATAAGCTTTTCCACCAAATTTCACATAGTATTCACTATATATATGCCTAGGAATCATAATGCAATAAATACATCAGCAGTAACTTGGCTAAATTACCTTACAACTTCATTTTAATTCACAGAAAAATAAGTAACTATATCTCCCGCATTCTATAGGCTAACATAACCTTTGATTATCTCATCACTCAATGCTAGCAGATGGCTTCAATTTTTTGGGTGGGGGGTTTCCTCCAGAGAGGAGCACGTATAAATAAAAGCAGAGCATTGCAGAGCTGCAAACAACACACATATAAAGGAGTCAGATCAAAATCAGAATAGTCTCAAAGCCAACAGGCCGAATGAAAGAACAATTGGCAGCTTCATACACATATTATTAACAGTTTAGAAGCCACAGACTGAGATACCTTATAATAGCACTGATGCCGGTTGGAAATATTTTCTTTGCCTACATGCAGAAAAGTAAATGAGTATAACAATGAAGTATGGAATAATATAAGGACAGTCTTTGGCAAAAAAGATGTAGTACCAGTGAGTAGCTCTGAAAATTCTTCCAGATAAGGATCCCTGCCAATGCTGCAAATTTACGAAACAAGACATTAAAGAACAACTATCCAAATAAATCATGCTGCAGTCTTTTATGTTTCTTTATTTTTAACTCCAAGATCAATGGTGACTTAATGCTGATGAAATCTTATACCTGCTTGTCCTAGAATAAATGGTAAACTTGACTTTCCTTGCCTCCAGACCTTCAAGCTAAAGGTGCTCAGGAATAGTAAAGCACCCCCAAAGAGCACACCACTGGCCAATGTTGCAGGATTCCGTGAAAAAAGGAATCCAATAATGCCTTCGGTAGTAACAAATCCACCTACAACAAAAGACAGAGATAATATATATCATATATAAAGAGAGGGTAAATTGAACAATAGGACATAGTTTTATTTTATTTTTTGTATTGAAATAATATATGGTCATTTCCTATGGATTGTTGTTAAAATCAAAAGGTCACCCACAAGTTCTATACCCTGTTAATCATAATGTTCGTAAACTACGAGACATGTGATAGCCATAATCTATATAACACTTGCCTTCAAAAATGCATTCTTGAGGCAAATCAATTGAAAGTATTATTTTCAAGATATTTGCAACAACACACTTTGAACAGAAGGTATTATTGGTTTCTTTTTCCCTTTCACTTATATTCAACTTACCTAGATCTAACTTTTTCAAAAATAAAAAAATCTACATAAAATGTTGTGTCAACTAGAATATCATATTGAATCCCCCTCCCCAGCCCTTTCCTGGGTGAAACTTGAAAGGAAAAAAACAATAAAACAAGCAAAATCACAGAGAAGTTTATAGAAAATAAAAAATGCCGCGGGTACATAACAGATCAAACTTATCAATAGCGACCAAAAGAGTTTTATTTTTTCCCTTCTGGATGAAAGGTAGAAGGTCTTAGTTTGAAGTAGTACATTGCTAGACAAGATTTATGATAAGACATTATGCATCATCTAATCCATATAACTAACCCAACCACGTGGGAAACTCTTTGTTATTGTTGACAAATACAGAGACTATGAATGCAACCAAGTCAAACTTTTACACATGAACACCTAAGTGAAATATATCAAGACTTAACAGTAAAGTCATCTTACATACTAGTATCAATTCTATCTAACTGGAAACACTTACCAAACGGAATGCCAAAACAAAAATCATGAATTTTTGCAGTTTTTTTCTGCTGATCGACACCTTCCTGCACTGCCTCTCCTAACCCTATTTTTTCCGTGCCATTTTCTTCTACTGTTGAATATGACTCCTGTTTTTCTTCTACCTTCAATTTTGATTCATCGGGTACATAACTTAGTGTATTTTTGGTGTCAGAATCAGCAGTTTCTGCACCATGGCTCTCCAAACTCATAGCAACTGACAACTATATGAGACATGCTTCCTGTTTAGTATCAATATCAAAATAACTGCAATAGCAATCTTTCATTTAAAAGAATATATAATATACACTGTTCGGCAAGCCAGCTCATAATGTTTAGCTCTATTGCCCATTTTGGATAAACAACTTACTGAAGCACTTATAGCATAAGTACTTGGGGCCTGTTTGGATTGACTTATTTTTGAGCTTATGCAAATAAATAAGCTTTTATGTTAAATTATAAGTTTTCACTTTTCACTAACGAAAATTGTATCTTCATAATCTGTTTTTTTCATAAACTACATTGGCATGCTTATAAATAATACAAAAAGTTCATTTATTTGCATAAACTGTTTTGCATCAGCTCAAAATAAGCCTTATCCAAACGGGCCCTTGGTCATAAAGTGTTTATGTATAAGCTATTTTTATAACAAAAGATAAAATAATGTAAAATTAATTTTGTAAGCTATCCTGGAAAACTTATGGAAGTTAGTTGAAAACAACATATGAAAATGTTATAAGTTGTTTCTAAAATCTCTCGCAAACAATCACCCAAGTACTGATGTAAGACCCCATGCCTTTAAGTCTCAAAGGAGTAGCGTATGCAATCAAAAAGATTTAACATGATTTCCACTAATTTCAAATGAACATAGATAGATGATAAACTACACTAATTGTGCATTTCATGTTCATTAAATCATTAATGCCAACTTCGTTATACACACACAGATCACTCTGTTCACAATTCTAACTAAATTTACATACAGATACTGAGCTACAATCATATATTTTCATCAAAGCTGTGCTTTTTATGGTGTAAGTAAGACAAATTTAAATCACAGAGCTACTAAATAAAATGGATTTGAAAGGAAAACATAATCATCCAAATCTATTAACCAACAAAATGAAATGCAGAAAAGAAAGCAACCATCTTCAATGCTAAAGTCAACAAAATTCGTACTTAGAGATAGCAACAATTTACGATTCAAAATAATTGAGGCAATAATTAAGATTTTGAAGCATTGCATTAGATCTATGATATTTGAAGGCTTTAACGTAGTTGATGAATAAAATTGGATAAAGTAAAAGCGTAGTAAGTTAAAGAGGACCTTGGAGGGGCGAAAGGAGAGGCATGGAAGCGAGTGACTTTTGAGGTGTAGACTGCGATGAACGGTGGCGGAGAAGCAGAAGAGATGAGCCTGAGATGTCGCTGCCATGGCAGAGAGAGTAATGCTCGATTTGGATTTGGATTTGCAGTAGAGAATTCAATTCAGATTTTGGGTTTGGGAATTGGAAGTGTGAAATGAGAATGAGAAAAACGTTGCTGCAGTTGTACCGAATGTGGACTCGTCAAAAGCTGCGACCATTCAGCAACTGCTCTGGTCCAAAATATTTAATTCAACAAAATAATTAGAAGCAACTATTTTTCTAGCTGTTTGATCTTTTTTCACAGGTTACCTTTTTTATTTTATTGATACACAAGAAATGATCATAGATCAAGTATGAGTAAAATCTTACATTAGATGAAAAAAATTAATGTTGAGCACTTTGCAAGTGATAAGTCCCATAAATTCATTATCTTAAGATTTTGCGTTAAGATATTACTCAATAGCGTGGTTATTCTAGACCCAATGTGATGGTTCCCGTGACCCTCCTCATGATCCAACAATGATATCAAAGCTTATGGTTGAGCCAACTTCTTGTGTCATAAGTCTTATCGACAAAAGTATTCATGCATAAGAAGTCTTATTGCAGCGTGTCCCGTTAAGTGTCACCAACAACGGTGCTAGTAAATATGGATGCAAAAGAAGACTATGTTTAAGGGAAAGTATGCTCATAAAAAATACATTGACTCACACTTAGGAGGGAGATTACTCTTATATGATAAACACGTGGATGTTGAACATTTTACAAGTGAGATGACTCATAAACCCCCACCTTAAGATTTTAGGTTAAGGTGTAATGTTCAACTCACTCGTGTGATTGCTCATGACCTATTGTAGATGATCACATAAGCTCCCCTTACGACTTAACAACCACCAAACAATGTCACGTCAACTACCATGAAAATACTCCCATCAACCTTTAATTTGATCATATTTGAATTTCAACAACCAAAATACTTTTTTTTATTGGCATCAAATATATTTTTCATTTTTTGACCAAAAATATATTTTTTCTTGATAACCTTGTTATTATATTGATTTGGCACGCCGTGATTTGGATGTTATGGAAAGTTCGAAACGATAAAATCTTTAAAGATACGGTTTGTGAGGTGCCGAATTTAGTGGAAGAAATTAAAGTCTTGTCTTGGTGTTGGAGTCTTACTCGCTAAAAAATTCCGGCGTGTCTCTACTATGAGTGGTGTTGGAATCTAAAGGATTGTCTTAAGTGATTGGGTGAGGGGTGCGCAGTTCAGGTGCTTATGCTTGTGGTGTGGGGAGTTTTCAGTTGTTGGTTTTTTCTAGCAGTGTTGTCTGTGGGTTTGGTGTGTTCCAGTTCCTGTGTTTTGGTTGCTAGGCGCTGCTGTTAGTTGGCTGCTATCATGACAACAGTGTTGTTGCCTGGTGTTTTCTGCTAGCGGTGGGCTGGTGCTGTTGTGTTTTGCCTTAGTTCAGCTGTGTCTTTGGTTGGGAGGGTGTTGCAGGGTTAGCAGCGCTGCTGCTTAATCGGTGCAGCTGTTGCCGTGTGTTACCCTCTTCCTGGATTTTTGGTTTGTTTTCTGTGGTTTTTGTTCGAGTCAGCGTTATTGTAGCAACCGATTTTCCCTTGTATTATTGTTTTTTTTCCACCCGAGCTTATTAGTGCTTCTTGCACGGGCTTGTTGGTTAATAATATTTTGCCGTTTCAAAAAAAAAACCTTGCTATTATATTATTTTTTATGCCACATTTTATTTTAGGCTAAAGGGCACTTTTCCACCCGTAACTTTTAAAACTTGCAATTTTGACCCCGTAAGTACAAAAACTACAATTTTTTCTACACGTGGCAAAATTGTAGTTTTTATACTTTAGAGTCAAAATTGCAAATTTTTGAAAGTTAGGGAGAAAAAATAAACTTTAGCCTTTATTTTATTTTATGTAAAAAAATTAAAATGTCTCGTAGATCCAAAAAAAACTAAACAAGAAGTTGTCATTTCCCTCCACCCAAAAACCCTTCCTTGGTTTGGGTTCTGCCATTGTTCAGCTTTGGATTGAACCCTCTCAGAAAATGGGTATGAAATTAAGACTAGAGTACTAAAGCTTCTCTTTCCCATTTCCGAAAATATGCAATTTTCGACTCGTCTCCATCTCCTTGCAAGGCCTTTACTCTCTTCCTCTCTCCTCTACCCTTCGCGCCAGGTCCTTCTCCTTTCACTCTCGTTATTCATTCATTGTTACTGATTAATGTTTATTATTCTCATTTTGAAGCTTACCATGTTTTTTTTTGTTTTTTTTTTATTTTTTATATTTATAACAATTAGAACATGAATTTGAACTGTGATTATGCTTCCAATTGAACAAATTTGTGGATTTAATTTCATAGTTGATTAGTGAAATATTATCATTCACCGAGTGTGTGATGTATGTGAGTTTTGGTTCTTTCTGGGTTTACATGTTTTCTCAAAAAGTAATGGAAACTTATAGATTGAACTAATGCATCAAGCCCGGGTTTGAACCCAGGACCTCACAAATATCTGTGTTTGAGTTTCAGGTGGCGCTTGCCGCTTTGTCTACAAACAAAAAAGATAAGAAAACGAGTAGTGGTCAATTGTCTATTTGTTTCTATCTTACTCCAAATCATTTGCTTAGCCAATGAAACTCCTGAGTCTTGACAAATACAAGTATTAAAATAACAACCGAATGTACTAAAAAGTTACATATTTTGTACATTTCCATAATTTAGGCTCTCTATAAAAACCACCGTTGAAGGATACAGGGTGTGCACTTAGCAAATGAAAAGAGTTTGATTTTATTCTAGAAAAGAGATAGTATCAGCCTATCAGGTAATCTAACAGCAAACGAGGAACTAATTTTAGATAAGAACCACTTGTAACGCTGATTAGGGGAATTGAATATTTTTTATTTACTTTTATCTTAAATTATGACTATTTTTGCACAGAATGGATTTAGAGAAATAATGACCAGGTTTGGCGTAAACACCTGCTCGCTTTCTACTACAGGTATTAGTTCCCATATCTCCTTATGTATCCGTGTGTGTCTATTTCACATGAACTCTCAGTGGCTTTCATCCTAGTGAATCATTCTCTTTCTTTGTGTTTGTATGTGTCTTTTCCATAGTCTGGCAAATTAGGTGTTAATGTTTGAAACATTTTCTAGTTTCAGCTGAAGCTTCAGATTTAGAATGCGATGAGATACATGATGATGTCAAAGCAGCAGAGAAAAATAATGCACTTTGTTTGGCTGTCTCACAGCTTGCTAGCGAGTTTAGCAAGGAGTCAATGTTATCTTTGCAGAAGTTTTTTCGTGTACGCTATGCCAATGTGGTATCTACAGGCTCCTTGAAACTTGATATAGCTCTTGGAATTGGAGGATTACCAAAGGTGATAACTAGACTAGTATTGTTAATTGTTATCCTTTAGATCGTTGTTTGGTATATCGAGATTTGTACCACATGCTTACAGTATGCTGGTCGATCACCCTAGTGACAGTGTTGCACTTTTTTTTTCCCAAGGTGTTGGTGTGTTTGTGTTTCTGTATGTCTCCACACTTTATACTTCAAATGCAGGATAAATTAACAAAGTATATAAATAAGCTACTTCACTGACACAAATAATACTACCTTTACTTTAATACATATCCAGGGTTTTCCTTAATATGCATCACATTTGAATGTTTTAGGGTAGGATTGTTGAAATTTATGGACGAGAAGCAGCTGGTAAGACAACACTTGCCCTTCAAATTATTAAAGAAGCTCAAAAGCTTGGAGGTACATATTATTATTTTGGTATTTTAATATTTAAAATTCATAGATAAAGAATTTCATGATTTGTACTTCAAATATGAAAATTATAGAAATTCTGAGTTCTCAATGTCATTTTTGTAAACCAACACATCAGTAATTATTTTGACTGTAGTCGGCATCATTTCAATTCATGGTTACTCAGAAGTGAGGCATAGAGAAAGAACTACGCAATAAGAAGCTAAGAAACTTGTTTGGAGCTAATCAAATAATTTGGCGGTAGGATCTCCAAGAAATACTTGATAAGTATGGAAAATGAATAGAGGTAGTTATAAGTATCTCCATTATTTGGAAGCAGATTAGTTTCTTGAAAAATATATCAGCTTGTATTGTTTATTGAAACATTACTAGTGAGTGAAAGTGTCCAGACTGCATTAAGCTGCTTCTCTCTAATAGCGATTTCTTTTGAATTGTAATATAGGCACAATAATTGAATAAAATTTGTGCAAAACTACTTGTCAGTTGCCGCATGCAAGATTCATAGTAAACTACTTGTTTCCTGTCAATTTTATAAATTATATTCATTCTGTTGGCAGGATATTGTGCATATCTTGATGTAGAAAGTGCATTAGACCTTTCACTTGTGGAGTCAATGGGTGTAAATACCAAAAATCTTCTCATCTCTAATCCTGATTGTGCTGAAAATTTGTTGAGCATGGTTGATACACTAACAAAAAGTGGAGCTGTAGACGTGATTGTGGTTGACAGTGTAAGTTACTGTGGCTTTACATTCTCATTACTTTATCAAAACCAACATTTTTGTAAAATTCCTTTACATAGTTATGAGATCCAAAAGTAGTGCTTGATTTTCAAGATTAGAGGCTATAGTAGTCGTGTGCCCAGCCCTATTGTAGCCGAAACAGACACTCATCCAACTATTTAGATTAGCTTTCTTTATGCTCTCTTAGTATTTTTTAAATTGTTTTTGATCATTTCTTAAAATTGTAGGGTTTTGGTAGGGAATGAAGAAGTAAAAGAGTGAATAATCTGAAATTGCTATTGATTTGATGTGATTAAATATGTACCTCGACTTGTTCCAATAATAGATTCTTAATTGTAAATAAGGGAATTAATCATGAAATATGGAAATCACTCGTAAAATATCCTTTAAGATACTCTAAAATATTTTACGATACAATGATGATATGATGGCATATTTCCAAGATATTTAACAGTTAATACATTTCGTCTTTAGTTTTGCTCTCACGTGAATATAAGATGATTTTGTAATTCCAGGTTGCTGCTCTTGTCCCGAAATGCGAACTTGATCAATTAGGAGTTGCTACAAATCAAGATTTACATTCGCGAATAATGACTCAAGCACTACGGAAAATTCATTATTCATTATCTCGCTCCCAAACTCTCTTAATTTTTGTTAATCAGGTCAAAATCGCATTGCTTGAAACTGTGAATCTTATCATTTGAATGTCAATTTGTGCAATATACCAAGAAACCGTTAGATTTAACATTCAATAGTTTCTCTCGTATACAGGTTAGATTTAGTCCAAAAGCATTTGGTGGACGCGGGCCTATGGAAGAGGTCACTTGTGGTGGAAATGCTTTGAGATTCTATGCAGCTGTTCGTTTACGACTTTCAAGAATGGGATTGATAAAAACTGAAGATAAGGTGTGGCCTTTAATATATTTGAAATACCATTGGGATTCAGAACTATAACTAAATTATTTCTTGAGGAAGATTGTCTCAATTCTGCCACTTTTCTTTTGTATCTTATTACTTCTTAGTAACATAAAGTTACCCAATTTCTCCCTTTCTTTCTCAAAACACCTATATTGTATTAATTCTTTTATCCTCTCCTGACATCTGGTGCTTCAGGTTGAGGGTATCACGGTCTGTGCGCAAGTGGTAAAAAATAAACTAGCACCGGCAGCAATGAAAAAGGCTGAACTGGGTATCAAGTTTGGAAGAGGCTTTTGCCAAGAATCAGAGGTCTTTGATCTGGCTTGTGAACATGGACTCATTATGAAAGATGAGGGAAACTACTTCATTGAAGGGGAGCCTTTTACTAGTAGAGAAGCTGCTGAACAATTTTTGGCTAAAAATAAAAGGATTTGTGACAAGTTAGTTATGGACATGAAAAGACTTTATCTTTAGAAAATTGGTTAAACCTCTAAATTTTCCATGGATGGTCTAAGCCAAACTGGAGACATTATGTGATTAAAAAACTTTGCAATGTCTAAGCCAAACTGGAGACATTATGTGATTAAAAAACTTTGCAATCATATTCTTAAGGCATTAGTATTGCTTTCAATAGGCCTCAACCACTCTGTAGATGAGCACACTGCATTTTAAGTTACTGGAATTGTCAGGTGCTATGATGTGACAATGTGAAAAACACTTTGGAGCTAGGTGTGGAGTACTGCAAAATCACAGTAGAAAAACTGAAATTTGATTGCTCTTTGTAAACCATTTGAAACCTGCTTATGTATTAGGAAATATTTATTGTATTCATTAGTCAAAGTTAGATTCATTAGTCAAACTATTTGAAACCTGCAATGTAAATGATGAGTTGCCTTGTTTTCTGTTACCCCCTCCCTAATTCCAAGTTAGATTCTTAGATTTTATGTATTCATTTCATTGGATGAATTTGTGTATCCCTTTTTCTGGTTCCTATAATCCTATGCTTCTGTCTTCCTATGCTTGTGAACTGTTTTCAGGCGACAAAGCTATGAAGAAACAGATTTTTCAACACTCTGAAATCCAAAATTTCAGATGTATTATAAACAAAAATCAAAATATGCTTCCAACTATATATTTCTAAGTAAATCATATTAATACCAGATAAATTATACTCACTTTATTTCTCATGTTTTGCTTAGGTTAAATATTTTTCTGTTCATTGAAATTGTATCTAGTGATGAAATTGAAATTTGTGTGTAGGCTATTTATATAATTTTTTAATGATTAAAAATAATCTATGTATGATTCTCATTTTAACATTGGCAACACAAGGGACATTAGTCTTGATTATGCTCTTTTCACACCTCCTACCATGTTGGTGATTGATGGTTATGATAATCTCTTTTATGCTGTTGTGGATGCTGTTTATTCAACATTGGAGAAAGTAGGTGGAGGGTCATTGAACGTAGTTGTATAAGAGAGTGGTTGGCCTTCATCTGATGGGACAGTAACTTCACTTAGTAATGCTAGAACTTACAAGTTACAACACACTTGGTTGAGTGGTTCAACATGCGAAGAGAAGGACACCAAAAAGGCTTGGAAAACCCATTTAGACATCTGTGTTTGCTTTGTTTGATGGAAATCAAAAGCAGCTAGAGTATGAGAAATTTGGTGGCTCTTGTTTCCAAATAAACAGCGTAAATACTTAACGGGATATTCATATGAGATGATTTTTTTTGAGGTAATATTCATATGAGATGATTGTAAACCTCTTTTAATTTGAGCAGATATTTTAAGTTTAAATCCAACTATGATAATGTAGCAGTGTTAAACGAAAAATTTGAATTCCTAAAAAAAAATTAACAAATCTTGAAAAATAATTTTATTAAAAGAGGGATAAAGAGAGAGAAATCAACATTATATTATATTTTGAGAAGGATTAACTTACATAAGAATAACTTCATATTTTTATGTCTAATAATTTAGTGGTTAAAGTTCACACATTTTATATGTGAAGAAGTGAGGTGTTCGGGGTTCGAACTCCGCTCCTTACATATATTAACAATGTCCTACCAACTTAGCTAAATTCACGGAGACAAAATAACTTTATATAGTTACTTTACTTAATAATTCATTATAAACATCAATTATTCCTTATAGATGTTCACTCTTGTGTCCTCGTAAGCTTAACTCAGTTGGTATGAACAATGCATAATATATGCAAGATCCCAGATTAAAACTCCGACAACCACAAAATAAAAGATGTTCACTCTTCATCTTTCTTGTAGCTTGGTAAATTAAATGTATTCTTCATACTTAACTGTGGATATCAATCCTTAAAAACAAGGGTTAATTAAGTAAATGGTCCCTATAAATATTCAGAATTTTGTTTTTAGTCCCTACAAAATAAAACGACGGTTTTTAGTCCTTATAAAATTTTCCATCAACATTTTTAGTCCCTATAAAAAATTTCATTAGCATTTTTGGTCCCTAAAATGCTTAAGAAAAATGTCACATGGACTAAAAAGTGTGATTTTATTTTGTAGGGACTAAAAACAAAACTGTGAATATTTATAGGGACTAAAAACTTAATTAACCCTAAAAACAATCTAAGGAGTTGATCTCTTCCCTTAGTTAAAAATCAAACCCTAAACCAAATAATTAAGGACACAAATATCTAAGCATTTACCACTAATTAATACATTACTAGACTCTTGACCCGTGCGGTAGCACGGGTCATACCACGTAGAAGTTAATCGTATCAGTCGCAAAAATGTAAACATATATAGTTAATAGAAGTTTTATAACAATTTAAAAATATGTTCCCTTATAAAACAACAATAGCAACAAAATGAAATGGTAGCATACAAAACAAAAAAGGTTTGAACATTAACCATCAAAATACATTACAAAAGACTTTGTGATAAACATCATTTGAGGTCGTATTAGTGTTCTCTCCATCTCCATTAACGATTAGTATTTTCAAACCTTGTTTTGAAGTGACTCTATAAATTGCGACGTACAACTGACCATGCGAGAACACGGGAATCGACAAATAAATTCCAACATTTTTAAGTGATTGCCCTTGACTCTTGTTGTTTGTCATGGCAAATGAAACATATATTGGAAATTGTCTTCTTTGAAATATGAAAGGAATTTTAACATCAGACGGTGAAAGAGATAACTTGGGTATGAAAACTTTTTCGCCGATGTTACTTCTAGATATAACCTTTGCTTCAAGTACAAATTTTTCCTTCTCGGTTTCTCTTACACTATCTTTCTCGACTATATGACCAATGACATCTACAACAAAAAAATTGCATTATCATTTACATAAACAGAAAAAAAAAAAAAAAATTTGTATAACTAAAAGGTAGGATTTCATACCAGCAACCACGTCCTCTTCCGGAGAGATCAAAATGTCTTTGAAAGACATGAATTCAAACACGTCCTGAGGCACATTGCTTGCATTCACCTTAGTAAATCTCACATTTTCCATCATGTTAAGTTTGTACTTGTGTGGCAAGAGTTTGTAATTCCTCTCGTTAAATCCTACCATGACATTCTCTAACTTATATGTTCCTCCTTCATCAACCATTCTTTGAATCGTTGGCACCAGGTATTTACGAACAGTGGCATGGATCCGTCCTCGCTAAACAAAAATAACATGTCATTGACATAAACCAGAATATATGTAATCGTAGTGGCAACTTGAATTAGTGTTCGTGGTTATACATGAAGTTTATATAATATACCTTCTCATCAACCAATATCATGTTCATGAAGATAATATCGTTTGGATTTTCCTTATCACGGATCAGCCATATATGGGCCACACGTACAATCAACTTCAAATCCTTCTTCCCACCTGTCACGGCTGAAATGGGGGTGAAAATGGTTGCCATCTTAGCAATTGAAAGAAACAGCTATTTTTGCTAAAAGAACAGAATAGTTGGATTCTCACAACTAAGTGGTGTTTATATAGGTAATTGGTAAGTTGAATTTGAAACTTTTAAATGTGAATGACCATAGTCTTCTTTGGTAATAATTACTATTTATTGCAGTCATAAAAGCAATTACTGCATAATGCTTTGTAATGCATTATGACGTTTCCAATTTCAAAAGTTGTTAGTGTCAATCATAAATACCAATAGTTGCCATTTTGGCGTGGACATTAGTTTACTACTTTACCATCTATTCATGACCTGAATTTTCGATTAGCAATAATGAGCGATAAGTTTCTCTTATTCACAATAAAATATCATTAAGTTTAATTAATAATTGAAATTTGACTTGTAACATAGATGAATGACAATTTCAAATTCGATTAGCAATAACTACGTGTTAATTTTTCTTTTATTCTTCATGAAATATCATTAAGTTTCATAAAGCTCATTACTTTTTTCTTTTATTCGATTAGCACTACTAACCTCTTCTATTTCGTATGAGCAAAAGTTTCTTTTATTTACAATGAAACATCATTAAGTTTCATAAATATTTGAAATTTGACTTGTTAACCATCATGAGCATACGAGTCAAGATTTAACACATTTGATTAGCAATAACTACGTGGTAATTTTCCTTTTATTTTTATGAAATATCATTAAGTTCAATAAATATCATTACTTTTTTCTTCACCAAATGCATTAATTGAGATGACTTTGTATATACTAACAATACTCCTATTTTACACAATCAATGTGACTCAATAAAAAGATATCCTTTATATTGGCATGAAAGTCTGTTTTAATTTAGGGTTGAAATCATGCATCTCTATAGTCTTAAGTTTTAGTTGAGCTTTCAAATCTCATGGAAGGTCAAGAGATATATGGCTGAGATGTAGGGGGTGGTTGACTGAGTTAATTAACATTAATACATAAAAGGTTATGAGATCTACGGCTGAGATGAAGGGAGTGGTTGACTGAGTTGATTAGCATTAATTACGTATTATGGAGGGAAAATGAGTATGATTAGCACCGTTTCAATTGTCATTATGACGTTTTTGTATGAGAGAGAAAGTGAGGAGTTTGAAAATGGAGTTTGAATCAATGGTTGTGATTAAGTGCGTGGTTGGGAGATTAAATTAGCAATAATTACATGCTTAGAAGGGAAAAATGCAAGGGATTAAGGCAAACATGCTAGCTCATCAAGTCTAGTATTTATAATAAAGGATAATTTCATAGATAATATATTTGATTTTGAAGGAATATATAATATATTTGTTAATTCATAAATTTGAGATAGTCTACTATTTTAAGCCATGGTTACCAATTGAGGTACAAATATTCCTAATCACTAAAAAAAGTAAGGGTACGTGAATGAAGTAAAAGACAAAAGAAAAAGTGAAAAAAAAAACGTGTTATAAATACAAGAAAGAACCTCGGAACACTTCTTCTCTTGTGTTCCAAATCATCATCATGTTTTCCTCTGGTTCCGTAATCTTGTTCTAAAATATGTGTCTGTGTTATCCCTTTTCCCAAAGTTTGTTAATTTTTGCTTAATCGTGTGTTGTTCTCTGTTTTCAATAAAACTTTTTCAATTATCTATTCTGGGTTTTTATCTTTTGATTCTGGAAATGGATAATTGGAGAAGAAACCAAAGGATCAGTAACCATCATCAAGTGGGTCAGTGGAGATTCTCCTCCTCCTCATCCTATAACGGAAAACCACCTTTAGGTTTGTTCATTCTTTCAGTTTTTGCATGGATTACTCTTTGATGTGAAACTGTTTTTATTTTATGTTTTTCCTTTTAATTTGTTTTGATGCATAGTAGAAAAAGTGGGTGAGTGTTAGAATTGATAAAAATATCATATATTCTGAATAATTGCTGTCACATGCAGGTTGATGCAGCACAATTGTGTTGTGGAGACATCAAAACCTTGATTGTGATCACTTTACTTTTGAATTGGTTCAATTGGGGTTTTTTGGTTTTAAAAATTGGGGTTTTTCAATTAATGTTGATAGATAACTATGTTTGTGTTTGTGTTGGATATTCTGCTGATTATGTTCTGTAATAATTTTGCCTGTGTTGTGCTTTGAATTCATGCGGGCTACGGTTTGGTATTTCGATTTGAATATCTAGAAATCGAATCTTTTGGTGACATGTTGTTAAGAAAATATGCAGCTAAATTTCCTTTCACTGGCGTATCTTTTTGTACATAAATCTGTTTTGATTATGGTTATGTACATGAAGCTGTTTTGATTATAGTTATATTTGATCTGAAAATGTCTTGATTTTGGCCATGTTCAAGGAGATGTTTATTGGTTAGACTTAAAATCGCCCGATGATGATGTTTGTCGCCTGATGATGATGTTTGTCGTCTTTGAATTGAAATAAAGTAATGCAAAGATATCTAAATTTCCTGCTTACTTTACTACATTCTTCTTTATACTAACTCATATATCGTGTTTTAAACTGAAGCTGTCTACTTACCTACTAATTAAATCTTTTTGAGGCATATTTAAAGTATCCCTATGCCATTCAATTATTAAATAGGAATGCTTAGCGGTTGATCTTTTGGGCCCCCCGCTATGTAAAAAAGTCAGTTTGTTTCGGATTTTGAACTGAAGCTGCCTAGATTTGGCCATTCAATGAATAAATAATTATTTTTCACCACAAGTTTTGCATGATTTTTACTCTAGCCACGTTATGTTATAATCACATGTTAGTGTCATGGTATCTCAGATTGCTAATAAGTTGTCCCTTAAATTATCAATTGATTCTATTCATTCTTTTGGTTCACAGATAATAGGTTTCCAACAGTGCCTTTGTGGGAAAAACAGTTTTGTGCTTCGGTGGGCTCAGTTCCATGGCGAAAGCTAATAGAAGGCAAGATGTACATGTATTGGCATCCCAAAGTGTTAAACTGGGACGACTCTGCTGTCAAAGAGGCATTCGACAATGCAAAAAACAGGTACTGGGCTGAGATCAACGGCATTCCCTGGGACATACCATTGCCTGATCCTAACATTTACATAGATGATGTAGATTCGAATGCAAGTGTCGATTCTGAACTTTATCTCGATGTGGAAATAGAAGCAGAGGCCCGCCACAACATAGAAGAAAAAGGAGAGGCGGCTGTGATTCTAGGCAGTTCTCTCCTCTTGAATCAGTCCTCTTCCGGTCTTGGATTGGGACCTACTGGATGGGGGGACGAAGAAGACGAAAAGTTAACAAAGCCTTCTGAACCAAATTATGCTGCTCTGGGATGGGAATCAAACCAACATGAAAATAATGAAACAAACTTTTGGGAACAGTATCATGCTCCCGTTGAACATGCTGCAAACGAGTATGGATGGCAAAATAGTCAGAATGATTCTCAGGGATGGAATCAGAGGGAGCGATATGGTGGTGACTTGCATAACAAGTATCAAGGAAAAAATAATGGGAGAGGAAATTGGGGAACATGGAATGGATTTAACAGAAAGAAAGAAAACAACACGTCTTGGTCTAAGAACCCTGGATATCATCATGGCACTAATGAGTATCAGATGAATAGAGGAGGAAGAAGAAATGGAGGAAGAGGAGGAGGTGGGGGAAGGAGGGAAAATTTTGCTTATAAGGTTGCTACTCCTAGTGGATGGTAAATGAAGATCGAATGCTTTGGAGTGCAAGCAAGGACACCTATGACGCTGCTAGAGGGTCAGTTTTGTGAAAGTTGGCAGGATATATGTTATTTTATCTAGGTATTATATATGTGATGTTATATAAGAATAATGGGTTTTTTACAATATTGTTGCATTCACCTGATGGCTATATGGTATGGTCTATCGGTGTTTGTAGTTTAAGAAATACATGGGTGGTGACTGATGATCCAATGCATTAGTACTGATATTATTGAAATATGAATATGAAACTACAGTTAAATGATGCTATATTGTTTGATTCTTGTCTTCTTGATTATCTTTGCAACTTTGTGCATACATTCATACCTGGAAAAAATAATAATAATCTATATAGTAACTCCTAATGAGTTCTTATTGATATATTCGTAAACCAACATATCAGTTATTATTTTAATTGAAGTTGTCATCATTTCATGGCTAATTGGTTACTGAAAAGTGAAGCTTTGTGAAAGAACTAGGCATTAAGAGGCTAAGAATCTTGTTTGAATTTCAAGAAATACTTGCGAAGTATGGAAAATGAAACGGAGGCAGTTGTAAGCTTTTCCTCATTTGGGACTAGAGTGTGAACATTCCCAAACTGCATTTAGCTGCTTGTGTCTAATAGTGATTTCTTTTGATTTTTAATATAGGTTCAAGAATTGAATAAAATTTGTGCAAAAAACTTTTCAGTTGACACAGGCATGATACTCAGTACTCTTAAGTCTTAACCTTTGCCCCATTTCTGTTGGATAATGTGTTGTTTTGTGCGTTGTCTCCTGTCAAACTAATAAATTATGTTCATTTTTTTGGCAGGATACTGTGCATATCTTGATGTAGAGAGTGCATTATACCTTTCACTTGTGGAGTCAATGGGTGTAAATTCCAAAAACCCGCTCATCTCATATCATGATTGTGCTGTAAATTTGTTGATCATGGTTGATACATTAACGAAAGTGGAGCTGTAGACGTGGTTGCGGTTGATAGTGTAAGTTACTGTGCCTAGTTGTTTACATCCTCAATAGTTAGCAAAACCAACATTGTTAAATTTCTCTGCATTGTCGTAAGTTTCAAAAGTAGGGTTTCTCTTGACTTTCAAGATGAGAGCCTATAATGGTCATGTGCCTAGCTCAACTCTAGGAGCAACAAACTTTCATCCAATTATTTAGATTAGATTTCTTTATCCTCTTTTGCTATTTTTTAAATTTCTTTTCTATCCTTGATTAAAATATAAGGGGTTTGGTACGGAAGAAGGAAAAGAATGAATAAGCTAATGAATAACCTGAAATTGTTATTGATTTGATAGGATACAGTGTACAAATCACCGACGTCTACTTGTACCAATATTTGATTCTTGATCGTAATTAAATAAGGAAATATATCTTGAAATATGGAAATCACTCCTAAAATATCATCTAAAATACTTAGATATTTTAATATGATGATGTGATGACGCGTTTCCAAGGTATATTAACAGTTAATACATTTCATTTTAGTTTCGCTCTCATGTGAATAGAAGATGATTTTTTGTTAGTGCTAAGTGGTAACTTGAGCTATAAGAAAGAGAGAAAAGAGAGGAGTTGAATAATTAGGAGTTGCTACGAATAAAGGTTTACATTCGCAAATGATGACTCAATCACTATGGAAAATTATTAGCGCACTCCCAAACTCTTAGGGTGTGTTTGGATTGAGGTATAGGAGGGGAAGGTTTACTTTTTGTTTTTAAATTACGGACCATATATCATGTTTTTCTAAGATAAATTAAGTGTAATTGAAGTATTTTATGATCGTTTATCGTGTTAATATGTTAACTTTTTAAAAAACATTTCACAGTGTCTGTAATTTAAACATGAAAAGTAAACCCTCCCCTCTCTTCCTCTCCTAAACCCTCCATCCAAACACACCCTTAGTTTTTGTTATCAGGTCAAAGTCACATTACTTGAAATTGTGCACTGTATCATTTGAATGTCAATCTGTACTAATGAACCATTATATTTATCATTCAATACTGTCTCACTTACACAGGTTAGATTTAGTCCAAAAGCATTTGAGGGACGTGGACTTATGGAAGAAGTCCCACGTGGTGGAAACGCTTTGAGATTCTACCCAGCTGTTCGTTTGCGACTTTCAAGAATGGTGATCAAAACTGAAGATAAGGTGAGGTATATATTTGAAATACCAACAGGTTTTAGGGCAATAACTAAATCATTTATTGAGGAAGACTTTCTCAATCTGGCTACTTTACTTTTGTATCTTATTGCTTCTTAGTAACATATATAAAGTTACCCAATTTCTCCCTTTCTTTCCCAAAGACCTATTTTGTTTTAATTCTTTTCTTCTCTCTTGACATCTGGTGCTTTCAGGTTTAAGGTATTATGGTCTGTGTGCAAGTGGTAAAAAATATACGAGCACTGGCAGCAATGGAAAAGACTGAACTGGGTATCAAGTTTGGAAGGTGATTTTGGGTAGAACCGGAGGTCGTTGATTTGGCTTGTGAACATGGACTCATTATTAAAGATGAGGAAACTAACTTTATTGAAGGGGAAGCTTTTAGAACTAGAGAAGCAGCTGAACTATTTTTGGCTAAAAATAAAGGGATCTGTGACTAGTTATGGACATGAGAAGAAGTTATCTTTAAAAATTGGGTAAGCCTCTAAATATTCCCATAAACATGTCCATGGAGGATCTAAGCCTAACTGCAATCGTATTTTGAAGGCATCATTGCATCAGTAATGCCTTAAACAGGCATCAACCATTCTGTAGATGAGCAAACTGCATTTAAGTCACTGGAATTGTCGTGTGCTATAACGTGACTGTGTGAAAACCTTTCGATCTAGGTGCAGACTGCAGAGTACTGGATAAGAAAAGTGAAATTTGATTGCTCTTTGAAAACCATTTCAAACCTGCTTTTCTATTTGTAGGAAATGTTTTTTTTTGTGTTCATTAGTCAAAGAAATGTTCCAATTACAGGACTGCAATGTAAATGATGAGGTGCCTTATTTTCTCTTAGTATATATATTCCCTTAGTCAAACAAAAATCAAAGTATGCTTCAAAGTATATATTTCTAAGTTAATCATTTTTTCTTGACAAGACTAAGTAAATCATATTAGTACCAAATGAATTATACTCGTTTTATTTCCCACGTCTTGCACAGATGAAGTAATTTTGTTTATTGCAATTTTATTTAGTGATGAATGCTAAATTTGTGTTTAGGGCCTTTGGCTATTTATGTAAAAAAAAATTATTAAATAAAAACCTGTGCATGATTCTTGTTTTAACACTGGCAACACCAGGGTCATTCATCTTGACTATGCTCTTTTCACTTCTAATGTGTTGGTGAATGATGGCTCACTTAGTTATTATAAAATTATCCTTGTGAAACAAATACATATTCTTTTTAAGTAAAAAAAATTAAAAAAGCATTCAAATAAATCATTCTTCATAAAAAAAATCAAATAAATCATAAAAAACACAGGATTAGAAAAATAAACAATTTTTTTCTTCATAGAATTCAATTAAACAAACAAAAGGGTATTAGAAAAATAAAACTGTTGGTAGGATACAAAATCATGATTTTTTTAATCAACAAATTAAAAAAGTAACATAACAGAAGGAACATACCAGTAATGAATCCATATGGACATATATAATCGAAGTTACAAATTACATAGAAAGAGTCAGTTGAAAGGAGCATATGTAAATATGTAATAAACGACCATAGAAGAAGAAGAAGAGGTGTTTGTTCAGAAAAGTGTTTATTCACCTTGTTTTTTCTTCTTTCAAAATCGAAATTATATATTGAAACGATCGAAGAAATTATGGTTGACATCGTGAGTAAAAGAGGCAGCTGTGGGAGAAATTAAAGTGGCAGCGGTGGGAGTCGAATAAAGACACAAATAATACGCGCGTGTGCTGATAAACTTGTACTATCATTGGTAACCCACCAAAAACCAAGGATTAAAATAACAAAGGGGGAATAAGATAAGATTAGAAATAGGTTAAACTTATCTTTTCTTGTTGGTGCACCAAACGACGGATTAACTCAGGATAGGATATTCTAATCATATCATGTCTCCTTATCGTGCGCACCAAACGAGCTCTAAAATGATATAATTTTGATGACGTGTCAAAAAATTAAGAAGAGGTAAGATTATATTTTTGGTAGACATTAAGTTTCATAATTAGAGAATAGATAAATGTTTTTAACTCTTTAGATATTTAGAAGTTGAATTATAGGAAAATTTCTTTTGATTGAGATTAAGATTAAGTTTGTTTGTTCTTTTAACAAAGAATAAGTTAGTGTGTTTTATCGAGTGAGTTTGTTTTAATTTATTTTTAACAGAGAAAAAATAGGGGGAGGTTGAAGCAAAAGACACAAAAGGATATAATTTTAATGACGTGTCAATAAATTAAGAAGGGGTACGATTGTAGTTTTTGTAGACATTAAGTTTTATAATTACAGAATAGATTTCAAGACGTGCATTAAGTTCTCTTAAAAAAAGTGTGTTTTTTTATAAAACTTGAAGGATTTTTTTTTTTAAGTGAATCTTACTAAAGATAAAAAAAAAACGTTACACCAAACTACAAGATTTTTGTATAAAACTTAGGTGCATATTTCATATGCTTTTTAAATAAATTATCCATGATTTCCTCAAAGACATGATATTCTTAAAGTTTGTTATAACATAAAAAGATTTATTGTTCAATATTGTTTCAATTATTGTGGATTGTTTCATGTTCTTATTTTAAAGAGTTATAACTAATTTTGTTTAGTTCATAATTTAAGTTAAAATAATATTATAAAAGTGATAAAATAGTTTAAATAAAAAGTAAATATGAAAGTAAAGATTTCAGCCCAAAAGTTTTTTACTTCAGAAAGAGCCCAAAAGATGCATTTCCTTATAAAAGATAAAGATTTTTTTTTTTGAGGAATAAAAGATAAAGATTTTTTTTTTTGACAAAAAATAAAAGATAAAGATTGTTTCTTCCTATTATAATTCGGTAAAACTGTTTTTTTATATAAACAATTTAAATAACTTAGAGAGATGTGTTTGTTGGCGTATTTTGTGGAAAACCATAGGCTATAAATAATAAGAGATACAAGTAAAGTGATTTGAAGTCATATTTGGTGGAAGCAAGAGAGAAAGAAACCTCAGAACACTGTCTTTGTTTGTGTTCCAAACCAACATCATCGTCATAATGGGTTACCGATCATCATCATCATCGTATAACGAAAAACAACGTTAGTTTCTTTCCTTTGCTTTTATTCATTCTTCAGTTTTTGCACGGATTATACTCTTTTCCTTTTAATTTGTACTGATGCATAATAGAAAAAGTGGGTGAGCAGAAATCTTTTCGTGACACATTATACACAAAACCCTATCTCATTAAATTGGTTATTCTTATATGCAGCTTAATTTCCTTTCATCGGTGTATCGTACATGAAACTGTTTTGAATTCAACAGCGAAACTAGCCGAAATTATACGAGAGGGTTAAACATATAAAAGAAACTAAAAATATTTTTAGGAATCTTATTTTAATAATTTTCGTCGTTGACAAAACTCTTTATGTAGTTATTATGGTGGATTCTAGGGTGAGGGTCCAATTAGGTCCCTCACCGGTGAACCACGAGAAAAACACCAATAGATTAAATAAGTGGTTCAGATTGATTTAAATTAAAAGAGGGAACATGTAGAACTGCTCACATTCAATCATATCCTGCAATGGTTTCACCCGTTGTTAACCGTAATTAATTGTTACGAACCGAACGAAACCAAACCATTACAAATCAATTAATTCCTTTTCACACAAAAATCTGAACCCTTTTTCTAAACCCTAATTCTATTTCAAATTCAATCAAATTCACCATCTTCAATCTTCACCTCTTCAATCAAATTCACCATCTTCAATTTTTTCTTCTTATTTTTCTTGGAGGTGCCCTAAATCCGTTCATATGAAAAGATTAAAGGG
>Ga0228711_1000318_pt1 | contig 53953 bp, 42 predicted proteins | sample MedpolnodulmetaG_2_FD_177996 | JGI IMG/M metagenome (GOLD analysis project Ga0228711, IMG submission 177996) | Root nodule microbial communities from Medicago polymorpha collected in Santa Monica, California, United States - brown nodules | ecosystem: Host-associated > Plants > Roots > Nodule... | reverse complement strand
GCAGTAAAGTATGGTTAGGAAGATGTTTAACCTCTATGCCAAGGAAATAGTCTAACTGACCAAGATGTTTCAGACTAAAAACAGAGTCAAGCTTAGTAATCAAGGAAGTAACAAGTGAAGTGGAACTACCTGTGATGATGATATCATCAACATACACAAGGAGATATACAACCTGTTTTTGTTTAGCATAGGTAAATAGAGAGGGATCACACTTGCTTGCTTGCTTGAAAACCAAACTGAAGAAGAGTAACTTTAAGTATATCAAACCACTGTCTAGGGGTCTGTTTCAAACCATACAATGCCTTGTGAAGCTTGCAAACCAAACCAGAATCACCATGTTCAAAACGTGGAGGTTGTTGCATATAAACTTCTTCCTCAAGAATGCCATTGAGGAAGGCATTGTTGACATCCAGTTGTTGAATAGGCCACTTGTAGGAAATAACAAGAGTGACAATCAACCTGATGGTAATGGGCTTAACAACTGGAGAAAAAGTCTCAGTGAAATTAAAGCCTAGAAGTTGATGAAAGCCCTTAGCAACCAAGCGTGCTTTGTATCTATTAATTGAACCATCAAAATTTTCCTTAATTCTAAACACCCATTTACAACCAATTACTTTTCTATTGGGTGGTAGAGAAACAAGTGTCCATGTATGATTTTTCTGAAGAGCTGCATACTCTTCCTGCATAGCATTTTTCCATTGAGGATCAGCCAAGGCTTGTTTAACAGTCTTAGGTTCAGTGTGAGTCAACAAAAGAGTAGGGTTGATACGTGGCAGAATTATACCAGACTTGGAACGAGTTGTTATGGGATGAGTATTAATAGGAGGATTAGGAGTTGAAACAGAAACTGACTGAGAGGAAACTAACTGCTGAGAACCATTAGCACAAGATGCAGACTCAGGGCAAGAAGAAGAGACAATAGATGTAGGTGAAGTAGTAGATATGTTAGAAGGAGGGGATGGGGAAATATGTGGGGTAAAAGGTTTAGAGAGACTGACATTAGAATTGTGTATAGGAAGAGATGAAAGAGTGACATCCTTAACAGGAGTAAGAGTGTCATAAGGTTTATCAATAAACAAATCAGAATAAGGGAACCTATATTCATTGAAGAGAACATCCTTAAAGATGAAAAACCTGCCACTAGGAGACAAACATTTATAACCCTTATGAGATGAAGAGTAACCTAGAAACAGACACTCATGAGATCTGAAATCAAATTTGTGAGCATTATAGGGCCTAAATAAAGGGAAACAAGCACAACCAAAAACCTTTAAAAAATTATAATTGGGTTTTTGATGATATAAAACTTGATAAGGGATTTGAAAATTTAGAGAGGCGGTGGGAAGTCTATTGATGAGGTAAACAGAGGCTAAAAAGGCATGATCCCAGTATGTTAGAGGAAGAGAGGCTTGTGTGAGTAGGGTGAGGCCAAGATCTACTATATGCCTATGTTTTCTCTCCACAACACCATTTTGGTGATGTGTATGGGGGCATATGAGTCTATGAGTGATTCCTAGAGAGGTTAGATGTTGTGTAAAAGGCATGAACTCCCCTCCCCAATCAGTTTGTAGAGCTTTGAGAGGGTGTCCCAATTGAAGTTCAGCCATAGTCTTAAATTGTTTAAAGATGGTAAGAGCATTAGACTTGACTTTTAAAGGGTAAATCCATGTAAATCTTGAATATGCATCAACAAAGGTAATGTGATAGTGATAGCCAAGAGATGACACAGTAGGTGAGGGACCCCAAAGATCACTAAAAACAAGTTGTAAAGGTGAAGTGTAAACAATTTCAGAGAATGGTGAATATTGTCTATGTGCTTTTCCCATACAACAAGCTGTGCAAAAAGTAGAAACATCTTTTTCTTTATTGATAATGGGTATATTACAATGTTGTAGAGCAAGTTTAAGAGTATGATTATTAGGATGGCCTAATCTTAGATGCCACAAGTATTGAGAGCTAAATGAGGAATGATTATTACAAGTGCTAGAACTAGTAGTAACATTGCAATTGGAATTATTATTTGAAACAGGTAAAGACAATGAAGACTTAGCAGACTGAAGAGAGACACTTGGAAAGGTATAGAGACCATCTGGACCAACTTTGCCTTGCAGCAAGACATCTTTATTGGCCTGAGATTTCACAAGACAGTGGTCAGCATGAAATTCAAAAAATACAGAGTTATTCCTAGCAAACTGGCTAACACTAATAAGATTTTTGGTAATTGAAGGTACATGTAAGAGATTGTGAAGAGTGAGTGGAATATGTGGTTTAGAAGGTGAATGAAACACACTAGAATCAGAGGAATGTATATCCAAACCTTGGCCATTCCCAATGAAAATTTGCTCAGGTCCATCAAAAGGGAAAGACTCCTGGATGTTCCTTGCATCTCCAGTTACATGAAATGAGGCACCAGAATCTGAAAACCAAGCAGTGGATGCAGTAGAAGAACCACTAGTAGAAGGAGCATTTGTAAGCATAGCACTTGATTGATTGAACTGAATAGAAGGTTGCCTCTGTGGAAGTGATGGATTTGTCCAGTTTTGCAATGGATTGAAGCCAACAAAGTTAACACCATAACCAGAAGTAGGAGCATTAAATCCAGAGAAATTACTACCATAGCTTGGCATGCCAGAAATGTAACCAGAATGTGAAACACCAAAAGCAGGCATAAAGCCTTGAAAATTTGCAGGAACGGGTGCCTGAAATTGCTGGTTGAATATGTGCCAGTAAGTAGAGGCTGGATGACCTAACTTATAACACACTTGACATTGAACATTAGAGAAGCGTCCCCCTCTACCACGTCCTCTGCCACTGCGTCCTCCTCTACCACGGTATGAGCCAAAATTAGAAGAAAATGGAGAGGGATCAGGACCAACAGTGTTGTTAACAGAAGATGAGGACATGGAAGAGTCAGTGGAAGGCTGAGAACCAGAGGTAGGTGTATGAGTCAGATTCAAAGAGGCTACATCATCAATAATCTTCTTCTTGAACTTGTCAAGACAAGTCTCATGAGAAATTAACAGAGGCTCTACCTCATCAATGTCAATAGCGTCAAATTTGCTTTCTACAACTGAAATCATTGGACAATACTCTTGTGGTAAACCTTCTAAAATTACATCTAAATGCTGAGTAATGGGAACTGGATCACCAATAGAAGCAAGATTATCAATTAAATTGCGATTGCGAAGAAGATATTCCTGTACCGTACGATTATCAAGACTAGTAGAACGCAGTTCAACACGTAACTGCCTTGCCTTTGCACGCATCTGCTTGTGAAAATAGGTCACAAGTTTGCTCCAAAGTTCATACGCATGCGAAGAGCCAACAACACACGCGAGAATCTCACCGGAAAGCGTAGACTGAAGCCAGGACAGAAGCATCTGATCCTTGAGACGCCATTGACGGTACTCAGGATTGAGTTTTCCGGTGGCGCGATCTTGCGCAGTGAGAAACCGCGGCGGAACGATCGGTGCAACGAGAAACTCATCCAGGTTGTTCGCATTGATGCACGGTTCAACCTGTTGACGCCAAACGAGGAAATTCTTCTCGTTGAGCTTTTCAGAAATCTTCAGTGAGAAGGCGAAATCGAAACGGAACGAGGTGTTATCCTCGACAAAGGATTGCAGCGGAATTGCATTCGAATGAAACAGAGGAGTTTTCGCACCGGCAGAAGGCGGTGGCGAAGGCGGTGGAGTCGGTACCGGAGAGGAAGCCATGGATCGGAGGTTAATCTGATACCATGTAAAACTACAGAGAAACTGAAAGAATTCTCTAACTATCTTCTTTATCACAAATTCTGTTTTTCATTGATTGATTGAAAACTGTTACAAATGCTTTATATAAGAGCCTGAAGGGTTACCTGCTATAGCAGGTTAACCTGAATCTGACTTGACACCTGTCGGTGCAGATGCCAGCTGTAAACAGCTGGCTGTTACAAGATTAACACTAGATACAAGCTTCTTAATGCTATTCTATCATATACACTTATATTAATACACCTCTAAACTCTAAATATATACATGTATTACTAACAAAGAATTTTAGTGGCCATTAGTTACGAACAGTTGGGCAACTGTCTATTAATTACGGTGGTAAAGCTGCTGAATTGATGATGGTGAATTGAAGTGAGATTGGGTTTTACGGGTTTGCTTCTAAATCGATGGTGGTGAACGTGTTTTGTAACGATTGTATTTTTCACGGTGGATTGGGTTTGCTTCTAAATTGATGACGGTGGATTGGGTTTCACGGTAGTTTGGGTTTGCACTCGAGGGATATATGTTTTCACACTAATATGGGTCTCAAATTTTATTTGGTTTAGCATTGAATCTGTTTTTTTTTTCCTTTTCAGAATTTGATTTTTGGCATTTTTGTATTTAGTTTAGTTTTTATAAATACATTTTAAATGGAGTAAACCAACGTAATATTTATTGAAGTTAAAAGAATTCACTTTGCTCAGCTTTTTAAGTCAGATGGATAGTTGTCCACTTAAAATATTGTACAGATTTTTGAGTCAGGTGGATAGATGATAGATGTCCACTTGAAATCTATGTGTCAATAAGTGTTTTTGTACTAGTGGAGCCTCCACGGTGTATTTCATAGAAAGTTTAATGAGTGCTTCTACAAACATTATCTCACTCTTGCTTAAATGCAAGTTTCATTGCATTTTTTTTTCCAAGTAGATTAGTGGTTGAAAATTCACCTTGAATAAGTGGGGTTTTCGGGGGTTCGAATTCCGACCCTTGCATATATTATATAATGTCCCTAGCAATTGAGTTAAGCTCATGAAGACGTTTCATTGCATAATTTATTGATAAATTTGAAAAAAAAATTGTTTAAACAAATTAATTATTGTTGAAATGCAACAATGTAAAGTGATTAGTGAAACTCCTTTAATAGTTTTGTTTTTGAGTTGTTGAGTTGAAGGTAGGGTTTGAAATGAGTGGAGTCCAACTCGTTTGAGCTCGATTCGATTTGAGTTTGAAACATACATTCTTCAACTCGAGTTTGACTCGTTTAAAGTTCAGAAGCAACTCAATTTAAGTCAATCTATCAAATTTATTTGATTTATGAATCAAATTCAACAAGTTAATTGTCCAATCAAGTTTCAAATAATGTTTGAATTGTCTCGATTCATTGTTAGTTCTAATAACATTGACAAAAATAAATATTCCACGTTAACATTAAAAATGACGTGAACAAATATATGTGCTCTAAGTGTGAAGTCACTTAAACTACCCCTTAGTATGACCTATGAGTTATGATTAGAGACCTCTCATAAATCATAATAGTAACCCTAAAGATTAAGGACAATGACAACGTGGCAATTGTGGGTAATGACAAAACGGTTAAGAAAAAGGGTATACTATTCGTCAATGGTACAACATCTCCATCACCAAAACTCATTCTTATTCTCATTTTTTTCTTCACTCACTCACTCACCACCTTTTCTACTCCTTCATTTTCTTCTTGGTCCCATTTCTTAATTTCTTTGTCCCTATTTCAAATTTCCACCCCAACACACAACCACTCAATTTTCAAAACAAAACACAATTTTCTCTTTCTCCAACCCATAAAATAAAAATCAAAACTTTCTTCAACCCAAATCTACACTTGTCTCTTTCTACTTCTTCACATTCTTCAATCATTCTTCATTAAAAAAATGTGTATCTCTCTGTGATCCCAACAAGTTCAAGAAAATTCAACTTCATCATGAATCAAAGAGAGTTGATACGTTTCAAGATATGTGTAAGAGAGTTCATGATTGGGGTTTCAGAATTAACTGTAGAATTCTTAAAAGGTTGCAGAGACATAGTGAAACAAAGCATAGTGAATGAAAATTCTTTCATTGTTAAGAAATTTGGAAAGGTTGGGAAGAGAGTAAGAAAACCTTGTGAGAAATTGTTGAACAAATTGAGTTACTTTAATGAGTATTTGCCTGAAGATAAAGACCCACTTCATGCTTGGTTTGTCATCTTGTTCGTTTCTTTACTTGCTTTCTCAGGTTAATTTCAATCACCCATGTTTCTTTTTTTGGGTGTTTATAGTTACATATCATAAAAATTTAATCTTTTTTACTTTTTTTTGAAGCTGTGGATTCTTAATTAATGTTATAATTGAGATTAATTTGCATTTCTTGATGATGGGTTTTTTGTATTAGGAATAGGTTAATGTATGTATGGTTTTAAATTGTGCTTGTTGTTATGCTGCATATTTTGATAATGACACAAAATGGGTTTGCAATTGCGGTTGCGATGTGGCTGCAATTGCTGGCTGTAGTTTAGAACTAAGAATGACAGAATGTAGGTTATAAATTGGCGACGTAATCACATTCCTGTGTTTAACTTCAATGCCACATATGTGTCCTTTTTTGGGGGGTTTATGAATAAATTTCATAAAAATTTAATCTTTTTATTTTTTTTAAAGTTGTGGATTTGTAATTAATGTTATGCTTGAATTCAATTTACCTACCCTGATGTTGAGGGATTGTACTAGGTATAGGTCAATGTAGGCATGTTCTAAAATGCGGCCATGGTTGCAATTATGCAACAAAATGCGGATAAATGAGTCCTCAATTGTAGTTGTCATGCCATTGTGAAGAGCCCCGAAACTTTTATATTGCAGCCACAATTGCAGTCCAGACTGCAATTTAGAACTACGAATGTAGTTTTTTAATCGAGGTCGCACCAGCTCATATCTGATTTTAGTGGTTGATCTAGCCTCAATTGCATCACGTCGTGGTTGTGGAGACATTACAAATAGGGTCGGTCTAGGTTGTCGTAACCATTTTCTGAAACCCTGACTCTCAATGTTTTATGCTGGAATGCTAGAAAGATTTCTTGTATTGTAGTTTTTAGGTGGTTTGATCGTTTATGTTGTTTGTGTTGTAGTTGGTCTACTCAATACGTGGTTGATATGATTTGATTGATTTATTTGCAGCTTTGTATGTAAACTTTGAGCATGATGAATCTGCCCCACTTGCGAAGCAAGTATTTTTGCATCCTGCTAGTGCTACCCGCATTATGCTTCCGGATGGAAGATACATGGCGTACAAGGAGCAAGGTGTTTCGGCTGACAGAGCTAGATTTTCGATTATTGCTCCTCATACCTTCCTTTCCTCTCGGCTTGCAGGTTGTTTGAACTTTAAAGCTTCAATTTATGTTTTAAAGTTTTTGTTTCCACCCTTAGTTTGAGGCATTGTTGAATATTTTGCTTGTGAATTTGTGTTTGAAATTAGGAATTCCTGGTGTTAAACATTCACTGATGGAAGAGTTTGGCATTCACCTGATTACTTATGATCTTCCTGGTTTTGGTGAAAGCGATCCTCATCCCAAACGAAATCTGGAATCGTCAGCAATAGATATGTCGTTTTTAGCTGACGCTCTTGGTGTTGACAAGTTTTGGGTCATTGGTTACTCTAGTGGAAGCAAGCATGCTTGGGCTGCACTTAGATACATACCTGATAGACTTGCAGGTATTAATAGTTATTTTTTTGTTTTATAACTTTATTTTGTTTTTTATTTACGTACATGCAACTTTTAACTTGAGAAAATTTGGAACTTTCATAGTCACTCTCTTGTTCACTTACCTTTTGAATAACAACTATCATGCTCATATGTTTTAGTGTACTTCATTAAATTTAGTTTAGGACTTCTGCTGTTTTTTCGTAACTAAAACACACGTATAACTTGTTTAGAGTGAGTTAACGGTAAGTTTGTATATAAATGTTGAATAGTATATATGTCTCACATCAATAGAACAGGTTTTTTCAGTGAGAATAAGCATGTGTCTGGTGTTGTTTGACACATGCCAGTGTCTGACACTAACGCGACACTGGCACATGTGGTTACATTCAATCACTTCTATTTTCTCAATTTATTACCGGTCTCTACGTGTCGATATCGTGTCGTGTCTGGTGTCCGTGTATATTTCAGTGCTTCATACATACTAGTGTGCCAAACAGCATATAATTGATCTGTCAGATGTTGTGTATTAACTTTCAGGTGCTGCCATGTTTGCCCCCATGGTGAACCCATATGATCCTTTGATGGCAAACGAAGAGAGACGAAGAACCTGGAACAAATGGACGCGAAAAAGAAAATTGATGTATTTCTTAGCTCGAAGCTTTCCTAGACTTCTTGCTTTCTTCTATCAGCGAAGTTTCTTATCAGGGAAGCATGGTCAGATTGACAGGTGGCTGTCTTTATCTCTTGGAAAGAGGGTAAGGAAGCCTTGCTTATCTCTTTTTTGTCTCTTAGTCAGCATGTCCATATATGGCTTCTACCATTCTGCATTTCTATCTATGTACACTTCATGTCTATCGCGTTAACCCTAGTTAGATGGATGCTGATAAGAATATATGGAAGATAGATGGCCTAATGCTGAACAATTTTTTTGGCATAATTCATTTCTACTCTTGCTTTGATCAAATATCAAATTTAAAAGCATAAATTATTGTTACTATTATTGAACTTATTGTTATCAGCAATAAGACATTTTAAACATGCATTGAAATTGCAGAACCCGACTCACTGGTTTAGCTAATTATGTGTAATGTAAAATCTGTGTTTCCAAAAGTTGGTTCTGAGGGCATAGGCTATCCCAAGAGTTTTAAATCTTTTACTTGTACATCGTCTCATGGAAGATCTCATTGCCTTTTTCAGGACAAAGCACTGATGGAAGATCCAATCTATGAGGATTTCTGGCAAAGGGATGTGGAAGAATCAATTAGGCAAGGAAATGCAAAACCTTTTGTGGAGGAAGCTGCTTTGCAGGTCTCGAATTGGGGTTTCAGCCTTTTAGACCTCAAGTTGCAGAAACGAAAATACAAAAGGAATGTGCTTAATTGGCTTAAGGCAATTTTCACTGAAACTCAGGAGTATACGGGCTTTCTCGGTCCAATACACATATGGCAAGTGAGTGCATCTCTGTTTTGATCCTTCTGCATGCATTCTCATAACCTAACCAATTTTAACACAAATCAGCAATGACAATGTGCCAAATTGCAAATATGAAAATATTACACTACATTCCTTGAGAGTTACTTTTTTACAACTCCAATTTTTAAACTCATTTTAGACCTATCATACCTTCCCCTTCCCTCAGCGGTGTATTATTCTTTTAAGTTCTCATAGGTAAGAAGCATACAGCTCAATTGAGGATCTCAATTCTCTGTTGTCAGGGAATCTCTGGTCACGCCGTTAGCAAGCCTGGACAGTCCTATTAAGATTGGACAGTTAAAATTTTGACTTAATTCTTTATTAAATCTCTTGAAATCTGATTTACCGAGCTTAAATCAGGCGGTCTACATTTGGTGTCAACGTGACTATTAAGATTTCTTGACTACAAAGAATCTGGAACCCTCTATCGCTCACGCACATCAAAAGAAAACATTGAGTAGTTGAATACAGTTAAACCAATAAACAAGACGGTCTAGATTTGCTGTATACGTGACTATACAGATTTCATGATCGTAAAGAATCTGCATCCCTGTATATTTGTTTGTATGCTCTAATTCAATTTGCTTTCTGGGATTGAAAATATAAACTTATTGCAGTACAATTGTTGACAGGGAATGGATGACAAAGTGGTTCCCCCTTCAATGACTGATTTTGTGCATCGCGTACTACCTGGAGCTGCAGTACACAAACTCCCATATGAAGGCCATTTCACATATATCTACTTCTGTGATGAATGCCACAGACAGATATTTACGACGCTTTTCGGAACCCCGCAAGGCCCTCTCAGCCTCAGCATTTCTTTAGAAGTAGATCCAATTACCCTAGAAGCCAATGTTGAACTTGAAGAGCAAGAAGTAGTAGCAAGTAGTGGCGATTATGCCACTGATTAGAAGAACACACAACATGATAAAATGCTATTTGTTTTTCCCGTTGTTCTGGCCAATATCATCACAATTATATGATGTGTATATACAAATATAGTTGAGCTTCATCTCCGATGGAGCAGCATAGGAAAGAATAAAATCGGTGTTTCCGCCCCGTTTTTGGGCTATTGAACTAGTCCGATATTGACAACAATTGGAGTTCATATGAGATTCTAAACCATTTCATTTAAAAAATGATTTAATCCAAAAATATTTTTGTTTTCTTTGTCATGATGAGAATTGAGAGCAATTGTGCAGTTATTAGTTAATGTATGATTTTTGTTCTTGGATCTATGACTTTAGCAATTGTTACAGCAAGATTATCATTATGACGGAAATGAATAATATCATGATACCCTCATGCTTATTTTTGTTGCACACATTTTCTCTGCTTTGGAGTATTGACTACTTGCAAGTATCATGATGGACTTGTCATCATTTTTCTTCACACACCTGAGAGCAGAATAATTGGCTCAATAACTCCTCTTTTCTATTTGAATGCTAAGAAAAGAAGGCTTGAAGTGTAGAGAAAGTCTGCTTCCATTCTCTTATTTTTACCAAATTTTCATGGAAAATGCTAAAGACCCTTTCTGCATTGTTTAAAGAATCAAAAAAGGTAATTTTTGCATAAAAAGTAATTTGACTTATATTTTCAAAACAAAATTTCCATTTATGTATTCTTTAAAGAACGTCTTTGGAGCACTTGTTAACATGCCCTAATTTTTATCACTCAATGAATGAACTGGCAAATTTTACAACAAGTTTGCTTTAACTCGTGAATGCTTCATTCTAAAACCCAGCAATTAACAAAAGTTTCATCTAACGCTACAAGTACTTCACATTAGTTTAGCTAGTGCTTGTCAGTGTTGGCGAACAAGCCATATATAATCGAAGAAAGAGATATCTAACGTATGTGATTGAAAATTTAGAACACGTAGTATATTTTTGTGTTGGTAAGGTCATGTGGAAAGGTACTACTGTGATGCTCGTGTTGAGTTTTGACCAAGTTCACGTATATGCAAACTTGAATTTTTCTGCATGAGGTAGAAAATCATTGGGTTTGAACAAAATTTCAGAGAAAAATTGGAGGATTAACTTTGAAAGAAAACTTGTGAGGATTTACTTTTATAGGTAAAGGGGTATCATAAAAACAACTAAATTTAGGATAACACTGCCATTTATTTTTTCCACAATGATCAAGCCTCAGTCCAAATAAACAATTTCTTTTCGTTGATATGAAAATACATAAAAAGGATACAATTTACTTCAATAATATTGTTGTGAATTGTTTCAATACTTGCTTACAATAATTAACAGATAGAAAATTAATTTTCATCAAATTATACATCCAATCATGACAAGGGAAATGACTTCCTATTAGACTGATGAACATCGGAAGAAACGAACCCTCAACCCATAAACCCGTTTCTTTTTTCCTTGAATTTTTTTCACTCTCTTTTATTTCTCTTGGTGCCGGGTCTCGAACCGAGTTCCTCTAGGTTGTAGGGCACACCTTGCAACCAAGTGACTTCTCGGGAGGCAATCACTCTTTTGTTTCTATTTCAACTATTTGATACATAAGGGTTTGTGTGCAATATTGTAAATGTTAAAACAACTAAAAGTAGTAAATTTTTATTAAAAATGTTGAGAAGTGACTCAAAAATGAACTTGTAAGAAAGTTCCAAATCGTGACACGCTTTGTGAACCGTGACACGATTTGGCAGGGTCGTGAGCATGTTTCTTCTGAAGCCAAATCGTAACACGATTTGGGAAAACGTGACACGATTTGGGAAAACGTGACACGATTTTTGGCATGCTTGACACGCTTTCAGGATAAGGTTGGTGATACCTTGGGTCGTACGCATCAACCGTGTCACGATTTGGGAAATCGTGACACGATTTTGCTCGAATCCTCTTGCCTACTCTTGAATTCAGCAGCAGTTCGAAAGGTTGACCTATTCAGGAATCCTCGGATCTATGCTTATTTTCAACTCCCAGAACACTATATAAACATTCTTTGACGCATTTGTTGGGTAAGCTTGGTGAATCTCATGGAAACCAAAGGAGAGAAATTTTAGGGTTTTAGATACTAAAGGTTGATGGTCTTTGGGTGAGGTTCAAAGCTTTAAGATGTGAATATTAGAGAACCAAAAGAGGAAGCTCTTGGGAAAGAGTTGGTGTCTTTTGGGAAAGATTCATAGGGTTGGAAAACACATGAGTGGAGAGTCTTTTGTGAGCAACTTGGGAGGGCAAAATCCAAATTCAATCAAAATATAGGGGGTAAAACTGCACTTAAGCCAACTAACTTTTATTAAGTAGAATGACTACTACTATTAAAAAGATAATGAGTTTTCATATTTGTTTTATTTTTCATATTCTTTCGATGGTGAGATTAATCAATGTTGAATGTTCATCCCATCATACACATGACATTTAATTTAAGTCAAGATTCCCATATCAACATCTCATAAAACAAACAAAAAAGTACGTTAGTCACCATTTACCAGGTCACCTTTGCGCAACACAGCACAGTGGACACACACTCGCCGTGTGCGTGCTCTCTCTATTTATAACCGTCATTCACCCCTTGAATGTCTGCACCGCAACGATTTCTCTTCAATCTCACTGCCTTCAATTCTAGAACCTTCTTTCTCCTTCCATTTTCGCACTCTCACTTCCCCCTAACAATGCCTCGCAATCAGGTACACTCTCTCTTTTTCTTCAATCCGATTATTCTTCATCATATATTTTGTTTCAACTGAATTTTTTTGTTAATTCGTTCTCCATCACCGTTCATCGGTGCTACTTTTCCAATTCAAAATGCGATACTGTTCAAATTGATGATGAATTCTGAATTCGTTCAAATTGTTTTGTGATTTTGATCACTGTTTCATCATTCGCTTAGGAATTAATAATATTGTTGGAACTGGAATTTCAGAATTTGTATACGATTTAATCGTTATTCCAATGATCGATGCTACTTTTGCAATTCAAAATGTTATAACGTTCAATTTCATGAATACATAATATTAGAGATATAATAGTCGGTTAGAAATTAGTTACACTAGTTAGGTTATGACTATGAAGCACGGACACTCTTCGGATTAGGTGTGTTCCGGTTGTCCGACACTGACACGGACACCAACACATGTAATCACACTAAATTATGTGATTTTCTCAAATTATTAGCGGTGTCTGATGTCCGTATCCATGCTTCATATGTTATAGTGCGTTTGATTCCCTAAAAACAGGGGACTGGACTGAACAACTTTTTTCATACTCTTTTTGATTTACACAAAGAGGTCGTTCCACAACTTGAACTCGGGACCTTTCAGTCACGTGACCACAACTTACTGTTAAGCCAAGGCTCCCCCTTAGACTATCAAAGATACCTAAATACTATTTTTATTTTCCAACTTAAAAAATGTGATCCCTCTATCTCTTCTTTAGTACAGTTATTTCTTGTCCTGTCCTGTTCTATGTAGGACTTACTGTTTTGCAAATCAAACGCACCTATAGACTATATAAGTCTCATATATGTAATCACTTTTTCCAGTTTATCAACACAATTTATTTTCAGTTTGAGTAGTTTTTCTCTTCCATGGCCTCGATCAAGATTCCTAACACATAATATTTTTTCTTTGTTTTGCAGCAAAGTAGCGGCCCCCATGGAGAACAAAAATGGAAAGAGAAACCAAAAACCGAACCACAAGTATCAGCTATTGGAGATGCTGAATCGGTTACTAACAAGCTTTCTGCAGTTCATATAGGTGAAAATAGTGCGCAAACAAAGGTTCAAAATGCTAATAGGGTGGCTAATTCTCATGGTTCAACGGCGATTTGGAAACCTAAATCTTACGGAACTGTTAGTGGAGGAGCCAATGTAACTGAAGTTGAAAGTACACCGGTTAGTAAAGCAAAGGTTGATGGTTTAGGTGGTGTTGCTGTGGCTTCAACTCAGAAAAGTAGTAGTGGTAGTGCTGCTTTGAGCAAGTTATTTAGCGGTAATTTGTTGGAGAATTTTACTGTGGATAGCTCAACGTACGCTCAAGCGCGAATCAGAGCAACTTTCTATCCTAAATTTGAAAATGAAAAGTCAGATCAAGAGGTATATGATTCTTGTCTTGGTTTTTTCTGTTTTGGTTTCGTGATTTGAGGTTATATTGTTGAAATTTGCCATGCAAATATTTGACGAATTTTCCATCTTTATAGCTTTTTCTTTTATTTGTGTTGGATGTTATCTTAGACAATCAAACACAACTTTTATGGAAGTTTATGTAGTGTAGTAGTCTAGAGTGCTGGGACGCGTATAAAGTCATGATACTGGAGATTGTTTGTGAGAAAATTGAGATAAACGATTCTGAATCGCTCTTGCATTCACGGTTAGTTCTACAAGTATTTATAGAGTTTGGCATGGGTTAACTAACCGAGTCCCAGTTATGGCCAACTAGCTGAAGTGTATAACTATCCACTATAACTGTAATGACTAACTAATAGCTGTCAGGAGGTAAACAACTAGGACTTAACATCGATGCTATGCTACTGCATATAGGGGAATAGTAGGACGAAATTAACAATTCTAGAAAGGAACATTTATCTCTTGATGTTGACAGCTATGAAGCACGAGCACCAGATGCAACACTAACACTCACATGTAGACATCATTAATAATTTATGAAAATGGAAGCAATTGAATGCAATCACATGTGTCATTGTTGGACACGGACATGTGTCTGACATTGAACACGACTTCCATCCGAAGTGTTGGTGCTACATGTTGAAACTTGAAAGGAGTTATTTTTGTTATCGAGGATAAAGGGCAACCCGGTGCACTAAAGCTCCCGCATACGCAGGGTCCGGGAAGGGGTCCCACCATTTGGTGTATTGTACGCAGCCTTACCCTATTTTTACACAAGAGGCTGTTTCCAGGACTTGAACCCGTGACCTTTTGTTATTGAGGATGTTAGCTGCAAAATATCCTTCCAAAATCTTTGCACATTAGCTAGCACTGGAAGTTCTCTCATGGATGGAGGAATTAGAGTTTTCAAGTGTAGACTCAAAGAGAATGATCCAGTAGACTCGATGTGAATGATCCCAACAACCGCTTGGTCTATTGTTATACAAGATCTTAACTTCGTATATACAATATTGGAGTATATTTATTTATTTTTACTTGGATGTCTGAATTTGCTTTGTAAGGTTTTTGACTGAGAATTGCATTCTTCTGGATAAAGAAATTATTTTCTCTTTCCCGCATTTACCTATGTTTTGTAGTTTTGAAACATTACTTATCAGTATTCTATATTTCTGCAGACAAGGTCAAGGATGATTGAGCTGGTATCAAAAGGTTTAGTTACTTTAGAGGTATGGTGGTTGTAGTGTTGTATTTGCATACAACTTTATAAGTTTTTTTTTTTTTTTGTGCTTCATAGATTACTAGGGACTGATTTTCTGTGGTGGACTTGATTTTATTGACTTGTGTGTGCAGGTTTCACTTAAACACTCTGGTTCTCTTTTTATGTATGCTGGTCATGAGGGTGGAGCTTATGCAAAAAACAGTTTTGGAAATATGTATGCTCTCAAGAGATTACGTCTTTCCTTATGTTCCCCCTTTTTATTTAGCGTGCACTTGATGTTTTCTCTCCCCACTTTGTTGCAATTGATTGGTCATGAGCAAATGGCAAATATAATAAAATTATCAGAATGTTTTTTTGCCAGGAATATGATTGTTTTAGTGATCCATTTCTGAATGCATTTACTTTGTTATTCAAGTTAACTACTTTTTGTTGAATGTTGATTACACCATTTTTTTTTTCTGTGTAGATATACTGCTGTTGGCGTATTTGTTCTTGGGCGGATGTTTCGTGAGGCTTGGGGAACCGAAGCTTCAAAAAAGCAGGCTGAATTTAATGATTTTCTTGAGGTGAAATTATAAAGAAAGGATGAAATTTAATAGCATCTTAGGTTCTGTGGTAGTGTAATCAAATGCATCTTACACTCGATTTAGTTCATGTAGCTGTTAATTGCATTCAATGTATAACTATAAATTGATATACTATAGTATTCTGTTGCTATTTTCATTTAACTTTGTTATTAGTTTTGTTCAAGCTGAAGAAATGAACATTAATAATATCTTTTATTTCAGAAAAACCATATGTGCATATCAATGGAATTAGTAACCGCTGTTCTTGGAGACCATGGACAGCGTCCCCTTGAAGATTATGGTAAAATTCTTTTACTTTTTGGTTCAGAAAAGTTCTTTTTATTTTGAACAGTATAATATTTTTAGATTCAGTTGAAAACACGGCCCAAGATGGAAAATATAATTCAAATTATTATCTTCGAAAGGATGCATTTACTTTATTACAACATATTTAGCCCAAACTTATGTATAAAATAGACTTACATATGTTTCTGGTCTCTATAATATACCTCTTTTTTTGTAGTCCTTTTGATTTTTTTGAATGCACACCTATTATATATATTTTATTCATTTTGATTTTTGATCCTTGTCTTTAGCATTCTGTCCGTGTCTGATGCATCATAAGACATCACTTTATACAACTTTTATTTATTTTAGTCCTTGTCTCACTATTTCCTTCTCCCTTTGCCTTTCCCCTCCCATTCCGGCAGTCTCCCTCTCGCCCTTCCTAGATACAATGAAGTAAGACCGGCCCAATAATGAAGCACATAATAAAATAATATTTCCCCTATATTGCTTAAACAATGCCCTAACATTCCAAAACTGCTAGAAGCAGCAGCAAAAGTGACTAGGGGCTGACTTCATTAAGAGAAAGAGGAAGGTATTGAGGGTGAGAAGGAAGAAGGGTTACCGTAAGGGGAATGGGATGCATAACTTCTGGTTCCACCCTAAACAGAGGGGAAATAGAGGGGATTTTTATGGTGGAAGAAAAAGAGAAACAGGTAGGAGATGAGAGAAGCGCACACTTAACGTGTTTCTGCAAAACAGAGGTGGTTGAGAGCAAAAAAGAGGAAGGGCAGCCTGTGGTGATGGTGGTGCCATGAGATCTAGAAGCACACAGAGGGAAGGTAGGTCAACCATGTGTTATCCTGGAAGATTGGTTAGTGGCTGCTGCAGTGGGCCATTTCAACCGCAATGGTTGTTTGCAAGTACCTATAATTTTGATGGTGTTGAAATGGGGTTTTAGTGGTGGTGAGGTCCGTAGTGGTCAAGACCACGAAGCAACAAAAGAAGAAAGGGAGAGGGAGGGGAAAGATTGGGAAGGGGGTTGGGGGCTGACGTGGAAAAAAGTAAGTGTCAATTGACATGTCATTTAGCTATTGGCCATGTGCCGTGATGAGTTGGCCTTCCATGAGCCACCTCAGCAGTTAACAGTTTCATGCTAATGAAAGGACCAAAATGAATAAAAAAAGTATAACAGGGACAAGTTTGAAAAAAATGTTTGAAAATGACTAAAACGAAAAATGAGGAATATTATAGGGACCAAGAACATTTTTAAGCCTATAAAATATTTAATAAAGGTCAAAGTATCTGCTTTTGGCTATTTTAGATTTTAGTTTTGAATTGTAAGGAGTATTATACAGATGTAAATTCCAGGTGTATGTATATGGTTATATTATAGCTATGACTATGGATTTGTCATGTATTGTGTCTTTGCTATAGTGTCTACATCTGCCTTAGATATTTCAGCAAATGCTGTATCTTATTCTTTCTGATTCACAATGTTCAATGTTAGAGTAATTGATAGAGCCATGGTTCACAGTTTTCTTCAGGACCGTTAGTTTAAAGTGGAATGGGTTTTTGCCTAACTGTCCGAGTTTTTTCTGATATATACTGACCTACCTGATGTAGGAAGCCAAGAATGCTTCCAACTTCCTGTTATTTCTGTTCAAAGAGTGTTTCATTTAGAGTTTTGCATGGCATTATTTCCTATCATATATTCATTGGTATTTCTTGCTCTGAGCAGTGGTGGTTACAGCAGCCACTGAATTAGGCAATGGAAAGCCTAAGTTCTATTCAACTCCTGAGATAATCGCTTTTTGCAGAAAATGGCGATTACCAACAAATCATGTGTGGTTGTTCTCAACAAGGTGAACATTTAGTATATTTGTATGATATAAAAAAAAATAGATGATATTTATCTCAAGTCTCAACTTATAATAAATAACTCAAATATGATATTATTTCTTTTAGATCTGGTTTTTTCAGTGAATGTTGCTATACTGAAATGATCAGTGTTGCATTTGAAGCACTGGATCATTTCTACTTATGTTGCAGCACTAGTTTTTGCTTTCAATATGAATACTTTTGGTTTATGAAATGTGTAATTTTATGTGATTAAAATCTGATGTGTTGGTATTATATTTCTTAAGTTCTTAGAGATTCGTGGTCTGTGACATCAGCTTTTCTTTTTATAATATATAAATATCATAGTAAAACTTTTTTACTGACAGTTTTTGGTTCAATTATTTGGTTGGTCTAGCCATCATACAAACCTGAGGCTTATTGCTATAAGGAATGTCAGTATACACGCTTCAATTAGATTTCCAATGACCATATAATAGATTTCTTTTGAGCTGTTTTTTATTTTATTGAAAGTGTTTGTCTTTGGCTATTTTATTTCAAGGTTAACATTTTGACTTGGACTTTTATCATAGAGATCATCTGCTTAAAGTCTTAAGAATGTAAACTAAATTTGGTTTCATTTTTGCACCCTTATGTAAATGCAGAAAATCAGCCTCTTCCTTCTTTGCTGCCTATGATGCCTTATGCGAGGAAGGTACTGCAACTTCTGTATGCAAGACTCTAGATGAAATAGCAGACGTATCTGTCCCAGGTATGAATGTTAAGGTAGTATTATTCATTTAACTTTACTTTGTGTCACATGCCCCATATATCTGAAGAAATGGTATTGGACAGAAAATGTTTTATTTATTTTTTTTATATAAGAAAATAGGGACGGGGAATATTATTATTTATTTAGGGAGAGTGTGGAGGCACTTTACCATGCAGTCCCCAGCGGGTATTGAACTTTGTCCCCATGGGTTTCAAAGCTAGGCCGCTCTAACACTCACGGGATGATAGAAAATGGTTTAAAATGATGATTAAGAGAAGAATATGTTATGAAAGACTCTAAAATGCATGTAGGGATATGGTGAATTTATGTCACTTTTAGTAGTTTTATGCCTACACTCAAATCGTTCCATAGGTCTTCTGCTCTCACTCCCACTTTCACTGCCACTGGGGGCTTAAGGGGATCGAGAGGACCACTCATGATTCGTGAACCTGATCAACATAACTTTAGCTGAACTGAAATGGGTTTGGTCTGTGTAGTTGATTCAGATTGAAAGGAAATGAAACTGGTCTAGGGTGGGTCGGGTGTTAGCTTAGGAAAATTGAAATGTAATCAACTATCAACATGACCCAATGCATCTATATTTTCAATAAGATTTTTTGTTTTACATTCTCTTTATATATCTTTTTGAAATTGAAGTTTTTGAATAAAATATAACCTGATGATTTGACCGGAATGAACTCAAACATGACCAAGTCTCCCTCCCCAAAAATAAAAAACCACTGAACTGAAGCTGGTCCAAACTGAAGGTTCTTGGTTGGTTTTGATCCATTCCCTCAAACCCGACCTGATTTTACTCCTAACTTCCACCATGGACAAGCAATATTTTTCTGAAGTCGACTTCTGATCGTCTGAATATAATGCAGTGTTTTGAAATTAAGTAGGTTTGTAGTTGTTGATTTCTTCTAGTTTTAGTTTCGTCTCACACGTTATAGTTTCAAATTTCAAAATTTAATTTGTGTCTATTTCTTGTCTCATTTATGCACTTAATTATCTTTGCATGCACTTTTTGTCAAATTCACTGCATATTTACATGTATTTTCATAACTGCAGGTTCAAAAGATCATGTGAAAGCCCAAGGTGAAATTTTGGAGGGTCTCGTGGCTCGTTTAGTGAACCACGAGAGTTCAAAGCAGATAGAGAAAATTTTAAAGGAATTTCCCCCTCCACCTGCTGATGGAGGTATGCTTATTGATTCTCTAAATACTATGTTCTAGGCCGCTGTCTACTCTGATTTTCTTAGTTGATGCTTTGATGTTCATGACTATTTATTTATCAACATATTCATTTTATTTTATGCTATGTCATCTGTACAAATATGTAAACTCCGTGTGTCTATGATGAGACCACACACCTTGTATTTATAATGGTTGTAGAATAAATACATTGAATGCTTAATTAATAAGCACTAGCCTAGGAAGTTGTATTCTATAGGAATAATAACAATCAATCTAAGAAGTTGTACAAGGAATATCTAAAGATTCTTAATTTTAACACTATGTTAGTTATCTTAGAAAAGATTAGGTATGCCAAACCTTGGCATTGAACTATTGTTTAGTTCAATGTTCCTGAAAATCCAAATTAAATTATAATTGCAACCCATTATTTAGTCTAAGGTTCATGAAACTCCAATTATAATTACACATAAATAGGACTATACTTTCCTGATACTCTGAAAAGGTAGTCAAGATGCATATTGCAATTTAAATTTAAAATAATATACTCCTTTTCCTTTCTATTTCAGCTGCCCTTGATTTCGGATCAAGTCTAAGGGAAATTTGTGCTGCAAATAGATCTGATGAAAAACAGGTACTGGGTGAACTATATTACCATGATCTAGAGTTGTGATATTGCAATTCTTGATGTGGATATGGACTCTCAATTTAGCTTATATTGCCATCTTGTCAAAATCTAGGAGAGACAGTGACTTAGAGACAACAGTGAAACCCTTTATAGCAGGAAGTTTGGGTTGCCCAATCCCTCTGTCTAGGGTGTTGTGTCTATCTGTTTCTCCAGAACAATGAAAAGATCATTTAGAAACAAAATTGGGTGGATCTGAATCCAGATGAACTTAAAGTAATTCAATATTGTGATTTGGAATGCTTCTGCAGCAAATGAAAGCACTTCTTGAGGGTGTTGGTAGCTCTTTTTGTCCTGATTACGCAGATTGGTTTGGGACTGATGCTGCTGATATACATTCAAGAAATGCGGACAAATCTGTTCTTTCAAAATTTTTACAAGCCCATCCCGCAGATTATTCGACCAAAAAATTGCAGGTTAGTCTAGACCATCATATATATAACCTTAATCAGGGAAATATTTTAAATTCAAATCCTGTGTACTAAATTTTGTTCATGTTTAAGTTTGTAATGTCCTTGGCTGGCATTTATTATATGGCCAAATTACATATTTCATGTCTTCCTTTCCCATGAATTATTTCCCTTTAATATGAAAGAGTACACTGGCAGTGTTTTCTTTCTAGATATTGATAACTTCGAGTTACTTTTATTTTCCTCATCGCATGATTCAAAGGATCTCCCAATTCTCAAGAAGCATTAACAGTTTCATTTAAATTTACCTTGCAGTTTAGAGTCCACTTCTTTTTACCAAATGCTTTACTGTCTTCTAATCAGTTCATAGTTATAGCTTTGATTTGGTTTTGAATCAGGAACTCGTTCGGTTGGTGAAGGAAAAGCGCTACCCTGCAGCATTCAAATGTTATCATAACTTCCACAAAGTTGATGCCATATCAAATGACGACCTTTTCTACAAAATGGTCATTCATGTGCACAGTGATTCTACTTTCCGGAGATACCAAAAAGAGATGAGGTTTACTTTCTAAATCATTTTTAACCTGAATAATCAGCTTGTTTAATTTTCTGAAGAAATCTTTAAAAACATATTCATTATTTTACATCATGCATTTCTTTGATACCATTTGAGTTATGACGTGTTTGGTACTTTCAGGAATAGACCAGGATTATGGCCACTCTATCGAGGTAAATATTATATTTCCTTTCAATATTATAGTATCCAGTTCCTTAGGCTGAAAATTGTAAGCTAGCGTTGTTTTTTTTCTTCCTAGGCGACCATATATGTTGTTATCTACATGTAGTGGTCTCCCTTGCTATGTTTTCAGGGGTTAAGTAATTGAATTTGAGAGATGTAAATGGTCGTAGTTGTATTCAAAATGTGATTAAACAATTTAAACCTCTTCATGGAATACAGAGCACGTGTTTAAAAATTGAGGTTACATAGTGAGCAGGGAAATACTTGTTGAAAATTAAAAAGTTCTTTAGACTAAGCAAGTTTCATTTATCTAAAAGTTTTCTTTGGGGGCGGGGGCGGGGGGGATCAGAGAAAAAGAATTCTGCGTAACATATTTCTAAACTAGAAACAATCAACCTCTTGTTTAATCAATGCTATACGAATAGTCTTTCACGATAGTAGCAATCCATTTTCTTAATACACACTTGTCGGTTAAGTGATGCTACGCTAGAAAGTTTACCAGAATTTTTTTTTTCTTTCTTTTGTACCCATTTTGGGAAGATGGGATAAAAGGAAGGATGGATTTGACATGGGTATAATTTAGCGTGGCTGGTCCATATAGCTTGATACCTGAGTCATGGGTTTTGACTGGTCCAAAAGTTTATTGGAAGTTACTCTGAGCTCAACTTGTGCAAATGTAATGAATACCTTAGTAATTTGCTCTTTGAAGCTCCAACAGAAAAGCGGGAATATGAGTTATTAATCCTGTAGATAATTTTCATAAACATAGGCATGTTATATCCTTGAATGCTTGATTTGCAAGAACACTTAAATTTTTTGTTTCGAACTTAAATTCCAAGGAATTTTGGGGAGATGGAGTCTGTTATGTTTCATCCAACTATTACTCAAGTAGTTGTTTACGGTATGCTACTTGTGAAGTTGATCAGAATAATTTTTTTAAATATGGCAAACTCATACAGTTTTGTTGATAATACTGTATGCAAAACATATATGTTCTGCTCATTATTCTTTTTGATTCATACAAGTTTCTGTTACCTTAATACGTTTCCAGGATTTTTCGTTGATATCAATTTATTCAAGGCAGACAAAGAGAAAGTCACAGAAATTTCTAAGAACAGTGTAAATGAAAGTGGTAGCAGTGGTACTGAAAAAGATGACTTTGCTGACGAAGATGCAAATTTAATGGTCAAATTGAAGTTTCTTACATATAAGGTATAATACATCCATGTTTGACATCTCTAAGAAATTGCATTGTTAAAGTAGTTATGCATTTGTATGGGCAATATAATACCTGTAGTGCATATATCTCTTGTACTTTTTGAGATTATTCTGTCTTTGTTCTTTTCTGTGATTTTGAGCCACTTTTCCCAATACTTTTGTATCAAGTAAATCACCATTTTGATCCTCAAATTATAGTAAGGATCTGATAATTTAGTCCCATAAATATATGAAATGGAAAATCATCCCTAATATTAAAAATTGCGAGTTAGTCGATTTAATCATTTCTTGATTTTCATCAGCAGGATTATCAGTTGGGTTTGGGTGCAAGAGTGATGCTTTTCATGACGAGGGGACTAAATTGACCAACAATTTTCAATTTAAGGGATGATATTTCCATTTCATAAATTTAGGGAACTGAATCACTTGATCCTTACAATTTTGATGTGAAGTTTTAGAATTGCTTTGAAATGTTTTAAAATGCCATCTTATTTCTCTTTTGTTACTAGGAAAGACTCTTGAATCAGCAATTATGTCAAATATTTTATACGGTCTATTTGTTCTTATTAATTTAATTCTTAGTGTTGTTCTTAATTGGATGTTTGTCCCAGTTGCGAACCTTTCTCATTCGAAATGGCTTGTCAGTTCTGTTTAAAGAAGGTCCAGGTGCTTACAAGGCTTATTACCTGAGGTAAGTTTCCTGTCTTGCACTTGATATCTGAAGTCTAGTTTCTAGAGGATGTGGTGTGTTATAGTTATAAAGTATTGGTTAGCTGCATATAATAAATTGATATATATTTTCCAGTTACAATTTCATGGTTGTTAGAATTTAAGAATGCAACAAAGTGAGAATATGAGAGAATTTCAACCGTCCGAATATTCTCATTCTCATTATAATTGTTAAATGAATTCACGGATGGTTAACTGTATTTATACTTGATATATTTCCTGCCAGATTTGGCAAACTGCTGTCAGAAGCTATGTACGTCTAACAGAAAGACGAGCTGTCATTTGACAGCTGTTATGACTCTGTTGTCAATGCGGCGCGGCGAACCCAATAATTGGCGCGGTGCGGGAGCGGGGCGGGTAGAGGGCGCTATTTCGGTGGTAAAGCCACTAATAAATTTAATATTAGATACCATACTATTAAAAAAGAAATACTAAAATACCTTAAATATCACTCAAAATTTCATGAACTATTCATGATATGAAATAAAAGGGATAGCAAAATCAAAAATGGCTAATACCAATTATATACAACTAGTACAGGTTATTGTTTTACTATTTATAGGTCCACTTTGGCCGCTTTCCACTTCTGACACGCACCGACGCGGCCTGGTGCGGTGGTCTTGATTTTTCCGCTACGCTCCGCTATAGCGGCGGCACGACCGCTTTTGACAACAGAGTGACTAACTGAAACTAAGTTGTAACTAACTAAAGCTATCTCTAACAACTGTTAATATGTAAGCAATTTATTCATTAACAGCTGTGCTTTTCAAATGGGTATGTTTGCCACAGAGCTTTTCAATTAGGTCTACAAAAGTTTGTTAGTCTTGAATAGTGGTTACATCAAGAAAGAATGATTATTTTTTTGATAGAAAGGCTTCTTGAATTTTGAACATTCCACAACTCTACCAAATTCATATGAAGAAATATTAGAAGTCCATTTCTTAATTTGATTTGGCATTATTTTTTCCTTACCCATTTGTTAAGAACTTAAAATTATTATTTTGGTCTTAATTATTCAAAAGACATCACTAAGACACTAACCCTATATGATATTCCTAGACCCTTAATTAAATAAGGAAACTAATCATGATAATTACTAGACTTCTAATCCTATTATCCTAATTAAATAAGAAAACAAATTATGAAATATGAAAACTTATTATAAGAGATAAAAAGCCGGTTCAGTGAACCTGGCTCCCACCAGGGGTGGGTGGGGAGATATACGTAGCTTTACCCTCACAATTGGAGAGTCTAATTCTAGGATTTGAGCCCAGGACCCCCAGGTGACAAGGCGGCAAACTTACTGTTGCACCAAGGCTTGCCCTCATAAAATTAGTTTTAAGAGATAGTATAATATATTCAAAAGTTTTCTAAGATAGAACCCAAATATTTTAAGATGTTTATATATTTTAAGAACACTGAAGTACTTTATGATGTACTTCAAAAGTTTATTTTTGAAAACAGTTTTATAAATCATAAAAGTCAAGCCTACATTAATCTTAAATCTATGGCATATGGTAGGTATGTCCAATGGGATGGTTTCTGTTAGTTGAGGGAGTTAGTTACTGTTAGTTTGAGAAAAGGCTGTCAATAGCGGTAGCGGGACACATAGCATGTAGTGGCATCCCACAATGTGCTATACCACTATCCAAGTTTTGGGGTCGGCCACACTGCTATCTAGGATTGACAATCTAGGTTAGACATTGAACGGAATTGCCTAGACAAGTCACAGTGAAAGGGAGAGTATTAGGGGTATTTTGTCACAACGTGAAAGGGAGAGAGTAATAGGGATATTTTGTCTAGCTGGTCAATGATTTTGGTGGAAAGTCTTAGGCTTTTGAAAAGCCGAGAGGAACAGCAACTTCTTGTGTTCATTCTTCTTAACCTGGGTTCATCACTGATCCAAGGCTAATGTAAGGGAAGACTCACTCATAAATTTCCTTTTCTTGTTTCATTCTTTGATCTCTGAACCAGTATCTATCAGCATAATTTAGTATTTAGCGGCATAACTTGTTCTTGGTGCTGCCAATTTCGATATATTTGAAATTGCAATATATATTTATATGTGCTTGTCATCCAAAGTTGTAATCCAAATTACTTTTTCCTGCTTTGTTTCAATGTCACAGACAAATGAAAATATGGGGAACCTCTCCAGGAAAGCAGAAAGAACTTAGCAAGATGCTTGATGAATGGTAGTTCCTGAATCATTCTTCTGGATGTCTGCTAACTATTGTTTACTTTTCTTCTTTTAGTCCTTGTTCTTCCTCCTCTCTAGCTCTGCCCTTTTTATCTATTTCCTACTGTTGTTGATGCAACTTTACTCCGCTTGCAGGGCTGTGTATATTAGAAGAAAGTGTGGAAATAAGCAACTTTCATCATCAATATATCTTAGTGAAGCTGAACCTTTCCTTGAACAGTTTGCAAAACGTAGTCCACAGAACCAAGCTCTAATAGGTTCTGCGGGTAGTTTAGTTAGGACTGAAGATTTCTTGGCCATTGTTGAGGGAGGCCAGGATGAAGAAGGTGACCTTGCATCAGAGCGGGATATAGCACCATCAGAGCCTAATATCTCAGTCAAAGACGCAGTTCCAAAAGATGAAGGGATGATTGTATTCTTTCCTGGTAATTCTTTCACCATTCTTTTGACATTCTCAACATTTATAAAATGATGATCAAGAGATGTTCAATTATGTAATTAGAAGTATAGACAATATATTAATTGTGATCGTTAAGAATAGGTTTCCACTTATACCGTGGCAGGTGAAGCATTATCAAATATGCCTGCAAATTGATTGCTTGACTGCCTTTATCTCTCGTGATGTTCAAGTGAACTGGAAACAATTTCCAGTTACTGTTTGATGAAATTAATTGAGTCAGGACTGGAGTAATTGATTGTCTCAGTCAAATCGGTCATTTTTTCCCTTCATGTATTCCATATATCTCTTAAATTATTCTGTAAAGGAGCTGAATGAAACAAAAGTTTCAAGTTCGGTTTTGAATTAGAGACGTTCATTCATGGACGTCGACTATAACCCTTAGCCTTCCAAGCTAATGATGTGGGTTTGATTCCTGCTACTCGCTTATATCCTATTTCTCTATATATTCTATCTGAATATATCTTTTTCTATTATAGAATTCATTTTCTTACTAAATTAGTTCATTTTTTTAATTTAGTTTTCGTTATTATAGAATTCTCATTTCTCTATTGATTTTTTTTTGAGCAAAAAAGAGGTGCAACACGAGTACTTCCCAGGAGGTCACCCATCCTAGTACTACCTATTTCTCTATTAGTTCATTTTAGTTTACTAGAAACATCGACATATTTATTAAGCTCGACGGAAATTTTATTCTTTTCTCCTTCCGGTGCCCCATGCGGAACAAGGTTTTGTAGTTAATTTACCGTTTCCAGCTGATGAGGTGACTATGTTTGTATCAATCAAATTTAAAGCTAGAACATATACTAATAGAAAATATAAGGGCTGTAAGCAGGTTATTGTGTTTGTAACAATCAAGAACATACACTAATAGAAATTATGACTTGCTGGTGTCACGTCATGTTTTAATGAGGCTTATGTAGGAGGTTTTGCATTAGTCTTTTTGGTGAACGATTGTTGGTGTGATTTAGTCATAGTTCTTTGTTTTTGATGTGAGCATTTCCTTTTCGGATGTTTTGTTTAGCTTTTATTGTGTGTGTCTAAAACTCACATTGAAGGGATTTTACCTTCTTCCAGGAATACCGGGTTGTGCAAAGTCTGCCCTTTGTAAAGAACTACTAAATGCACAAGGTGGACTACTAGGAGATGATCGACCAGTTCATAGTCTCATGGGTGATCTGATTAAAGGTAAAATTTCTACCAACAAAGTTATAAACCAAATTTCTTAAATTGTTAAAGGTCCCTAAAGTGATCCAAATCAATATTATGCATCCCATTCTCCATTGTTCTTATGTACGAAAGTTGTAAAGATTGCTGGAATTATTATCTGTTGGTTTAATTTTTAAGCAGGGAAACTTTAAAATTGGGTTTCATAATGCCAATATTCTTGAATGAATATATATGTATACCAATAACTAATGTGTAGTTGTGTGGAATATCGACAGGAAAATATTGGCAGAAAGTTGCTGAAGAGCGCAAAAAGAAACCGAAGTCTATAATGCTCGCTGACAAGAATGCCCCAAATGAAGAAGTATGGAGACAGGTCAGTGCTCTAAATAATTTTGTTATGGCCTATGGAATTTATTTCTTCCATCCCCCTCCGTTTTCCTTTTGTCTTGTTCCCCCTTACTTTTCATTTATGTATATTTCTTCCCTTATTCATTTTACATAAAGTTTTTTAAAATAAAAAAATTTGTAAATTTTTGACTGGTAAATATTAATTAATAATAGGGAAATGCTAAAGAGTGCCCTTAGGGCATTGGTTAAGAGAATTAAAATAGAAAAAATGTATTGGGAAATGGTGAAAAGTTGTGAATTCAGCTTTTTAAAAGTAAAAAAATTGTTGATTTCATTGTCAACCTAGTATTTTTGGATTCCTTAACAAGTGCCCATAATAATAAATAATACCCATAATAATAATACTATATAAATAAATAATAATAATAATAATAGTCTTGTCAAAAAATAATAATACTAATAAAGTTATTATAAGTGATTATAAGTTTATAACAATACTACGTAGTATAGTAGTCAACCTGGGATAGCAGTGTGGAGTGACGAGTGACAGACCCAAAAAAGGAAGAAACCACTACCGAAGATAATAGATACAAAACGACTCACATAAAAACTAAAGAAACTTAAGATTAGGCATATCCATCCTTAATAATAATATATTGTAGTGATAACGCACAGAGGATGGGGAGCACAGAAGAACGAGGTACTGCAGCAGGAAAAGGGAAAGAAATTACAGTAATGGAAATTAAATAAGAACAGCAGCAGAACATAACACAGCCATAGATGAGAAGATCGAACTAGTGAGGGTGAACTAGCAGGATTGGCTGGAATACTCCTAGGTTGCCCAAAAACAGCAGGGTTTATCCACAAAATGGTGGACTGCCTAAAACTGGAGCATTCTCTGTGAAGCTCAACACAAAAGGGCCTCTCACTGAAATTTGCAATGTGTGATGGTTACTAAACCGTAATAGCCTTTTGATGTCAAAAGAATAGGGAATCACAAGGTTATCCCCCAAAAAATGTGGGAGAACACACCAATGGGAAAAATGTGGGTTTTTGTACCATACATTAAGTACAGCTGTGGTTTCAAGCCATGTGACCTCATCAGCAAATAAGTACATGACTAAATTTCTGTAGAAGGAATTGTCAATTCATTATCCAACTGTCAAGTATGAATAGATTAGTTTTAGTGTGTGTGCACGCATGTGCATAGTAGAGTGAAAAAGAATTGGGGAAAGGAAGATTGTACCATTTCAAGGTCAGGGCATGTTCCTGTTACAGCGTATGGCGGTGTTAGGAATCTTCCTTCAGAAATAATAAGATCCTAACAAACGTACTGATGGAGCAGGAAAAGGAGAGAAAAGAAGAGATATCTGGAAATATTTAATTGTCAAAGGAAAAAACAGTAGGAAAGAACAATGGTAACCGAATAAGGAAGGGAATATGCCAAAGAAACACTCCTTTCTATACTAGAGAAATCTCTAGTCAGTACAACGATTTCTCTACCCACTTTGTACAAAAGAGCCTCTCTATTTATAAGCTGCTAACTAACTATTAACAGAAAACTAACTTACTAGGGCGTGTTTTCAGCCCCAGCAGTATTCCTCTTTTTTCTTTGATATTCCCTCAAAAAAAAACAAATCCAGCCTGTGGCTCCACCTGCCTAACCGGTGGTATTTATGAAACTTAAATTATACTCTGATTTAAGAGAAAGCACTTGCTTTTTTGTATTTGGTTTATTATTAATCTACTGTAAAATCATTCTTGTCTTTCTATTATCTTTGGTTCATCTACTTATTAAAATTGTTATACATTAAAAACACTTGTTATATATGCAGATAGAAGACATGTGTCGCAAAACCAGGGCATCTGCTGTCCCAGTTGTGCCTGAATCTGAAGGTTAACTTTGTTACCAATCCTGAAAATGTTTTGTCTTAAGTATATTGTTTATGCCATTGTTTTATTATCTAAGGAGTCTTTCCTTCACTACATAAAAACCAAATTCGAAGAATCTGAATTTCTGAATGCACTGTTTGCTTAACTCGAGTGAATTTAGTGTTTATTTTGTTTAGAAGCGTGAAGCAGATCTTGCTTGGGTTACACTAAGAAGTGACAGTTGTAGCATGCTAATTTTTTTTCAAGGAAGAAATTATCTAATTTTAGCTTTCATTATCATCTCAAGTTTTCCTCTTTTTTGTTTTATTGTGCAGGAACTGATTCAAATCCATTTTCCCTTGATGCATTAGCTGTTTTCGTGTATCGTGTGCTTCAACGAGTCAATCATCCAGTATATATACTTTGTTTTTCTTAAATATGATCCCCAATCTTGAATTTTTTTTATTACTTTTCACTAACTTCATTTGAACTTGTCAATATTTTGAAGGGGAACCTTGACAAGGCATCTCCAAATGCTGGCTATGTGCTGCTAATGTTTTATCACCTTTATGATGGCAAGGTATTATGCTTCCTTTTTTGCTACTTAATTTTATATTTTAATATTTTCTAAACTAGTTTTTCCAATGCTTTTCAGAGCCGCAAAGAGTTCGAGGGTGAATTAATTGACCGTTTTGGGTCACTTGTGAAGATGCCCTTGCTGAAAAATGATAGGTACTTTCATCATTTCATGTCATCACCTGCTCAGTGTTTTCATTTTCTTTCGTTTAATGTTTGAAAAACAGCCTGGTAGTATTCACACTGTATTTATCTATATTTTAGTATTGTTTCATTCACCAAAAGTATCCAATGAAGTTTATCCCTCCCAGATCCAAATGTTATCCTTGTAAAATATGGACGATCCTCATTACTTGAGCTAACTTTTTGGGTAATATTACTTACTTTGTTGTGCTTCTTCCACTGTGCAGGAATCCTCTTCCTGAGGCAGTGCAGTGCATTTTGGAGGAAGGAATTGATCTATATAAGCTTCACACTAAGAGACATGGAAGGTCAGTTTTATGGAATTTACTTGTGTAAAGTGAATATTATTATGCTATATTTTTTGTTTTAAATTGTATTTAATGTTCAGTGTGTAGCGAACTTTTAACTGTTATGACTACAACTGCAGCAATAGGATTTGCGAATTTTGCATCTCTATCTCTATTTATTACATATAAAGCATATGCTGTCCCACCATATACTTCACCCTTGACTGACAATGAGAGAGAGTCTTGCACATACAGTTACAACTTGAAGACAGCAAATTGCCACCAAATAAAACTGATAGTAAAAGTGCCGGAACCTAGCTGCAGATCACCCACCTTCAGAAATTTCAAACAAGTTCTGACAACTGTCTTTCAAACTTCAGTGTGTTATATTCTTCCTTATGTTTTTAAGTCAGAACTGCAGCCTTATATAATTCAATTATTGGTCAAATCTTGTTTTGAAGTGTTGAGATTTCCTCTGTCGATTATGAGAACGTCCAAACCTCTGAGGCTGTATAAAGTATAGCTTTACCCACTATTCCCCCAAAGCACTATGCCTACAATCTACTCAAACATTCCATCCAATGGTGGTCATGTATTCATAATTGTTGCATGAGTGACATGTAATATCTATTGTATGGATGACAACTACATGAAAACTGGCTTGTCTATTTTAGCCTCCTTGTCTTTGAGATTTTTGGTGAGAAGTGAAAACTAAGAAGTTGACAATCTTAAATTGACCATTATTGTCTATTTTAGCCTCCTTGTCTTTGAGGTTTTTGGTGAGAAGTGAAAACTAAGAAGTTGACAATCTTAAATGGACCATTATTGTTATAGGTTGGAATCTACCAAGGGTACATACGCAAAGGAATGGATGAAATGGGAGAGACAATTGCGGGATATTCTTTCTGCAAATGCTGACTATTTCAATTCAGTTCAGGTTAATATATAACTAGCATTGTTTTTCACCATAGTTTCCCCCCCCTCTTTTATCAGCCATGTTCATTTAACAATTGAATAACATAGGTTTTGACTAGGTAATGCTAGTGATTATTTTTAAAATCCTCAATTATGTTATTGACTTCTTTTCTTTGGTCTCAAAACATCTTCAGGTTCCATTCGAGTTTGCTGTCAAGCAAGTGTTGGAGCAATTGAGAAACATTGCTAAGGGAGATTACACGCCTCCTGATACTGAAAAGAGGACGTTTGGTACCATTGTTTTTGCTGCTCTCAGTATTCCAGTCATAGAAATTCAAGGTGTCCTAAACAATGTAAGTGAAAGTTATGCTTTTGCACTTGCACTCTGTTCTCTATACTCAATATGGTAGTTGAAAAGCTTACTATTGCCCAGATGTAATTGACTAGTTTTTAGTTACGGACACAGTCATAATGGCTTGGCAAAACAAATTAAAAGTAGACAAGTATATAGAATCATTTTTCAAATTTTTAGAGAAGCTTTCAAATAAAATGTTATGCCAAGTGTTTTAGTGGCTTCACAAGCCTATAACCGGTCACGTCTTTGAGAGACTTGTCTGTCTGAGCAATTTCGCTATGTAAAAGTTGGTTGAGTTCTGCAGTGTAGGCTGCAGGATGGAAGCTATGAGAATGCTTCCTAATTAGTGTTGCCTTAATCAAATATTTATTTTGTCTTTTACTACTATTGTTTTGGGAAGAGGCTTTGTTATACTATGTTCAGTACTTTCGAAACATGCCATGGGATTACCCATGCGCACAAGGTGCGCACGCGCACACACACACACACACACAAGGACTCTACACGTACATCACCCTTGATTTTCCTTGTCCGCAATTCCCCCAAATATCTTTTTTCCCCACTTGTATATCCAAAATGGGTTTTCATATCCATATAGCCTAGGATTTATTTAACAGTATGTAATGCAATAACTGAATTATTCGCAACACAATATTATGTTTACAGTTGGCCAAGAATAATCCGAAGATTGATGAATTCCTTAAAGACAAGAGTTTAGAGAAGCTTAATCGAGCTCACTTGACTCTCGCACACAAGAGAAGTCATGGCATCAAAGCTGTCGCTGATTATGGTCTGTGGGTGCATAAAAAGGCACCAGTGGAGCTGACGGCCCTGCTCTTCTCAGATAAAATGGCTGCATTTGAAGCTTTTCCTGGCTCAGTGGAAGGAGAGAAGATAGTTCCAAAAAATGCGTTTCCCCATATTACCTTGTGGACTAGTCAAGGGGTTTCAGCCAAGGATGCCAACATGTTACCACAGTTGTTTGCAGAGGGAAAAGCAAATCGGATTGACTTCAATCCTCCCATCAATGTATCTGGCACAGTTGAATTTTATTGAGTTACTTTAGCTGCTCATCCTTTACAAGATCACATGCTTAACTCATAAAGGTTAGTGTAGTAACAAGATAATGGCGAAAGTTTTTTTAGGAGCCAACGTTTTCTCCTGAAGAGGAATATTGTATATAAGCTGTTTAGAAAGCCGAGTACTATGATTTAAGGTGTATCATGACCTGGTTTTTACCATGAGGTCTATATGTTCACAAACATTAAATAAAATCATTAGATAATACAGTTTTCAATGAAACAATTCAAATTCCTTACCGTAACTGGCTAACAAGTAACAAATGATTTTATCAACAAATGTCTAATTGTTTTTCTGAAAGACTAACCATGTAATTAAAATTGGTTGGGGATTTTTGTGTAATATATTAATCAATTTTTTTCACTTTAAAGTTGAACCAATCTAACTCATTCTATACTAATCTATATTTGTTGGTTTTATCCTTAACGTTCTCTTTCTGAATTATATAATATCATAATAGGTGAAATATATTTAATTGAAATAAAAAATTAATGTGGTAGTGGTACGCAACATTTTTTTTTTGAAAAGGTACACAATTCCTTCTATCTCAACTATAGGCAAACTTAATGAAATTGATGTTTATTAAGTGTTGCAAGAAAATAATCTTTGACCTTGTAACGAAGTAAACTTAATTGCTTTTTATTTTTTTATTTTTGGGCGTAAATCGGGTATCCTCTACGCACGCAATTGTGGAGACTAATCCCTCGAACCTTGTGAGACCTAAATAGACGGCAAACTCTTAAGAGTTTTAATGTTGTAGCATTCAAACCCATAATCTTGGTTAAGTTAGAAGAGATTCGTATCATCTCATCTAAGCGCTCTTGGAGTTTTTTGACTTTTAATTTTATGGTTATTCTTTTCAATTCTACTCCAAATTATTGTCATCATTGTTCCTTTCAAGTTACTATATTATATTACACGTTATGCCGATGATTTGCAAGGGTGTGTTAGTTTTAGCTTTTACAAAAAATGGATTGTGTTAAAAAAAGATCTAGAGATTTTTAAAAAAACCCTAAAATTATTTTTGTTCGTTTACTACTCATAAAATCACTCACCTTCTCAAAAGAAAAAAAATGGTTCTTAACTATTAGTTCATGTGTTATCTCCTTGTTTAATTTTTTTTTTTTTTTTGAAAAAAGTTAATCCTAAATAGATGTAAAATTGTAACATTTTCTTTGACGGACAATTGATGCATTGTGGTGTGGGATTCCCCACACTTAAAATGTGTGATTTCCCCCACTAGGCCATTAAAAAATCGTAATATTCTCTTATTCATTTATTTATAATTTTACATAAGAGCTATGCAATTCATAGCGAGAAGAATTCTCACGAATTCACGGAAGGTTGGGAGAGAGACATGGACATTATGAAATAGTGGTTGAGTGGAATACATGTCACATGTGTTGTGAAATTTTCGCCGGATGCTTTTTTGCTTTAAATAGCATTTTTCTTTACCTAATCGGTGTAAAAGAAAAGTCGTATGTTGTTACTTTGTTTGAAACATCGAGTTTTCCATAAAAAAGATATTGTAACAACCTGAGTATGATTATTGATTGTTGCTGACAGTCATATGGGAGTGGTCAGCACAAAACATACATCTCCGGTTTTTTCAAAAAAAAAAACATTACATCTCGAGTGTCATGTAACCTCACTTTTGCAAAGGAATGTAAATTTATTAGATTTCGATTGAACATTTTGTAGATCAAATTCTTGTTCCACTTATTGTTGAATGTGCTTTGTCCTTATGTACAAGTGTGTGTAGGCATTATCTCTAATTATATTTTTACACAGATGACCCAAAAACAAACTTTATACATGATGAGAATGGAATATTTGTAGTTACAATAACAATTTGCAATGCGGCTACAACAACAATGCATTTGAGCATTTGATAAATGAATAAAACAATGTTTACAGTAAACCTAATAGGCCTATAAGTTATAATAAGCAAGATCACGCGGTCTTGCATGGATCTGGAAGAAACAGCGGGAAAAGAGATGTGAAATTTCACCGCTTGTAATCAGGAGAAGACTTTTATTGGAATAGATAGACAATCTGGTTGGTTGAAAACTCATGCTTTTCTTGTTTTTAACTGTTATTGAGGCGGTTAACGGCGGCTTCAGAGAATCAGCATTCAGATATCTAGACTTCTTTGGCTTTTGAATCATTGCTTGTATTGGCATCCATTCCCTTACCATCAGTGTATGCAGGACAGACGGTGGCATATTGACAAAATCGACATTTCCAACGCTCCTCCTCGTGAACATAAGAGGCTTCTCGCTCTCCAAGCCAAAACTCAATACAAGAACGGATTTGATTCTTTAGCCACTCAGAATCATATGTAAATTTATCTTCACAAAGCAATGAATGATCTTTCTGATACTCATATCTGACAATGAAGCAAACAAAACCATGTCTTCAATGAAAGCTAGATAAGAGAAAACTAATTAAAAATTACAATTTGCATGGAAAATTCTGAGCTTACCTCAACAAAAGCTGATCATTAGCAGGGGACAACATCATATATGTATTTCTGTAATATCTCACAACATCATCAAGGGTCTGGATTTGCAAATAATGAAAAAGAAAAACGTTCAGAAGGTATGCTTCAGTAATTAATCAACTGAAAATATTGTCAGAAGAATATTTTGATATCTTAAATATTGTAGATACAATTAAATCTTCCATGAATGCATTTAAGGGCAAACACCGTAGTAAACGAAATACATTAAAATCATGCAGAAAATTGTGTAATGCAACATCTTGTGTAATGCAAAATCAAATAATTCCAGAAACAGAAAAGAATTTGATGACAACGACATAGAGGAAGAAATAGTCTCCTCTACTTACCGTAGCAGAAAATCCAGAGTCAGCACTTAGCACTCTCAGATCTTCACAGAGAATACTTTGAGGGTTTAAGCCAAAATAAGTAAAAAACTCTTTAGAAGGAAAGTTATCAGCAACTAAATTGTCCCACATATACTTGTAACACATCAATTGAAGCCTGCCAAAAGGAAGAGCACCGGAAGAATTCAATCGAATGCATTAACATGCAATTCCACATCAGCAGAATGAAATAGATGGCAAAAGAATAAGCATACCTTCCGTTTCTTCGTTGTGGTTCAGCGGGGAGTGTGTCTCGAGCACGAGTCTTTGTGTCAATTAGTATAGGATTATGATCATTTTCGGTTAATGGCATCCGAACCTCATCAATTATTCCCACCATCCATATATCTTCTGCAAAGCCTATTCTGATATCAGAAGAATAGTTCATCATGATATAAAACTACCCCAAATCCCACCATCATAGACATGATATTAGACTTTTACCATAAATCAATAACTAAAAAATTTCAATTAAGAGCCTATTTTTTTACGTTTATGCTACATCAGAACTACACTTTAACAACCTGATTTCAAGCGTTATGTTATCAAAACCTATATAACTTATGACAAGCTGAAGAATGGCTAATGAGATGTGCTAACTTACATCGGCAGTTCCCGAGTTAATCCTTCAAATAGTAATTGATTCACACCAGCTATAAAATTAAGAAACTTCAGGGCCATGCGATCTTCTTGTGATTGGACCTTCACTTCCATTCGTGTAATAACCTGCATTTCAGCACTATCATCACTCATTTGTACAACAACTTAATTGATAGAAAACTTGATTAAATAGGATGCAGAAACCTTCAAATGATCATAAAAGCATACAATCTGTTATCGAGAGAACAAGAAAACAAATAAAGATAATCTGCAACTATCTAATCAACAACGAGAAACATCTATCAGCAAGCTATATTGTGCTATCACTTAAGAGATTTTAATCATTGGACCATCTATTGCAGCTCTGAATGTGGCCATGTTCGACACTTAAAAGAAGGAAAATCAAGTAATCAGGAATTAAGTAGTACCTCTGCTTCAAGTTTTGCATGTCGAGCAATGCCAGCTTTCATAAATTGATTGACCTTTCTGCCTCCAAGAAGGAGTGTAAATTCCATTTGTTTTGGGCACCATTCCTATCATAACATTTGGTAAATAGAGTTAAGTTGGTTGTGATCTTATTCCAACAAAATGGAAACATAACATGTTTTGTTGAGGGGAAAAGTTTTAGTGCGTTTGGAAAATATCATAATCACACAGAAGCTACATATTGAAGCTTTTAAAAATCACGGTGAGAAAGGTCTAAAGTTTAATTCACGGAGGCGGCCGGCCACCGGTCAACCAAAGACATGGATGGAAAATGTATTTTGCAGTTTAAACCCTTATCCAACATTCAATGTAAGGATATTTTAGTTGACTCCTCTAAGGTTTTATAACACATCTTTGCTTCCTCTGAAGAATCATAAGATCATGGTGCCATAGATCATACTCATAGGAGAGAAAAAGGGCATAGGAATACTCATGAGGTAAAAACTCATAAGCAATCATATTTGATTGATAAAAGATAGTAATTTGTGTACATGAAAGTCTTATTTACAGACTCCAACTAAACTAACTAATTGAGTAACTAACTCCAACCGTCTTAACACTTCCCTTCAATCCCCTCTATTTTTAAAGGGGTGCTAAAATTGATTCTATAGCGAATAGTGATTTTACTCCCGTCTCTTGCCTCAATTTCCCCCCAATCATACCGGAAAAATAGCACTAACGGAGCTTTGTCTCTCTAAATGGATCCATTCAAATCGACTAAATTGAGGTTAGTAAAATCCAACACAAATATCAGAACTCAAATTCAAATAAATGCAATAAAAGTTGGATGTTTTAGAAATAAATAGAGTAAATTATCCACTGAATTGTATGCAAGCTGCATGACATGTTATGGAATAAAATGAACAATGTGTTGTTTCCATTCCATCCTCAATCCGAGGGTTGGCTTGGGACCTCAGAGTGTGTTCCTCTCTAATTCTAACGTCTAAATCTTCCGGTGCTAACAATTCTTGTGTTTTTGACAAATCTATAGAGAACTTTGCTCTGACCTCAATTGGATCCCGTTAATAGACGGTGAAATTGATCCTCATATTAGTCGTCTTAGGCCGGATACCGAGTTTAAAAAAGAAAATGAAAATTTAATCTTTCCAGCAAATAAAAAAAGTGATTTTATTCCATTCTACTAAAGTAAAGAGAATGATATGTACCGTGGATGTAAGATCAGTGACGGACAAAGCACGTTTCTTCCTAAAACGACGAAGAAATGAATCAGAAATATTGGGTTTCTTCTGAGAAGAATTAACAACAGTATCTTCAATGTCACCAGCACCAGCACATGTAGATGAAGATGAAAGTCTTGGTTTAGATACAAGAGTGATTGATTTAATATTGGAAATAGCATTGTTTTGAAGAAGACGAGTAGGAGAAGAAGAAGAACAACGAGAGAGAATAGAAGAAGATGAAGAGACAGAAGCATAAGCTGCTTCTATGAACGCCATTTCTTCGTCGCTAACAATTTCAATTGGAATATTATTATTATTATTGTTGGATGAGGATGTTTCGGCCATGTTTGTGTTCTTTCCTTTGACCAAAACACAATCTTTGTTCTAAGTAAAAAATGACCGTTGAAAATGCCGTGTGTTTTTGGGGTTCAAATTCACTTCACCGCACGGCACCACACAAGAAAGAAGAAAGAACCTAGCTTCTCCTATAAACAATCAAACATGGCCACCATTTATAGATTTTTTATATATTAAATATATATACATTTTTGATTTAATATATATATATATATATATAACACTTTTGCATGAGTTAAATTTGGTTCCCCATAACTACGAATCTCTTAAAAAATCCACGTTAGAGAAAATCATTTACCCAAGAAAAATTAAAATAAATTTAGGTGTTTTTGAAATGTTACGAAACTTTACAAATCAATTTTTTTTTGTATTTTTATAGAGGTCTCTCCAGACAATAAACTCAAAATTTAATTTTTAAGTCGAAATTTTTGTTGTTTTGGTTTTTGATGCTTTAAAAATTAACAATTAATTCACCTTTTGTCCAAATATTTTAATTTTATTTTGCAGTCTTTATTTTTAACGTTCTAAACATGCATGTAAAAAATAAAAAAAAATTCATCGTCTAATTAACTTTTCAAGACTTTATGTCTGTCTACATAGAAAAATGATATATATTTTTATTTATTTCAGTCTCTCAATTAATGTTGGTAAACAAATTGAGGCAAAAAAATTGCCACATCATAAAAATATCATGTGGCGGCAAACACGTGGCGAGATTCACTACCACGCGAGTTCCTCATTTGTGTTTGGGTTGTTGCAAGATAAAAATAGAAAGAATCTTAAATTACAGATGCAAAATCTGTGTTATTTTTATATGGACATTTTTCATACTTCACGTATATTCCAGAAACAATTTAATTTATATGAACATTTTTTATACTTCACATATATTCCAGAGGCAATTTAAAAAATTAACTCAAAAAAGAAAAACTAAGAGTTGTTAAAATTTGTTTACGTCCACAAAAGTTAACTTTGTTTTTGGAGAAATCACAAGTTAACTTTTTTTGTTGTTTATATATATAAGATTGAATAGAATACTTTCATCAAACACCTTAAGTTTTTACTTCAAATCTTAATATTTTTAAGGAGACTATAGAGCTTTTTCTTTTTTTAAGGAAAAGAGACTAGAGCTCTATGGTGTTGAAGTGAAGTAAATGTTATAACATACACAACTTTATTTTCATGTGGATGAACAAATTCTATTATTAAATCAAATAAGATATAACGAGACCTATTTATCTAATGATATAATAAGTGCAATACTGTTTACTATTTACATGTGTAACATAGAATTAGTCATGAAGAAGGGATGCTTTTATATATATAAAAAACGTCGTCCTCCACCCTTTGGAGCACTCCAAAAATGAGACTTAAAAAATCCATTAAATCAAATCTTCTTTTTTAAAAATATTTTGAATGAACTTCATTTATGTTGCTTGTAATAATTAACTCATGAATTTATGGTATCGTACAAAAGACACCATACAAATGTAAAGAACAATTCATCGTGCCTTTTCAACTTTTTTTTTTGTTGCTATCCTATTTAAATTAAGATATGTAGTACTCCGTATTTTTTTTATAATTTTTTTTATCAAAGACAGTGATGCTTGAATCTAAAACCTCAAGCATACTATCAAAATTATTTACTATTATTATACCAACTCTAGCGACTTATTTATTAGGTGACATGGTGACTAGTTAACATTCATATATTGAATATATTATAAATATAAAAGGTATAAGTATCAAATGAGATTAGTTTGAATATCAGCCATGGACTCTACATTGCCACTAATGGGTGGTAGTAGTTGGTTAACGAGAAAAGCCTACAATATTAGAGAGAATTTTATATCAGACTAGGGAAAATTATGTAGGTGATCGTTTTTTTTGGTTCCAATGATAAAGGATTGGAAAAACAAAACAGAAAAGAAAAAAAAACACACTAGCTACTCCCTAAGGAACAATGTGCCAACTGCATCGTTACTTAGAAGATTAACAAGACCAGCGGGGGGTACATCATGATGAAGAAGTTCCACATCAGAAGAAGCTCCAAGCTTTTCCATATAGTCTGCACAATTGTTCCCCTCTCTAAGAGTGTGAGAAACTGTTACATTGGTTTGTTGAAGCATTTGTTTTATGTCTTGGATGCGAACAACATAGATATGATATCTCTCAATGGGACCATTAATAAGGTTGATGCAAGCAAGAGAATCAGAGTAGCAAGCAATTTCTACATAACCCAAATCTTTAGCCATGATCAGCTGTAGGTATCGTTATTAGGTGATCATTTATGTAGGTGATCATTTTGACAACACATTTCTACTCCAAGACTTTAAAATATTGAGTATACATGTTCTTCCTTTATGTGTTCAATTTGTTAATTTTCATCTTATATTTCTAAGATACGTACTTGTGAAGTATCATTATTAGTAGAACAATATTAGTTTAGATACAACTTTTATCATATAGGGTTTGACGATGACAAACTAATGACACGAAAAAAGGAAAATTTGTCTACTAACCGTTTGTTTAAGTGTGCAGGGTAAATTCAAAAGAATACATGTTAACCTACGTTGTTTAGTCAACAAAATAACGGTCTTTAACTTACATAAATTAGTTTAAAGTGTTTGATGAAGAAATTAAGATCAAGTTTGGAACCTTTAAGGACGAGAACACATCGATGCCTTTCGTTAGAAGAAGTCAAAGGCTGAAACTTCACAAGAGTCAAGAAGAAATGATATACTGAATCTCCATCGACTCTAGAGAATCCACCATCCATCATCATTTTTAGGACCTCTTGAAGTCTAGTCACCACAACACGTTTTACAAAGACTGACACAAGCTACTCTTTCGATTGCACTTCAAGTACAAAATGTGACTTCTCTAAGTATCCAAAAGTACAATAAATCACCCAAGCATACTCTAACAAGTATATTACTTAAGAGACTAATTGTATAACGGCCAACGTGCCCTGATCAACTCCAATAACTACTTTCTCAACGTATAGTTTTTCAAGCACTATAAAAGATGCTAACGTCAATGTTTGAAGTTGATGAAGAAGTTGGAGAAATCTATTCTATTTCTCATGAGATTGTTATTATGAACATACATGATTAAAAGAAAGAGAGAATAAACATACATGTTTTAAGAATAAAAAACATCTAAAAAATCATTGAAAATTCATCTTTGAACGGAATTGTAATATCATATCTATGAGAGCTATTTAGATGATGTTGTAAATTAGTCAAGAATGTTGTCAAGCACTTGTACTAACCTAGAACCTCCGAATGTAATATCCTTTCTATGAGGGTTATAACCCTACAAATTACTTTCTAAGACATAACTACTAACTGTTGTAAGTTATCCAATAGTGACAACAACAATATTTAATTTGATTAAATGGGTCTAAATAAATGTTAAACACTCAAAGACTATTAATAGGCTTGATGGTATTCATCCAATAATGTTGAAAGTGAATTGATCTGGAAAGTTTGCGAATGATACTCACCCATAGAGATGTTTTGGAATAATTATATTAGGTGCATGAAGAGGTGGGGTGAATAATACTTAATATGCATGAAGGTGTAGAACTAAGAACATTTGGTTTCTCAACAAGTTATTGAGAAGATCAAAGATAATACTTATAATGGATTGTCTGGTGGGACCTGATAAAAAATACACAAGCCATCTGAGGTGAGATAATACAAGAGCTAGAGGCTTGATAATACTTGATTTCTAAAATTGATTGTTAAGAAGACAAGAGAGATTATCCTGTGGTTCAACCTGGAGAGAGTGGCAATAATACTCATCACTAGTTTTGAGAGACAATTTTAAAAAGGGTTTCTAGTTAGAAAATTTGACTTTTTTGAAAAAAGTTATTTTGTTTAACCAATAGTATAACTGCCGATGTCATGTCAGCTAGTGCCCTGCTGATGAACCACTCTAAAATTAAACTTTACCTTATTACAAATCAGTGCTCATACAAAATATTAAGGGGAATTTCAATCTTAGTGCACAAATGAGACTCTATGTTTAATTTTGATTTAATCAGGGACACAATTGCAATAAGTAAAGATATAATGACACACCTTATGGGCAAACGTGTGATACACCATATAATTTGACGTGATAAGGATTAAATGCACACATACTCAATGATTGCCCACTTAACTTCACCAAAAAAGTAATTTTCATAACTTCACCATAGAATTTTCCTTTTAAAAATATCCAGGAAACTTAGAGAGGCAGAGTAAATAATACTTATTTAGATTAATTGCAGTTTTGGTCCTTCGGTTAAATTTTTTGTTCAAAGATTAATCATGTGTCCTATTTTTAATGACATGAAAACCATCTTGATGATGTGGCACATCCATGTGGGAAATTGTAATTTTTTTATTATGTTAAATTATAAATAAAAAATCAATTACTTAATTAAAAAAACTTTTCGGTATTAGCTTTAATACCAAGTTAGTTCTAAGAGTTTTAACGTTGTTGCCTGTCCGAAAATGTTATTGGGTTTCTTTCACAAATATAATGCTTGAGATATACTAATGCTTGAAATATCTCTATATACACACACACTAGTATATATATATTTCAGGTTTTGCTAGAAGACACCTTTTATGAAGGTGTCTTTTAGCAAGTTATTCTATGAGCATTTGTTAAAAGACACAAATTAATTTTTATAAAGGTGTCTTTTAGCAAAGTTATAACTAAAAAGTGGAAATCACACCTTGAGGTGTGGGTTGCTACAAGACACCTTCATGGGTGGCTTCTAGGAAAACCCATATATTTTTTTTAACTAAGTTTCAAAAAGAAGATTAATGGACACTACTAAAAAAACAAAAATTAGTGAGGGAAATTTAGAGAGGGAAAACATGAAATCCCTTTCTAATTCCCTTACTAAATTTTGCGACCAAAAAATTTGTGAGGAATTTTATTTTTTCCGTCACTAATTTTCCTCTCTAATTTTGCTTTTCCTAGTATTGGGAGTTTTGAATTGAGTTTTCAAACAAAGAAATGTAGAAAGAAGAACAAAAAGATGAAGAGTGCACACGTAAAACAAGGTTGTGGATAAACCATTCTCTTTTGTAAGAAATAAAAGATTAACTTATTGAATCACCCACTCATACGTGCAATTTTTTTCGCTTTTATCTTAATAAATTATTGTGAGCATATGTCAATTAGTTCATTACAAATTTGCAATATGTACGATCTAGAGTTGAAACTCAAGACTTCACATATGTAAATGAATTTTACTGATGTATGCTATTTCATAAAAAAAAATTGTTCAAATTCAACTTCTTTATTACATCACAATATTTCTTTTTTCTTTTGCAGTTGATTGACTTCACAACTCACATGCAAACCATTTTCAAAACACCGCATACAATCATTTAATAATTATTATATTTTTTTGTCAATTTTTTTTATCATATTTATCCATTTACACTTCATTTCATCTTGTTATCATATTGCAAACATATTAGATTAAGATGTGAGTTATTTAAACAAATATTTATATGACAATTTATGAAACAAATGTAAATTTATGAAGAAAAATATATATTAACACGTAAACCAAAACAATAAAGATAAAATAAACACATAATATGAATTTAAAAGAAACAATTATCATAAACGTTGTCATAAAAATGATTCTACCAATATAATTTCTTTTACATTTGTCATATAGTTTCAATTCACTCCTTTTTCAATATATATACAACCATACAATATATACACCAAACATTATTCATTTCATAAATCCTTCCAACTAAATATCATTGTTTTTGAACGGATAAGACAATGTGTGTAAGTGTGTCATTGAAACATGTTTTCTCATTTCTCATTAACAAACTTGTCTACAAACTACATCGCCAGCAAAACCCCCCAAGTTCTACATGCACGACACGTGCCACACTATTCTCTCTTCACATTCCCTTCATAAACCACCTTCATCATCACACCGCTCAAATACCAAATTGTATATGCCATCATCAAACACAGTTATCATCATGGCAAAAACCATAACCACCCTTTTGTTCTTCCTCCTTCTTGGAGGAGTAACCATGACAATCTGTGAAGATGAAGAAAGAGAAGAAGGGTCATCATCAAAACATTTGTTCATGATGCAAAACTCAAAGAGTGTTGTCAAAACTCATGCAGGAGAATTGAGGTTGTTTAAAAACAATGATGATAGGTTTTTGGATAGGCACATGCACATTGGTTTGCTTAATATGGAACCAAGATCTTTGTTCATTCCTCAGTATCTTGACTCCAATTTGATCATATTTGTGCGTAGAGGTATTATATTTCCATCTTTTATAAATATGTTTTTACTCTCTCTTTATATTAGATTCTCCACTTTTCATTCTTTTTTATAGTTAATCACACTAGAAGACAAGGAAGTAGGCATAAAGTATGAAGAGTTAATATGCATTTCAGTCCTTGAAATAGTAAGGTTCGGTCAATTCAGTCCTATATCAATTTAGGCCCTTAAATTGAATAGTGTGAGTCAATTTAGTATTTTTTTTTTCTTCTCAAATTTGAACATCACAATTTTAAAGCTTCTATTGCCTTGAAGCAACAAGTGACCATCAAGTCAATATGGTGTGACATAAGTAGACTCATATAATATAAGTAATTGATTAGAGACATAATCATATGATGTGTGACTATGCGACTAAGCGGGGCTTATAGCCCCACATGCCTTTTCCTTTTTTTGTCTTTTTTTGTTTTTGTTATAATAGAAATTATAACAAAATGATTGAGGATGATTGAGTTTTATCTAAATGATTTTATAGAAGTGTTGAAAGTTGCGTTACGCCATCAACTTAAGAATTATGTTACAAATGTTCGATCTAACCTAAAATTTGCTAAGTTAAAAGGGCTTTTAAATCTTTGTGCAAAACTTGTAGAAACAAATAAGTGCAACACATTTGTTATGGTTTATAAACTTTTGAAGTTGACTTTGCTCTTGCCGGTAACAACTGTAAGTGTTAGAACATATGATCTTTTAACACTATATAATGATGTTATTTTAGCTCATTTTCAACAAATGGATATGAGACAATTTTTTTTTTTGTTGGTAGAGGGAGACGATTTTCATTGTAATGTATCAAACAATGTTATTTCATATTTTTAATATAGTTTGCATTATTGTTTCTTTGAAATTTTAGCCCCAGATATACCAAAAGTCCGGATCCGCCCCTAGTGACTATGTTCACAAAGTAGGGGCAATGATTATCCGAAAACATTAAATTGATAATGCATGAAATCTGAAGTCATTAGAGAAATTGAGAGTGAAATTTTCAACTTGGATGCAGGGGTTGCAAAGTTGGGATTCATATATGGAGATGAACTAGAGGAAAGGAGAATAAAGACAGGGGATTTGTATGTAATTCCAGCAGGTACTGTATTTTATTTAGTGAATATAGGTGAAGGTCAAAGACTTCATGTCATATGCAGCATTGACTCGTCTACAAGTTTAGGTGATACTTTTCAGGTACATATATGCATCTATAATTTCACATGTTTCAGTCACATATTATCCACTTTATGTTATCTTGTTACCATTTTTTCTTACATTCTTCAATTTTATGCAGCCTTTCTATATTGGTGGTGGAGATAATCAACAATCTGTGCTTGCTGGATTCGGACCGACGATTCTTGAAACTGCATTTAATGTAAGCTATTGCCCAATGTAGTAATATTACAATATATCAAGTGGATCTAAATTGTGTATATTTAGAGCAAAACACTTAACAAATTGTGTATTATTATTAATTACCACTTATAGGAATCAAGAGCAAAGATAGAGAGAATTTTCACCAAGAAACAAGACGGTCCAATTGTGTACATTGATGATTCTCATTCTCCTAGTCTATGGACCAAATTCCTTCAACTGAAGAAGAATGACAAAGTGCAACAACTTAAGACATTGGTACAAAGCAAAGAAGAAGAGGAAGACGAGAAGCAAACAAGTTGGTCATGGAGGAAGCTCATGAAAAGTGTATTAAGAAAAGAGAACAAGAAGATAGAGAACAAAGACAGAGCTGATTCCCCTGATTCTTACAATCTCTATGATAGAAAACCTGATTTCAGAAACGCTTATGGTTGGAGCAGTGCATTGGATGGTGGCGATTATTCTCCGCTCAAAATACCTGATATCGGTGTTTTTCACGTCAATCTCACCGCGGTATGCAAACATACAAGACCTTACATATTTTACTTGTTAAAATTAACTCATGCAAATTAGGACATTGTGATAACTTTTGAAGTGGTCAATGCAATTCAAATAGATGGTCAATTATGCTCGTTACGAATATATCTAGTCGAAGCTCATTTACCACAATTGACGAGTGCTTGGGGGCAGTCTTTAAACATTCCAAATTAAGCAATTATTCTTTAAAAAATCAAATATTTCGATTTCCATTACATTAAATAGACGCATATTCATACATACTTACCATTTATGGTCTTTAATGAGTGTCTGTTAGCATTTCCTTTGATCTATTAACCATCTACTTAACCTAATTAACAATTAGGTCTTTTTATACTAGAGAATTAAATGACAATTCAATGTATTTGATGCAGCTACTTTAACCATGATATTGCTGTTTTCTTATTCATCTTTTCTTTTTCATGCATTTTGTATGGTAGGGATCAATGATGGCGCCTCACTTGAATCCAAGTGCAACAGAGTATACCATAGTATTAAGAGGTTATGGAAGAATTCAGATACTATTTCCAAACGGAAGCAATGCAATGGAAGCAGAAATCAAAGTAGGAGACATATTCTACATACCAAGATACTTTCCATTCTGTCAAATAGCAGCAAGAAATGGACCCTTAGAGTTCATTGGATTCACAACCACATCAAAAAAGAGTTATCCACAGTTTCTAGCAGGTGCTGCATCACTTCTTAAGACCATTATGGGACCTGAACTTGCAGCTGCATTTGGTGTGAGTGAGGGCATTATGAAGGATGTTGTTGATGCTCAACATGAAGCTCTAATACTTCCTTCAACATGGGCTGCACCTGGTGGTGGTCGAGGGAAAAAGGAGGAAGATGCTCAAACAAAGGGTGTTAAAGGGTTTGTTAATGATGTGATTATGGATGTTTTTGAATAGGTTGTTTAATTGTGGTGGAACAGTTTGTAGAGTTGTTTGGTAGGTGTTTGTACCTTGTTTTCTTTCTTGTCTTTTTTCTTTGGTTCATATGTCTTATGTTATTTAGTTGTGAACAAAATGTAATTTTCTTGTTCATGGAATTCTGTTGAGAATCCTGGCCTAATTCACCTTGCAAGTCAGTTTTCACTCTATAAGCCATTTTTGTAGGTTCAGGTATGTCTTGATTAACTTACTTTACATGCATTAATACTAGTGTCGTTGTTTCGGGAGATTATGGATATAGTCTATGATATGTATAGAGGTGTCTCAAACATTTTTGAGACCCGGTTATAATCTTAAAATTAAAAATTGAAGTTGATAATTGGCCTGTTTGTTTTAGATTTAGAAAAAATGGATTTTCCTTTATATTTTTAAAAATGGGTTTTTTTTTTAAAATTTACTCAAAAATAGTAAAAATTAGTTCAAACTCATTTGATGTAAGTTAAAAAAGAGATTTTGACATTCATTAATTTAAATATTCATTGTTTAAGATTTTATATAGTAAAAATCATATATATTTTTAAAATGACATTTTTCAAAAATGATTTTTATGAAAAGCTATTTGAAATAGCTTTTCTTTTTAGAGATTTTCAAAATTTTGGTATTCAAAAAAAATTACAACAAAATGATGAAATACTTAGAATGACATTTTAAGATAAATTATTCAAACGAGTTTTTAATTTGAATCTTAAAAATTTCGAAAATCTATTTTAGAAAAAGCTATAACAAACGGGTCCAATATATATGAAGGTCTTTGTGAGAGAGGTGGAAAATGATATGAACAATCCCATATTCAAATTAGTCTTAAATATGTCGGAGGACAACTTCTTTTTGATTACTGATGCGAAGGTTGCGAAGGTTGTTCTTGACCCTTCTTAAGAAAAAGAAGAAAAGAAGAGAATGTGAGTGAAAATGAAAAATTGTGAAGAATGAGCGACTATTTATATACAAAAGGCAAACATTGTATTTAATTTATGTTGTTGTAAATTTTGATTTAATGACATATTTTTCTTTTCTTTTGTTCCAAACATGTTTCAAATTATATAATATGAAACATACCAAACCCATCACATTCTCCATAGTATGGATCTGTTTGAGATTATATAATCCAAAATAAACCGAACACGATTTCAAATTATAAAATCCAAAACAAACAAGACTATGTACGGTTGTTTGCTCAACAAGGTAGGCCACTTAAACCAATATTTGGGTCCTCACATTTTGAATACAAGTCAAAGGTTTTCAACCATACCAGACTTGACAAGACATTACTGAAAGTGTGTGTAAAATAACTTTACATTCATAATGCATATAAATTTAACGAGTATATCATTATTTGGGTCTTGAAATTTTAATTGTTAGTAAAATTGGGATCCAAATTTACGAAACACGAAATGTTTCCAAAATGTCTAACTTCAATCTAATTGCTCCATCCATCAAGTTGTACTGTTACAATCGTTTGTGTCACACTCGATGTCTACCAAACTCGACTCAACTCGATAAAGGCACATGTTTTTTCGAGAAGGGACCAACACGACTATGTTTATTGACCTTCTAACCTCTGCGGATGTTAAAATGGGTCCTTATGCTGCCTCTTTTCCATGTCTCGTCGGTAGTCCCAGTCCCCTTCAGCATGACGGGGTGGCTAGCTTGTCTAGTGAAAAATATAATGTTTTCTCTAACTTTCTCTAATATCATTAAAAGATCCAATTAAGTTATGAGCTGAATCAAGCTTTCTCTAATATCATAAAAAGATTTAATTGAAGAAGCGTCTAACTTAATCAGTTCATTTGAATTATATTGATTAAATATAAAGAATGTGGTTTTCACGCTGTAGTCATTCTAGAGTTTCATCTGGGTGAACCAAACACGTTCATCTGAGTTAATCGATAAGCTACAATTCTCAATATCATTCATCCTTCTTGTGTCTCCATGGTTGAGACAACCTTTTGTGTGATCACAAATCGAGTCAGTTCTCATTCATGTATATAGGTGTAGTGTGTTCCGAATATGAGTTCATTATTATTCTTATCCCATCTAGGGGTTGCTTGCCACACTTCTGCTCGCTCATCTGATTCGATCTTCCCCTCTTTTGGTTTGACTTTTGTTTGTTTTGAGAAACTGGGTTTGGGTCAGTTATGATTGAAACGACCAAAAGGTAGAAAGAAGATGGAGAAGTAGAAAAGGTAGAAAGAAGATGGAATGACTTTGTGCCTTCAATGACGACAACAAGGAGGTGATGATAGGGAGAGGCATGGATATATGACGGCGACACCGACATCTTACTATCCTGCAATGACATCGATGTTGGTAGTGGCATTGTGGAGGGCACGACCCCAATTCTCTCATTCTTTTTTTGAATTTCTCAAACTATTTGCATTGATTCAATTTATTCCAATTTATATTTCTCAATCTTAACTCTTTCAATCTGGGGATCTAATTTGTGGGCAAGTAATCGTCAAGTGTTGTAAGATGAGTCATGAAAAAAAAACATTTTATATTGTGTTATCAAATACATTTTTAATGTAGACCAACTATTTATAATTCACAAACGTTAACGTAGTAGAAAAAGCAGACAGACAGACAGACACTGTTTCCGTCTGGATGTTAGTTAATTATTTCGATTCTAACTAAATTTTTAACTCAACCTAAATTTCTTATTCAGGGTAGGTAAAAATATTATAAAAATCAAATAAGTTTTACTTGAAACATAAACAATACTTTTCTGTGGAAATTTTGACAAAGTTTCCTTTGTTTTTTATGTCATTTTCAAAAATTCACGTCAAAGTAAAATTGCAAATTCTTTCACAAATGTTTCCACACTATCACCATTTCAACATTTACATCCAAGATCACATTTTCATTAAAAAGTTCAAGTAATATTTACATACTAAGGCTCATGGTTTTAGGGTCCTTTTTTCTTCTTTCAAGATTATCATTACAATAGTCATTAATACATCAAGAAAATAATATCAAAGTATCTGAAAATCATAGTTCGGACACCAAGTTAAAGTCATTTTTCTCAAAACTTTTATTAGAAAATTTAGTCTAATGATTATTGAACCAATTTCTTTCTTTTCAAGTCATCATTTTTAAAGCATTTCTCATCATTGATCAAGTGTCGAAATTCAAAACCTTTGAAACCCTAGATTACCCTATGCCACAATTTTGAAGCACAACAGGGAAATGCTCAATAGAGCTGTTTGCACCCTAAGGAATGGCCGTGTAAAAATAACTCAGAAGCAAATAAAATTAAGAATTAATGTTCGATAAACAAATAACTCATACTGTCTATAAGGATTTGACAAATATTGGATTATTTTGCAGGACATAATTTTTTTTTTAACGAATAGGACATAAATCCTGAAACATATAAGTAAATAAGAAAAAACTAGCAATAAGTAAAGTCATTGGGTCTCAAGGAAAGAGGACTTAATGGAAATATATGTTAAGGTATATCATTGAAACTTGCTTCTTGGAAAGGTAGATTTTAATAAGTTAGTGCGTGTCACTCTCGCCAAGGCTGTTCTTAATTCTTTACCAACATATAGTATGCAAATATGTTGGTTTCTTCAATGTGTCTGTGATACCTTAGATAGAGTTGTGAGAAATTTTATTTGGCAAGGTACAACTGATCGCTCCATGCATATGGTTGGCTGGAACAAGATTATTAAACCTAAACAATTAGGTGGTTTACGGATTTGTCCAGCTCGTTTGCAAAACACTTCTTTATTAGACAAACTTGTTCAGAGTTTAATGCAATATGATGACAAGAAACTTTGGGTCTCACTTCTTGAAGATGAATACCTCTCCTAAGGAAATGTGTTCCTAGACAAAAAGAAAGATGGCTCACCTACATGGAAATCTATTAATATAGGAGATACCAATTTTTGGTTCCAACCGTGTCTTTCAAAGCATCCCACTTTTTGAGAGTATCCAAGACATCTCGCCACAACTAATGTGGTTTATTAGGAAACCAAGTAAAAGGAATAGAAATGAATTATTATTGATGAAATAGTGATTACGACTGATATATATACTAATATCTAAGTGTATAGTGACCTATCATGTACATACAATAGAGTATACTGATAATTACAAATTTTGAATAGTAGAAGTAATGTTTAGCTATAACAAAACCCACTAACTATTGGTGCATGTAATACTAACACACAAGACTTTTATTTATATGACCAAGCGTTTGCATATTTCTTCATATTACCCGATGTGGGACATTATTCTAATTATTATTATTGATAGAAGAACCCTAACATCTGTTACTTGCTCAGCAAGTAATGGAAGTAGTTTGAGTATGCCAGATTGTAGTTTTTCTCTTATGAGATGACAATCAATTTCTAAGTGTTTGGTCCTTTTATAAAAAAATTGGGTTAGAAGCAATATGAATAGCACTTTGATTATCACAGTAGAGTACATGTAACTTGGAGCATGAAACATTCAAATATCTGAGGAGGAATAAAATCCATTGAAGCTCACAAGTAGCTGAAGCTAGTGCCCTATACTCTGCTTCAGAAGAAGATCTTGAAACAATAATTTGTTTCTTTTTTCTCCAAGAAATAAATGAACTTCCTAAGAAGAAACACTGACTAGAGATAGACTTTCTAGTGTCAAGGTAGCCAACCCAATCAGCATTTGAAAAACCTTGCAAAGTGAGAGAAGTGTTTCTTGGGAAAAATAAACCTTTTCCTGGACATCCTTTAAGGTATTTTAAAACTCTTAAAGCTGCATGATGATGAGCTTGTGTAGGTTTGGATAGAAATTGGCTCAACTGCTGAGTGATGAAGGTTATATCAGGTCTGGTAGTATTGAAGTAAAGGAGTCTACCCACTAATCTTCTATATGCAGGAATATCATTATAGAAAGTGCCAGAATCAAGATGAAGCTTAATGGATGAATCAGATGGAGTGGAAACAAGTTTGGAACCTATAGTGTCTGAGTCATCAAGTAAATCCAGACAATATTTCTTTGGCACAAAGATATCCCTAATTTGGAATGAGCAACTTCAATGCCTAAGAAATACTTCAACTGATCTAAGTCTTTGATTTTGAACAATGAATCCAAAACAGACTTAATGTGAGTGAATTCACTAAGAGAGTTGCATGCAAGAATGATATCATCAACATATACCAGAAGAATAGTAAATGAAGAAGATGTTTTCTTGACAAACAAGGAATGATCAGATGCAGCTTGAATGTAATTGTGAGCCAAAAGAGTTGAAGTTAGTCTTTCTTACCACTTTCTACTAGCCTAATTCTGAAGCTTGCAAACTTGATTTTGTTTATCAGTTTTAATACCAGGGGGAACTAGCATGTACACATCTTCTTGTAGTTCACCATGAAGAAAGGCATTATTAACATCTAATTGGTGAAGATGTTAGTTATGAATGGATTACAAAGCAATCACAAGTCTGACAGTGGTAAGTTTAGCAACTGGGGAGTATGTGTCAAAATAATCCAACCCTTCAATTTGATTATAACCCTTGGCCACTAATCTTGCTTTGTATCTCTCAATAGTGCCATCAGCATGAAACTTGACTTTGTAAATCCATCTGCAACCAATAGGCTTAATGTTTGGTCGCAAATCCACAATTTTCCAGGTACCAGTTTTCTCAAGAGCTTGAAGTTCAACTTGCATTGCAGGCTTCCAACAATCATGTTTACTTACTTCAGCATATGATTTGGGCTCAGGTTGTGAATGAAGAGACATGATGATAGACTTTTAGCAAGTGTACTAAAAATGCATCGAAGTAATAAAATTTATAAGTTCGTATCCACAGGGACTGTTTCAATTTCTACTCGGGAAAAGCGTCAAAATAAAGGATGTGTTAAAATTATGGGTTGCCCTAGGTAGTTGGATTTGGTTGCATAAAACTTAAACAAAGTAAATAAAATGGTTTGATAATTGGATTAAAACAGATGATCAAGCCTTTCGAATCCTCTATTGCTCACAATGAGTAATTTGGCTCTCTTCTCTCTCAAAGAAATTAACCTAGCTTTACGACTGATGAGTCTATAAATTAGTATTTTTAATATGTTATTTGAGTTTATTCTATTTAGATTTGATTTAGTTTTATTTAAATATTATTTCCTTTTTGAGTTATTTTACTTCAATTGCAAATTATTATATTTCAGGAACAAA